>Ga0136634_10001113_pt1 | contig 10534 bp, 11 predicted proteins | sample AntDrymUQ8332106_2_FD_104654 | JGI IMG/M metagenome (GOLD analysis project Ga0136634, IMG submission 104654) | Polar desert sand microbial communities from Dry Valleys, Antarctica - metaG UQ833 (21.06) | ecosystem: Environmental > Terrestrial > Soil > Desert | place: Antarctica: Dry Valley... | reverse complement strand
TCGGTCAGCCATTGCGGCACCAAACGGCGCAGCACTCCGCGTTCCTCACGGAGAAAATCGCGGTCGCGGTGCAGATCGGCGGCGGAAGCGCCCTTTCCCGTGATCACAAGCACATGCCGTTGTCCGCGTGCATAGGCGTTCAAGAGAAATGACCTAAGGGCGCCATACGCCTCGCGCTGCCGGAAACCGTGCAGATCAAGGCGGGCATCGATCAGATCGGGATTTCTGGCAAGACGGCGGCGCTGCTTCTCCTCAAAGGCCGCCAGCGGGGGTTCTTTCGTCGCGCCCCGGGCCGGTTTCGCCGCGGCGGACGCGGGTTTTACGGAGCTGGCTGGCTTGTCGGCGGAGACCATCGCTGCGGCGATTGGCGGAGCGGCGTCATGCTCCGCGACCGGACCAGCGGCGCGCTCGCGGTCCCGGCGCCGCAAGGCTCGGGCTTCCCGCATCGCAAAGGTCCACAATTCCGCCTCTTCGGCGGTCAGCGTCCTTTTCCGCGTTGGCGGATTCCAATCCATTTGCCTGCACAGCCGCGCGTTTCATGTCCAACAACGCTTATCTTGGCATCAACACGTAAAAATCACAGATGTGTTTGGTGCGTCCGGCGATTTTTCCGGCGTCTTCGCCGCTGCCCCAAAAGATATCCCCGCGCACCGGACCCTTGATGGCTGAACCGGTGTCTTGCGCGACCATCAGACGTGCCAAGGGCTTGCGCTGCATGTCGTTCAACGTTGGCGCCGCAACCCAGATCGGCGCACCGAGCTCATGATAGCGGGGATCGACGGCAAGACTGCGTCCTGGCGAAAGCGGAAGCTGCAGGGCTCCTTGCGGACCTTCTTGCGCTTCGCTGGTGCTGAGCATGCGGAAAAAGCCGTAGGATTTGTTCTCCCACATCAGCTCCTGGCCGCGTATTTTATCGGCGCGCAGCCACGCAATCACCGCGTCCAGCGATGCCGATTGCGACTGTAATTCGCCCCGCTCGACCAGCAGCTTGCCTACGGACGTATAGGGGTGCCCGTTTTTGGCCGCGAAGCCGATGCGCAAACCCTTGCCGTCGGGGAGGCGGACCAATCCGGAGCCCTGGATTTGCATGACAAAGGCTTCATACGGATCGGCGATATAAACGATCTCCAGTCCACGGCCTTTCAGCGCGCCTTCCTCGATCTCGCGCCGCGTGAAATACGGGACCGGTCCTTCGGCCATCACCCGCGCCGCGGTCAGGTCGGCGGGCAGCGCCTCGCGATTGGCCACGCGGGTGAGCAGAACCAAGTCATCGGGCTTGGCGTAGATGGGTGTGGCGAACTGCTTTGTAGGCTTGAGCGAACCCTTCACCTCCGGTTCGAAATAGCCGGTCAGCATTGCGCCCTTCTCGGGACGGGTGATGAGATGAGGCTCGAAATTGGCTTCGAAGAAAAGCCTGGCGTCGTCCGCGGATAGTTTCGTCGTCAACATGACGGCGAGCTTGCAGACGTCCGTCAACGCGCTCTTGGCGCCCTGCTCGCGCGATAACACCTTTCCGCAGGATTTGCGGAAAGCGGCGAAAGCCGGCCGGTGATCGTCTTTGTCCCAGCCCTCAAGCTGGGCGAATTCGACCTTGGTTTTTTCTGTCGCGAGTCGCGGCCCCGCCGCGGCGTCCGCATGCTGCCATTCCCACAAGGCGGTGGCGGCCATGACTAAAACCGCCGCTCCGACACGGTAAAGCGCACGCATTCATCCCCCATGCGGACGATCAGGCCGCCGAGCCTGTCGCCACCAGCCGCCAATTCGGATCCCGCGCCGCGAGTTCGCGGGCAAAGGTCCAAATATCGGTCACTTCCCTGATGCTGGACGCATCGCCATCGACAACCTCGCCCGCTTTGCTACGCGTGGCTGTAATGAGTTCGCTCAAGAATTTGACGGTAATGTGAGCAGCTTTGCCTAAAAGCTCGGCGTCGGTGATTTCGGCCTTGGTGATGCCGACAAAATTGAAGTCGACACTTTCGCCGACCTTTTCACGCTCGTCGATCGCGCTGGAAAAACTGTCGTAAACCTCGCGGTTCAGCAACAGCTTTAAAGCCTTGCGATCGCCCTGCGCGAACGCTGTGACGATCATCTCATAGGCGCCGCGCGCGCCGTCCATGAAGTGTTTGGGATCGAAGCTTCGATCCTGCTGGGCGATTGCCCCCAGCTTTTGCGCGATATCGCTTCCCGCTGGGGCAATATCCTTCAGCCTGCGCGCAAAAGTCGCTTCATCCAGGGCCTCGGGCGCGCGTTGCGGTTCGCCGCGGGGCAGGGTGACGATGTTGTCGCGCACCGGCTTGCCGTTTGCATCCGACGGCGAATACGGGTCATAGCGAGGCCGCTCATTTCCGGTTCGGCGCCCTAGGACACTGCGAAGCCGTAGGAAAATCACGACCGCTATGACCAGAAAAAGCAGAGTGAGAATGTCGAATGTACCGTTCATCTTGCCGCAGCTTCTCTGGAAACAGACATACGCATAAGGACCGCCCAACACTATATAAGGATCTAGCTGTGATACTGCCAGCTATGACACCGTCTGTGACATGCGCTACGCATCATTAGCAAATTACGCGATTGAAACAATTAAGCCAACCGGCAAGAATTCGCATAGCGGCTTCATGGCGCATGAAACGCGCCGCGTTGGGAGCTTAACGGCCATGTTTTTTCTTTTGTTCCTGCTCCTTCTTAGCTGGCCCGTCATCGAGATTGCGATTTTTGTCCAAATAGGTCAGTCGATAGGCTGGGTTGCGGCAATTTTGCTCACCATCGTGACCGCAATAGCCGGCGCCTTCCTCATGCGCATCCAGGGTTTTCGCGCCATGGCCCGCTTTCTCGAGGGCGCGCAGAAAGGCGAGTTGCCGGTCGCCGCCGTTCTTGACGGGATGGGCATTTTCACGGCAGGACTTTTTCTGCTGTTGCCTGGATTCATCTCGGATTTTTTCGGCATTCTCTTGTTCATCCCGCCGCTGCGCCGCTGGCTCACGGGGTGGGTGTTTCGCCAAGTGCTGCAAGGCAAGCCTGCCGGTCAGCGGCCGCGAAGCAGCCCTTTGCGGCCGCGCGGCGAGCCGCAAACCGCAGGCATGCGTAAATCCGACAATGTCGTCGATGCCGAATTCGAAAGTATCGAGCCTGAGCGGCCGGATAAGCCCGATTCGCTGACCGGCAAGCCACAAAATGGCAAGCCGGGTCCGGTTGATCCCTCGCCCTGGCGCGGCCGGACAACCGAATAGTGCGCGGCGCGGCAATGCCGGTTGCACCGAAGGAATGACCGTGTTAGCGACGTTTCGCGGCCCACGGAAGAAATACGCCCGGTTGAGAGCTGCAAGGCCATCCTGCTCGAGGTATGACGCGATGTCAGAAAACAACACGAATGGTGCCGGCGGCGAGGGCGCGGGAGAAAAGAAGCAACCGCAGATCAATGTTTTGGGGCAATACATCAAGGATCTGTCCTTCGAGAACCCCGCCGTGCCGAAAAGCCTGAGAGGCGGCAAAAACCCCAACATCCAGATCAACTTCAACGTTCAGGCGCAGCCAATCGGCGAAGAGCTGTTCGAAGTTGCGCTGACGATGGAGGCCAACGCCAAGAACGACGAGGGCGTGATCTACAATCTCGAACTCGTCTATGCGGGCGGCTTCCGTCTTCACGATCTGCCGAAAGAGGCCATCCAGCCGGTTCTGTTCATCGAATGTCCGGCTCTGCTTTACCCGTTCGTGCGCAGGCTCGTGGCGGATCTGACGCGGGAAGGCGGCTATCCGCCTTTGCTGATCGATCCCATAGACTTTGCCTCGCTGTATCGCCAGCGCATGGTGAAGGGCGAAGCGGCCGCCGCGGCGCAATAAGCGATCGCGCGGGTTACGCGTAAAGACGCCACAACGCGTCGGCGCCCAAGCCCTGAATGAAAGCGTTGTGCGCGGCGATTTCCGCTTCCGCCAGATTGGCGGGCAGAGGCTCCGACCTGACCCGGATGAAGCTGTCGGTTATCGTGCCGGCGCGCGTCGCCATAGGCGATAGGTCGAAGATCGGCTGATGTCCGCCGACGAGCTGCAGGTAAACCTCGGCGAGCAGCTCGGCGTCGAGAAGCGCGCCATGCCGGGTCCGTGCGGAATTGTCGATGCTGTAACGCTTGCACAGCGCATCGAGGCTGTTCGGACCGCCAGGATGCTTGCGGCGGGCCAGAGCCAGCGTGTCCACCACGCGTTCCCAGGATATGGGGGGATGCTCGTGCCGCCCCAGTTCTGCGTTTATGAAGCCGATGTCGAAGGTGGCGTTGTGAAAAATGAGCTTGGCGCCGTCCACGAATTCCAGAAAGCTGGGCACGATCGCGGCAAAAACCGGCTTGGTGCAGAGGAATTGCGTGCACAATCCATGCACGGCGAAGGCCTCGCGGGGCATGTCACGCTCGGGATTGATATATTCGTGCCAGACCCGACCGGTCGGCATGTAGTTGCTCAGCTCGATGCCGGCAATTTCGACGAGGCGATCGCCATTGCGGCAATCCAGCCCGGTCGTTTCCGTATCCATGACGATTTCGCGCAAATAAGCCTCCGGTCAGTGTTTCATCCTGACGCAAACACATGCCGCCAGCGCTCCATGGCCCCACCCTGCCGCGAGGCTAGCGATTCGATGATTGTATCCGCCTGAAGCTGAGTTTGTGCCCAGGGAAGGCCCGTATCCACAATGTAGTCGGCGCGCTCGCGTTTTTCCGCATCGGGGAGCTGCCGGGCGCGGATCGCCGCCAATTTCGCCGCCGTCATTGCCGGGCGCCGCAGAACCCGGTCCGCCTGCATATCTGCCGGTGCGCTGACGACCAGCGTGGCATCCACCAGCTCCTGGCCGCCCGTCTCGAACAACAAGGGAATGTCGAGCACGGCAAGCCGCGCGCCCGCAGCCGCTTGATCCCGCAAGAACCGCCATTGCGCCTGGCGGACAAGCGGATGGATCAGGGCCTCCAACCGCCCGAAGCCGCCTTCGCTGGCAAGCAAAGCCGCCGACAGCGTACCGCGATCGACCTGGCCGCCCGCCGTCGTGCCCGGAAATTCGGCTTCGATCGCCGGCACGGCAGCGCCCGCATAGAGCGCGTGAACGATGCTGTCCGAGTCGAGAACCGGCACGCCGCGCGCGGCGATGTGGCTGGCGACAGTGGTTTTTCCCATTCCGATGGAGCCGGTCAGTCCGACAATGAACATGCTCGCGTCACCGCAATTTGAAAGGTCATGGACGGTTGCCAATGTCGCGCAACACGAGATCGCGCAGCTCCGCTGTCACCTCGGGCCGGACGCCGAACCATCTCTCGAAGCCGGGTGCGGCCTGGTGCAGCAGCATACCCAATCCGTCCGCGCTGCGGAGGCCCCTAGCGCTGGCCTGGCGGAGGAGCGGCGTTCGCAGCGGTACATAGATGATGTCGTGGACGACGGCAATGGGCGGCAGCGCGCGCAAATCGATGTCGAGGGCCGCCGAGCCCTTCATGCCCAGCGTGGTGCTATTGACGAGCAGGCCGCAGCCTTCGAGGGCACCCGAACGCTCTTCCCAATCCATGACTTGCACGGCGGCGCCGAAGAAGGCGGCCAGCTCCGCTGCCCGTTCCTTGGTGCGGTTGATGAGCCGGATCTCGGGAAAGCCACGGTCGAGCAGACCGCGCAAGATGCCGCGGGCCGCACCGCCCGCGCCAAGGACGGCGGCGTCGCGCCCTGTCGCGTCCCAGCCCGGAACTTGGTCGTCGAGATTGCGCAGGAAGCCGAAGATATCGGTGTTCGAAGCCCATAGCGCGCCATCCTCCACCCAAAGCGTATTCGCCGCGCCGACGCTTTTCGCGGCCGCATCAGCATAGCTGGCGGCATGAAGAGCGGCTTCCTTGTAGGGCACGGTTACATTGGCGCCGGCATAGCCTTGCGCGCCAAGCTCGCGCAGAAATGCCTCGATATTTTGAGGTGCGACCGCGCGTTTTTCGTATGTCCCGGCAATAGCGTGGCGCCTGAGCCAATAGCCATGAATGAGAGGAGACCGGGAATGTTCGATCGGCCAGCCGATGACGCAGGCACGCTTCATGGGCTCGGCTCCGGCGGTTCCCGGCCGGCTCACGACGTCAGCCAGCCAATCTCGCGGAGATAGCCGAGAAGCGGCAAGAGCGGCAAACCAATAATGCTAAAGTGGTCGCCATCGATGTGCGAGAAGAGCTGGATGCCTAAGCCCTCGATCCGGTAAGCGCCGACGCAGGTGAAGAGAACCGGATCTTCCGACGCAATGTAAGCGTCGAGAAACTCATCGGAAAAGTCGCGCATGCGCAGATGCGCGCGCTCCACATGCCGCCACCGTGTTTCCCCGGCGACCGCCACCGCCACCCCGGCATTCACGCTATGCACACGGCCGCGCAACTGCTTGAGCTGCTTGCGTGCTGTGTCGGTATCGGACGGCTTGTGCAACAGCTGTCCCTCGCATGCCGTAACCTGGTCCGCACCGATGACGAGGGCGCCGGGATGCAGGCGGCTTACCGCGCGGGCTTTCTCCGCCGCCAGCAATGCCGCGAGCGCGCCCGCGTCCAGCGACCCGTTGCGCTGTAAGGCGGCTGCCTCAAGCGCCCGCTCGTCGATGGCCGCCGGCTCTTGCCGGAAGCGGAGCCCGGCGCCGCGTAAAAGGGCCGCGCGGCCCGCGCTCGCCGAGGCTAGGATCAGCTCGGCTGCCGCCGGAATTGCGTTAGGCACCGGCTTTGCGGTCTTCATAGAGCTTGATGATCGCGGCAGCGGTTTCCTCGATGGAGCGGCGTGTGACGTCGATGATGGGCCATTGATGGCGTCCGCACAGACGCCGGGTGAAGGCCATCTCAGCCATGATGACTTCCGTATTGGTGTAGGTCTCGATCTTGGGATCGTTCATGCTCAGCAGGCGGTTGCGCCGGATTTCCGCGATGCGCTGCGGGCTGGCGACGAGGCCGACCACGAGGGGGCCGCGCAGATCCGCGAGCTGTTGCGGCGGCGGGATTTCCGGAACCAGGGACACGTTGGCCGTCTTGAAGCCGCGATTGGCGAGATAAAGGCTGGTCGGGGTTTTCGACGTGCGGCTGGCCCCCAGCAGCACGATATCGGCCTGCGTCAGATCCTGCGGCTTCTGCCCATCGTCATGCGCGAGCGTGAAGTTCATCGCCTCGATACGGCGGAAATACTCGGTGTCGAGCACATGCTGGCCCCCGACCACGGGCGTCGAGGGCGTGCCGAGATAGGCCTCTAACACTTTCAAGAGCGGATCGAGCACCGCCACGCAAGGGATGTTGAGCTCCTTGCATTGCCGCTCGATCTCGGCGCCCAGCTCACGGTTGACGATGGTGTAGAGCACGATGCCCGGCGAATTCTCGACTTCCTGGAGCACCCGGTCGAGATGGCGCTTGTTGCGCACGAAGGGGTGCGAGTGCTTGATGGCGCGGATGCCGGAGTATTGCACGGCGGCCGCTTTGGCGATTGCCGCGAGCGTTTCGCCGGACGCATCGGAGACCATGTGGAGGTGGAAAAACTTCGGAAGCTCTTTCGGCATCTGTTGATAAGTCGTCACGAAAGCGACCCTGCTTTCCGGTTGATCAAAAAAGGCGCTGAGTCCCTAACGCCAATGCAAAAGACACCCACAGCTTGGCCCGACGGGACGGAGCAATTTGGCTTGTATGGGAAACTTTGGAAAGCGTGTTTTTGCTGACACGGCCACGAAGCGCTTAATGCGGGGTTATCATCGCGATATGCAATGAGCGCTTTATTTTAACCTCTTGGTAATCGGGTGCAATTTCCTGCTATGAGCAGCGGGTTAGGCTCCTCCCTTGCCCGTTGACCCCCGACGCGCCTTGTTTGCACCAGCAATCTGTGGACAGGCGATGAGGAATGAGGAATATCCGCAATCCAAGGGTAAGAGAAACAGACTCAAACTAGAAAGAAAGAAATTTGATTTTGGCAAAGTTCAAGCGGGGCAAGGCACGATGAGCACAGCTCAAGGCAAGCCGTCCCTTATCCGCGCGCTGCAGGGCGAGGCTGTATCACCCCCGCCGGTCTGGCTGATGCGGCAGGCGGGGCGGTACCTCCCCGAATACCGCGCGCTGAGGGCCAAGGCGGGGGGCTTCCTCGATCTCTGCTACCGGCCCGAATGGGCGGCGGAAATCACCTTGCAGCCGATCCGCCGCTATGGCTTCGACGCTGCAATTTTGTTTGCAGATATCCTCATCGTTCCCGACGCCTTAGGCCAGCATGTGGCTTTCGAGGAAGGCCACGGCCCGCGCCTCGACGCCGCCGATCCGGCCGAGCTGCTCAAGCGCCTCGATGCGTCCAAAGCGGCGCCCAAATTCTCCATCATCGCCGAAACCGTCCAGCGCGTGCGCGAGGCGCTGCCGCGGGAAACCGCGCTTATCGGCTTTTGCGGCGCGCCGTGGACGGTGGCGACGTATATGATCGCCGGTCACGGCACGCCCGATCAGAAACCGGCGCGGATGGCCGCCTACCGCGATCCGGACAGCTTCGCGCAGCTCCTGGACTTGCTCGCCGACGTTTCGGTCGATTACCTCAGCCGGCAGATCGTGGCCGGCGCCGAGGCCGTGCAGATTTTCGACAGCTGGGCTGGTGTCCTCGCCGACGATCAGTTCGAGCGCTGGTGCTGTTTGCCCACCGCAAAAATGGTCGCCGGCCTGCGCGCGCGCCATCCCGAAATTCCGATAATCGGCTTTCCCAGAGGCGCCGGAAGCAGCGCCGCGCAACATTTCCTGCAGCATACCGGGGTCGACGCCATCGGCTGCGATACCGTGATGCCGCTGGCCGCGATGCGCGGTCTGGCCAAGAGCGCGACGGTGCAGGGCAATCTCGATCCTTTTTTGCTTGTGGCCGGGGGGTCCTTGTTCGAATCGCGGGTTCGCGACATTATCGGCGCTCTCGAAGGCGCTCCGTTCATTTTCAATTTAGGGCACGGGATCGTTCCGGAAACGCCGCTCGAGCATGTCGCGCGGCTGATGGAACTGGTACGCGGCTGATTGCCGGGGGAAACGCATGGACCTGTACACAACCGTCAAGGCCTTCCATCTCATCGCGGTCATCGCTTGGATGGCGGGCCTTTTCTATCTCCCGCGCTTGTACGTCTATCACGCCGAGGCCGCACGCGGCTCCGAGCTTTCCGAGACTTTCAAGGTGATGGAAAGCCGCCTTCTCCGGATTATCATGAACCCGGCGCTGATCCTGACATGGCTGCTGGGGCTGATCCTGATCTTTGGCTTCAATGCGGTCGATCTGCGCACGGATGGCTGGCTGCATGTCAAACTTGTGTTGGTGCTGGCGATGTCGGCTCTGCACGGCGCGCTGGCAAAATGGCGCAAGGACTTTGCCGCGGACAAAAATTTGCGCAGCGCGGGGTTTTATCGTATTGCCAACGAGGTGCCGACAGTGCTGATGATCGTCATTGTGATCCTGGCGGTGACAAAACCCTTTTGACGCGAGTCAGGCGTATTCGGCAATCTGCGGCTTTCCCAACCCCGCTTTGTTTGCTATAGTTGAGTCGTAATCTTCTTCCGGCCGAGAGATCTGATTCCTTCAGCCTGCCAGGGAGACCTGCGGCGCGCGGATTTTCAGCTGCGCGCATCGCCCCTGAAAGCAGAAACGGCACTTCTGAAAATGCCCTTCATGCCTGAGCCGCGCTGATTCAGAGCGCAATTTTCCCCACCTTTTTCCAGGACAGTTCGGAGTAATCCCGAATGCAGGAAATGAAACTTGAAGACCTTAAACTGAAATCCCCCGTCGAGCTATTGAGCTTCGCCGAAGAGGTGGAAGTCGAAAACGCCAGCACATTGCGCAAGCAAGAGCTGATGTTCGCGATATTGAAGCAGCTTGCCAATAAGGATGTCGATATTACCGGGATTGGCGTGGTGGAAGTTTTGCAGGATGGCTTCGGCTTCCTGCGATCGCCCGACGCGAACTACCTCCCCGGCCCCGACGACATCTATGTCAGCCCCAGCCAGATCCGCCGCTTTAGCCTGCGCACCGGTGACACGGTGGAAGGACAAATCCGCTCGCCGAAAGATGGCGAAAGGTATTTCGCGCTCCTCAAAGTTAACAAGATCAACTTTGACGAGCCGGAAGCCATGCGGCACAAGATCCACTTCGACAATCTGACGCCGCTTTATCCCGACGAGCGCCTCAACATGGAGGTGATCGACAGCAAGGACATGAGCGCCCGGGTGATCGATATCGTCGCCCCGCTCGGCAAGGGCCAGCGCGGCCTCATCGTCGCCCCGCCGCGCACCGGCAAGACCGTGCTGCTGCAGAACATCGCCCACGCCATCACCACCAGCCATCCGGAATGCTATCTCATCGTTCTGCTGATCGACGAGCGCCCGGAAGAAGTGACCGACATGCAGCGTTCGGTGAAGGGCGAGGTGATCTCCTCGACCTTCGACGAGCCGGCATCGCGGCATGTTCAAGTCGCGGAAATGGTGATCGAGAAGGCCAAGCGCCTGGTCGAACACAAGCTGGACGTGGTCATTCTGCTCGACTCAATCACCCGTCTCGGCCGCGCCTACAACACGGT
>Ga0136634_10001112_pt1 | contig 10549 bp, 8 predicted proteins | sample AntDrymUQ8332106_2_FD_104654 | JGI IMG/M metagenome (GOLD analysis project Ga0136634, IMG submission 104654) | Polar desert sand microbial communities from Dry Valleys, Antarctica - metaG UQ833 (21.06) | ecosystem: Environmental > Terrestrial > Soil > Desert | place: Antarctica: Dry Valley... | reverse complement strand
TGGGGGGCAGACATCGTGGTGCACTCGGCGACGAAGTACCTCGGCGGTCACGGCACGTCGATCGCCGGCGTGATCGTCGACGGCGGGAAGTTCGACTACGCGGCCGACCCGGAGCGCTTCCCCGGCTTCAACCTGCCCGACCCGAGCTATCACGGGCTGGTATATGCGCGTGACCTCGGCGTCGGCAGCGCGCTCGGCGCCAACCTGTCGTTCGTCCTGAAGGCGCGCGTCCAGCTGTTGCGCGACCTCGGCCCGGCAGTGTCGCCGTTCAACGCGTTCCTCATCGCGCAGGGCATCGAGACGCTGAGCCTGCGCATCGAGCGGCACGTCTCCAACGCGGTAGCGGTGGCGACGTGGCTCGAGGGGCGCGACGAGGTTGAGAGCGTCGCGTACGCCGGCCTAGCGAGCAGCCCGTGGTACGAGCTGGGACAGAAGTACGCGCCACTGGGCGCCGGCGCCGTCTTGGCGTTCGAGATCGAAGGAGGTGTCGAGGCTGGCAAGCGGTTCGTCGACGCGCTCGAGCTGCACAGCCATGTGGCCAACATCGGCGACGTGCGGAGCCTGGTGATCCACCCCGCCTCGACGACGCACAGCCAGCTGACCGTCGCAGAGCAGCAGGCAACAGGCGTGACACCAGGTCTGGTGCGCCTCGCCGTCGGGCTCGAGAACATCGCCGACATCATCGCCGACCTCGACGCAGGGTTCCGAGCCGCGAAGTCGGAGTGATGACGGCCGACACCTGGGGTGTTGCGCCCTCGAATGCGTCGAGCGTCGCGCTGCCACCTGCCACCGGTGCCTGGCGAGAGTGGGATCACCCTGGTTGCAGGCGATTCGCCGATGTGGGTGACGTCAGGCTCGAGTGCGCCGGCGCGGTCGCGGACGTACGAGTGGCGTACGAGACGTGGGGCACGCTGTCGCGCAGCGGCGACAACGCCGTGCTCGTCGAGCATGCGCTGACAGGGGACAGCCATATCGTCGGTCCCGCGGGTCCCGGTCATCGCACCCCAGGGTGGTGGGAAGGGCTCATCGGGCCGGGCTGCGCGATCGACACGAACCGCTGGTACGTCGTCGCGTCGAACGTCCTCGGCGGGTGCCAGGGCACGACCGGACCGTCGAGTCCTGCCACGAACGGTCGGCCGTACGGCAGCAGGTTCCCGTACACGACCGTCCGCGACCAGGTGGCGGTCGAGGTGGCGCTCGCGGACCGGCTCGGCATCGACACGTGGGCGCTCGTCGTCGGCGGCTCGATGGGTGGCATGCGCGCGCTCGAGTGGGCCGTCGGGCAGCCGACACGGGTCGAGCGGATGTTCCTGCTCGCGACCGCTGCGTACGCCACCGGCGACCAGATCGCCTGGTGCGCCCCGCAACTCGCGGCGATCCGCGCTGACGTCGGCTTCCAGGGGGGCGACTACTACGGCGGACCGGACGGTTCCGGGCCGCACCTCGGGCTCGGCATCGCCCGGCGGATCGCGCACACGACCTACCGCTCCCGCACTGAGCTGAACCTGCGCTTCGACCGGCGTCCGCAGCGCGGGGAGGAACCGCTCGGTGGCGGCGGGCGCTTCGCCGTCGAGTCCTACCTCGACCACCACGCGGACAAGCTGGTCGCCCGGTTCGACGCCAACTCCTACCTTGTCCTCACCGAGGCGATGAGCTCGCACGACGTGGGCCGCGGGCGCGGCGGGGTGGCGTCGGCGCTCGCTCGGGTGACGGCCCGGACACTGGTTGCCGGTATCGACTCCGACCGCTTCTACCCGCTGGCGTTGAGTGAGGAGCTCGCCGCCGGGATCCCGGACGCGCCCCCCGTCGAGGTGATCAGCTCGCCGTACGGCCACGACGGGTTCCTCATCGAGACCCGCCGGGTGGGCACGCTGGTGGCGAAGCTGCTCGACTGACCACCCGCTGGCGCTGCCTCCTGCGCGGCCCGTACGCGCCTGTCGTCACCACCTGCCTATTCGCGAGGACGGCGGCCGGGCGGTGATGTCCCGGTAGTACCCTTGGCCGCGGAGGGTCCAATGGGATGGAAAGACGCATTGCTCGGTGCGAATGCGCGCCAACCTGGCCCGGTCTTCGCCGCTTACGAGCACCTCCAGGACGTAGCGTTGAACGCCCGCAGCCAAACAGTCGAGAGCTACCGCCTGCTGAAGATTCACGCGAGTCACCCGTGGCTGACCGACAGCCAAACTCAAGCCTATTTTCACAGCGCCTGGATGTTGGACGCATTCGTGAAGGCAGCGCAGGCGAGCATCGACGAAGTTGCGATCAAGCGGACCATATCCGACGAGGCTGTTGCACTCGCGCAAGTGTTCTACGACGAAGCCAGTGCCTGGGCAGGCTACCGGCTCGTTGTCCCCAACTCAGACCGTGGTGCTATCCGGAGCCAGCAACCTAAGGATTTTCAACTTGCACCGGCGCAACTCGCCTCGTTCGAGGCGGTCCGGATGGCCATCGCAGCGGCCGAAGCGCTGCACAGTTGCGCGGTCGACTGCATTGTCGACATCAGTGGCCAGGAAAACTTGCCCCGCGAATGGCAACGACACCTGAGTCTTTTGCAAGACCGAGTGCTCCAAGCCGGGAGCGACTTGAGTCTCCTCTCGCCGGTCAAGCAATCGTTGCAACGCGGCGGAGTCCTGCCACCACATCTTGCACCGGCCGTGATTCGAGTCGTCGACGCGCTGTTGGCTCTGGGCCGCCATCTCAACCAGCCAGCGACACTCAACCCGGCTCTGACCGCCAAGAACCCGGTCAACATCCTTGATCTCGGCAACCAACCCGTCGCAGCTCCCGGCAAAACGCGCGCCCGGTACGCCTCACTCGATCACGCGGCGCTCGCGTCAACCGCGACGTCGCTCGGGTTCGACGTATGGCGGCTCGTCGCACCTGAACAACGCCAACAGCGGTCATCCGACCGGAAAGACGTGCGGGCGCTCGACCGACTGATGGCTCAGGCCGACCCGCGCATCGACGGCCCGACGATCAGGCGCATCTTGGATGAGATCGACGAAGCCCAGGTTGCGCGCACCGGCACTATCACCCGCAGCCCACGAGAAGCACTGCTGAGTGTGCCGTGGAGTCCGGTCTTCATGGCAACCGGAACAGTCACCCTCGGCGGCGAGCGCTTCGGCCAGGGCGAGAAATTCGCTTACACGGTGAAGACCACCGGTGGGCGGTTCGTGCACACCTTCGAGCGACTGGGTTTCGACCCGGCGCACACGCCTGCCAAACCGGTGCGTCGCCCTGCGCAACGTGAGGCGGAGCCCGCCCGTACAGCGCCGAACACCCCGCGGCCCGCACCTGCTCTCCCGGCGCCTGATCCACTGTGGAGATACTCGGCTCCGAAGGCATGGCACCGGTGGGGAAAGGACGATGCTCGCGGCAGAGTTCTGACCGATTTTATCAACACCGTGCGTAAGTCGGCGCAATGGGGACAGCTGCAAACGTACCAGGCCGAGATCGAGGCGGCCCGCAGCGAAGGCAAGATCGAGCACCGCCAGGAGTACCAGGAAAGAGCCTGCCCGTGGGCGCCTGTATACGTGGCGCTGGAGCCGATCACCCTGTGCGGCAAAGACTGGCGCGCAGGTGACGCCTTCTACCTCTTGATCAGCTCGTCGAAAGGCCAGGTGACCGTGACCGGCCAGCCTGACGGGCACCGCCGACTCTGACCGGCACCGGCCCTGTCGGTGTAAAGGTCATTGCGCGGTCGACGTCGGCCACGGGCACGGGGACGAATTCGACCTTCATGCGCATGTTGTTCGCTCCTAGCGGATCAGTAGTTGGCCGAACTCGAGGTGTGATCGGTAATGCGAGCGTTCGTCGAGCTCGAGATCTCGACGGCGGAGCGAAGGGCCGTACCGGACGGTCAGACGCTTCGTCGAGCGCGCCGCAGTGCAGCCAGCGCCGGGCCCTACCAGCCCTGACCGGGGTCGAAGGCGGTACCGTCGGCGCGGTGGAGGACTCCGACGCGTCCTGGGCGCAGCGGCGCCGGGCGGCCGCGGCCGAGCACGCGGCTAGCCAGGAGCGGCGCAAGACGGCGGAGTCCGAGCAGGCACGCACCATCGTTGCCGCATTCGTGCGGGAGGCGACCAGCCTCGGCATCACCGCGCAGCCGTTGACCGCGACGCCGTACAGCGGCGGCGGGAGGTACCGCACCAACCTCGTCGGCTGGTACATCCGGCAGAACCACTCGCTGGCCATTGGCACCGATGGCGAGTACTACATCCTGAACGTGCCGGGCAGCTTGCGCGCCCGGCTCACCTCCGCGACCGTTCCGCCCGTCGACCCACCGCTGCTGACCGGCGCCGGAGGCGGTGACGGCGAGACAGTCCCGCTGGACCAGCTCCTGCGCAAGCGCCTGGAGGCCGGGAACAGCTTCCCTTGAGCGCGACCGGCCTGCTCGTCGACCTAACGCCGCTCCGCGCAAGCCTGCCGTACCGCCGCATGTGGATCGGCACCTCGCTCTCCGCAGTCGGCGCGCACCTCACCACCGTCGCTGTCGGACTCCAGGTGTACGACCTCACGGAGTCGACGTTCTACGTCGGGCTGGTGGGGCTGTTCGCCCTCGGGCCGCTGCTGATCCTCGGTTTGTACGGCGGCGCGATCGTCGACGCTCACGACCGGCGGCGCGTCATCATCATCACCTCGACCGGGCTGCTGCTCGTGGCGGCGGCGATCGCCGGCCAGGCCTGGCTCGATGTCGGGAACGTGTGGTTGCTGTACGCCCTGGTCGCGGTGCAGAACGGTTTCTTCGCGGTCAACTCCCCGGCCCGGTCTTCGATCATCCCGCGGCTGCTTCCCCTCGAGCTGCTGCCCAGTGCGAACGCCCTCTCGACGCTGTCGATGAACATCGGCATGACGGTCGGTCCCCTGCTCGCCGGCGTGCTCGTGGGCTGGTGGGGGTACGGCGGCGCGTACACCGTCGAGGTCGTCCTGCTCGCCGTGGCGGTGCTGTCCCTGGTGTCGCTGCCGGCCCTGCCGCCGGAGGGTGTCGTCACGCGAGCCGGGCTCGCGTCCGTGCTGGAGGGGCTGCGCTTTCTCGGCACCCGCCCGAATCTGCGCATGACGTTCCTGGTCGACATGTGCGCGATGGTGCTAGCCCTGCCGCGGGTGCTGTTCCCGGCGATCGGCGCGACGCTGATCGGTGGTGGGCCGGCCACGGTCGGGATCCTGGTGGCGGGCGTCGCAGCCGGATCGATCGTCGCCGGCTTGCTGTCCGGTCGTCTCGGTGGCGTACGCCGGCAGGGTCTTGCCGTGCTCGTCTCGGTGATCGGGTGGGGGATCGCCGTCTCCGCCTTCGGCGTCGTCGTCGCCCTGTCACCCGGGCCTGGGCCGGGCGGGTCGGCCCACTGGACCCTCTGGGTCGCGGTGTTCTTCCTGGCGGTGGCGGGCGCGTGCGACGCGGTGAGCGCAGTGTTCCGGATGACGATCCTGCAGTCGGCGGCGCCCGACTCCATGCGCGGCCGGCTGCAGGGCGTGTTCATCATCGTCGTCGCGGGCGGCCCGCGCCTGGGTGACTTCGTGCTCGGGACGGCCGCCCAGCTGAGCAGCGAGGTCGTCGCAGCGATCGCCGGCGGCCTGGCCTGCGTCGTCGCGGTCGCGGTCCTTGCCGCCCTGCAGCCGCGCTTCGCGACGTACGACGCCCGCACACCCACGCCCTAGGCACTTTCGTCGGTGGCTGTCCCTACGGTGAGGCCCAGGAGCCCATCGTCAGCAAAGGGAGATCATGACAACACTCGAGAACCGGCCTCAATCGGCACTCCTCGTCGTCGATGTGCAGAAGGGTGTCGTCGGCGGGGCACACGAGCGCGACGCGGTCGTCGCCAACGTCGCCGGCCTCGTCGAGAAGGCGCGGCGAGAGCGGGTCCCCGTCGTCTGGGTCCAGCACTCCGACGATCAGCTCGCACGAGGGAGCGACGACTGGCAGATCGTCCCCGAGCTGACACCGCGCGACGTCGAGCCACTCGTCGAGAAGAACTACGGCGACTCATTCGAGGACACCACTCTCGAGAGCGTGCTGTCGGGTCTCGGTGTCGGGCGGCTGTTGGTAGTCGGTGCGCAGACCGACGCATGCATCCGCTCGACGCTGCACGGCGCGCTCGCCAGGGGGTACGACACCACGCTCGTCAGCGACGCGCACACGACCGAGGACCAGTCGGAGTGGGGAGCGCCGCCGCCGGACCAGGTCATTGCGCACACGAATCTTTACTGGACGTACCAGACGGCCCCCGGGCGGACCGCCGGGACGGTCGCGACCGAGAGCGTCGACTTCGGCGGCGGCTCGTGAAGCCCGGGCGCGTCTATCGTTCACCCTCGACGACCACGTTGGCCAGCGGCTCGCCGAGGGCGAAGCGCGCCAGTTGCTCACTCACGAGCGTCCGGATCCGGGACTGCATCGCGGAGGTGGCGCCGCCGACGTGCGGGGTGATCAGGACGCCCGGCGCGGTCCACAGGGGGTCTTCCGGGGGCAACGGCTCGGGATCGGTGACGTCGAGCGCCGCCCGCAACCGGCCGGATCGCAGCTCGGCAACGAGCGCGTCGGTGTCGACGACGGGGCCGCGCGAGACGTTCACGAGCAGGGCATCATCCGGCATCAGCGCGAGGAACCCGGCGTCGACAAGCCCTCGCGTGCCGTCTGTGAGGGGCACCAGCACTATGACGATGTCGGCACGCGGCAACAACGCGGGAAGATCTTCGACCGACGAGACGCCCTCGCGGGCGCGGCTCGCGACCCGCAGGAACTCGACCTCGAAACCCTCGAGGCGGCGCTCGACCGCCTCGCCGATGGAGCCGTAGCCCACGATCAGAACCGTCCGGTCGGCCAACGAGGGACGGCTGTGATGCGCCCAGCGACGTGCGTCCTGAGCGCGTACGAACTCGGGCAGGTCGCGCTGAGACGCCAGCACGAGACCGACGGCGAGCTCGGCGGTGCTTGCGTCGTGCACGCCGCGCGCGTTGCACAGCGTCACGCCCGCGGGCAGCCGCGGCGTGACGTTGTCGACCCCGGCCGTCTGGGTCTGCAGCACCTCGAGTTTCGGCATCTGGTCCAGCACGGCCAGCGCCGGCTCGGAGAGGTAGGCCGGCACGTACATCCGGGTCGACCCGATCGAGTCAGGTACGTCGCCGGCGCCGTCCCAGACCTGGATGTCAAGGCTTTCCGGCACGGCGGCAAGCTCCGTCGCCGGCCACGGTAGGAGCACGCTCACTGTTCCTCCTCGAGCGGCGAGCCCGACTCGGCCCGGCGCGCAATGCGTCTACTCAACGTAGTCGCTGATGTTCAGCACACCGCGCGTCGCACCCGGGCCAGCTCGACCAGCGAGCCGACATCGAGGTCGTCCCTCGCAATCGCAAATGCTGCGACGGATAGAGAGGCGGGAGCCGTCCGGAGTCCCTGGTCGCGGCACGACCATTAGGACCAGCACGGCGGATCGGTATGCCGGGCGAGGTCGCTCGGGACCGGAGGCATCACCAACGACCCAGGCTGGTCGCGCCGGACGTTCGTTGCACGCCGCGAGGCCCCAGCACGGGGATCGGACCACACCGGCGTCCCGCGCCGCTACGGGCACGTCGGGTTACGTTGGAACCGACCGAGGCGTATCGGCGCCCGGCCGCGCCGTCTCGGAGGACCCATGCGTTCCGATGCCCGTACCGTGCGAGCACTCCGCATCAGAGCGGCGCGAAGAGCAGTCGGCTGCGTGCTGGGCGTCGGCCTCCTGACCGCATGCGGCGCAGACGACCCACCGGTCGACGCCTCAGCGAGCGCAGCGCCGATAGCGCCGTCTGCACTGCCGTCGCAGACCGCCTCTAGTGAGGCGACCGACGCCGGTGTGACGGGACGGGTCATCGCACCGCGGGTCACCGGCGATGTCGTCACGGGCCTGCGCAGTCCGTGGAGCATCGCGTTCCTCCCCGGCGGCGACGCGCTCGTGTCCCAGCGCGACGAGCGTTCCGTCGTGCGAGTGACCGCCGGCGGCGATGTGATCGAGGTCGGCGAAGTGCCCGGAGTCGAGCCTGGCGGCGAGGGCGGTCTGCTCGGGCTCGCCATCTCTCCGGACTTCGAGACCGACCAGTTTGTCTATGCGTACTTCACCGCCGAGTCGGACAACCGGATCGTCCGCATGACCTACAACGGCTCCGCTCTCGGCGAGCCAGAGGTCGTCCTCGACGGCATTGCGAAGGCGGGCATCCACAACGGCGGCCGCATCATCTTCGGCCCGGACGGGATGCTGTACGCCGGCACAGGCGACGCGGGCCAGTCCGACCGGTCGCAGGACATGGACTCACTCAACGGCAAGATCCTGCGCGTAGCACCGGACGGTTCGGTGCCGCCGGACAACCCGTACGGGAACCCGGTGTGGTCGTACGGCCATCGCAATGTGCAGGGTCTCGGGTTCGCCGACGACGGGCGGCTCTGGGCGAGCGAGTTCGGGCAGAGCACCTGGGACGAGCTGAACCTCGTCGAGCGCGGCTCGAACTACGGCTGGCCGGTGGCCGAGGGCCAGGCGGGAGCTGACGGAATGGTCGACCCGGTCGAGCAGTGGTCGACCGACGACGCCTCACCTAGCGGCCTCGCCGTCGTCGACAACCAGGTCTTCATGGCCGCGCTCGGCGGCGAGCGCCTCTGGCACATCCCCGCTCCCGGCACCTCCACCTCGCTCGAGCCGGTGGCGTACTTCCTCGAGGACTACGGCCGCCTGCGCGATGTCGTCGAGGCGCCGGACGGGTCGCTGTGGGTGCTGACGAGCAACACCGACGGCCGCGGCATCGTGCGCGAGGGCGATGACCGCATCCTGCGGGTCGAGCGCACCCGCGGCTGAGCCCGGCGTCCTCCCGCCGGCACCTCCGCCGCCCCGCCTCCGCCGCCCCGCCTCCCGCCGCCCCGCGCCACCCGCGCCACCCGCGCCCCCGCGCCCGCCCCACCGCGTGACGCAGATGACCACGTAACGGTGGCTGCGTGTGGTCCTACGTGGCGTGCACGCCACGTAGAGGCACCCCGGGCCACGTAAGGGCCGTAGCGACCTCCCTGATCGTCGGGTGTCAGTTCCGGTCCTCGGATCCGGCACCTGGAGGACCCACAATGACCACTCGACCTACTCTCACCCCCCCGGCCACACCTGGCCCGCGAGTGGTCAGTTCGAGTCCTCAGATCCGGCACCCGGCGGGCTCAAAGTGACCACTCGACCGACTCGACGCGGTCCCGGCCGGGGCGGTCAGGTCAGTGTGGTGGGGTGAGCCGGGCGAGGATCAGCTCGCGTACGCGGCCGGCGTCGGCCTGGCCCCGGGTCGCCTTCATCACTGCGCCCACCAGGGCACCGGCGGCGGCGACCTTGCCGCTGCGGATCTTGGCCGCGATATCGGGCTGCGCGGCGATGGCGGAGTCGACCGCGTCGGTCAACGCGCCCTCGTCCGACACGACCGCAAGGCCCCGTCCCGCAACGACCGCGGCGACATCGCCTTCACCAGCGAGGATGCCCTCGAAGACAGCACGGGCCAGCTTGTCGTTGAGGGTCCCGTCGTCGATCAGGGCCACGACCTGCGCCACCTGCTCCGGCGTGACACTGAAGGTGGCTTCCTCGCGGGGCGATCCGACTCGCGCTGCGCCCGCTACATCATCATGAACAAGATCGAACCCAGCGAGGTCGGCAAGCTCGACGCCGGACTCGTTCGCCCGACGCGACAGCTCTCCGAGCCACCACTTGCGCGCATCCGCCGGGGGCGCCCCGGCCGCGACCGTTGCCGTCACCACACCCAGCGCCCCGGCGTTGACCAACGCTTGCATATCAAGGTCGCTCAAACCCCATTCACCCTGCAACCGCAGGCGTTGCGCGGTCGGCAGCTCCGGCAGCGCAGCCTGTAAACGATCAACCCACTCACGCGAGGGAGCGATCGGCACGAGGTCCGGCTCGGGAAAGTAGCGGTAGTCCTCGGCCTCCTCCTTGCTCCGTCCAGGCGCCGTCGTGCCCGTGACCTCCTGCCAGTGCCGGGTCTCCTGCCGTACGGTGTGGCCGACATCCAACACCGCAGCCTGTCGCGAGATCTCGTGCCGCACCGCCCGCTCGACAGACCGAAGCGAGTTGACGTTCTTGGTCTCGGTGCGCTTGCCCCACTCGCTCGACCCGCGCGGTGCGATCGACACGTTCACGTCGCAGCGCAGCGAGCCCTCCTCCATGCGGACGTCGGAAACACCCAGTGCCCGCAGCAGATCCCGCAGCTCGGTGACGTACGCGCGGGCCAACTCCGGCGCGTACGCGCCAGCTCCCGGGACCGGCTTGGTCACGACCTCGATGAGCGGGATGCCCGCCCGGTTGTAGTCGACCAGCGAGTGCTCGGCTCCGTGGATGCGACCGGTGGCGCCGCCGACGTGCAGTGACTTGCCGGTGTCCTCCTCCATGTGCGCGCGCTCGATGCCGACGGTGAAGAGCTTGGGCCCGTCCGGCGTGACGACGGCGATGTCGATCGAGCCGCCGTACGCGATCGGCTCGTCGTACTGCGAGACCTGATAATCCTTCGGCATGTCCGGGTAGAAGTAGTTCTTGCGCGCGAACCGGCACCACTC
>Ga0136634_10001111_pt1 | contig 10551 bp, 9 predicted proteins | sample AntDrymUQ8332106_2_FD_104654 | JGI IMG/M metagenome (GOLD analysis project Ga0136634, IMG submission 104654) | Polar desert sand microbial communities from Dry Valleys, Antarctica - metaG UQ833 (21.06) | ecosystem: Environmental > Terrestrial > Soil > Desert | place: Antarctica: Dry Valley... | reverse complement strand
TAATACCGAAGGCCCCACCAGGATTCGCGGCTGATCCGGCGGATGCGTCAGCCGGAACATTAAATCCGTCGAATAAACTGGATGTCGCTCCAAAAAAAACCTGCGGCTCGATCTGTCCGCCGGCGCTCGACCGGTCATCGAACTGGCGTCCGAAGCGGAAATTTATCCCGGTCTTGATGGTATGCGGTGAAAGGTCGAATGTCAGGTTATCGACAAACTGAAATGTACGAGCCTTTCTCGCATTGTAGTTGAAGTTAATGAATGCGTCCGAGATCGTATTGAGAACGAACGGAACATCGGCACGCGGTTCAGGGGTCGCAAAACTAAAGCCAAATGTGCTGTATCCGAATATAAACTCATTTGTAATCCGGGCTGTAGGCGACCACCTGTAATTGATAGCGAGATTCTTCGGTGTTCTCAGTGTATCCACAAGACCGGGGAATCCGGGGAACCGGGGAAGCCCGCCATTCACGTCGTCGTTTATTGTGTCTTGCTGCCCCTGTGCATAACGGGCATACAATTGGTTATTGTCATTGATTTTGAAATCGAAACGCGAAACAAAATCCCATTGTTTCTCTATTTGCGGTGCGTTGTAAACAAAACCGGCCGTGTTCAGACCATCTCCCGAAAAGAAATTGTTAGGAAGCGGGTACGAGCGAAAGACCCCTGTTACCAAAGGGTCGGGTGTGTACTGAGGGTTTGCGATCACGGAATTAGTAATTACATTATATGACTGAATACAAGGAATATTTGTCGGTGGGTTGCCATTGCACGCGGGATAGCGCGGAGTTCCGTCTGCGTTAATGGAAGCTCCGAGAGGGTTGGTCGTGGCGCTCACTGTTGACCCCGCGTTAGCATTCCTTCCCGGAACGAACCGGCTTGTTGCCGGATTGACCGCACCGCCAACGACATAACGAAAAATACCGTTGCGAGCTGATTCCGTGTAAACTGTTCCACCGCCCCGTCGAGTTTCAATTGCGCTTAATTTTTGTATATTTACAAAAAAGAACGCCTTATCTTTTAAAACTCGAACCAATGGCGTTCCCTCTCCGAAACCGGGAGAAACAATCGGCCCGCCAAAGCTGCCGCCATAAATATGCTGAACAAACTGCCGTCTTCCGATACCATCCAAATTGCTTTGGAATTCGTTGGCGTTAAAGTCAGGCGTTTGATAATACTCGAACAAATTCCCCGAGAAGCGGTTCGTGCCGGATCGCGTCACAAGCGTCACCTGTGCTCCGCTGCTGCGTCCTAATTCAGCCGTAGCATTGCTGGTAACAATCTGAAATTCCTGGATCGAATCCGGGTTTGGCCTAATAGGGGTAAAATTTGAGCCCCCGGCAGTAGATTCGTTAATGTCGATACCATCGAGTGTAAAATTAAAAGCCCGGTCGCGCGAACCGTGGACATGAACGCCGCCACCGGTGTTCGCACCGCTAACGACACCCGGCACATTGTTCAGCAAATCGAGAGGATTTCGCCCACGCAAACCAATTATGGGTGCCGCTTCGAGGACCCTTTGGTCTATGGTTGTTCCTACATTGCCTGAAGTTGATGTCTGGACCTGCTCGGCGGCTCCCTCGACAGTCACGACCTCTTCGATGGCGCCAACCTGAAGGGATGCGTTCACCGTCGCTGGTTGGTTGACCAGGGCCTGGTTATCCGTGCCCACAAATTTCTTGAATCCGGCCTTCTCAACCGTGACACTGTAGGTTCCCGGAAGCACTAAATCAAAATTATATGCTCCCGAATCGGACGTTTCAGTTGTCAATGAAGCACCGGTGGCTTCATTGACTAGTGTTACGGTGGCCCCGGCTATGACACTTCCGGAAGTGTCTGTTACCGTTCCGGTCACGCGGGACGTAGTCCCCTGGGCAGATACGATAAGGTCAAAGGAAAACAGTAAAGCAACAAGAACTACTGCGATTACAAACGGTTTTTTGGCCATTTTTACTCCTCCAAAAACAAATTGTAGATATAACAAATTCTGATGATAACCGGATTAGTGAGTAGAGATAATGATGTACAATATCATAACTTTACAAAAGTGTTAATTAAAAATTGCACTTTTTGCGAAATCTTGAATTTTATTTTTGATATTGAATGATGAGACCGCCGGCTCCGACTGCCCAGCCGTACTTTTTCATCATATAAAGACCGTATAGATTGCCTTTTGCCGCAATTTCCTGCCGCTGCCATGTTTTGCCTTTATCGGAAGAGCGCAGGATCGAGCCGCCATGTCCGACGATCCAGCCGTTCTTGTCATCGGCAAAGTCGACACGCATAAAATTGTCGCGAAAACCCGTCGCGACTTTTTCCCATGTTTCTCCGCCGTTATCGGTTCGCAGGATTGTGCCTTTTCCGCCGACCGCATAACCTTCGTTGTCATCCCGAAAATCAACGTTATAAAGTGTCGCGTCCGTTCCAGACGACTGCACCCGCCAGCTTTCGCCGCCGTCTTCGGTTGCGAGGATCAAACCCTTGTCTCCAACTATCCAGCCATGCGAGCTTCCGTTAAAATCAACATGAAAAAGTTCCGTTTTTGACGGGACGAAAACGCGGCGCCATGTTTCGCCGCCGTCCTGTGTTCTCATAACCAGGGAGTCTATGACCGCATCGCCTTTTTTATTAAGGACCGAACCGATAGCCAATCCTCTTTTTTTGTCGGCGAATCTTATACTGAGAAACTCCGGCGTACCGTTTCGAAAATCGTTCGGTCTGTAAATCAGTGTTTCCCGCCACGATACACCGCCATCATCTGTTATAAATAAATTCCTGCCTGCGACAAGATAGCCATTGTCGTTATTTCGAAAATATATCTCGTTTATATTCTCGGTTGTTTTAATAGGATATTTAAGCCAGCTTTTTCCGCCGTCCTGTGTAAAAGCCAGATAGCCGTTATCGCCTGCAACCCAGCCTTTCTCAGCCGAGGTGAAATAAATAGCGACCAAATCACCAGTTCCCTTTACATGGCTGGTTCTCCAGTCCGACTGAGCGGAAACAGGTTGGGCGGAAAATAAAATAACAAATAAAAAAGGAGTTAAACAACGCAGCATCGACTGACCTCCGGAGTTTGGTTTACTCGAAGTCCATACTTCAGCGGAACATCCTAAAGTACGGGCTCTGAATAAAAAGGTGATTTTGACGATTAGAATAACTTACTTTTCGTCGAAAATCACCTTTACCGAGTCGGTGTGAAATTAGTTGACAGGCCGTTAATTCTTTTCCGGGTCATCGACCAGAGCATCGTCTATTTCCTTTTCCAGCTTATTGCGCAATTTATCGACCAAAATATCGGCCCTTTGAACATTCTGGTCAAGGTTCGCTTTAGTCCGCTGGATTTCGGTGAGAAGGCTTTGCAGGTTCGTTTTTTCGATTTCGAGATTTTTGCGGCGCATATTGCGCAATTCTTCCGGACGCAGCGAACCGGCAAATGCCACACTTTTTTCAATAGCTTCCGGCCTTATATCATTTTCGATTAGATCGAGTTTCGTTTTGATAGCACTTTCCTTTTCGATCATCTCAAACAATTGTTTTCGCAAAGTTTCGGCCCTCTGCTCGGATCTTGTAAGAATATCGAGATTCAACAGCAGACGCTTTTGTTTTTCATCGGAATCGCGTTTACTTCCCGCCTCGAGATTTTTTATACGGTTGCCGAGGTCTTCCATCGTTATCGTATTCCGGTCTTTACTCTCGGACGCGGTCGCATTTTTTTCTTCCTGATTTGCCGGTACTATCATTGTTTCGGAGTCAGGAAAATCTTCCGCGCGGCTAATGATCAAAGGCTCGCTCGAAGGCGGAGGCGACGAAACGCTCGGGGCCGATTGAGATTTACGCTTCCTGCGTGTCTGCGCATTTAAATCCCCAACGGATACCAACACGGCGAGGAAAGCCAATGCTACAATTAAAATTCGATGCAGCCCGAAATCTTTTAAGCCCATAATCTTACTTACCTTTTCCGTTTTGATTCTTATCCGCGATAAAATCACCCCTGAAAAGCTCAACCGCGTTTTTCGCCAACCCGACAAACGGGATCGCATCGAGTCCGGAGTTTGCAACTCCTCTCATCAAGCCTTTCTTTTTTATATCATGCCCTACAAGAGCGATTACCACAGCCGTTCCCCCAAACGGCACCATTTTGGCTAGCCTTTTTGCGACCTGCCAGCCGCCCGCATGAACTACTTTCCGCGTTAAAGTTTGCTTTTTCACTTCCATCGATTCTCAGTTTATACGTGCTTTATTGGGATGACAACCGCATGCTTATATTTGCACGAATAAATGAGGCCAAAGTTCCGCTTCTTTCCTATATGTTCGGCACGAGAATCAGTTGTACGCGACGATTCTTTGCTCGGTTGGCGTTCGTCGTATTAGGAGCAACGGGTAAAGCGGCGGCCAGTCCTTTTGCTTCGATGCGGGTTTCCGCGACGCCAAATCCCGCAAGTCGTTCGCCTACCGCCCTTGAACGCTGCTGCGTAAGGCTTTCCAGTTCTTCGGCCGTTCCGCGATTATCCGTATGCGATTCGATTATAACGCGATAATCCGCATTGGTAGCCAGCAGTTCACCAAGCGAACTCAGCTTTGCATATGCATTAGGTGCGAAGTCGGTCGAACGGATCGCCGACCAGAAATTCTCCGGAATTGTCAAAATAATCCCTCGCTCGTTCTTGGACACAACTCCGAATCGCCGAAGCGACTGCATAAACGGCCCTTGTCCGGACTGCAGACTAGTGAGTTTCTCATCCTTCAAACGCTGTTCTTCTGTCGCTTGCCTCTCGGTTTCCATCGCAACGAGGCGTGATTTCGCATTGTCGGCTTCTACGCGAACGCGTCCCAGTTCTTCGCGAAGCTTGCCGTTTTCCTCGCGCAGCTCCTTGATCTGCTGCGCAAAATTGATCCCGTCGCGTTCGGATAGCTCCTTGTTCCTGGTTTCGCTGGCAAGTTCAGCCCGAAGCTCGGCTATCTTATCCTGTGCGTCCTGAAACCGGTTTTCAGCCTCACGAGCTTCTGCATCAGAGCGGGTTTTTTCATTGCGCTTTTCGCGGGCCTCTTTCCTTATGAACGCAGTCGATTCAGCCTTTACTGCTGAACTGATAGCCTGCCGGGCTGTAATGTCAACGGATTCCTCCGGGCGACCGGCTTTCCAGGCAGTTTCCGCTCCCACGAGCAGTGATTCGGCCGCTCTCATCTCTTCGACGGCGTCCCGCTCAGCGCCGGCGAATCTGGCGAGTGCGACAGCTTGTTTAGCCTGAAGGATCGTCGAAGGCGTTTTGGAATAATCCAGCTCGGCGATTTCCGGAGTCCGCGAATCACGAAAATAATCACTCGAATTGCCGAAATACTGAATCGCAGGCGTGGTCGCGATCGTTTTGCCAGTGGTCGTATACGGGCTTAAATTCTCGAGCATTATTTCCTGGCTGGGCCGGCGAACAAGAAAATGAGGCTCGGCCGTAACGATCAACGCGAATGTCTGGAGCTTTGTCGTTACGCTCATTTTCGAATCGAATTCAAAAAATCCGCGGCGTTTTATCTCTCCAAGATTATCAACCTGCCCTTCGGGCGAAACCGCCCAAAGAATATACGTTGCATATCCGGCACCGAGCTCAAACGGCCGCGGCATCTTCGACACGGACAAATCGATCTCACTGCCGTTCCGGCTCGTTCTTTTTATCTTCGCCTCGCCCTTCATACGCGGAAAACGCGTCGTTCCTCGAAATTGCACGAAAACAACGTCATCAAGCGGATAAGTAATAGCAGTTGTACGACGAGGCAAATCTGCCTGGGCGACAACGAAATTAGCGAAAATGAATGTAAAAAGCAGTGATATCAAAATGTTGCGGGATATTGAATTGTTCATTTTTGTTCTCCGAAGCAGAAATGCTGTAAAAAAGATGCTGCATTTCATTTATGCGTTGCAATCTTAGGGTTTGGACATTGGAGTCAGAACTCTTGTATATTCAAGTTTTATTTTCTGAATCAAGGGGCGAGAGCTTTTTTAATCCTCTGTGTTCTTTGTGTCTTTTTGTAACAGCCTTTGTCTTTGTGTCAAAACAAAGATTTAAGATCACTAAGCGAAGCACAAAGAACACAAAGCAGAAAGTGTAATCCTATTTACTCCTGTTGATCCATCTTTTCTGATGAATGAATTCAAACGGCTCTTACAATATGTCCGGCCACATTGGTTAACTTTTTTATTCGCATTGGTGGCGATGTTTGTTGTGGCGATATTCGAAACGGCGACCGGGGCTTTGCTGGTGCCGATATTTGGTCAATTCCAGCCCGACGCAGCACGACAATCCGAAACGCTTTTCAGCCTGCAGCGGTTTATTCCAAAAGAGCCCTGGTATCACGGTTGGTTGGCAATCTCGGCTATGCTGCTTGGTTTTACGATTTGTAAAGGAGTTGCTGAATATTTCTCCTCCTATCTGATGGCGAAGATCGGGCAATCCGCGGTTCTGGATCTTCGAAAACAGCTTTACGATCACCTCCTTAGTCAGCCGGCATCGTTTTTCGAAAAACACCGTACAAATTTTTTGGTTTCACGTCTGGTTGTTAGCTGTTCGGCAATAGAACTTGCCGTCTCGGCTAACTTACGCGATGTTCTGCGGGAAAGTTTCATGCTTATCGCTTTTATCGGAGCCGCATTTTATTTCAATTGGCGCCTGATGTTCGGCGCTTTAATTATCGCACCTATCATTGCATTTTTGACAACAAAATTCAGCAAAGCCCTTCGCCGCCTTGCTGAAGAATCTTTCGAGGGCAACAAACTTTTGACAGATACGGCACAGGAAACGCTTGCCAATCAGACAATTGTCAAAGCTTACACTGCCGAGGAGCGTGAAAAAACGCGGTTCGGAAAGATTGCCGGAGTTATTGCCCGGGCAAACCTTCGATCCGGTCGTATCGCCGCGACTTCGCCTCCGACAATCGAGATAATCGGCACGGTTGCGATACTGATCCTTTTTTATTTCGGCTTACGGGAAATTAATGCCGGTCAAATGGACGCCGCGCACTTTTTTACATTCTTGTTCTTTCTTTTTCGCAGCTACGATCCGATGCGAAAGATATCGCGACAGCATAACGAAATTACCAAAGCGTTCGCCGCCGCAAAAGACGTTTGGAACGTAATGGACGAAGATGAGGTTCTTCCCGAAAAACGGGATGCCGTAGAACTGTGGCCGCTGCGTGAAAAGATCGAGCTGAAAAACGTTTCTTTCAGCTATCAAACCGATACGAAGAAAATTTTAGATGATATAACATTAAACGTTCCGAAAGGCTCAGTGGTAGCTCTTGTAGGCGAAAGCGGCGGCGGAAAATCGAGCTTGATCAAGCTTGTCCAAAGGCTTTACGATCCAACGTCCGGTGCTATATTTTGGGATAATGTAAATCTCAAAGAGGCCAAATTATCTAGTCTCAAGCGGCAAATCGCTTTGGTTACGCAGGAAACCGTATTGTTTAACGATACTATTCACTACAACATTTCATACGGGAACCCGGACGCTTCACCTGTCGAAATTGCCGAAGCGGCACGGGTCGCTTTTGCCGACGGATTTATTGACGAGCTTCCCCAAAAATACGACACACTCGTCGGCGAACGCGGAATTTTTCTCTCCGGCGGTCAACGGCAGCGTATTGCGATAGCACGTGCTGTGCTTATTAACGCGCCGGTGCTCATCCTTGACGAAGCTACTTCCGCTCTGGATGCAGAATCAGAACGATTAGTGCAAAAGGCTCTGGCTAATTTGATGCGCGACAAGACATCCATCGTTATTGCTCATCGTCTTTCTACTATCCGAAAAGCAAATACCATCGTTGTAATGGAAAAGGGGAAAATAATTCAAATAGGCATACATAGAGAGCTGCTCGCAAAAGATGGCAAATATAGGCGCCTATACGAACTGCAATTTGCCGAAGAAGAAATTTTGGGTGAATATAAATTATGAAATCGATGACCGGATTTGGGCGCGGGGCGGTTAATGAGAATTCATTTTCCGTAACCGTAGAATTGAAAACAGTTAACAATCGTTTTCTAGATTTAGCTTTAAAGTTTTCAAGTGAGTTGCAGCCGCTCGAATCAAATATAAAACGTTTAATCGGAAGCAGATTGTCGCGCGGCCGCGTCGATGTAAATCTCCAGTATGACCGTACGAACGAGATCAATTACGAGCTGAATCGGCCGCTTATTGCCGGTTATTTGGCCGTTATGAAAAATATGCAGGATGAGTTCTCACTTTCCGGTGAGCCGGATTTGAATGTGATAGCGCGTTTGCCTAACGTTTTAATGCCTAAAAAAGACGATCTTGATGATAAATTCATGTCAGGTGTTGAAAAGGCTTTGGCCGACGCCCTCGACGATCTCGAAAAAATGCGTGAGAACGAGGGACGAATGCTCAAAAATGAGCTTGAAATGCGGTTGAATGAGATCGAAAAACGGCTGCCATTAATCGAAGCCGAGGCTGCTAACATCGCCGAAGAATATCGCCGGCGGCTTACCAAACGCGTCGGAGAACTGCTAGCTAAAAGTGATTCGCAGATCGAGATCGATCAATCGCGACTAGCACAGGAAATCGCATATCTGTCCGACCGTGCCGACATTTCCGAAGAGATTGCAAGGCTCGCGACTCATATCGAACACTTCCGAACCATCATGGACGAGGAGAAAGAGGTCGGCAAACGTCTCGATTTTTTAACCCAGGAACTTAATCGTGAGGCAAACACGATCACCTCGAAAACAAATAATATGACCGTCAAGGAAAATGCTTTGCAGATAAAAAGCGAAATTGAGAAAATCCGCGAGCAAGTGCAGAATGTAGAATAAATTTGCTACAGGATATCGGACTCTTATTTAACTTTGGTTTAAGACCTGAATATAGCATCGCTTTTATGTAATCCAAAAAATCCGCGTTCATCAGTGGCAATTCTTTTTGAAAAATGAAAGGAAATCTTATTATTTTAACCTCACCGTCGGGCGGTGGCAAAGGCACACTGATCCTGCAATTGATGGCTAATAATATCGGAATCGGATATTCCGTTTCGTACACAACACGCAAGATGAGAGACGGTGAAATAGACGGGCGTGATTACTTCTTTGTTGATGACGACGATTTTAACGCTCGAATTGCAAACAACGAATTTCTGGAATATGCAGAAGTGCACGGAAATTATTACGGCACTTCAAAAGCTGTTGTTGACTCGCACATCGCTGAAGGTAAAGATGTAATTCTTGAGATTGATGTCCAGGGAGCGAAAAGTGTATTGGAAAAAATGCCGCAAGCTGTAAGCATTTTTATTATGCCTCCGTCTTTCGAAGCTTTATCTTATCGTTTGACCACGCGGGCCACTGAAACTACTGAGCACCTATCGCTAAGGCTGAAAAATTCTTTTGATGAAGTGCGTGAACATAAGGATTTCGAATATGTTGTGATCAACGACGAAATAGCTTCTGCAACAAGGCGTTTAGAATCGATAATTCTCGCGGAAAGACAAAAGCGGGTTAGACAAATGGAGGCGATTCAGGATATTCTAAGTAGTTTTGATGCTTCCAGACAAAGAATTACCGGAGATTAGTGAGAAATGGCCAAAAAAGACGAAGAAAATATTGAAGAAATTGAAGAGGGCGCGGAAGAGGTTATCGATCCGCCGGAAATTGATTCGAAATATCGAATGATAATTCTGGCTGCGCAACGCAGCAAGCAGCTTCAACGCGGCGCAATCTCGCGTACGGATATCGATATTCGCAAAAACAAGCCAACTCGCGTAGCAATGCGAGAGCTTGAGGAAAAACGGGTAAATTTCGAAATTCTGGAAGCTCTGAAATAGGACAACTTTATCGCAATCACATTTTAAAAAAAGCCGTTAATCGACGGCTTTTTTTAATTCCTGATTCTTTTACGACAATGTACTACTAATCATTCATACGTTTACCGGTGTTGCTCACAGCCTCGCCGACAGAATCCACTGCATCTGAAACTCCGCGTTTAAATTTTCCCCAGGTTTCCTGGCCTTCGCCGGCGGCGTGATCCGCCTCGCCTTCCGCTTCGAGCCGCTCATTGCCGGTTACTTCGCCAACTTTTTCTTTAACCGTTCCTTTTGCTTGCTCGTATTTTCCCTCTACTTCGTCATCATTGAAAATTGACATTTTATTTCTCCTTAAATTTAAATTAGTGTATCGTTTTGAAACGATGCAATAGCCATAAAAGATATAAGCAATTTACATTCCTTTATAATCCGGCCCGCCACCGCCCTCCGGCGTAACCCAGTTAATGATCTGATACGGGTCGGAAACGTCGCACGTTTTGCAGTGAACGCAGTTTGAAAAATTCACTTTCAACTCTTTGCGGTCGTTTTTCGCATTAAACTCCATCTCATAAACTGCAGCCGGGCAGAATCGTTGGCATGGGTTCCCATATTCTTCGGCGCATTTCGTCGCGCAAATTTCGGTATCAAGAATGTGCAGATGTGAAGGCTGATCTTCGTTATGTGCGACCCCGGCGTGGAAAACGTCGGTAATTTTGTCAAAAATCATTTCCTTATCGAATTTTACTTTTTCATATC
>Ga0136634_10001110_pt1 | contig 10553 bp, 11 predicted proteins | sample AntDrymUQ8332106_2_FD_104654 | JGI IMG/M metagenome (GOLD analysis project Ga0136634, IMG submission 104654) | Polar desert sand microbial communities from Dry Valleys, Antarctica - metaG UQ833 (21.06) | ecosystem: Environmental > Terrestrial > Soil > Desert | place: Antarctica: Dry Valley... | reverse complement strand
ATTCTTTGAATGTAAACGGCATTGACAACACGCTGAAGGCAAGCAGCCACAGCTACAAGGCGAAGCCGCCAAGGCGATGGCCGCCGTTCAAACTTCCGCCGACGAACAAAAGGCAAAGGCCGAAAAAGCCAAAGTGGTGTACAACGGCTTCGTAGCCCAGGAGTGGAGAAAGCAAGCCCAAGAGGCGAACTACGACTTTAGCGGGGTAGACAAGCCCAAAAACAAAGAAGATTTCTATGGCCTGCGCTACAGTGACTTTGTGGTACCGCTGGTGAAAGCGGTACAGGAACTGGATGCAGAAAACAAACAACTCAGGAAGGATACAGAAGAACTAAAAAAGTGGTAACGCAACCAATAAATAGTAAAGCTGTAAATGCTAATGGAACTAACAAAATCACAGCGGATGTATCCGGCTCTTACTTCCAATGCACCAAATCCCTCCCGGGGAACTACCGTAATTCGCTACCACTTACCCCAGGGTACCGCATCTGCCCAGATAGTGATCCATAATACGGGAGGACAGTTGTTGAAAAGCATCACCCTGACTGGTGAGGGTGACGGGCAGATTACCTTAACTGCCACTATGCTTCCGGCAGGCAGCTATGCCTATGGTTTGTGGGTAGCGGGCCGGCAGGTGGATGCTAAGCAAATGGTGGTGAAATAAATCATCCAGCAGCAACAAGTTACACACCGGTACTCTATAGTGTAGGCCATTATTTGCTATTGTTCACGGACAATGATTTTTTTGCCGTTGGTTGTCCACCGAATTCTCACCAACGGCTTTTTTCTACCCTCCTATTCCAGGTAAGTATAAAAAGACCGGCTTATAATATAAAATTTTCAACCTCAGCAAAATTCCGTGAAACGGGAGACCAGGTCTCTGATTGTCCCAGGTCTGACGAAAATCATTACCGGCTTTTGGAACCTGAATAGAATAAAATTTATTGTGGATCGCTTTTTTGGTTTTAAGCCTTCTACACTAGTCTTTAAAAAAGTTTTATTATCAGCCCTTACTCCGGATGATTATGGAATTCAAACAGGAAGAATTGGTAGAGCGTGAAATAGAAATAGAGCGTTTCTGCTTCAGAATTTCTCGCTACGGCAAATAACTGATCGGTTAGGAGTCAGTAAAAAAATAATCAATGCACACATCCGGAATATGAAGCAAAAGCTAAACGCAGAAAATACTAAGACTTGATACAATTAATAAAAGCAAAACAGCAAAAGGAGTAGTTATACTTTCCAGAGTTGAGATGGAAATAATCTGAATTTAAAAAATGGCTTTAAATCTGCCGATAAATAGTTCAAATTTATACCATGAATAACAATCGCAATAATTTGAAGTCCCTACAACCGTTTTAACTTGAATAGCCAATATATTCGTTTTCTTAAAAAAGTAAAGCCCCCCTGCTATTTACAAGGTGTAGAGGGCTACGAAAATTTTCTTGTACCGCGTAGGGGAATCGAACCCCTCATTCATCCGTGAAAGGGATGCGTCTTAACCGATTGACCAACGCGGCGTCCTTTTACATTTTGGGAGGGCAAAGATAGTTGCTGACAGTTCTCTTTCCAAAAAGTTTTTAGATTTAAAGCCAGCATCTATTGTTAACCAACTATCAGGATTAAAACAGCTTTAAAACAAGAAATTTATTTGGCACGATTCTTCGCTATTGAAAACAGAATCATTAAACTATTTACCATGACCATTCAACAATTCAACATACTAAATGAAACAGAGAAGATTGTTGCTATTATGGAATATGGAAGACTTTTCGCACAAAGCCTTGAAGAAAAATGCCGGGTATTTTTGTATCGCATTGAATCATTTTATGTAACAACTTCTTATCGTACGGAAAACGATGATCTTCAAGCAATCAATAGCTTTAACCGGGTCGATGAATCTGACAGTTGCCGGAGAATCATTGTATCCATCCATCCCGCAGCAAGGGCTGAAAAATATTAGGAGTATTAAAATTCATTGTCTTCAGCATCTTTTACATGCGTGTGAAAAAACCACTCCTTCATTTGTTCGAGAATGGATTCTGTCTCCTCATTTATTTGTCCTTCGTACTCGATCGTAAATTTTTTGCCGTAGTCGGACATGGTCACCTTTGCAGTAAGTTGTATAGGGCCATCGCAATAGATCAATCCGTTATCGGTATGAGGAATTGGTTCATACGTAAACCAAATATTTTTATTTGATACCATACTTATAAGTTGACGTATGATAAAAGTATTCATTCCATCAGTATGAAGTCAATATTCGTACTGATATTTTTTAATAACCCGAATCTCCTAGGCCCTTTTTAAAACGGAGCTCAGGAAGCTGATCTTAGCATGCAGATCTTCAGGTCTAAAAGGTTTATGAATAAAATCCGTAAACCCTTTTTGTAACAGATCTGCCTGCATATTATCGTAAACGGCTGCGGTGAAAGCTACGGCGGGAACTGAACTGTTTATTTTTCTTATCTCTCTCAAGGCAGTGATTCCATCCATTTCAGGCATTTCCAGATCAATTAAAAGAACATCGTATTGGTTCAATTTAAATTTATTAAGGGCTTCTCGTCCATTCGTTGCTTCATCTACAACAATGCCCCATTTCAACATGAATCTTTTAGCCACCGATAAATTGACCGGGTTGTCTTCAGCAATCAAAACTTTTGTACCCGTCAATAGCTGCAGGTGCTTTGCCTTGTCTTCATTGATATATAATTTCCTGTTTTCATTGATCTTCAATTCCACCGTGAAATAGAACATGCTGCCTTTACCTTCTTCACTTTCCAAAATCAACTCGCTATTGAACATCCCGATCAGTTTTTTAATAATTGCCAAACCCAATCCTGTACCGCCATACTTCCGGGTGGTATTGATGTCTGCCTGGGTAAAGCTGTCAAATATCTCCCGGTGTTTATCTTTAGGAATGCCAATACCTGTATCTTTTACTATAAATTGAATGGTTGCTTTGGTGCTGGTTGCGAAAAGTTTTTTTACTTCCAAACTGATGCTTCCTGTAGTTGTAAATTTAATGGCATTCGAAAGGAGGTTACTTAATATCTGGTACAATCTTGTTTCATCGGTAACCAATTCCATATCGAGCCGGCCATCAATATCCGTTTTAAACAATAAGTCTTTTGCAATGATCTGGCCATGAAACTGCGAAATGACTTTCTCTACAAATTCTTTCATGTTAACCGACACTTCAGAAAGTTCCAGTTTACCCGCTTCGATTTTATTATAATCGAGAATATCACCGATCAAAAGCATCATGTGTTCAGAAGAAAATTTCAATATTTCAAGATGAGGCTTTTGAGATGCCGTATAATCTTCCTGTAATAATAAATTGGAGGCGCCGATAATACCATTTAATGGCGTTCGCAATTCATGACTCATGTTTGATAAAAATCTGGACTTAACCTTTGCCGCCACCTCTGCTTTTTCTTTCGCTTTCATTAACTCAAATTCAGCCATTTTAACATTGGATATATCGAGTATACTAACCTTTGTGTAACGTATTTCCTTGTATTCAAAAGGCACAACACTTACATAACCATAGAATATATGGCCGCGTTTTGTATTAAAGGCAAGTTCACCCTGCCAGTTTCTTGATTCTGCTGCTACCGCCTGCTCAATGGAATTGAACTTTTTTATGTGATCCTCATCAAACCAATTCTCAATTTGAGTGCCCTCGATTTCTTTTTTATCATCCACGCCAAACAACTCCAACGCGCGGTTGTTACAGCTGGCCACAATATTGGACTTGCTATAAATGATAAAAACTCCATCAAAGGAAGTATTGTAAATAGTATCGCCAAATTTCTTTTCTTCAAGAATAGTTACCTCATTGTCTTTATTGACACGAAGAATAGCGTAAGAAAAAATGATAGTGAGAATAAAAGAAATAGCGAGTATGGTCGTTGATAACCTTGAATACAAAACATCGGTCATGATCTGGATATCGTTGGTCATGGGACTGATATTAAAGCACAGTAACATGGATGCGACCGTTATGCTATATACTAACACCAGCTCTTTATAGTTACGCCGGATACTGACAACAAAAGTCAATACCAGGAAGTATGGAAAGAATAATAAGTATTCAGCCGCCCGCAATCCTTCTACGTAACTGATTACGATCAGGTACAGGTTTACATTTATCACGGATACGATCCGGCCTATCTCCAGCCGTCGTTTCGAATTCAAATAATAGGCTACCAGGAAAAAGTAGGCTGACGTAATATTAATAAGGGCGCTTATATACAACCGATGATAGAAATAAGAAATAACACAAAGAAGATTGATAAGCAGGGCGAGTAATACAAACTGGTTGAAGCGAATGATTTTCTTGCGCTGATCCTTGGAAATATGCTCATCGATACCAGAATACACTATTTCCCGATAAATTGCCCAGGCCAGGTATAATATTTTCGCATTCATAGAGTTATTGGATTGGTACTACAACGCTGATTACCCGATTCTATTTTTATGAAAGACCCTGTTTTGCACAAAAAGTTCATTTTCAACGATAATATTGATAGCAGTTTTTTGTTCAGTCTGTATGAAGATGATTTTCAATACATGGAGGAAATCTTTAAAACCACGCTTGACCAACTGGACCAGGAGATCCCGGGTATTTCAACAGCATTCAACGACAAGGATATCACAGGCCTACAAAAAATTGTCCATAAAATAAAACCCGCATTCGGTTTCACGGGTTTTTTATCAACCGAGCTGGCTTGCAAAGAATTTGAAGATGCCTGTATTGAAGTCAGCCGCATCGACGAGTTAGCTCCTTTATTCCATTCTTTGTGGACGCTATTATTGAAATCAATCGATATTATGCATCAACAATATGATCTACTAAAAGAATTCAATAATCAATGATACTAAGTGCCGTTATAGTAGAAGATCTTCAGGTAGCTGCGGACTACCTTCACCGCTGTTGCCAAAAAAGCGGATTGCTGGAAGTAAAAGGTCATTTTCCCAATGTTGAGGAAGCATTGTTGTATCTCAACCAGCAATCGGTGGATCTGTTGTTCCTTGACGTGGAAATGCCTGGCGCTAGCGGTTTTGAGTTATTAGATCGCCTGGCTTATTCACCGAAAGTTATACTGACTACCTCTAAAACAGAATATGCTTATAACGCCTTTGAATACAACGTGGGCGATTTTCTTAAAAAGCCTTTCACCTACCAACGTTTTATTGAAGCGGTCCAAAAGGTTACAGCGCCGACACCGGAAAACAATGTTTCCAGCACTGCCACAGATCATATCTTTATCAAAACCGATGGAAAGCTTATCCGCCTTAACAATAGTGATATTCTTTTTATAGAAAGTATGGGAGACTATGTAAAATTTGTAAGCGCCGACAAAAAATACATCACACACAATACGATCAAAAACCTGGAAGAGAAAGTTAACAGGCAGTGCTTCCTTAAAACACATCGTTCTTATATCATTAATGTTGATAAAATCGATGACATCCGCGAAAACCTGCTATTTATTAAAGGAAATGAGATTCCCATCAGTAAGGCTCACCGTTCAGAGGTTCTGAGAAGGCTTAACATCATTTGACGTTCATCGAAGTTTTCTGTTCATTCATCGACAGATTTTGCCCAAATGGCTAAAAAACTTTTCATGATCCCGATACTATCGCATCTTTACATTAGAAACATCGCAATATCCAGATAAAAAACATTTTGAGACGGTTATCGGAATCCCTTTTTGAAATTGAAATTCTACCTATGAAACCCTGAGTCGATCTATTCACAACTCGTTTTATTAAGAATTTCAAAATAAGCCGGGCCTTACAAGGCCCGGTTTCTTATTTTATCACATAATAGGAATTGCAAAGAATATAAATCCAGCATTCATGAAGATCATCACCTAAACCCTTGCCTATTGATGATTCATTTACTTTTGACGCCCTAAAAAACTGATTCAAAAAAGCTGTTCCCTGTGAATGGCTTTTCATTTTTATCCCAGCCCGATTTCGTCATGTCTTTCCGGGATGTCAATATCAGCAAATCCCTTTTTTAATAACCTTTCCCTGAATTGCAGTTGAACGTCATATTCACCATGCACTAAAAAAAGCTTTTTTACCTGTGCCGGATCCTGGCACGACAAAAACTGGCTCAGGTCTTCATAATCACCATGAGCACTCATGCTTCTTATAGCGCTGATTTCCGCATGCACCTCATGAGGTATTCCGAAGATACCCACTTCCTTTGCCCCAGACATAAGACGCCCTCCCAGGGAACGCGGCTCACAATACCCCGTAAACAATATGGTATTCCGGCTGTTTTCAATATTATTACTGATGTGATGCTTAACACGCCCGGCATCGGCCATTCCACTGGCAGATATGATAACTCCCGGTTGATTTCTGAAATTGAGCGATTTAGATTCACTAACTGTTTTTATATACTTTAATCCTTTAAATGAAAACGGATCTTTGTCAGATTGCATTATTTTTTGAACATTTCTGTTGAAATACTGCGGATACTGTTTGACCACTTCCGTTGCTTCGACGCTTAACGGACTGTCCACAAAATAATCAATGGCAGGTAACCGGTTTTCGAATTCCAATTGATTCAATGCAAATAATATTTCCTGTGTTCGTCCAACACTAAATGCAGGCATGATCAGTTTTCCCTTTTTCTGTATGCAGGCTTTTTCAATCCACTTTAATAGTGAATCTGGCGTGGTTATGTGAACGTCGTGCAAACTGTTTCCGTACGTTGATTCCAGTAAAATATAATCAGCCTGGGGAAATGTAGCGGGCGACTTTAGTATCATATCCCGGTATCTTCCGATATCGCCACTGAAAGTCAGTCGCCTTTCTTTCCCATTTTCTTTGATCTTAAGATGAACCGCCGCACTGCCGATGATATGACCGGCATCGGTATACATCACTTCGATATCGTCATTGATCGCGTGCCATTGCTCGTATTCAACCGAATAAAAACTATCCAGAGCAGCTTTGGCATCTTCGATAGTATATAAAGGACGAAGGAAGGGCTGACCTTCAGCAGCGCGTCGCTTGTTTGAATATTTTACATCATCTTCCTGGATCTCACCAGAATCTTCTAATAATATGCCGGCAAGATGCTGTGTCGCCGGAGTGCAGAAAATTTTGCCTTTAAACCCATCCTTTACCATTTTCGGAATCAGTCCGCAATGGTCAATATGTGCGTGTGATAAAATAATTGCTTTTATCTCCGCCGGCTCAAAACCCCAATGCCGATTCATTGCATCAGTATCCTTCCCCATCCCCTGAAACAAACCACAATCCAGTAAATACTTATTTCCATTTTTTAAAGTAAGCAAATGTTTTGATCCAGTTACCGTTCGGGCAGCTCCGTGAAAAGCAATTTTCATGTATGGTGTTTTGTAGTGAATATTTTTCTATCCTGGTGCAAGGTATACGGTTTGAGCCTTAAGGATAAAATAAAAAGGGAGTAAACCCATCGGGGCTGCATGATACAACCATCAGAAACTCTTATTGCATAATCTCCTTGCTAACCAATTTTTCTCCTGGCTTTAAAAGACCAGGTTATCCAGAATGCGGCAACTATTTCGCCCTGGCTGTTTTTTCCCGTTGATTCAACCTTAATACTTTTGCTGATTCCTGTTTCAATGGCCTCTTCAATAATTTGCCTGATGTCATTTCCTGCGTTGCAGGTAAAGGTGGTTACACCGGTAGCCTTTTTATAATATTCCGATTCTACTTTTACAACCAACATGGAAATTGCCGGCTGACGTTTGTAGATATGTGCCATCGACAAGGCACCCGTACTTAATTCCGCTGCCATAGACAAACAGGCAAAATAGGTTGATTTGAAAGGATTTTGTGAGAACCATTTATAAGGCACTCTTACCTCGCAGGTAGTTTTACTGATTTGATTTACTCTTACCCCCGCAAAAAATGCGCTCGGTAATCTCAAAAAAAGAAATATCCTGAACTTAACAGGATGGCGGACCAACCGAATAAAATCCTCCGTGTAATCGTTCATATTTAATCGTTCTGATGATTTGCTACAATACGCAGCCTATAATATCAAGCTTCTCCTTTTGATAAATTAAACTCCATTTAAAACTGGATGTAATCTACGAAGGGCTATGAAATTAATGAGTGGATTATTAAGGCGTGTGTTCAGCAAATATTGGTAGACTTACAATCATCCATCCTGTAGGGATGAACTATCGGTAGAACACGATAAATAAATTATTCCATCCTGTAAGAATGGGCTATGATGCCCATGCAACGTTCCCGGAAAATAGGTGCTCTATATTAAAAATGGTGTATGCGGTTTATTTTAACTGTTTCTACGTGTCTGCTCCTGGTAGGAAGCGTTTTTGTACTAACATCCTGCTGTAAAAGTTTTTGCCGGGATGGTAATATTTCCGTTATTGATTTCCATGGATTTGATGCCATGGAATTGGAAAAAATTAAAGTGTTGCGCTTCAATCAGGATGATTTCACGTCTGCGGTTGATAGTTATTTCGTGGCTACCAATAATCTTCTTATAAAAGACACCACCAGGGTATACCTGGATAAGCCACTGGCCAGTGATTTCGATTTTAAAATATCGATAGAGAACGCAATCCGTACATATACCTTGTCAGATATCCAGACCAAAAAAGAGGACTGCTCCTGCGGACCAGGAAATTATAAAACTATTGTGGGGTATAGGCTGAACGGCGCGCCGTATTCAGTGCAGAATAATAATTCACTTGAAATTAAAAAATAGTGGGTATCCAGTATACCTGTGAGGTCTTGAAGACCTCACAGGTATACTGGTGTCATAACACTTCGACCTGGTTCTTCAGCAAATCTTCCAGCACATCCCTGCGTCGTATAAGATGCGCCTGGCCCTCCTTTATAAGAATTTCTGCAGGCTTGTATCTTGAGTTATAATTGGATGACATTTCAAAGCAATAGGCACCAGCGTTTAGAAACACCAGGTGGTCGCCTTCGCGTATTTCATTCAATGCTCTGTGGGTTGCGAATGTATCCGTTTCACAAATATTCCCCACTACGGTATAATTATTTACAACACCGTCTGCATTTGAAATATTCTCAATGCTATGATAAGAGCCGTAAAACATGGGACGTATCAGGTGATTCAACCCCGTATTGATACCAGCAAATGTTATGGCGGGCGTTTCTTTAATAACGTTCACCTGGGCGATGAAATATCCCGCTTCACTCACCAAAAATTTTCCGGGTTCAAACCATAATTGCCATTTGCGTTTGGTTTGCTTTTCAAAAGACGTAATGGCTTCAGTTACTTTTTGGCCAAGCAGATCAATATCCGTTTCTTCATCACCCGGCTTATAAGCCACTTTGAATCCGCCACCCAGGTCTAGAAATTCGAGCCGGGGAAAATGAGCAGAAACATCAAACAATACCTGCACGCCTTTTAAAAATACGTCGACATCCTTTATATCGCTGCCGGTGTGAATGTGCAATCCCCTAATCCACACGCGGGTGTCTTTTACAATTTCCACTATACCTTCCACTTGTTCCAGTGGAATACCAAACTTGCTACTTTCATGGCCTGTTGAAATTTTGAGGTTGCCGCCGGCCATTATATTTGGCCGCAAACGAACACTCACGGGATAGGTTGAACCAAATTTTTGTCCGAATTTTCGGAGGTTAGACAGGCTGTCTATATTGACATTCACTCCTAGTTCCACTGCCGTTTCAATCTCTTCAAACGCTATATTGCTGGAAGTGTACAAAATATTTTCAGGAGAAAAACCTGCCTTTAATGACAGAAGCACTTCATTGATTGAGCTGCAATCAACATGACAGCCGATGCTTTTAATAAACCTGAGAATATTAATGTTGGTGAGCGCTTTACAGGCATAAAAAAAACGACTATCACAACCAGAAAAAGCTTTCTGAAGCTTTTCGTATTGTTCTTTGATCTTCTCTGCGTGGTACACGTACAAGGGAGTTCCAAATTCGTTTGCACACTGAACCAGAAAATTTTTTGAAAGTATTTGAGACATGATTGCGAATATACAAAGCGACGATTAAAGAAAGTAGGTGTTCAATTGTGGAAAATGTAATTATTGCTTTTGATCAAAGGGAGGTTCTGCTTCATCACTTCCGCTATCCCCGGCATTATCCGGAGAGATATCCTCGTCATGCGGATCGGTTCCTTTTTCAATAACATCTTCCTGCAACAAGCCATTTTCACTCACCACCAAAACAGAAGTCTCCTGAGTTTCGATCTCTTTAGAAATATCCGGTTCATCCTCATCGCTTTTTTCTGAATTGTTGTCCTCATGCATTGTTGTAGGATTCACGATGGTGACATCATAGATCTCTTTTAGCCTTGGTAGATCGTCCGGGGAGTTGATACCAAAATAATCCATGAATGACCTGGATGTCGCATATACCAATGGCTTGCCTGGCATCTCTTCATTGCGCCCGGTTATTACGATAAGTTCTTTTTCCAATAATTTTTGAATGGAATAATCGGAGTTTACTCCGCGTATTGCTTCAATATCTGCTTTGGTGATTGGCTGTTTGTAAGCAATAAT
>Ga0136634_10001109_pt1 | contig 10557 bp, 9 predicted proteins | sample AntDrymUQ8332106_2_FD_104654 | JGI IMG/M metagenome (GOLD analysis project Ga0136634, IMG submission 104654) | Polar desert sand microbial communities from Dry Valleys, Antarctica - metaG UQ833 (21.06) | ecosystem: Environmental > Terrestrial > Soil > Desert | place: Antarctica: Dry Valley... | reverse complement strand
TGTGCAGAAAAATTAGCGAAACGACGAGATAGCAAACCGCAATACGCTGTAAAACGCCCGGAATCCGCAAAGACTCAAAATTAAAATACGGGAAAAGGTGCAGGAAAAGGCCGAGCAGAAAAATTATCACCGAACGCCGAAGGATCTTTAAATAAACATCGTTCCTGATTCCGTCTCGGATGCGTTTGCCGAGCGCCATCGGAATCGCGATGCCGACGATAAACAAAAAGAACGGAAAGATGTAATCGGTCGGCGTGATGCCGTGCCATTCGGCGTGTTTGAGCGGGCCGTAGATCGCCGACCAGGTTCCCGGATTGTTTACGAGCACCATGCCCGCAATGGTAATTCCGCGAAAAACGTCGAGCGATAACAATCGGTTTTGAGCGGAAAGCTCTGACATACAGAAAGTAATAATAATCTAATCAAAAATTATTAAATTCGGAATAGCTGAAAAATGATAATTGATAGCTGATAGTAAAGGGCCTTTCCGAAATTTTCAGTTATCAGCTTTTAGCTATCAGTTATTCCAAATGTTTACGTCTTGTTTTACCAACCATTTTTTTCCCGAAGCCTCGTAATGTGCGCGGTGTGATGGCGGCTGTGCCAGGCATACATCGCCAGGGCTTTTTCCAGTGTCCATTCGCCGGTTTCCGGATGGTTGAACCGTTTTTGGAAATCTAAGTCCGACATCGATTCGAGCAGCGAGGCCCAGCGAGAATGCAGCCCTTCGATTATCTTTAATGAAAGCTCGGCGGAAACATTGTTATCGCCCAGCTCAGCCCAACGGGCTTCGTAATACGGGCGGATGGTTGGTAAATTCTCTGTCAACGCGAGCTTGAAACGGCAAAATGAATTAAAATGGCTGTCAGCGACATGATGCACGGTCTGCCGGACAGTCCAGCCCCCGGGCCGATATGGCGTGTCGATCTGTCCTTCATTTAACCCGCTAACCGCTGCGGTAAGATTCGACGGAAGATCGGAAATTGTTTTGATAAACTCGAGTCTTGATTCAGGCGTGGGATTATATTCGCTGTTGAACTTTCCGATAGGGAAACTTAGATCTTCGTTCATAATTTATCACCGTGTCCTGAAATATCCTGCGTCAACCACCCGCTCCCGCCGGTGGTTCTGACTTAGCTGGCACAAGAATCTGGTCGCTACCGCTCCGGTTTTAACTGACCGGATCAGCCTCCGTAATAATTCTCAAACCGTGTAAATTCTTTTAGAAATGCCAGCTTCACGGTTCCGGTCGGTCCGTTGCGTTGTTTGGAGATAATCAATTCGGCCATGCCTGTATTTTCCTCCGTAGGCTTATAATAATCCTCTCGGTATATAAATGTTACGACGTCGGCGTCCTGCTCGATGCTGCCGGATTCTCTCAGGTCGGACATCAGCGGCCTCGGCGGATTGCGCGCTTCGGGAGCACGAGAAAGCTGCGACAGAGCGACGACCGGAACATTTAGTTCCTTTGCCAGACCTTTCAGTTCCCGCGAGATCTGTGAAACTTCCTGCTGGCGGTTTTCATTTCGCCGCGAGCCTCCCATGAGCTGCAGATAATCGACGACGATGAGATCGAGCGCTTTTTGCTCGGCGGCCAACCGGCGCGCTTTTGCACGCATTTCCAATACGGAGATGCCCGGCGTGTCGTCGATAAATATCTTTGCGTCTGAAAGCGTACCGATCGCCCGTGCAAGCCGCTCCCATTCCTCACGCGACAAGATTCCCTTTCGAAAACGCGATGCATCGACCTTGGCTTCGGAGCTCATCATTCGCATGACAAGCTGTTCCTTCGACATTTCAAGCGAAAATATGCCGACGACCGCTTTTTCTGTGATCGCCGCATTCTGCGCCATTGTCAGGCAAAGCGCCGTTTTCCCCATCGATGGCCGCGCGGCGATGATGATCAGATCGCTCGGCTGCAATCCCGATGTCATCTCGTCCAGCTCACGAAAACCCGTTGCAAGACCGGTCAATGCGTGGGATTCCCGCTTTGCATATTCCTGTACCTTTTCCAGCACCTTTTCCGCAACCGGCTGGATATGCAGAAAGCCTTCCCGGGTACGCTTTTCGGCGAGCGCAAAGATCATCTGCTCGGCGTGATCGAGCACGACCTTTGCGTCCTCTTCCTCTTCGAGCGCTTCGCTTGTGATCTGATTGCAGGTACGCACCAGGCTTCGCATTACGGATTTGTCGCGGACGACTTTTATGTACTCTGAAAGATCGGAAAAGTGCGGCAGGCCGTAGGTCAGATTGGTAATAGTCGAAACGCCGCCCATCGCTTCGATCGGGCCTTCTTTTTTCAGCTCCTCGCCTATCAGGATCGGGTCGATGCTACGCGAAGTTTCAAAAAGTGCAATCATCGCATTAAAAATTCGGCGGTGAAGAGGATAGTAGAAATCCTCTACCTTTAGCTGCTCGACGGCCTGCGAGATAAGCGAATTATCCAGCAAAATAGCACCCAAAATCGCGCGTTCGCTGTCTTCGCTACTCGGTAATGGGCGTTCGAGGTATTGCTCACGACGTGCTTGTGGAAAAGATGACATGGTTCAATGGAGGCGGGTGCGCGAATAGACCACTAGGGCCTTCCTAAAATGCACACCTTTGGAGCGTAAGAAAACTTTTGAAAAGATAAACGGAGCTAAGATTTCGAGCGAAACTAAAAAACTTACGATGCAGCTTTTTTTTCCAAAAGCGTTCGTCTTGCGCGAACCGCGAAATCGAAGATCCGCTGTTCAAACAGACTGTGCGGCTGGAATCGGCTGCGGAATACGCTGGTTATCAAGCGTACGATTTTGCCAGGAGCCCGGAGATAGCTCAATCCATAAAATAAAGACATTCCTGCAACTCGATAGAGCACAATCTCCCAGGGATTTACCGCACGGCAAAATGTTCGGGCTATTGTGAAATCAAATTGCGTCATCAACAAAGCGAAATATTCATCATCAATCTCGCCGATCGCACCTTCTTCGTAAAGCTCGCGAAAAAGCTCCGATCCCGGATAGGGCGAAAACATGGTGATATTGCAGTCATCCACTTTTATCAGCGCGAGCTTTAAAACAAAGCGCAGCGTTTCCAAAATCTCCCGCCTAGTTTCAAAAGGGAAGCCGATTATGAAATTAACTTTGGTAATGATCCCGTTCTTGACCGCAATACGTATAGATTTCTCCAGATTATCCAGGTTTACACGCTTTTTTATCATCTCAAGAGTGCGTTTCGATCCGCTTTCCGGGGCATATACCAGGTATTCACATCCGGTACGTGCAAGGCCCTGTATCACCTCCTCGTCCAGGCTCTCCGAGCGTGTTCCCGAAGGAAGCTGCCAGGTAATATTGAGATTACGACGGTCAAGCTCGGCGATAAATTGAATTATCCAGTCACGCTTTACAATTGCGGTAAGATCGTAAAAATCAATACTGTTCGCTCCGAATTCTTTAATATGGTCTTCAATTTCGTCAACCACGTCGGAGACCGGCCGCATTACATATCTGGTCGTCCACATCGAAGGGCTTGAGCAAAACGTGCATTGATATGGACAGCCGCGAGTGGCAAGCATCGCCATATTCCGTCCGTGGCTAATGCCCATCGTGAAATTAGGTTGAAAGTATGGCTCAACGTCGATAAGATGCCAGGCCGGCCGCGGCATTTCTTTGATATCAGCCATGCGTGCCGATATAGATGTTTCAATGAAAACGTTGTTAGCGAGATAGCAAACACCCGCTACTTCTTCTACAACGCTGCCGGTTCGCAGACGGTGAACGACGTCCAGCAGTGTTAATTCACCTTCGCCGCGGACCACATAATCAATCGCCGGACAATCCCGGAGCGAGTATTCCGGCATTGCTGTCGGGTGTTCTCCGCCGACGATGATCGATGCATCTGGAAAGGCTTCACGTATCTGTTTGATATAATCGCGAACTTGCGGCCATTCCTGTGAAAACATTATTGAAACGCCAATGATGTCGGTTTTAGGATCGATAGCTTTGATGGACTTTTTTATGTCCATTCCCTGCATGTTAAAACGCCCGTCGGGCGTCAGGCGAACATTATCGGCATCCGCGCCGCGGCAATCTATTATTTTAACTTTGTATGCAGCCTTTTCCAGCGCTGCCGCAAGATAAGCCAACCCGAGCGGAAGCGTAAGCGGTGTGCTGTATGAATTTTTGGAGAAAAAGACCGGCGGAGCGATTAAAGTTATAACTCGATCAGAATCCGGTTCTGGGTTTGCAAAAAGAGAAAATGCATCTCCGATCCGCATCGTGCTCGCTGCGCGGCCGTACTGTACATTTTTCGGAGGTGCTTGAGCCGGCCTTTCTAAAATGTTGGTTGCGGTCTGAGAGTTCCAGGAGGCCATATATGTCTGATAATATAATTGCGATATGTGGAAGTCAACTTTCTTCGCGATTTTAGAAGGCATTCGTCATTCTGTAAAAAAAGTCCGATAGTCGAATCTATATAGTCGACCATTGGCTCTATAACCTTTCGTAGAATGAGACTTTTCCTAGGATTCGGACACAGCATCCTCATCGGCTTTCACATCATTCGTTTCGACATCCACCGGCTCACTCGTTTCGACCGCTGCTATTTTCCTAGTCTTTCTGTCGGACGTAGCTTCGACCTCACCGCCTTCAGCAGTAACCGTTACCGGGACTTCCAAAACGACTTCGCGGTGGAGTTTTACCTTAACGGTAAATTCACCGGTTTCCTTTATCGCGTCTTTCAATACGATCTTGCGGCGGTCGATCTCGTATCCTTTAGCCTGGATCGCCTCTGCAATGTCCATTGATGTAACCGAGCCGAAGAGCGTTCCGCCTTCTCCGGCCTTTCGTTCGAAGGCCAGCGCAATACTGCTCATTTGATCTTTTTGTGCATCGGCTGTGGCTTTTTCAACCGCGGCTTTTTTCAAAAGAGCGGCCCGTTCACCTTCGATCTGTTTCAGATTGCCCTTTGTCGCCAGCGTCGCAAGTCCCTGCGGCAGCAAGTAGTTACGGGCATAACCTGCTTTGACCTTTACAATTTCGCCGCGACCGCCAACAGCATCTATGTCGTCTCTTAATAAAATAGTAGTGTTTGCCATGATTATTTCCTTTGCAAAATGAAGAATCTCGTCGCTACCGCTCGCGGTTCTGACAGGAGACCACCCGATTTATTCCCAAACGAACGGCAGCAAAGCCATCGAACGGGCGCGTTTGATCGCCGTTGCTATACGCCGCTGGTCCTTTGCGGAGATCCCGGATATTCGGCGCGGCATAATCTTTCCGCGTTCCGGAATAAACTGCCGCAGGTAATCGACGTCTCTCCAATCGACATAATCGGGAATTAATTGTCGCGGTCGTCTTCGTTGAAAACGCCGCGGCATTTTGTCGTTGTACGGCTCGTCCTGGCCGCCTGTATTTTCTCTTTCTCTGGGTGCTTCCATATCTCTTTCAGCCATATTTACCTCCGGTTAAACTGCGGCATCTCCAACTGGCTCGGGCGTTTCTTCCGTCTTGCGGAATCTCGCGCGCTTATTTGTTCTTGAATCGCGTTTTGCCTGTATTTTGTCAGCTTTCTTACGGTCTTCGTCAACACGGACGGTTATATAACGCAGAATCTGATCATTGACGCGCATGCGCCGTTCGAGCTCCATAATCTCCTGCCCCGAACCGTCAATCTCAAAAAGGACGTAATGTCCTTCCAGCTTTTTACTGATCGGATACGCCAGCTTGCGGCGGCCGATGTCGTCCATTCTGACGATGGTTCCGCCTTCCTTTTCGATCAATTGACCGATCGTCTCATTTAACGTCGCGATCGTATCTGCCGCAGTCTCCGGGTCGATGATATACATCACTTCATATGTTCTGTTTGCCAATGTATTTCCTCCTTATGGCTTTCTAGCTTTAACATCGTGTGTTGAAGCAAGAAGGTATTCTTATTCGAGAATTTGGAATCTGGATTTACTAACCCACCCGCTCACGCAGGCGGTTCTGACAAATCCGCATTCCGCGTTCCGAAATCCGCATTCCACTCCGCCATTGCCTTTTCAACGCCGTCTTTCAATACGGCCCGAACTGCGTCAGCGCTGTATTCTAAAATTTTTTCAACCGCTTCGACCTCGCCTTTCGAAAATTTCTCAAGCACGTAATTCGATGCATTACTGATCGAATATTCAGGCCCGATCCCGATTCTTAATCGAATAAATTCGTTCGTTTTCAAACAATCGATGATCGATCTCAGGCCGTTTTGCCCTCCATGCGTTCCCTGCGACCGCAGCCTGATCCTTCCCAGCGGCAGAGCAAGATCGTCCGAAATGACGATCAATCTATCAATACTTCGTCCCGGCTTTTTCAAAAGGCAGCTGACTGATTCGCCGCTCAAATTCATAAGGGTCTGCGGCTTTGCAAGCTCAATCGTTTGGCCTTCGATCCCGGCCCTGCCGATCAGTGCACGGCATTCTTCGCGTTTGATCTGAGTCTGCGTCCCGCTTGCAAGCAGATCGACCAGCATAAAGCCCAAATTATGCCGCGTCTTTTCGTACGTGGCACCGGGATTTCCCAGGCCTACGATTAGCCAGCCTTTGTCAGAGAGCGAATTCATGTCTTAAGCTCTGAGTGCAAGCTTCAGCATGCTTCTTACTAAAGGAAGACACGCTGAAGCGTGAACTCAGAACAAAATTATTCCTTGTCTCCGCCGCCTTCGTCGGTTGTTTCGCCTTCAGCGCCTTCTTCACCGACAACTTCCGGTTCGGCTCCTTCTTCAACCTGCGGTTCGAGTTCGACTTCCTTGACTATCACGATCGAAGCGACCACTGTTTCCGGATCTTCGTGAGTCTCCACGCCAGCCGGAATTTTCAAATCCGAAACGTGTATCGCGTGCTCCACGTCCAGTTCCGAAACATCGATGTCTATCGACTCGGGCGTGTTCGCCGGTTCGCAAAGAACCTTGATCTCACGCAGTGATTGGGCAAGTACCGCGCCTTCTTCCTTCAAGCCGATTGCTTCGCCGATAAGGTGGATCGGAACAGTCATTTCGATCTTTTCACCTTTCGAGAAACGGCGAAGATCTGCATGGACAAGGCGGCCAAGTACCGGATGGATTTGACGATCCTGAAAAATGACGTCGTTGACGCCTTCGCCCGCGATATCGAGTGAAAATACCGTGTTTACGCCCGTGTCAGTACGCAGGATCGCCGCCAGATCCTTCAGCTCTGCGACCGCCGCAAGGCTTTCGCTTCCGCCGCCGTAAACAACAACCGGGACTTTGCCCTGCACACGAAGACGGCGTGAATCGTTTTTGCCGAGATCCGCCCGCTTTTCCGCTTTTACTGTAATTTTTTCAGCCATATTCTTAATTAGTCGTGAGTCGTGAGTCCAGAGTCGTGAGTATTAAAGCCTTAAGTCATATTTCGACTTCCTGCTCAAGACTCTCGACTCACGACTCCAGACTCGCTCAAATAAAAAGTGACGAAACGCTCGTCTCATCGTGGATCGATTTGATCGCCGAAGCCAAAAGCTTTCCGACGCTCAAGATCTCGATCTTTCCGCCTTCCTTCAAAGGCCGTCCATTTTCAGCCAGCGGGATCGTATTTGTAACGATCACCTTTTTCAAATATGAGTTATCAATATTCTCGATTGCTATTCCGGACAAAACTCCGTGCGTAAAGCAGGCGGAAATTTCATTTGCACCGGCGTTGTGAAGAGCTTCGGCAACCTTGCAGATAGTGCCGCCCGTGTCGCACATATCATCGACAATCAAGCAATTCTTCCCGCGAACATCGCCTACGATGTTCATTACATCCGCTTCGTTCGCACGCTCGCGGCGTTTGTCGCATAATGCCAACCCGGCGTTCAGTCGTTTTGCGTATGCCCGCGCGCGTTCCGCTCCGCCCGTGTCCGGTGAGACGACTATCAAATTCTCGATCGGGTTTTCGCGGAAATAATCCACGACGATCGGTGCCGCGTATAAGTGATCCACCGGAATATCAAAAAACCCTTGTATCTGCGAGGCGTGCAAATCGATAGTCAGGATACGATTGGCACCCGCTTTAGTTATCAAATTCGCTATCAATTTCGCAGCGATCGGAACACGCGGCCTGTCCTTTTTATCAGAGCGTGCATAACCGAAATACGGGATCACGGCTGTTACTCTTTCCGCCGATGCTCTAACGACCGTATCGATCATTATCAACAGCTCCATCAAATTCTGATCGACCGGCGGACATGTCGGCTGCACTATAAAAACGTCGGCGCCGCGAACGTTTTCCTCGATCTGAAAATTAAACTCGCCGTCGGAAAACCGATCCGTGCTCACCTTTCCCAAGTCGCAATTCAAATGCCGGCAGATCTCCTGCGCAAGCCCGACGTGAGCATTCCCCGAAAATATTGTTACGCCGCCGGTTACACTCATCAAGCAATTCCAGAAATTAACTAAAAAGCGGACTATCTTGATAGACCGTCCGCTCCGATATTTAAAAATTGGCTGGGGCGGGAGGACTCGAACCTACGAATGCCGGATCCAAAGACCGGTGCCTTACCACTTGGCTACGCCCCAATGCTAATTTCAGAAATTCGGAAGCGAACTTTACTGGGAACGCAGGCGGCTCGCCTGCAACGAACGCTGAAAGCGTTCGAATAGCTACATCGCTAACCCAAGTTTATCGCGGTATTCATCCCGCGAGACAGCCGCTACGGCAAACGTTCGCCAGTTGACCTGTTCGTCAAGGGCTTTCATAGCTGTTTGCCGTGTTTCTTCTGTGTCAAATATGCCAAAAACGCTTGCTCCGCTGCCGCTCATTGACGCGTTTACCGCTCCGAGATCGAGCAAAGTTTGCTTTACGGTCTTAATCTCGGGATATGCCGCGAACACCGTAGTTTCAAAGTCATTTTTAATTGCCGAATGGCGCAAATCGATAGATTCGGTGTCAAAACGACAATTGTTGAGAATACTTTTTGCAGCGTCCGTTGTCAAGTTTGGGGCGTTTAACATTTCAAACGCATCCCGGGTTGAAACGGATACGTGTGGTATCACGATCAGCATTTGCTTCTCGACAATATCTGCTAAAGGCTTAACTTCTGTTCCGCGTCCGGTCCCTACAGACGTTCCGCCATATAAAAAAAACGGCACGTCCGAACCGAGCATTCTGCCCATTTCAAGCAGCTCATCGAATCCAACTTCCAGATTCCAAAGTTTTTTCAGCCCGAGCAAAGTGATAGCCGCGTTCGATGATCCGCCGCCTAACCCTCCGGGCGCGGGAATTCTTTTTTCGAGATGAATCCCGGCACCCGCGTGTTTATCGAATTTTTCCCTTAAAATCTTCGCAGCCTTAACAATCAGGTTTCGGTCGTCAGCCGGAATTTTCTTGTCGTTGCACGTAAGCCTTATCGAATCGCCCGTGCTAAAGGTCAAATCGTCATGCAGCGAAACCGTTTGAAACACCGTGCAAAGTTCGTGGTAACCGTCATCACGTTTCCCGATTACCTCCAGATACAGGTTCAATTTAGCAAACGACGGAAGCGTAAACGGCGTTTCAGACATAGCCCTAGCATACCACTCTGTTAGAAACCAGCAGCAGCAGCGGCCGGGTTTACAAAACTCGTCTCATTTCAAATGGTAGGCGGATGCCGCATAAGCAGACGGGACATTATATCTGTAAATTATAAATTAAATCTTGTAAGGAAAACTTGCTTTTCCTCGAGACTCTAAGCTCGAATTCTAAAATTTACATCCGCGAGATCAAACCGCCCATATTCCCGACTCCGCTGGTCTTTTCCATCTCTTCCTTTGCCATTGCGGACGTGTTCTGGATACCGGCGAGCCGCAGCTTGAACTCGTCCGGGTTGGTCGAGCCGCGCAGGGCCTCGTCCAATTTGATGAGGCCCGACTGATAGAGATAAAAGAGCGATTGATCGAAGGTCTGCATTCCGTACTGCGAAGTTCCGGCGGCAATTGCATCACGGATCGACGCGGTCTTTTCTTCGTGCAGGATGCAGTCACGGATAAGCGGCGTGGAGATGAGAATTTCGACTGCCGGAACACGGCTCTGTCCTTCCGGCGATTTCATTAACCGTTGAGAAACGACGGCCTTAAGCAAACCCGCCAACTGGATCCTGACGGATTTTTGCAAATACGGCGGAAAGGCCGAGATTATTCGCGTCAGCGTTTCTTTTGCATCCAAAGTATGGAGCGTGGATAACACCAGATGGCCTGTTTCGGCGGCCACGAGAGCGGTTTCGATGGTTTCCAGATCGCGCATTTCTCCGACAAGGATCACGTCCGGATCCTGGCGAAGCGATCCGCGCAGAGCTTCGGCAAAGGTTCGCGTGTCGACATCGACCTCACGTTGAGTTATAAAGGATTTTTTGTCCTTATGCAGAAATTCGATCGGATCTTCGATAGTAACTATGTGGCAGTTGCGTGTTTCGTTTATGTGATCGACAATGGCCGAAAGAGTTGTGGATTTTCCTGAGCCTGTCGTGCCGGTAACCAGAATAAGACCGCGATTTTCCTCGGCAATTGTGTTGAGGACAGGCGGCAGGCCGAGCTCGTTAAAGGTTCGTATATGATCGGAAATAACGCGGGCGA
>Ga0136634_10001108_pt1 | contig 10558 bp, 8 predicted proteins | sample AntDrymUQ8332106_2_FD_104654 | JGI IMG/M metagenome (GOLD analysis project Ga0136634, IMG submission 104654) | Polar desert sand microbial communities from Dry Valleys, Antarctica - metaG UQ833 (21.06) | ecosystem: Environmental > Terrestrial > Soil > Desert | place: Antarctica: Dry Valley... | reverse complement strand
GCCATCAGTAAACCGCAGGCCATCCCCAGTGTCACCAGCGCCGTTCCGCCATAGCTAATGAAGGGCAGCGGCACGCCGACCACCGGCAAAATTCCGCTCACCATGCCCATGTTCACGAACGCGTAGGTGAACATGATCAGACCGATCGACGCTGCCAGCAGGCGCGTGAATAATGTCGGGGCGTTGATTGCGATAGCGAACGAGCGCCACACCAAGGCAAAAAACAGAAGCACCAGAACGATGTTGCCGACCAGGCCGAACTCCTCCGAATAAACCGCAAAGATGAAGTCGCTGGTGCGCTCAGGAATAAATTCGAGGTGCGCTTGCGTTCCCTGCATCCAGCCTTTTCCAAACAGACCGCCCGAGCCGATGGCAATCATTGCCTGGATCGTGTGAAAACCCTTGCCCAAGGGATCGGTCGACGGATCGATTAATGTCATCACGCGCTCGCGCTGATAGTCATGCAACAGCGTCCATGCCACCGGGAGCATGGCAAATGCGCCGACCAACATGACCGCCAGCCACTTCCACGGAAGACCGGCGAAAAAAATAACGAACACGCCCGCAGCGGCCACCAGTACTGCGGTGCCAAGATCCGGCTGTTTCAAGATCAGAGCAACCGGCACGATCAGCAGCACAGCAGCCACCAGAAAATCGAGCCCGCGCAGCGCGCCTTCGCGCTTGTGGAAATACCAGGCCAACATCATCGGCACCGCAAGTTTCATGATCTCGGAAGGTTGAATGCGCGTGATCTTGATGTCGAGCCAGCGGGTCGCGCCCTTGACGGTTTCTCCATTCAATTCGGTAGCGATCAGAAGTCCGACCCCGATTACGTAAACGGGTAGTGCAAGCCGCATCAACCACTGTGGCCTGACGTTGGCCGCGACGCACAGCAACGCGAACGCAACGCCGAAATTGCGGATCTGATCGGTGATGCGCCACGGGTAGTCGTTGCCGGCTGAATACAGCGTGATCAAGCCGATGACACCGAGACTGCCAATGATCGCGAGTAACGCCGGATCGAATACCGCCATGTACCGCCCTGCAACGGCGCGAAACCTGCGTGCTGCAGACCCTTGATTCATGGCGTAGATCTCGAAGCGCCCAGCGACGCCGTAATTGCCGGGCTGCCGCGTACTGACGCGCCGCGCAAAGGTACCGAAGCTTCTTCGTCCGGTCCGTCCTTCGCGGGCGCCGCCGGTACCTTGCCCAGTAGCGCGTAGTCGATCACCATGCGTGCGATCGGTGCCGCCGCACGCGCACCGAAGCCGCCGTTTTCGACGATCACGGCAAGCGCGATCTGCGGGTTATCGGCGGGCGCAAACGCGATGAACAATGAATGATCGCGGTGGCGTTCCTCGACGCGACTCTCGACGTACTTTTCATTCTGCTTGATCGACACCACCTGCGCCGTTCCGGTCTTGCCGCCGACTTTGTACGGCGCGCCAGCAAAGGCAGTGCGCCCGGTACCGTGTATGTTGACGTCGACCATCGCATCGCGCACGAGCTGCAGATACTCGGGCTTGATCGGAATGCGATAGCTTTCTTTTTGCACGGTGATGCGCTTTTCGCCGGTTCGCACGTCTTCGACGGCTTTCACCAAATGCGGTTTCATTACGACGCCGTCGTTGGCCAGGGTAGCGGTGGCATGCGCGAGTTGCAGCAACGTGAACGAGTTGTACCCTTGGCCAATGCCAAGCGAAATGGTTTCACCGGGATACCACTTCTGCTTGAACCGGCGCTCCTTCCATGCGATCGACGGCAAGATCCCGGTCTGTTCTCCCTCGACATCGATTCCTGTCAGCTGTCCAAAACTCCAGGGCTTCATGAAGTCATGCATCGCGTCGACTCCGAGGTCGTTTGCGAGCTGGTAGTAGTACACGTCACTCGACTTGACAATCGAGCGGCGCAGATCGACCGGACCCAGCGGCACCTTGTTTGAATCACGAAAGCGCCGGTTGCCAAACATGAAAAATCCGTTGTCCTGGATCACCTGATCGGCCCTGCGTTTGCCGGACTCGAGTGCAGCAAGCGCTAGAAACGGTTTGTAAGTCGAGCCGATCGGATAGGTCCCGCGCACCGCGCGATTCAATAAGGGCTTGTCGGGATCGTTGTTCAGCTCGTCCCAGCTTTTGGGGTCGATGCCGTCGACGAACAAGTTGGGATCGAAAGTCGGCATGGCTACGAACGCCAGCACGTCACCCGTCTTGGGCTCGATTGCGATCAACGCGCCGCGCCGGTTGCCGAACGCCGTCTCCGTGATCTTTTGCAACTCGATATCGACCGACAAAATCAGGTTGTTGCCCGGTACCGACGGCGTGCTGGACAACGTGCGCACCGCGCGCCCACCGGCCGTGATCTCGACCTGCTCCTGGCCAGCCGTGCCGTGCAGCTCGTTTTCATAACTTTGTTCAATCCCGACCTTGCCGATGTGATTGGTCCCCAGATACGCGGCAGCCTCACCGCGCTTCTCGAGGCGCTCCATGTCGTTCGGCGAAATGCGGCCGATGTAGCCGATCATGTGCGCAGCAATCTCGCCCAGCGGGTAGTCACGAAACAGCCGCGCACGCAGTTCCACGTGCGGGAATCGATAGCGCTGCGCACTGAAGCGCGCGACCTCTTCGTCGGTCAGGCGCGTGCGTATCGGTATTGCGTCGAACCGCTTGCTCTCCTCGAGCAGCTTCTTGAACCGTCGACGATCGCGCGGCAACACTTCGAGCACCTTGGCCAGCTCGTCGATCGTCTTATCGTGGTCGCGTATGCCCTCTGGGGTGATCTCAAGCGTGTAAGCAGAATAATTGCGCGCGATGATTTTGCCGTTGCGGTCCTTGATCAACCCGCGGTTGGGCGCCACCGGCAGGATCGCAATGCGATTCAACTCGGCCTGCGCCATGTAGGCGTCGTGTTTGACAACCTGCAGCCATGCCAGCCGCGCGATCAGCGTGGTGAACGCCACCAGCACGAACACGGTCGCCACAGCGATGCGTATCCGGAAATAGTGGACTTCGCGCTCAGGATTGCGCATCGCTGACGAACGCGGACCGAACGAAAGCTGCTCGGCAGACGAGCGTCGACGACGGAACAAACGCCTGGAGGCCATGGCCGATTATGACGCTGCTTTGAGGCCGCGATGCCCGAAGACACAACGAAACACGCTGCCAGTTCGCGCGCCGCATCCGCAACCGGCGAACACGTGCACGATCGCGCCCTTTTCTCTTTTACAAGGGCCGGGTCTCGTCTCGATCCACAGGCCGCCGCTGTGGTGCGAGCAGCAACCACGCGATCAGCGGCCACAACAGCGCGCCGACCACGCTTTCGCCAAAGTACATCCAGCCCGGAAAGGCGCCGCCCACCCAGGTCCGAATGGCCAGCGACGCAACCTGTGCGATCAGCAATAACGGCAGCACGTACAGGATCTGAGCCACCAGCGGAAACCACAATATGCGCCGATGAAGTGTGATCGCGCCGTACGAAATCAACGTGTAGGCGAGCGCGTGCTCGCCGAACAAGGCTCCTTCGTGCACATCCATCATCAATCCGAATGCGAACGCGGCGCCGATACCGACGCGGCGCGGCTGATGGATGTTCCAGAACACAAGGGCAATGGCGAGTACGTCGGGCACCAGCGGTGCGCGACCCCACGGCAGCAGATTGACCAGCAGCGCGCCGAAAAGCGACGCCCAGATGAACGCTGGCCTCGCGGGCCGCAGCAGATACTGCGGTCGGTAACCTAGCCGGCCGCCGGCGACTTCGATCGGATCGGTGGGCCGCAATGCAAACCGGCCGCCGAGCCAGCCGCGCAGGCCACCCGATGAACGCGTCGTCGATCGGCTGCTCATGGCTGCACTCGGTTCACTTGCGCGACCCCTTGCGCGCCGTAGGCGCGACCGCTACGGGTGGCGCAGGCACGTTGGCCGGTTCAACCAGCAAAACCAGCAAATGCTGATTGCTCTCGACTCCAGCGATCGGAGTCATCACGATCCGCGCGAACTGATCCTTTGCCGAGCGCTCGACCCGCGTAACAGTGGCTACCATCAGCCCGGATGGGTAAACGCCGTCGAGCCCCGAGGTGCTCGCGACATCGCCGTTGACGATGTCTGCGTTGGCTGCCATGAAACGCAAATCCAGCGTCCCAGGTTCGCTTCCACCGAACGCCACTCCACGCAGGCCATTGCGCAGAATCTGCACCGGAATGGACTGATCCTTGTCTGTCAGAAGCGTCACCTCCGCGGTCTCTGCAAACACTCGCGTCACCTGGCCCACCACGCCTGCCTCATCGATGACCGGGCTGCCCGCACGAACACCGTTCGATGAGCCCGCGTGCAGCACCAGCTTGCGAGAAAAACGGTCGCGCGCTTCGTACAGCACAGGGGCCAGGACGGTCGCGTTGCCGACCTTGGCGCGTGCGCCGAGCAGTTTGCGCAAGCGCTCGTTCTCAACCATCAGCTCGCGCGCCTGCTGCAGTGCCTGAGCGCTTTCATATTCCTTACGCTTGAGCGTCTCGTTCTCGCGCCGCAGCGTCGACACGGACGTGAAGTAGTCCCCAATCGTGCTCGCTACCCGGCTGGGCACCAGCAGCCCCTGCTGAATCGGGTATAGAACAACGCCCAGACCGGTGCGCACGTTTTCTAGCATGCGCACTCTGGAGTCGATGATGATCAGCGCAACCGCCAGAAAGGAAAAAAACGCGAGGCGAGCACGCGCAGAGACGCCTTGATTGAAGAGTGGTGGCGGACCGTCAAGAGAAGCGCGCAAAAGTACACCCCTACTTTTGCGCGATTAGTTAGCAAAAAATCGGTGGCAAAGCCACACGATTTGTTTGGATAACGGCGACGAAAAGGACATCATGAGCCGTCGCGTTCGGTGGCGTCAGCCCGTCGCGAAGATTGTTCCCAGTTTGTCCATCCGCTCGAGCGCGATGCCGCAGCCGCGCACAACGCAGGTCAATGGCTCTTCAGCGACAACCACCGGAAGCCCGGTCTCTTCCATCAACAGCCGATCGAGGTCACGCAGCAGCGCGCCGCCGCCGGTCAACATCATGCCGCGGTCAGCAATGTCGGCACCGAGCTCGGGCGGAGTCTGTTCAAGCGCAATCTTGACGCTCGACACGATCTGATTGAGCGGGTCGGTCAGCGCTTCGAGAATTTCGTTACTCGAGATCGTGAAGCTGCGCGGGATGCCTTCGGACAGGTTGCGGCCCTTGACTTCCATCTCACGCACTTCGGAGCCGGGGAATGCCGAGCCAATCTGTTTCTTTATCAGCTCTGCAGTGGGCTCGCCGATCAGCATGCCGTAATTGCGACGGATGTAGTTGATGATCGCCTCGTCGAACTTGTCGCCGCCGACGCGCACCGAGCCCTTGTAGACCATGCCACCCAACGAGATCACGCCAACTTCGGTGGTGCCACCACCGACGTCAACAACCATCGAACCCGACGCTTCAGATACCGGCAAGCCCGCGCCAATTGCAGCGGCCATCGGCTCTTCGATCAGAAACACCTGAGACGCACCGGCAGCCTCTGCGGACTCCTTGATCGCGCGCCGCTCGACCTGCGTTGAGCCACACGGGACACAAATGATGATGCGTGGATTGGGCGCGAACAGGCTCGACGGATGCACCATCTTGATGAACTGCTTCAGCATCTGTTCAGTGACCGTGAAATCGGCGATCACGCCGTCTTTCATCGGTCGAATCGCCTCGATATTGCCGGGCACCTTGCCAAGCATCTGCTTGGCTTCCTTGCCAACGGCCTGAATCGTGCGTTTGCCGTTGGGCCCGCCTTCCTGGCGGATCGCAACGACCGACGGCTCATCGAGAACGATGCCCTTGCCGCGTACGTAGATCAGAGTGTTGGCGGTGCCAAGATCGATCGCGAGATCGTTGGAAAAGTAACTGCGGAGAAAACCAAACATGAGAGATGGTGAGGCAGCTGTGCTAACTTGCCCGAGCTAGAAAGTGGGGCGAATGATAAACTTTTTTCGCCTCTGATCCTCTCGATTACCCCTATTTTCCCAGTCGTAACCATACCGCGCGCATGTCACTCGACCTCGATCAAGTCCGGCGCATCGCACACCTCGCGCGCATTGAGATAAGCGACGACGAGGCCCGCCAGGCGTTGGCGCAACTGGTCGATATCTTCGGAATGATCGAGCGAATGCAGGCGATCGACACCACCGGAATCGAGCCGATGGCCGATCCATTGGGTGGCACGCAGCGGCTTCGCGATGACATCGTGACCGAAGGCGATCAGCGTCAGGCAATCGTGCTGAACGCGCCCGAACAGCGGGGCGGGTTGTTCGTCGTTCCGCGCGTGGTCGAATAGCGTGGAATTTGCGCATTGTTCACTGGCAGCGCTTTCGCGCGCGCTCACCGACAGAAAAGTCTCCGCAGTCGAGCTGGCACAGATGCATCTGGCGCGCATCGAGTCGCACAAAGTTCTCAACGCGTTCCTCGACGTGCGGCCGGAGGTCACGCTCGCGCAGGCCGCGGCAGCCGATGCAAGGCTCGCCCAGCATGACACAGACTGCACCCCGCTGACCGGCGTTCCTATCGCTCACAAGGACATCTTCGTTACCAAGGACTTCTGCTCCACCGCGGCAAGCCGGATCTTGCGAGGCTACAGAAGCCCGTTCGACGCCACCGTCGTCGACAACCTGAAGCGTGCGGGGATGGTGACGCTTGGCAAGCTCAACTGCGACGAGTTTGCGATGGGTTCGTCGAATGAGAACAGCGCCTACGGCAACGTGCTGAACCCGTGGGATCTGGGCGCTGTGCCCGGTGGGTCGTCGGGCGGGTCATCGGCCGCGGTCGCTGCGTGCCTCTCGCCGGTTGCTACGGCGACCGATACAGGCGGTTCGATCCGAGAACCGGCCGCGTTCACCGGCGTCACCGGCACCAAACCCACCTACGGCCGGCCGTCGCGCTGGGGAATGATCGCGTTCGCGTCGAGCCTGGATACCGCCGGCCTGCTGACGCGATCCGCCGAAGATGCCGCGCTTGTCTTCAATCACATGCTGGGCTTCGATCCCAAGGATTCCACCAGCGCTAACCGGCCGCGCGAGGACTACACCCGCAATCTGGGGATGGATGTCAAAGGGCTGAAAATCGGAGTGCCAAAGGAATTTTTTGGCAGGCATCTGCAGCCCGATGTCGAGGCCGCGGTGCGGGAAGCACTAGCCGAGTATCAACGTCTGGGCGCCGTGCTGGTCGATATTTCGCTGCCCAATGCCGAGCTGGGGATTCCGGTGTACTACGTGGTGGCGCCCGCCGAGGCGTCGAGCAATTTGTCGCGCTTCGACGGGGTGCGCTACGGCCATCGCGCTGCGCAGTACGGCGATCTGACCGACATGATCAAGAAATCGCGCTCCGAAGGCTTCGGTCCCGAGCCCAAACGCCGCATTCTGGTCGGCACGTATGTACTGTCGCACGGGTATTACGACGCCTACTACATTAAGGCTCAGAAAGTGCGCCGCATTATTGCCGATGAGTTCAGCCAGGCGTTCTCCCGTTGTGACGTGATCGCCGGACCGGTGACGATGAGCGTAGCTTTCGGCTTCGGAGAAAAAGCGGCCGATCCGGTCGCAATGTATATGGCTGATTACTACACGGTACCGGGCAGCCTGGCGGGCATTCCGTCGATGAGCATTCCGTGCGGTTTTGGTGCCGGCCCGGTCAACGGCAAGCGGCCGGTAGGGCTGCAGCTGATCGCCAACTACTTTGATGAAGCGCGGATGCTTGGTGTCGCTCACGCCTACCAGCGAGCAACCGATTGGCATTTGCGCCGGCCGGCCGGGTATTAAGCTCCGATGTCCAAGAGGCTTCTCGAAACGAATCAGCGCAACATCGCAGCAGCGCCCTCAGCGCTCGAACGCATTCGATTAATGCAGGACCGCGCGGTACTGCTGGCGCGGCTAGGCAGAATCTCTGAGGCCAAGCAAACACTGTCGGAGGCGGAGCAGCAGATGCCCCGCGATGGGCCGGTCTTGCTGAAGCTGCGTTTTGCGTACGTACGCGCAATCGATACTTACTTTTCGAAACACTTCAGCGAGGCACAGCGTGCCATGTACGAGGCGCTCAACGAGGCGCGCCGCTCGAATGAGCGAACGCTAGTTGCAGAGTGCGAGGCCGCGCTTGCACTGTTCATGCAGCGCGAGGGCAACGTCAGGGTGACGATTGCACACGCGAGGGCCGTGCTGGCGAATTCGGAGGCTCCCCGCGAAGCGCGCTTTCGCGCATCGCTCGCCCTTGCGTCCCTGCATCAGGATGCGTACGACCATGACAGCGCGTATCGGCTGTACCGTGAAATGGACAATGCAGTAAAAGAACTTGATGACGAGATTGCGACGGCGGGCTGGTTGCAGCGCGCAGCCTTAGCCAAGGGAGCTTTTGCACGGCAGTCAGCCGCGTGTGGCGAACTCGACCCTGCCAGCGTGAAACAGGCGAGCGCAGCATTGCAGCAATGCATCGACTATTCGGCAAGCGTACAGAGCGGGCCGGTGGCCACGCTCAATTACCTTCTACTCGCTGGAATGCTCGTATTGCAAAAGCAATATGCGCAGGCACTCGAGATTTATGACCGCCATCTTCCGCAAAGCGAGGGCGACGGATTCCTGCACGAGGTCACCGCGGCAATGTCCGATCGGGCAACTTGTCTACTGAAGCTCGGATCCATCGACGCAGGGTATGCGCAGGCTGTCGCTTCGCTTCGCCGTCTAGACGATGCCTCGCCGGCCGAGATTCGCGCGATCGTGCATGAGAACATGGCCACCGCTCTCGAGAGCGTTCAGCAATCGGCGCAGGCGCAGCAGCACCGCACGATGGCGCAGGCGGCGTGGGATGCCCGTCGGCACGAGCAACGCGAGGCACGCCGGATACTGAACGAGGCTGCGACGCCGACGCTTCATTGAACATGCAGTGGGAAGTTGTCATCGGGATCGAGACGCATGCGCAGTTGACTACTGCGAGCAAGATTTTTTCCGGTGCCTCGACCGCCTTCGGTGCGGAACCTAATTCACAGGCAAGCGCAGTGGATCTCGCGCTGCCCGGCACGTTGCCGGTGCTCAATCGCGGTGCCGTCGAACGCGCGATCCGCTTTGGCCTCGCGGTCGGGGGTAAGGTAGCCAATCACAGCATCTTTGCCCGCAAGAACTATTTCTACCCTGATCTCCCCAAGGGCTATCAGATCAGTCAGTTCGAGACCCCGGTGGTGCAAGGCGGAGCGTTGACTTTTGTGGTGCAGCCCAGGGGCGAGCTTGCTTCATCGACGCCGTATGTGAAGACCGTCAAGCTGACGCGTGCGCACCTTGAAGAGGACGCAGGCAAGTCGCTGCACGAGCACATTGGGCTCGATGGAGCGTCGGGGATCGACTTGAACCGCGCGGGCGTTCCGCTGCTGGAAATTGTTTCCGAGCCAGAAATGCGCTCTGCCGCCGAGGCCGTGGCGTATGCAAAAGCGATGCATGCATTGGTGATATGGCTCGGTGTGTGTGACGGCAATATGCAGGAGGGCAGTTTTCGCTTTGACGCAAACGTGTCGGTGCGGCACGCAGGCGAAACGAAACTGGGTACACGCTGCGAAATAAAGAATCTGAACAGCTTTCGTTTTCTGGAGCGCGCTATCGAGTTCGAAGCAGGCCGCCAGATTGAGGTGCTGGAAGACGGCGGCACGCTCGTGCAGGAGACTCGGCTGTATGACGCCGAGCGCAACGAGACGCGGCCGATGCGCAGCAAGGAAGATGTGATGGACTATCGCTATTTTCCTGATCCTGACCTGCTGCCGCTGTCGATTGGAGTCGACTGGATCGAAGCCGTCCGCGGTTCGATGCCGGAATTGCCCGATGCAATGCGTCGGCGGTTTATGCGTGACTACGCGCTATCAGCCGATGACGCGCAATCATTGACGGCAACGCGCGAGGTTGCTGATTACTTCGAGGCGCTCGCGACCGAGGTCAACGACAAGAAGATCGCAGCCAACTGGGTCATCGGCGATTTGTCGGCAGCACTTAATGACGGTGCGATTTCCATTCGCGAATCTCCGGTCACACCAGCCATGCTGGCCGGTTTGATTCGAAAGCTGCTCGACGGTACGGTCAGCAATCACGCAGGCAGGACCGTGTTTAAAGCGCTCTGGAATGCACCGCAAAGAACCGTTGGCGAAATCATAGAAGCGGAGGGGCTAAGCCAGATTTCCGACCTGGAGACCTTGGCAAGGATCGTCGACGACGTGCTGAGCGCAAACCCAAAGTCGGTTGAAGAGTTTCGCGCTGGCAAGGAAAGGGCGTTCAACGCCTTGGTCGGGCAGGCCATGAAGGCCGCGCGCGGCAAAGCCAATCCACAACAGGTTAATGAAATTTTGCGTCGAAAGCTGTCGGCTTGAGACTACGAACAGGTCGAGCGCAGACGACGCAGTAGGTCGGCCGCCTTGGGTAGGACAGATGGATCTTCATCGCGGTAATAAGGCATGCCTTCGGGCAGCTCAGTGCTTCCCGGTGGCGGCCAGCCCCGAACGGGCACTACGCCAGTTACCAGATCGTTCAAACTGATTTGATCGCGCTCGAT
>Ga0136634_10001106_pt1 | contig 10564 bp, 7 predicted proteins | sample AntDrymUQ8332106_2_FD_104654 | JGI IMG/M metagenome (GOLD analysis project Ga0136634, IMG submission 104654) | Polar desert sand microbial communities from Dry Valleys, Antarctica - metaG UQ833 (21.06) | ecosystem: Environmental > Terrestrial > Soil > Desert | place: Antarctica: Dry Valley... | reverse complement strand
TCGAAGAGCGCGCGCAACTGTCGCGTTTACGCGATCAGCTCCAGCGGGCAGATCTCCGCTTGGCTGCCAGCGAAGCGAGTTCACGAACGATGGTCGAGATCGAGCGTAATCGCGTTGCGCGCGAGCTTGATGCGCACGTTAAGGCTCTGCGCAGCCGTTACCCGCGCTTTGGAAAACTGACGGAGATTCAACCGGCCAGCAGTGAAGCAGCGCAAGCTGTATTGCCGCCTCGCGCAGTCCTTGTGAACTTCGTTGTCGGCGAGCGGGATCTGCTGCTGTTTGCAATCGCGCGTGATCGGCCGTTGGTGGCGATTCGACGTGAGTTACCTCCGGGTTTGCGTGAAAGCGTCAACGCATACCGGCTAGCGTTGCTGCCGCCGGAGCAGCGCGAGGGGCACGAACTCTGGCGACTCAGCAACGGCTCATTTATTGCGAGCACCCGCCGTCCCGATGCCGCGGCGTCCGCAGTTCGAGATGCGCAACTCATAGGCCACTGGCTCGTGCAACACCTGCTCGACCCGATCGCGGCCATTCTGCGCGATCACGAGCACTGGATCATTTCACCGGACAGTGAGCTGGCGCATTTGCCGTTTGAAGCTTTGCCTTGGAACGGACGCAGAGTCGTCGATCAGAAACAGGTCTCGACTACGCAATCGGTCAGCGTGTTTGTGTTGGGACGGCAGTCGGCAAACGTCACGCGAGGATCGGTCAGCGGACTGAGTCCGGCGTCGCGATGGTTGGGCCTGGGTGCACCGGACTACGCCGTGCTGAACCTCGGTCTGAATGCTGAGGCGGCCGCTGGGCCACGGGTTTCTGGATTGCGTTCGGTTCGCCAACAAGCCACCCTACGCAGTGAATTCGCGCCATTACCCAATGCCCGGGAAGAGCTACAACTCGTGGCGAAGTCGTTTAAACGACCGACATTGATTGTCGGCGCAGCCGCTACCGAAGAACGGCTTCGTCAACTCGACAGAAGCGGTGATCTTTCTCGATTTCAGATTCTCCATCTCGCTGCGCATGGATTTGTCCATCCGAAACAACCATCGTTGTCTGCGGTCGTTCTCGGCGCTGATGGCACTCCGGGCACAGACAGCGACGGCTTTGTCACCGCATTCGAATGGATCGGGCTGACGCTTAACAGCGAACTGATCGTGCTATCTGCGTGCGAAACGGCGTTAGGCCCGACAGTGTCGGGCGAAGGTGTGCTCGGACTTCCCTACGCATTGTTTGTTGCAGGAAATCGAAATGCCGTTTTGACGTTGTGGCCCGTCGCTGACCATGCCACATCGCTGTTCATGCGTCAGTATTTCGCGCGCGTTGTGAAAGGACATTCAGCCGCGGCGGCGCTGTCGGCAACAAAACGCGACTTTGCTCGCGGGCGTTTTGGTACTCGCTATCGCGAGCCGTTTTTCTGGGCGCCATTCGTGTTTGTCGGGCCGGATTGAATTGGCGTCCAATGTTTGCGAGCTACCACTGGCAGGCAGCGCCTGAGCGCCTCCAACGTATATCGACTCGAAGAACTTCCCGGCCGGGTTGGTCGTCTGCTGGGCATCAGCGAATGGATCGCGATCGATCAAGCGAGAATCGACGCGTTCGCCGCGGCAACCGGTGATCAGCAATGGATCCACGTCGACACCGAGCGTGCCGCGGCAAGTCCCTTTGGAACAACCATTGCGCATGGGTTCCTGACGCTTGCGCTATTGCCACTGCTGCCGTCCACTGCTTTTGCCCTCGTGGATGTGCGCACCGCGATCAACTATGGCTTGAACCGCGTGCGCTTCCCGGCGCCGAGTCCTGTCGGCAGCCGCGTGCGCGGCCGCTTCGATCTGCCTGCATGCGAGGCAGTCAAGGGCGGCGTGCAGCTTATGATTAAGATCACGATCGAGCGCGAGGGCTCGGAGCGGCCCGTGTGCGTGGCGGAGGCGTTATCGCGCCGCTTTGCATCGACACTCAATAGCGATGTTTGACCGCACCTTTCGCAACATCAGCGACGTCGTTCGTGAGCACGCAGCAGCGCGCCCGCAGCAGGCCGCGCTGTTCCTCGGAGGCCCGCGCGCCGACATGCGGCGAACACTAAAGTTGGGCCTATGCGCTCCGCACGCCACGGTTCTCTGGCTTCATTCGAGTGCCTAGTTGAATCCCCAACCACGCCATCGGCAGGTACGCGGCGAATAGATCAAGCGCGATAAACCAACCAGGCGCTGGAATCAAAAAACTTGCTGCCACACCGCCACAAAGAAAGACCACGCCAATCACATAAGCCAACAGCGCCTTGTGGGTCGCTGCGATCAGGTAAGTCGCTAGAGCACCTGCCAGAGTCCCGATTGCATGCGCCAAAAATGGCATTACGAAGTGCCGTGCTTCGAAAAGATGGATACCGTTGCGGAGGCTTTCGGTGTTGTTCACATCCACGCCCGCCGGCGGAGGGATGAGTGAAGTGCTGACAGTGACAAGCGCCATGTTGACAACGCCGCCGATGGCAACGCCTGCAACGACAGCAAGCACATTCCGAAGTACCTTGGGCATGAGCGATTCTCCTTAGAGGCCTAATCGTAAATTGTGACCGGGCTGATGAATAGCTTTCGCGGCTCACCGAGCGTCGAGAGCTTTGGACTCTTTCAGCAACCGGCGTGTTTGATCGACGACACGGCTGTCAGATTTTTGTGCTGACAGTTCGTCAAGCAGGTCCTGCAGGCCGCGTCGTGCTTCGACTGCCCGCCCTGCGTTAGCGAGTAGCCGCAAGCGCACGTAGCGCCACACTGGGAGCTCACTGACAGGAATGGCGGACTGCGGAAACAGCCAGTCAAACGTTGCCAAGTGCACATCGCCCGGCAGGAGTGCGAGGAAACTTGTGCGGGTGTCCTGGTCGTCAATCGTGTAAAGGTACGAGCGGTACACGCGGCTCCAAAGACGATTTCGAATTGCACCGCTGACCGGTTCCCTTGCCAGTCGCATGTCGTTGGCTACGAGGACCGCGTACGGCTCGAGCGCTGCACGCGACAGGCTGCCGCCGAACTGCAGCGCCCGCACGAACGCGCGATCGCGGCCGCTCGCAACGGCCTGCGCAAAATGCTTGCGCGCCTCGGTGTCGCCATCACGTGACCACCACAGATGCTGGCCCCACATCGAGTGCGCGTAGACGTTGTCGGCTTCTTCCTTCAGCGCGCGCTGGAAGTGCGCAGCGGGGTCGCCGGCAAAGGCTCCCTCGCGCGTGAGCAGATAGTCGGCCCAACCCAGGTGCGCGAAAAGGTCCGCGGCGCGCTGACCCTTGGCGTCGACCAGACCCGAGACCAGCGCCGGCTGCACGCGTTTGACGATATCGGCAAACGTTTGCTCGCCAACGCGGACCCGGATTTCACGCAGCCACCGCATGCCACATTGCTCGCGCGCGTTTTGGAGAACGGGCTCGGTCGGATAGCGCGATTGAAGTTCTTCGAAGCGACTCCACGCGGCCGAGTGCGCCCCGGAAGTGCAGAGCTCCATGGCCGAAGCAACTTCGCGTGCAGCCAGTTGTTTTCGTTGCGCCTCACCCGCGCGCTGCTGCCATATGTAGCCGGACGCCCCTGCGGCGATCACAGCAACGACTGCGACAGCCGTCAGCGCCAACACCAGCGGCCTACGGCCGCGCGCGTTAATGCGGGCCACGGCGGCGAGCGTTTCGGCGACGATCTCCCCTTTGGGTTGCAGCAGGGTCACTGCCTTTAAATATGGCGGGATCGAATTTAACGGCGTTGGGGCGACCACCACCGGCAGCACACGCCCACCAGGATGGCGCCAGCGTTGCTGCGCAAGATTGAGTTCGGCAAGTGCGTAACTGCCGGTGGCGACTGACTCTGGCGACACCAGGAAGATAAACACATCGCAATCGGCGATCGCCTCGCGCAATTCAGCGTCGAATGGCTGGCCCGGTTCGAGTTCGGTGCGATCAACGAAGCATCGATGGCCTTCGGCATCCAGCGCGAGCTGTAATCGCTCGCACAGATCGCGATACTTTGACGAGTAAGAGATGAAGATGTCCATCGGCCAGCGCTTGATAGTAAGACGTCGCGTCGATGCAACTCAGACGTGTGGGAAGTGCTAAAAGAAAAATCATCAGGGGCAGTCTGCCGAGCTGCGCAAAATTCTGCGCTATTGGTGCGGCAACTATCTCTGATTTTTTCTAACTGATTGGGCGGCGCGATCAGCGAGCGATCGTTGATCCGGGTGCTGCGGCGGCGACCGAGATTGCCGGGGTTGCCGCCGCGCGGGTGAATTCAGGGCCGCGGATGTCGTTTGCCGAGTACCCGCGATTAACGTCGAGCCCTGTGACGTGCCAGTCGTGCACCGGCAACGACAGCGGATGCACCAGGCGCTCGTATGAACGCATCGGCCACAGAACGCCGAAGCGACGTGCGTGGTCAAACATGTCGACCTCGGCCACCGCGCCGCGCGTTCCCTCAAAACCTTCGAGAGTGAAACGGATACGGCGGGTAATGTGATCCGCCCGATCGATAAACACCGCGAGCCGATCATTCCCGACAAGCCCCAGGCCGGGCGAGAGCCAGACGTTGACGACGTCGCACAGGCGGCCGTCGACGCGCTCCGTTCCGGCGAGCTGCATCGGTAGATCGCGCTCCGCCAGCCACAGGGGCCCCAGTAGAAACAACGCATAGCCCTCGGCCACCAGTGCCGCGGTCTGCAAGGCGGCGGGTTCGGTGCTTGGCACGCCGTTAAACCACACGGCAACTTCACCGATCGAACTCAAACGCACTCGATTGCGACGCCACCCGACCTGCTTGCGACCCAGCGGCCCCCTGTAAGCCTGCCCCACAGCTCCCTCGGCCGGCATGATCCGCTCCTCTGAAGGGCCGCGAAAACCTGCATCGACTAACTCACGCTGAATGCGGCCAATCAGTGGCCGCCACTGACCGTCATAACTGACATTGATATCGGTCAGGGTGCGGTAGGCGGCCCAGCCGTGCGCCTCCGCGCTCTCTCGAAGACGCGCCGCAGCCGCTGGGTCACGCGAGGGCGACAACCCGAGCGGCAGCGGTGTGCTGCAACCGGCGAAAAAAGGGAGCAGTGCCATTCCGAACGCGGCACGGCGGCGGGTTAATCGATAGGTTGTATTCACATCCACCTCTGAATGATGCCCACCATAGCAGCCGATGTGCCGCCCCCTTGTGCGGACTCGTGCGCGATGCGCTCGACCGGCGCGTCGAATTCAAGGTCGCACCGTGCTGAACGGGCACTGCTGCAAGCGATTTATGGAAGCAGCCGCGAAATCTCCGCAGTCCAGGTAGCGCCGAGCTTTTTGTAACCCTCACGGTTGGGATGAATCTCATTGTCCCAGTCGTTCGAATCGCCGGTAGTGCCCGGTGCAGCGGGGATCAGCGTTGTCGTCAGCCGCAACGTATCGATCACGTGAAAGTTCGGCAGGTCCAGTGATCGAATGCAGGTTGCGAGCTCTTCGAGCAGCAGACGGCTCAGGTCCAGCCAAAGCGCGGGGTCGATTCCCAGCCACGCGCAAGCGGGAAACAGCCAGGGGCCGCCGCCGACATGGCGCACCGGTGCGTTGCGAGGTTGCGCCAGCGCGTAGGTGTGCATCAACAGTGGCACATCGCGGCTGTTGCTGCCGCGGCCGTCACGGCCCTGCACAACGATCTGCGCGATATTGACCTTGATGTAATTCAGCAGTGCGTCAAGCGCGTCGTCGTTGATCACCGATCTCAGGTTAGTTTGATCGATGCTGCCGGGATCGTTCGGCCGCACAAGAATCTCCGAGCGCTGCGCTTGTTTGTTCCACAAAGCATCCATCAGGTCGTTACCGCCGCCGGAAAGGAATATCGCGTTCCAACGCCGCCCGCCGCGGTTCTGAAGGTAGGAAAAGAACTGCTGATTACGCGTCGTCTCGTGCATTCGGCGCAGCGTGTCACCCGGCTCGGAAATATTGAGTACACAGGCCGGGTTAGGCAGCTCCATCGACGAAAACACGTTTCGGAACTTGGTCGAGCCGTAGCTGAACCACGAGTCACCTTCGGCGAGAAATACGCGGAAGTCATTCAGCGATTGCTGAAACTCTGGCTTCTCAAACGCAGTGGCGTCGACCTCGGTAATCGGCTGCAAGTTGTCGGGCATCGGTTTCTGCCTTTGCAGTTGGCGGCTCGATGTTAGGTGCACCGGACAAGCCTAACAAGCGGGCGCTGCGGCGCTGTCAGCGCTTTGCACACAAGGGTCGGATATCGATCCAGCGTTCGCTGCCGCCGCGCTGCCGTACGGCCTCACGCAGGTGGTCGGTGCCGCCGCGCCCGTCGCCACCCTCGCCATTCCAAACGCAGATGAATTGCACCTTGCTGGGACCGTACGCCAACGCGCGCTCGAACATCCAGTGGTTGCAGCGTTCGAAAATATTATCGCTTTGTTGTTTGGCGTCGAAATCGGTTGGCATCACCGTGGCTCGCACTGAAGGGTGGCCCAGAACCGCACCAAAGCGTTCAGCCCAGCGATCGGGGATGGACGAGTCAGCTTTCCGAAAGCCCACCGACCGCGCGATGAAACTTCGCACGTACAGCGGCAGATGCAGATGCAATGACGCCCCGCGCGCGAGCAGCGCTTCGGCAAACAGCAGGTCTGCGCCGCACGCTCCCTGCGTTATTGCAAGATCGCCGGCTCGGGCGTCCAACGCGGCAAGTTGCTCATTGATCGCGCGCGCTACCCCCGGCTCGCACTCGGGAGGAAAACGGGGCGTGTCGCGCCCGGGCTTGTCGATCATGTGCCCGCTGCACAAAAAGACAATTCGAGGTTGCGCTGCCGTCGTCTGCATCAGAGATTCTGGCGCGTTATGCCTGTCGGAGGCTGCTACACCGGCACGCCAATACCGGCTATTGCTTATTCACGGCAATGGGACTGCTTGCGGCTGTTGATGCAGCGCTGAAATGCCGCGATGATCGGCTCCTATTCGGTGAGGGCTCCATGGCAGAGACCAAAGGTAAGAAGGCGGTACGCGGACTGTCTTTGCATCTCGGCTTGAACACCGTGAGCGCAGCCGCGTACGAAGGTTGGACCGGTCCGCTCGCCGCGTGCGAGTTTGATGCGAACGACCTCGCCGCCCTGGCACGCAGGCAGGGCATGAAGGCCACGGTACTGCTCACCAAGAATGCGACGCGCGCTGGCACGTTGAGCAAGATTCGCAGGGCGGCAAAATCGCTGCGCAAGGGCGACCTGTTTTTTCTGACGTTCTCCGGCCACGGCGGCCAGGTGCGTGATGTCACCGGCGACGAGGCCGACAAGCAGGACGAAACATGGTGCCTGTATGACAGTCAGCTGATCGACGACGAGCTTTACTTTGAGCTCGGTCAGTTCACAGCCGGCGTACGCGTCCTGGTGTTATCGGACAGTTGCCATTCGGGCACGGTCACGCGAGCGCGGCTGCCGGAGACGACAGCGGGATCCACGTTGGCGCGCTCAAAGATGATGCCGCCCGAGGTCGGGCGGCGTGTTTACGCGCAGCATCAGCGCTTCTATGACAGGTTGCAAAACGACATTGCACGATCGGCTGGAAAAACGCAGGTCAGCGACCCTGATGCGGTGCTTTCCAATCTGAGTGTCAGCAGCGGGCGGATTAACTCCATCGTGAAAAAGTTCAAGGCGGCGGTGATCCTGATTTCGGGATGCCAGGATAACCAGACCTCGTTGGATGGGGACCATAACGGGGCGTTCACCGGCCAGCTGCTGCAGGTCTGGAACCTGGGTGCGTACAACGGAAGCTACGCGGCCTTTCACGCCGCGATTCGCGCCGGAATGCCTTCCACGCAAACTCCTAACCTGTACCTGTTGGGCGACGTCGCGCGCTTTGTTGCGCAGAGGCCTTTCACGCTCTGACACGTTGATGTTGACCATCGATAACCACCGTCTCGTTGGCGACGGCGTCTCATTTCGCATGAGGCCGTAGCCAGACCTAACCATGGCAACACGCGAATCAGCGCCGATCATTTTCATTGTTCCGGGCCAGGAGCAGCCGACTGCCACCACCCGTGCGGCCGCTGCACTGCCAGCAGGACTGGCGCGCGGTGTCGTCAAGCACTCGGTGCGCCTCGGAGCGCAGCGCGGCACGGGCAGCGATGTGCGCGTGGCAGCGGTGCCAGGACGCGATGTGGTCGTGTTGCATATCGCCGGTGGACCCGCGCTGACGCTGCATCCCGAAACCGCACGCGATCTGATGCTGGCACAGCAGCGAACGATCAAGCGAACACGCACGCGCAGCGGTGCCGAGCAGCCGAGTCCCGACGTTGTGCAGGTGCCCGCGCAATTGCAATGGCGCGGGCTGGAGCAGGCCGCCGCCACCCGCGGGGCCACACGCGGTTTTCTGGGCGATGTGGTGTTGTCCGCGATCGATGTGATCACGGGCGTAGCCAAGAATCCGGCGGTTGATTTCATCACGTCGAAAGCTGTCGAGCGCGTGGACGAGCAGGTCAATGCAGGTCTTTATGCGCTCGCGGTCGAATCGTTGCCGCTGCTGAAAGGCGGCGGCACTCTCGTCGCGCGAGCGCCGGCGGCCGCGGACGGCGGGCCTTTGCTCGTGTTCGTGCATGGCACGTTCTCGAACACCCACGCCTCCTTTGCGAAACTGTGGTCGCAGTATCCGCAGCACGTGCGCACGCTGTTCGCAAAATATGCCGATCGTGTGTACGCGCTGGAGCACCCGACGCTCGGCGTGGGGCCGATCACCAATGCGTTGGCGCTGGCGCAGGCGATGCCCGACGGCGCGCGATTGCACCTCATCACCCACTCGCGCGGTGGATTGGTCGCCGAAGTGCTCGCGCGCGTGTGCGCAAATCCGCAGCTGAGCGCAGAGGATCTGGCGTTCTTCAAAGGTGCCGACTACGGACCTCAGCGTGATGCGCTAAAGGCGCTGGTTGACGTTGTGCGAAAGCGTCGCCTCAGCGTCGAGCGTGTCGTTCGTGTTGCGTGCCCGGCGCGCGGAACGCTGCTCGCATCCAAACGGCTCGATGCCTATTTGTCGGTTTTCAAGTGGACGCTCGAGCTCGCAGGTATTCCGGTTGCGCCGGTACTTGTCGATTTTCTAGGTGAGGTTGCGCAGCGTCGCGCCGACCCGATGATGATTCCGGGACTTGCTGCGCAGATACCAAACAGCCCGCTGATTCAGTGGCTGCATACGGTCAACGCGCCGATCGCTGGCGACCTGCGCGTCATCGCCGGTGACATTGAAGGCGACTCGGTCGTCTCATGGCTCAAGACGCTGCTGGCGGATGCCTTCTACTGGACCGATAACGATTTAATCGTGCAGACCCGCTCGATGTACGGCGGCGCTCCGCGAGCAGCAGGTGCGAGCTTTGTGCTCGACCAGGGCGGCAAGGTCTCGCATTTCAGCTACTTCAGTAATCCACGCACCGTGGAGGCGGTGGTCAACGCGTTGACTCAGGACGCGCCTTCAGGTTTTCGTGTGATCGGCCCGTTGTCGTGGTCGGGCGAGTCCGCCACCGGTGTGCGCGGCCGCGGGACCGATGATGGCAAACCCGCAAGCGACCTCCCCGCCGTGTTTGTTTTGCCCGGAATTCTCGGAAGCAACCTGAAAGTCGCTGGCAAGCGGATCTGGCTCGGCTGGCGTCTGATCAACGGGCTAAAGCGCCTCGACTACACCTACGGCCAGTCCGACAGCGTCGAGCCCGATGGGCCGATCGGGTCAATGTACGACGATCTTGCGCAATATCTCGCGAAGACTCATGAGGTCGTCGAGTTCGCATATGACTGGCGCAAGCCGATCGAAGAAGAAGCGCAACGCCTGGCAATCGCGGTCGAAGCCAAGCTCGACGCGCGGGCTGCGAGCTGCACGCCGGTGCGACTACTGGCACATTCGATGGGCGGCGTGCTGGCGCGCACGATGCAGCTCGAGCGCCCCGATGTGTGGCAGCGAATGATGGGGCACGCCGACGCACGATTGCTGATGCTTGGGACACCGAACGGCGGCTCGTGGGCTCCGATGCAGGTGCTGTCTGGCGACGACAGCTTTGGCAACATGCTGGTGACATTCGGCGCACCCTTTCAGGACCGCTCTGCGCGTGCACTGATGGCGCGCTTTCCCGGCTTCATCCAGTTGCAGGCCGCGCTGCTCGACGAGACGCTTGCGCTGTCAAAGCAAGCGACATGGCAGGCACTGGCCGACGATGATCTGAAGCGTGTGCGCGATAACAGTTGGTGGCACCGCGAAGAAATTCAGATCACCTCGTATAGCTGGGGCGTACCGCCGCAGCAGGTGCTCGATCGCGCGGTGGCATTGCGCAAGCGGCTCGATGCGCAGGTTGGCGGCGATCTTGCGTCGTTTTCGGAGAAGGTATTGCTGGTGCTCGGGCAGGCGAAATTCACGCCGGACGGCTACACCTTTGGCGATGAAGGCCTGGTCTATCTGGACGCGCCCGATCAAGGCGACGGACGAGTGACCGTTTCCAGTGCGCGCCTGCCGGGCGTCCGTACGTGGCAACTCGATTGCGTGCACGGCGACCTGCCGAACGCCAAACAGGCGTTTGACGCTTACCGCGAGCTACTTGATACCGGATCTACGACGCTG
>Ga0136634_10001105_pt1 | contig 10568 bp, 9 predicted proteins | sample AntDrymUQ8332106_2_FD_104654 | JGI IMG/M metagenome (GOLD analysis project Ga0136634, IMG submission 104654) | Polar desert sand microbial communities from Dry Valleys, Antarctica - metaG UQ833 (21.06) | ecosystem: Environmental > Terrestrial > Soil > Desert | place: Antarctica: Dry Valley... | reverse complement strand
GACAGGCAGCAGGGGGAGCAAACCTTCGAGCAATTGCTGGAACGCGGGAGCCAGCGCTGTCTCGGGAACGTCAGCGTTCGCCCGGCGAAGTTCTCTGATCTTATGCGCGTATGCTTGAAGCAAGTCGCTGGCGCTCATGGGATCGTGCTAACCTGCGACTCGCGTGCTGTCATCCTCGTCAATGGGTCTATGTGTATTCCCCTGTGGAAGAAAACGGTCCCGCGTGTCAGCGGGCTACATTCATCATAATCGGGATCCTCTGAGGGGCACGGAATGTCGAAAGCTCATCAAGCCGACATGTTCTCCGGGCGGACGCAGGGCGATCTGTTCGGGCCGGCGGCGCCGGTCGATTACGCGCCCAAGCCCGCGGACGTCAGGACCAAGCTGAACGCGCTGCTGGCCGAGGCGCGGGCTGCGGATACCTTTCCTTGGAATGCGTATTATGTCGGTTTGTACCGCAAGATCTTTCCGCAGATGTGCAACTGGCTGCCCACCGAGGGGGCCGCTCAACTCTGTCGGGAGTTCGAGGCGGAAATGGCGCGGCTCGAAGCGGCCTGATGGCGGCTGACCGATGTCTGTATGAGGACCTCATCCCTTCGATACTGTCGTGACGACAACGGCTCGGTTATCGCACGCCCTTCCTCCCCTCGCAGCTTCTTGCTATAGCAAGGTTTCTGCCAGGGTTTGGGGACGAGGTGGTTCTGAGTGTTTTTGATCGCGGCGTTTCCACGCGCGCATTGCATACCATGACGCTGCCGCACCATTTCGCGGCCCTGGCCGCGTTCCTCCTCGCCATCCTCGCGCTCGCGCCTCACAGCCCCGCGCAGGCCTTCCCCGACAAAGCGCAAGCCGCGCCGCTGCAAACCCCGCCGCTGAAAATCGCGCTGCTGCTCTCTACGCGCTCGGATCTGTGCTTCGATCCGGGCGATGTGGCCGCGATCCGGCGCCTTGCCGGCCTGGAGCGCGACCGCATCAACGAGACCGGGGGCATTGCCGGGCATCGGCTGGCGCTGGAATTCCTCGACGATCAGGCGGATGCGACGAAGACGGTCGCCAATGTGCGCGCCGCGCTCGCGGACAAGCAGACGGTGGCCATGATCGGGCTGACGAACTCGGCGCGCGCCAAGGCGGTGTTCGACGCGGCCGGGCCGGAGATCACCGCGAGCGGCATGCCGTGGATGTCGAACATCGCCGTGAACAGCCTGTTCGAGAGTTTCCCCACCGTCTTCACCATGCGCGGCGCGCAGGAGGACGACAGCATTCCGGTGATGGCCCGCTTCCTAAAGGATCGCAAGGTCGCCAGGCCAGCTTTCATCGGCATCAAGGACCAGCTTTTCAGCGCCGCGCTGTTCGACGGGCTGAAGGAGCGGCTGAGCCCGCAGGCTTTCGTGGCCGACCATCGGCTGACGCTGAAGGACGACAAGCTCGATCCGGCCGAGATCGCGGCCATGATCGAAGGGCTCAAACAGGCCAGCCCGGATTTTCTGTTTCTGAGCATCGGCGGCAGCCGCGTCGCGGCCGTTCTGCCGGAGCTGGAAAAAGCTGGGGTCAATCCGCCGATCCTGGTGTCGGGGCGGCTGGAGACGATCTTTGCGTCGGGCGAGGTCACCTATGCGGGCGATATGTTTCAGCTCGCCTGGGATGGCCTGCCGGACGCCTATAACGACCGGCTGCGGCAGCGTTTGTTCCGCTCCAACACGGCGGAGCTGATGTTCGAAGGCCGCCGCAACGCCGCGGCACCGGGCTGGGCGAACGGCCAGTGCAAGCAGCGCGCGGCGCAGCCGGAGCCGGATGTGCTAGCGAGCGCCAATCTCCGGGCCGTCGGGCAGGGCATGCAATTCAGCGACATGATCGGCATGATCCGCGAGACCTTGCGATCCGCCGAGCCGGCGCAAGGCAGCGCGGCGCTGCGCGCGCGTGTCATCGAGGGCATCAAAACCACGTTCGCGTCCGGCCGCGGCGTGTTCGCGGGCGAGCTGGAGAACTGGGCGTTTAGGCCGGCATCGCGGGCGGCGGCGCGCACGCCTTTCATCATCATGCGCCCGAAAGGTCTGGGCGCCGAGCAGCTTGCGCCGCTGCAATATGTGGCCTTGCGCAACGACACCTTGCGGCAAATCCAGACGCTGTATTTGGATATCGATCTGACCCGCGCCTTCCGCATCGACGACAAGGAAAAGAGTTTTGTCGCGGAGTTTTACCTGTCGATGCATCTGCAGAAGGACGAAAGCCTCGATCAGATCGAATTCGCCAACGCCTTTCTCGACCCGCAGACGAACAACAAGCAGATCACCATCCGGCCGCTGCATCAGGGCGGGCCGAGCGACGCCTATCCGGGCGACATGAAAATCTATGCCGTGTCCGGCAAGTTCATGTTCGATCCCAATTTCGGCAACTACCCGTTCGACACGCAGCGCTTCTCCATCGATCTGCGCTCCAAAAGCGGCGACACCCCGTTCATCATCCAGCCGTCGCCGCAGCGCTTGCGCGATCAGATGGTGGAAACCGAAGGCTGGGAGCTGCGCGATCAATATGTCGGTTATGACGAGGATTTCCTGCCCGTCATCGACGCCAAAAGCCATGAGCGCAGCATCGTGCCGTTCTATAAGGGCAGCTTCGTCTGGGTGATGAAGCGCGAGGGGACCGACTATTTCCTCACCGTCGTGGTGCCGCTCGCCTTCATCATGATCATCGCCTATCTGGCGATCTTCATCCCGCGCGCGCATTTCGAGGCCATCGTCACCATCCAGGTCACCGCGCTTTTGTCGGCCGTCGCGCTGTATCTGACAATATCCAAGGTGGACAGCGACCAGGCGACCATCTCGGACAAAATCTTCCTGTTCGACTACATGCTGATCAGCCTGATGATCGGCATCTCCATTCTGCGCGTGAATAGGACCGTGCAGCGCGTGCGCCATCTCGACTCGGTGTTCGGCGTTTTGCACGTCGTTTTTATCCCCGTGCTCGTCGCTCTGATGGCCCTGTACGTCATCGGCTCCAGCGTCTCGGACGGCCAGACGGCGTCGGCGGTCCTGCCCGCTTTGCGCGAGGCCCTCTGGCGATAAGCGCGGCGGCGGAGCGGCCCGGCTCGCATGATGCACGCCGGCGCTCTTGCAATTCCGCGCAACGCACCCTATAAGAACGCCATCTCACACGCGGGAATTACACGCATGAGCGGCCCCGAAAGGGGCCTCATTCATGCGTTCCGGTGGTTGCGCCAAGCGGGTTTGGCGGACCGCATCCCGCGGAGGCTTAACCGGAAAAAGGAGAGCAGGCCCATGGCGCTGCCAGATTTCACCATGCGTCAGCTGCTCGAAGCGGGCGTCCATTTCGGCCATCAGACGCATCGCTGGAACCCGAAGATGGATACGTACCTCTACGGGGCGCGTAACAAGATCCATATCATCGACCTGGCGAAAACCGTGCCGCTGCTGCATCAGGCGCTGGTGCTGGTCTCCGACATCGTCGCGCAAGGCGGGCGCGTGCTGTTCGTCGCCACCAAGCGGCAGGCCTCGGACGTTATCGCCGAAGCCGCGCGGCGCTCGGCGCAATATTACGTCAACCATCGCTGGCTCGGCGGCATGCTGACGAATTGGAAGACGATCACCAATTCCATCAAGCGTCTGCGTCAACTCGAGGAACTGGTGGGCGGCGAGGCGCATGGCTTCACCAAGAAGGAGCTTATCCAGCTCACCCGCGAGCGCGACAAGCTCGAGCAGGCGCTCGGCGGCATCAAGGATATGGGCGGCCTGCCGGATCTGATCTTCATCATCGACACCAACAAGGAGTCGATCGCGGTCGCCGAGGCGAAGAAGCTCGGCATCCCGGTGATCGCCGTGGTGGACAGCAACAGCAACCCGGATGGCATCGATTATATCGTGCCGGGCAATGACGATGCGGGCCGCGCGATCACCCTGTATTGCGATCTCGTCTCGCGCGCATGCATCGACGGCATCGAACGCGGCGCCACGCGCTCCGGAGCGGATATGGGCGCGTCGGCCGATCCAATGTCGGAAGACCTCGGCGAGGGCCGGCCAAACCGTGGCGGCCGTGGCCGCGGCGCGCGCAGCCGCGACGCCGAGGAGCAGAGCGCTGGCGGCGGCGAGGGCAAGGCGCCCGAGACGACGCAGCGGCCGGTCGCCGCGCTTACCGGCTTCACGCCGATGGCCGAGGCCGAAGGCGAGGCGGACGACCTGCTCAAGCTGGCCGATGTCGGCCGGGGCTGGGCGCGCCGCCTCAACGAGCATGGCATCTTCCACTACCGGCAGATCGCCGCGTTGACCCCGGAAAATCTTGAAGAGCTCGACCAAGCCTTCAACGCCAAGGGCAAGATCGCGCAGGGCGGCTGGATCGAACAAGCGCGGCAGCTCGCCGGCGAGACCACCGCTGAACCGGCTCCCGAAGCCGCCGCGGACGGCGTTTCCGAACCGGCTCCCGAAACGGGCGTCGAAGCCGCTGAAGAAACAGCGCCTGAAACGGTATCCTGATTGGACTGTAAACCTCGAATTGAGAGGCGAACGAGACTCAAATGGCAACGATCACAGCACAGCACGTCAAGGAGCTGCGCGAGCAGACCGGCGCGGGCATGATGGACTGCAAGGCCGCGCTCAACGAAACCAAGGGCGAAATGGAAGCCGCCGTGGATTGGCTGCGCGCCAAGGGCTTGGCCAAGGCCGCGAAAAAGGCGGGCCGCGTCGCGGCTGACGGCCTGATCGGGGTGGCGCTGGCCGGCACCGCGGGCGCGGTCGCGGAGGTGAACTCGGAAACCGATTTCGTCGCCCGCAACGAGGTGTTCCAGTCAACCGTCCGCGAGATAACGAAGCTCGCGCTCGAGGCGGACGGCCAGGCCGAAAAACTCGCCGCGCTCGACATGCCGGGCAAAGGCAAGAGCGTCGCCGACCATCTGCAGGAACTCGTGGGCAAGATCGGCGAGAACATGACGCTGCGCCGCGCCGCCATGCTGTCGGTGACGGACGGCGTCGTGGCCAGCTATATGCACAATTCCGTCGCGCCCGACCTCGGCAAGATCGGCGTCCTCGTGGCGCTCGAATCGACGGGCGACAAGGCCAAGCTCATGGAGATCGGCCGTCAGGTCGCCATGCATGTCGCCGCGACGAACCCGCTCGCTTTGAGCGCGGACGCGATCGACGCCGCGGTGGCCGACCGCGAGCGCGCGGTTTTTGCCGATCAGGCCCGGCAAACCGGCAAGCCGGAAAATGTCGTGGAAAAAATGGTTCAGGGGCGCATGGAGAAGTTCTTCAAGGAATCCGTGCTCTTGAAGCAGATCTTCGTCGTCGACGGCGAGAATACCGTCGAGCAAGCCGTGAAGAACGCCGAGACCCGCGTTGGCGCGCCGATCAAGGTCACCGGCTTCGTACGTTTTGCGCTTGGCGAAGGCATCGAACGGCCGACGGGCGATTTCGCCGCCGAAGTCGCCGCGGCGGCCGCGGGTAACTGACACAACGGCTTGAGCGGCGGCGGGGCATCCCGCCGTTCGTTTGAGCCCTTCCGAGGTGCCGTGCATGGCCGTTGATACACGCCCCGCTTCGGGCTTTCGCCGCGCGATGCTCAAGCTCTCCGGCGAGGCGCTGCTCGGGGCTCAGCCTTACGGCATCGACGCCGCGGCGGTGGACCGTTACGCGGGCGAAATCAGCGCGGTGGCGGCGTCGGGCATGCAGATCTGCGTGGTGGTCGGCGGCGGCAACATCTTTCGCGGGCTCGCCGCGGCAGCCGCGGGGATGGATCGCGTCAAGGCGGATTATATCGGCATGATGGCCACCGTCATGAACGCGGTCGCCCTCGAAAGCGCGCTGGCCGCGCGCGGCCAGGCCGTCACGGTGCACTCCGCCATTCCCGTTCCCCATGTCGCCCCCGCGTTTCACCGCGATGGCGCGATGCGCGATCTCGACGGCGGGCGCGTGGTCATCTTCGCCGGCGGCACCGGCAACCCCTTCTTCACCACGGACACGACGGCCGCGCTGCGCGCCGCCGAGATGGGCTGCGACGTCATCCTCAAGGCGACGCAGGTCGACGGCGTCTATTCCGCCGATCCCAAACGCGACCCGGACGCCACCCGCTATGACCGGCTCACTTACGATGAAGCCCTCACGCGCAATCTGCGCGTCATGGACAGCGCCGCCTTCGCCATCGCCCGCGACGCGCGCATTCCCATCCTGGTGTTTTGCAGCGAGGGCGAGAGCAGCATTCACAAAGCCCTGTCCGGCGCGGCCCGTTCGACTTTGGTCAGCGAAGGCTGAGGAGTATCCCCAAGGGCTGCATGCAGTGCTAAGAGATATTGCGCCGCGGCCTGCAAGGCATTACGAAAATCGGGACCACCAGCGCCGGCAATTGCCTGTACGAGGAAAATGACCATGGCTGATAGCCCGTTCGATCTGAAGGAAATCGAAAAGCGGATGCGCGGCGCGCTTGCCATTCTCAAGCAGGAGTTTAGCGGCTTGCGCACCGGCCGGGCGAGCGCGAGCCTTCTCGATCCGCTGACCGTCTCGGTATACGGCTCCAGAATGCCGATCAATCAGGTCGCGACCGTCTCCGTGCCCGAAGCGCGCATGATCACCGTGACCGTGTGGGACAAAAGCCAGGTTGCCGCCGTGGACAAGGCCATCCGCGAATCCGATCTCGGCCTCAACCCGGTGATGGACGGCACGACGCTGCGCCTGCCCATCCCGGAGCTGAACCAGGAGCGCCGTCAGGAACTGTCCAAGCTCGCCAGCAAATATTCCGAACAAGCGCGCATTTCCGTGCGCAACGTGCGGCGCGACGGCATGGACTTGCTGAAGAAACTCGAAAAAGATCATAAAATCGGTGAGGACGAGCAGCGCACGCTGTCAACCAAGGTTCAGGAACTCACCGACAAAATCATCAAGGAGATCGATACCTCGCTCTCCAACAAAGAACGCGAAATCATGCAAGTTTGACGGTTTACGGCGTATTTTTTTTAGCATTAAGTCTATATTTTGGGTGTTGAAGCAAAAATGGTGGCGGTTGATCATTCTCTAACCTCGATGGAACGGGTTTCCGTTCCTCGTCATGTGGCCATCATCATGGATGGCAACGGCCGCTGGGCGGCGCAGCGCGGCTTTCCGCGCGTCGAAGGGCATCGCCGCGGCGTGGAAAGCGTCCGCGTTTGCGTGCGCGCCGCGATCGAATTCGGCGTCAGTCATCTTACCCTTTACAGCTTTTCCTCGGAAAACTGGCGGCGTCCCAAGGAAGAGATTTTCGATCTGATGGGCTTGCTGAAAAGGTTCCTGCGGCGCGATTTGGCCGAACTTCACGAGCAGAACGTCAAGATCAAGGTCATCGGCACGGAAACCGGCGTGGATCAAGAGATCGTCATGCTGAACCGCGAGGCCGTGAACCTGACCGCACGCAACACAGGGCTTCAGCTCACCGTTGCCTTCAATTACGGCGCCCGTGACGAGATCGTGCGCGCCGCGCGTGAGCTCGCGGTAAAGGTTCAGTGCGGCGAACTCGATCCCGCCGCCATCGGCACCGATCTTTTCGAGACCCATCTCGACACGGCGGGATTGCCGGAGCCCGACCTTCTCATCCGCACAGGCGGCAATCAGCGCATCAGCAACTTCCTCCTCTGGCAATGCGCCTATACGGAGTTCGTCTTTGTCGACGCGTTCTGGCCCGAATTCACAAAGGACGTTTTCGCGGCGGCCGTTGCCGAGTTCCAGTCACGGGAACGCCGTTTTGGCGGGCTCACCTCGCGATATAGCGCGTGAGCGGCAAGCCGTGGCCCAGTTCCGCCACAAGGGCCGGCATGGGCCGCCCGTATCCTGAATGGGTCCTAAGGGTCACCTCGGCGCTGGTTTTGGTGGCCGTGGCCTTGGCCCTGACCTATGTCAGCCTGCAAGCCTTCGCGTTTCTCATCACGGTCTTCATCGCGGCCATGGCGTGGGAGTGGGGGCGTATGGTTCGCGGCAACGGCCTCGATCTGGTCGTCGCCGTGCAGCTTGCTGCGACCGGCACGGCGGCGTGGGCCACGGTCCAGGGCTGCCTCGGGTGCGCGCTATTTGCGGTTTTCGCGGGGGCGATGGCGGTGTTCCTCATCTGCTCGCTTAGCGAGGGGAGGGCGCAGGCCTGGTGGTCGGCGGCCGGCGTCACCTATGCGGGGCTGCCCGCTATCGCGTTGATCTGGATCCGCGGCGATGCCTATTACGGCTGGCTGGCCATTCTGTATATTTTCATCATCGTGTGGACCACGGATACAGCCGCCTATATTTTCGGACGCCTGATTGGCGGGCCGAAGCTGGCGCCCAGCATCTCACCGAAAAAAACTTGGGCGGGCTTGATTGGAGGCACGCTCTCGGCGGGGCTGGTGGGCAGCATATTCGCCCTTTGGATCGGCGAGACGAGCGTCGCTAAGCTGGCCCTTCTCAGCGTCGCCCTGGCGCTCGCCGCGCAATTCGGCGATTTGGGCGAATCCGCGCTCAAGCGGAGTTTTGGCACCAAGGATACGAGCCGCCTAATCCCCGGTCATGGCGGAGTCCTCGACCGGATCGACGGCCTGATATTCGTGGCTTTCGCGGCCGCGCTGCTTGGCTGGGCTGTCGATACGGCGCAGCCTGGGCGGGCATTATTGGTCTGGTCTTAAGCGCGCCAGCCGGTTAAGGATCAGCCATGCAAAAAAGACAGGACATTACGGAAAAGGTTGACCGCGCGGCGGCTCGCGCTGGAATTGTGGGGCTTGACGAGGGTGTACGGCGCCGGCGGCGTCTCAGCGTACTCGGGGCCACCGGCTCCGTCGGGCGCAGTACGCTGGACCTCATTGGCCGCTCCCCGGATGATTACGAGATCGTCGCGCTGACGGCCGCAACAAATGCCGAACGGCTCGCGGAGCTTGCCATCCGTCATCGCGCCAAACGCGCCGTCTTGGCCAGCGATGCGCATTACGATGAGCTGAAGCAGAGGCTGGACGGCACCGGCATCGAAGCCGCCGCGGGCGACGCCGCGGTCATCGAAGCGGCACAAATGCCGGCGGACTGGATCATGGCCGCCATCGTCGGCGCGGCGGGGCTGCGCCCGACATTCGCCGCCGCCGCGCAGGGCACATGCGTAGCCTTGGCAAACAAGGAATGCCTGGTCTCCGCCGGGGCAGTGTTCCTCGAAGCGGTCGCGAAGGCGCAGACCGCGTTGCTGCCGGTCGATTCCGAGCATTCGGCGGCGTTCCAGGCGATCGACAGCTCGCCCAGCCGCTGCATCGAGACGATCACCCTGACGGCCTCGGGCGGACCGTTCCGCACTTGGGATGCCGCCCGCATCCAGGCCGCGACGCCGCAAGACGCGCTGAAGCATCCGAACTGGTCCATGGGTCCGAAAATCACCATCGATTCGGCCACCTTGATGAACAAAGGCCTGGAATTGATCGAGGCCTACCACCTCTTTCCGGTGGAGGTCCGCCAGCTCGCCGTGCTGGTGCATCCGCAATCCATCATCCACTGCCTCGTGCATTACTGCGACGGGTCGGTCCTGGCGCAAATGAGCTCTCCGGATATGCGCACGCCCATTGCTTACAGCCTGGCCTGGCCGGAGCGGATGCCCGCGCCCACACAGCGGCTGAATCTGACGGAACTGGGCAGCCTTACCTTCGAGGCCGCCGACGAGACGCGCTTTCCCGCGCTGCGCGTCGCGCGCGAAGCGCTCATTGCCGGGGGCAGCGCCCCGACCATTCTCAATGCGGCCAATGAGATCGCCGTGGAGGCCTTTCTCGCCGGGCGGATCGGCTTCACCGAAATCGCCGCTGTGGTCGAAGCGGCGCTTACGGCGGCGGTGAGCGAGATCGGCGGTTTAGCCCTTCGAACTCTGGACGATGTGCTCGAGATGGATCGCGCCGCGAGACTGCTCGCGACAAGACTATGCAGTCTTCGCGCTGCCTGAACGGGCGTTAAAGCTTTGCGCGCATGACCGGACAGCGTAGACCCGGTATTCTCAGAAAAATCGTGCGTGACACCATATTCTAGGTCGTGATCGGTATGCTCTAGAGCGAAACGCTTCAATGGAGTCGCGCATTCCGCTCTAGCTCTTTGTTTATCGCATCGTTTTTGCGCAAAACCGGTTCCCACTTTTGCGCACGATGCTCTAGCGCACTAACGGAGTTGCTGATTATGGAATTCCTGACCGATTCGAGCCTTTGGACGGTACTTACCTGGATCGTGCCGTTCCTGTTTGTGCTGGGCGTCGTCGTGTTCGTGCACGAGATGGGCCATTTTCTCGTCGCGCGCTATTACGGCGTGACGGTTGAGGCCTTCTCCATAGGCTTCGGGCCAGAGCTCGCCGGTTTTAACGATCGCCACGGCACGCATTGGCGGCTGGCGGCGATCCCGCTCGGCGGTTATGTGAAGTTCAAGGGCGACGAGAACGCCGCCAGCGTTCCCAGCGTCGGGGATCTCAGCCGGCTGAGCGAGGAGGAACGGCGCGGCAATTTCCACGCCAAGCCCGTCGGTCAGCGCGCCGCCGTTGTCGCCGCCGGCCCGATCGCCAATTTCATCCTCGCCCTCGTTATCCTGACGTTCTGGTTCATGTTCGTGGGCAAGACGATCATCGAG
>Ga0136634_10001104_pt1 | contig 10569 bp, 7 predicted proteins | sample AntDrymUQ8332106_2_FD_104654 | JGI IMG/M metagenome (GOLD analysis project Ga0136634, IMG submission 104654) | Polar desert sand microbial communities from Dry Valleys, Antarctica - metaG UQ833 (21.06) | ecosystem: Environmental > Terrestrial > Soil > Desert | place: Antarctica: Dry Valley... | reverse complement strand
TCGCTGTCGATGGCCACACCACCGCTGAGGTCGCTGATGCAGCGCAGCTGTCCAGCCTCGCCGACGAGACACCCGAGGGCCGGTCCATCGTCGTGCTCGCCAAGCGCGAGTTCTCCGTCCGCGAGCGACCCGAGGGTGAGCTGCACTCAGCTCACTTCGTGGCTTTCACCGCGCAGACCCGCATGAGCGGCGTCGACCTGGAGGACGGGCACCAGGTCCGCAAGGGTGCGTCCAGTGCCGTACGCAGTTGGGTCCGCGAGAACGGCGGGTTCCCCTCGCAGCGCCTCGGCGAGATCGTCGACGGCATCTCCGCGAGCGGCGGCACGCCCCTGGTCGTCGCGGCGAAGCGCTCCGGCCAGGTCGCGACCGCCGTCGGCGTGATCCATCTCAAGGACGTGGTCAAGGAAGGGATGCGGGAGCGCTTCGACGAGCTGCGCTCGATGGGGATCCGTACCGTCATGATCACGGGGGACAATCCCCTGACAGCAAAGGCGATCGCCGACGAGGCTGGTGTCGACGACTTCCTCGCCGAGGCCACGCCCGAGGACAAGATGGCGCTCATCCGCCGCGAGCAGGAGGGCGGGAAGCTCGTCGCGATGACGGGCGACGGGACCAACGACGCGCCCGCGCTCGCCCAGGCCGACGTCGGAGTGGCAATGAACACAGGCACCTCCGCCGCCAAAGAGGCCGGGAACATGGTGGACCTGGACTCCAACCCGACGAAGCTCATCGAGATCGTGGAGATCGGCAAGCAGCTCTTGATCACGCGGGGAGCGCTGACGACCTTCTCGATCGCGAACGATGTGGCGAAGTACTTCGCGATCATCCCCGCGATGTTCGTGGTCGTCTATCCGGGCCTGGACGCGCTCAATGTCATGCGGCTGGACAGCCCTCAGTCGGCCATCGTCTCGGCCGTCATATTCAACGCGCTGGTGATCGTCGCGCTGATCCCGCTCGCGCTGCGGGGCGTGCGCTATCGACCGTCCTCTGCCGCCGTGATGCTGCGGAGAAACCTGCTCATCTACGGTCTCGGCGGGCTGATCACGCCCTTCATCGGAATCAAGCTCATCGACCTTGTCGTCCAATTTATCCCCGGGATCGGCTGACTTTTCATGGCATCTCCCCTCGCTCCGTCGCTGCGTCAGCACCTCGCGGCACTTCGCATGCTCGCGGTGCTGACCGTCATCCTCGGGCTCGCCTACCCGCTCGCGGTTACCGCCGTCGGTCAGCTCGCATTTCCCGGCCGCGCCGACGGGTCCCTCGTCAGCGTCGACGGCGCTGTCGTCGGTTCGTCGTTGTTGGGCCAGAACTTCGCCGACGCCGACGGTTCGCCGCTGCCGCAGTGGTTCCAGCCGCGGCCGTCGGCCGGTGGCTACGATCCGCTCGCAAGCGGCGCCTCGAACCTCGGTCCCGAGAGCGAGGAGCTGGTCGCCGCCATCGAGGAACGCCGTGCGCAGGTGGCGGAGTTCAACGGCGTACGCCCCGAACGCGTGCCGCCCGATGCGTTGACCGCCAGCGGCTCCGGGCTCGACCCGCACATCAGCCCTGACTACGCCTATCTTCAGGTGCAACGGGTGGCGCAGGAACGAGGTCTCGATGTCGCGGCGGTGCGGACTCTGGTGACCGGACACATCGAAGGCAGGGACCTCAAGTTCATCGGCGCGCCGCACGTGAATGTGCTGCTCCTCAATCTCGCGCTCGATCAGCTGAGCGGCTGAAGCCATGTCCGATCGCGGACACCTCCGGGTCTATCTCGGTGCTGCCCCCGGCGTGGGCAAGACGTTCGCCATGCTCAACGAGGGCGAGCGGCGGTTGAGCCGTGGAGCCGACGTCGTCGTCGGATTCGTCGAGACGCACGGCCGAGCTCGCACCGAGGCGGCCGTCGGCCGGCACGAGGTGCTGCCGCGGGTCACCCGGTCGTACCGCGGCTCGGACTTCACCGAGATGGATCTGGACGGCGTCCTCGCCCGTCACCCCCGCGTAGCACTGATCGACGAGCTGGCACACACGAACGTCCCCGGTGGCCGGAACGAGAAACGGTGGCAGGACATCGAGGAGCTGCTCGCCGCCGGGATCGACGTCATCACGACCGTCAATGTCCAGCACCTCGAGTCCCTGAACGATGTCGTCGAGAAGATCACCGGGGTGCCGCAGCGGGAGACGGTGCCCGACGCCGTCGTACGCTCTGCGGACCAGATCGAGCTCGTCGACATGAGCCCGGAGTCGCTACGACGCCGGATGGCGCACGGCAACGTCTACGCCGCGGACAAGGTCGACGCCGCGATGTCGCACTACTTCCGGGTCGGGAACCTCGCCGCACTGCGGGAGCTCGCGCTCCTCTGGGTCGCCGACCGGGTCGACGAGGGACTGCAGAAGTACCGTGCCGAACACGACATCGGCGGGGTGTGGGAGGCGAGGGAGCGCGTCGTCGTCTCGCTCACCGGCGGCTCCGAGGGTGACACCCTCATCCGGCGCGGGGCACGGATTGCAGCTCGTGCAACAGGTGGCGACCTGCTCGCGGTGCATGTCGTCCGCAGCGACGGGCTCACCGGTGGGTCGCCCGGCAACCTGACCCGTCAGCGCCAGTTGGTGGAGTCGCTCGGAGGCAGCTTCCACTCGGTGGTCGGCGACGACATCCCCGCCGCCCTGCTCGACTTCGCCCGGGCCGAGAACGCGACGCAGCTGGTGCTGGGTGCGAGCCGGCGTGGCCGGTTGACGACGTTCGTGAGTGGCGCGGGCATCGGGCAGACCGTCACCCGACTGTCCGGCGACATCGACGTGCACATGGTGACGCACGACCGGGCCGCGAGCACCGGCTGGCAGTTGCCGACGATGACGGGCGGGCTGTCGCCGCGGCGGCGCATGCTCGGCGGTCTCGTCGCGCTCCTCGTCCTGCCCGCGTTGACCGCGCTGCTGCACCTGCTCCGAACCGAGCTCAACACCACCAGCCAGGTGTTGGCTTTTCTCGTCGCGGTCGTGGGGGTGGCGCTGGTCGGCGGGATCTACCCGGCGCTGTTCGCGGCGGTGCTTGCATCGCTGCTGCTGAACTTCTTCTTCACGCCGCCGCTGTACGAGTTCACGATCGCGGCCAGGGACAACGTGGTCGCGCTGGTGATCTTCCTCGCCGTGGCTGTGATGGTCAGCTCGGTGGTGGACGGGGCAGCCCGGCGGCTGCGCGAAGCGGCGCGCGCGAGAGCCGAGGCAGAGCTGCTCTCGATCCTCGCGGGCAGCGTGCTGCGGGGCGAGAAAGCACTGCCGGCGTTGGTGGAACGACTTCGCGAAGCATTCGGCATGTCCTCCGTCACCTTGCTCACCCGATCCGCCGACGACTCGCGCGGTGGCGGGGCGGGTGCGCCCAGCGCCGGCCCGCACGGGTCGAACCGGGGCACGGGCTCGGCGAGCCGCGGCGCTGCCGCGGGGGGTCGGTGGACCTGCGTCGCGTACGCCGGGACCGAACCCTGCGCGGATCCGGGCGAGGCCGATGTCGAGGTGAAGGTCAGCGACTCCGCAGTGTTGGCACTGACCGGTCGCACGCTCCCGGCCGAGGATCGGCGACTGCTCGGGGCGTTCGCTGCGCAGGCAGCGGTGGCGCTCGAGCAGCGCCGGCTGCGGCAGCAGGCCGCCGACGTCAAGCCGCTCGCTGAGGCGGACCGAATGCGTACCGCCCTGTTGAACGCCGTGAGCCACGACCTGCGGACCCCGCTGGCGTCGGCCAAAGTCGCGGTCAGCAGTCTGCGCGGGCAGGACATGACGTGGACCGACGACGAGCGCGCCGAGCTGCTCGCCACCGCCGAGGAGTCGCTGGACCGGCTCATCCGACTGGTGGAGAACCTCCTCGACATGAGCCGGCTGGACGCCGGTGTCCTCCAGCCCGCCCTGCGGCCGGTCGACCTGGAGGAGCTCGTCCCGCAGGTCCTGCACGGGCTCGGAACGGCCGCCGCCACGGTTCAGGCCCGCGACATGACGGGCGTCCCGCCGCTGCGGGCCGACTCCGGGCTGCTCGAACGCGTGGTGGAGAACCTTGTGGTGAACGCGCTCGGCTACAGCCCGCCGGACAAGGGGCCGGTGATCACCGCAAGCGCCCTCGGCGATCGCGTCGAGCTGCGGATCGTCGACCACGGACCCGGCATCCCGGCAGCTCAACGAGAGCAGGTGTTCCGCCCGTTCCAGCGCGGCGGCGACCGCAGCAACGACACCGGTGTCGGCCTCGGCCTCGCGCTGTCCCGCGGCCTGGTCGAGGCGATGCACGGCACCCTGGAGCCGGAGGAGACGCCAGGTGGCGGCCTCACGATGGTCGTCACCCTGCCGGCCGCGACCGTCTCAGTGCCAGGGCAAAGCGCGGCTGCCGCACCGGAACCGACCGGTGCTGGCGCCCTGCCGGACGCGACTGTCTCGGTGCCTGGGTCGATCGTTGACAGCTCCCGCGAGACGGTGCCATGACACGCGTGCTGGTCGTCGACGACGAGCCGCAGCTCCTCCGGGCGCTGCGGATCAACCTCTCCGCCCGCGGCTATGACGTCGAAACCGCCGCAACCGCAGTAGCAGCGCTCGATCTCGCGGCCAGCAAGCGGCCTGACATAGTGATCCTCGATCTCGGCCTGCCGGACCTCGACGGGGGCGAGGTGATCGCCGGGCTGCGAGGCTGGAGCAGTGTCCCGATACTCGTGCTCTCAGGGCGTACAGACTCAGCCGACAAGGTCGATGCGCTCGACGCCGGCGCGGACGACTACCTGACCAAGCCCTTCGCCATGGACGAGCTGCTCGCACGACTGCGGGCGCTGGACCGTCGAGCAGTGCACGCCGACGAGGTGCTGCAGGTGCAGCTGGGTGACATCGTCGTCGACCTCGGCGCGCACCAGGTCCTGAGGAATCCGGGGGCGGACGACGCCCGGCCGATCGGGCTCACCCCGACGGAGTGGGCGATCCTGGAGATCCTGCTGCGCCACCCGGGCAAGCTCGTGAGCCAGCAGCAGCTCCTCACCGAGGTGTGGGGGCCTGGGTACCGCGATGAGACCAACTACCTGCGCTACCACCTGGCCAAGCTGCGACGGAAGCTCGAGGTCGACACCGCCCACCCGCGCTACCTGCTCACCGAGGCCGGGATGGGCTACCGCTACCAGCCCTGAGGCGCGCCTGCAAGCGCTCCTGCTTCCCACTGACCACGTTTTCGTGGTCATTGGGTCCCTCACGTGGCGTCGACGCCATGGAAAGGACCCCGACGCCCCCGATACGTGGTCATCAGGGAGGGCGGCCCCCGATCGCAGGCGCAGGGCGGCAGAGAGCGTGGGTCGGGTCGAGCGGCACGGGAGCGTGGGGTCAGGTGGAGCTGGACGCGGCCCAGAGGTTGATCGAGCCGTCGACGGCGTACGGCTCGATCGCCGCCAGCTCGTCCGCGGACAGGTCGAGGCGGTCGAGTGCGCCGACGTTGGTCTCGAGCTGAGTGACGCTGCTCGCGCCGACAAGCACCGATGTCACCCGCTCGTCGCGCAGGACCCAGGCGAGCGCGAGCTGGGCGAGGGACTGCCCGCGGCCCTTGGCGATCTCGTCCAGCGCCCGGATCCGGGTCAGGTTCTCGTCGCTCAGCAGGTCGGGGTCGAGGGACTTGTCCTGCGCCGCGCGCGAGTCGGCGGGCACGCCGTCGAGGTAGCGGTCGGTCAGCATCCCCTGCGCCAGCGGCGAGAACGCGATGCAGCCGACGCCCTCCTGACCGAGCACGTCGAGCAGCCCGCCCTCGACCCAGCGGTTGAGCATCGAGTACGACGGCTGGTGGATGAGCAAGGGGGTCCCCAGCTCGCGGAGGATCGCCGCGGCCTCGGCGGTCCGCTCGTCGGAGTAGCTGGAGATGCCGACATACAGGGCCTTTCCTGCGCGTACGGCCGCGTCGAGCGCGCTCATCGTCTCCTCGAGCGGCGTGTCCGGGTCGAAGCGATGGCTGTAGAAGATGTCGACGTAGTCCAGGCCGAGGCGTTGCAGCGACTGGTCGAGGCTCGCGAGGGTGTACTTGCGGGACCCGCCGCCCTGGCCGTACGGCCCCGGCCACATGTCGTACCCCGCCTTGCTCGAGATGACGACCTCGTCGCGGTACGGGCGGAGGTCCTCCCGCATCAGCCGGCCGAAGTTGATCTCGGCCGAGCCGTACGGCGGACCGTAGTTGTTGGCCAGGTCGAAGTGCGTGATGCCGAGGTCGAAGGCTCGACGCACGATCGCGCGCTGGGTCTCGAATGGCTTGTCATCGCCGAAGTTGTGCCACAGGCCGAGGGAGACGGCGGGGAGGAGCAGTCCACTGCGTCCCGTCCGTCGATAGGCCATTCGGTCATAACGGGCATCGTCCGCGAGGTAGGCCACGCCGGGATCCTGTCATGCGGGGCGCCCTTCGAGCGGCGGTGTAGAAACGGGGCGATGGCACATCGCGTACGCCCCGCCGGGAGCGGCCCGGCCCGGACCGGTGCCCGAAAGCTCTGCGCTGCCGGCATGGTCGCTCTGGCCTGGACCTTCTTCGTGGTCGGACCCTCGAGTGCCGCCGCCCTCGGCGAGTCGGCTGCCGCGACCATCGGCGGACCGGAACTCGCATCGTCCGGAGTCGTCGTGGCAGCGGGCGTCCCGACGCCGCCGACGAGCGATGCGGCGTCGTACGTCGTCGCGGCTGCGGACACCGGCGAGGTCCTCGCCGCCAAGGCCGCGCACGAGCCGCAGCTGCCCGCGAGCACGCTCAAGATCCTCACCGCGCTCACGCTGCTGCCGGAGCTCGACCCCGAACAGGTGGTCGTCGGGTCCGACGAGGCGGCTGCGGTCGAGGGCAGCAAGGCCGGCATCTATCCGGGCCTGACGTACAGCCTCGACCTGGTGTTCAAGGCGATGCTGCTGCAGTCGGGCAACGACGCGGCCATCACGCTCGCCCTTGCCGCCGGCGGCATCGAGAGCACCGTGACGGCGATGAACTCTGTGGCCCAGGAGCTCCAGGCGTTCGACACCGTGGCGGTCAACACGAGCGGGCTCGACGCGCCGGGCCAGGTGACGTCCGCGTACGACCTCGCTCTGATCACCCGTGCCGCGCTCGACCGGGACGACTTCCGGGCGTACATCACGACGCGGACCGCGGACATGCCCGACCGGACCGGCGGGACGTACCAGATCCAGAACGAGAACAACTTCTTCGCCGACTACGACGGCGCGATCGGCGTCAAGAACGGCTACACGGACCTCGCCCGGCACACGTTCGTGGGAGCGGCGCAGCGCGACGGCCGGACACTCGTGGTGACGGTGCTCCGGACGGAGGGCCGCCCGGAACCGATCGTGAGCGCACTGATGGATTGGGGGTTTGCCAACGTTGCCAGCGCTGAACCAGTCGGGCACCTGGCTGAGCCGGGCGATCCCTTGCCGGTCGCGACGGCTGTGGCCGGCGACGGGTCGAGCGCCGAGGCGGAGTCGTCCAACGCTGCCACGGGCGGCGCGGGCGGCGGCGCTGAGACACAGGCGACCGATGCGGCCGGGGCGGCGGTCGAATCGGGCTCGACGAGCTGGGCGGCCGTCGCCGCGGGCGTCGGGCTCGTCCTCGTGGCCGCCGTCGCGCTCCTCAGAGGCAGGGTCCTGCTGCGACAACGAGCCCGTACGTCGCGGCGTTCGGGCTAGCGCACTCGCCCCGGCCCAGGCGCTGGGCAGACTGCATCCGCCTGAGGCGAAGGGCGTTCCTGTGTTACGACACGCTGGGGGGGTGCTCACCAGCGCCCGACGTCCACGACCCGCAGGCCGCCGCCGGCGACTCATCCCACCCCGCGGTGTCAGCCTCCAATGAGGGCGGCCGACACCACCTCGCGCGCTTCGGACTGGATCCGGGCGAGGTGCTCGGGGCCCTGGAAGCTCTCTGCGTAGATCTTGTACACGTCCTCGGTCCCGGACGGTCGGGCAGCGAACCAGCCGGACTCGGTGGTGACCTTGAGCCCGCCGATGGCCGCGCCGTTGCCGGGAGCCTTGGTGAGCTTGGCGGTGATCGGCTCGCCGGCGAGCTCGGTGGCCCGCACCTGCTCCGGCGCCAGCTTGCCGAGGACTGCCTTCTCCTCGCGCGAGGCGGGCGCGTCCACCCGCGCGTACGCCGGCTCGCCGAAGCTCTCGGTCAGCCGCTTGTAGTGCTCGCTCGGCGATGACCCGGTGACGGCGGTGATCTCGGATGCCAACAGGCACAGCAGGATCCCGTCCTTGTCGGTCGTCCAGACGCTGCCGTCGCGGCGCAGGAAGCTGGCCCCGGCTGACTCCTCGCCTCCGAACGCGATCGACCCATCGAGCAGACCCGGCACGAACCACTTGAACCCGACCGGCACCTCGCGCAGCTCGCGGCCGAGGCTCTCCGCGACGCGATCGATCATGCTCGAGCTGACGAGGGTCTTGCCGATCGCCGCTGTCGAGGCCCAGCCGTCGCGGTGCGCGAAGAGGTACTCGATCGCGACCGCGAGGTAATGGTTGGGGTTCAGCAGGCCGCCGTCCGGCGTCACGATCCCGTGCCGGTCGGCGTCGGCGTCGTTGCCGGTCGCGATCTGGAACTCGTCCCGCCGCTCGATGAGGGACGCCATGGCGTACGGCGAGGAGCAGTCCATGCGGATCTTGCCGTCCCAGTCGAGCGTCATGAAGCGCCAGGTCGGGTCGACGAGGGGGTTGACCACGGTCAGGTCGAGGCGGTGCCGCCCCGCGATCTCGCCCCAATAGTCGACGCTTGCCCCACCGAGCGGGTCCGCCCCGATGCGTACGCCCGCGTCGCGGATCGCATCGATGTTCAGGACCGAGGGCAGGTCGTCGATGTAGGAGGTCATGTAGTCGTACGTGCTGGTGGTGTCGGCCGTGCGAGCCCGCGCCAGCGGCACTCGTCGGACCCGCTTGAGCCCGTCGGCGAGGTACTCGTTGGCGAGGTTCTGGATCCAGCCGGTGATGTCGCCGCCCGCCGGCCCGCCGTCCGTCGGGTTGTACTTGAAACCGCCGTCGCCGGGCGGGTTGTGCGACGGGGTGACCACGACACCGTCAGCCAGACCCGCCGACCTCCCGGAAGCCTGTCGGTCCGCGTTGTACTTGAGGATCGCGTGCGACAGCGCCGGTGTCGGGGTGTAGCGGTCACGGTCGTCGACCAGCACTGTCACGCCGTTGGCCGCGAAGACCTCGAGCGCCGTCACCCACGCCGGCTCCGACAGGGCATGCGTGTCCTTGCCCAGGAAGAGCGGGCCGTCGATGCCGTTCTCGCTTCTGTACGCGCACAGGGCCTGGCTCGTCGCGGCGATGTGGTCGTCGTTGAAGGCGGTGGCGAACGACGAGCCGCGATGGCCCGACGTCCCGAACGCCACCCGCTGCTCTGGCACCGACGGGTCGGGATGGCCGGCGTAGTACGCGGTGACGAGGCGGGCGATGTCGACGAGATCGGCGGCCGAGGCCACCTGTCCAGCGCGGTCGTGGACGCTCACGGATACCTCTTCTCCGGCCGGACGCAGCACGGCCGTACAGGCGGACCAGACACGGGCGGTGCGCGAGGTAACGATGCCAGTCCTGCTTGCGCGACGTCAGGCCAGGTGGGTCGATCAGGTCATCCCTCGATCGGCGGCGAAGTCCCTTCCTCGACTCTCGATGCAGAGATCTCCCATTGCGCGCGGTGCGAGCTGCTCGCGTCGAGCAGAGGCGGGCCGCCGAACTGGTTGAACGCGTCAGGGGCGCAACTCATGGGTTCGACGGCCAGTCCGACTCTGTTCAGTGAAGGCTCAGGTCGGTCGGCGGTGTGTATCTGGACCCATTCGGCCCAGCTTCCCCAGCGCATCTGCACTCCGGTCCCCGTCGCGGTGTCCACCAGTCGGACCGTGGTGTGGCCGCCTTCATCTCGGGTGAGATCAGTGAAGGCGTGGTCGATGAGCCGATCGCCGATGAGTGCTCCGGCGCGGAAGTCGCAGTCGACCGTGTCGACAGGTGCCTGATGCAGGGGGATCAAGCGCTCGTCGACCTCGAGGCGCCGGGCAGCCGGCAGCAAGAGGAGCCAGCTGTCCACCCGGCCCTGCCCCGCGACGAGGTACGGATGTGGGCAGCATCCGTACGGAACAGGGGCGGCGCTCTCGTTCGTGGCGTCGAGCTGCGTGCGGAGCCCGTTCTCCCCCACCTCGAAGTCGGCGCGAAGCTGGAGCGCAAAGGGGTAACCGTCCTGCGGCACGAGGTCGTGCCGCAGGACGACCCGGCTTTGACTCACCTCCGCCGGCTCCCAACGGATCCAGTGCACGAGCCCGTGCAGGGCGTGCCCTCTCTCTACTTCGTTGAGGGGCAACTGGTAGCGGATCCCGTCCATCCCGTATCGGCCACCGGCGATGCGGTTGGGCCACGGCGCGATCAATGCACCCCGGTAGACCGGGCGTATCTCCTCGGCACTGAACGGCACGACAAGGTCACGGCCGTCGTAGCGCAGTCGCCGCAAGGTGGCGCCGACTGCCGAGATGACCGCTTCGTATCCGTGGCTCGAGATGCGCCACTCGGGTGCGCCGGGGATCACGTGGTCTCCCTGGGTCGGGATGGACTCGGGACGTCGCTCGCGGACCTATCGCACCGTCTGCCTGT
>Ga0136634_10001103_pt1 | contig 10569 bp, 9 predicted proteins | sample AntDrymUQ8332106_2_FD_104654 | JGI IMG/M metagenome (GOLD analysis project Ga0136634, IMG submission 104654) | Polar desert sand microbial communities from Dry Valleys, Antarctica - metaG UQ833 (21.06) | ecosystem: Environmental > Terrestrial > Soil > Desert | place: Antarctica: Dry Valley... | reverse complement strand
AGATTTTATACTTATCATTTTCGTCCGCAACCGGCTGCTGCGCCGATGTCGCCGATGCCAACAGCGACACTACGCATAATTTAAGAGCGGTCCTACAAAACATCTCTGCAATTTTATTCATTACCAAATTCTCCTCTGCTCAACTAATTCCGAGTCTCGAAAAGACTAAAATATATCACGCAGAAACTATTACAAAGTTGCGTAACAGCCTTGAAACAGGCCATACCGGGACAAGGATAATCACTAGTCCGGTTCGGCGGGGTCGAGGAAGATAAACCGCCATCCGTTTTTATATACCGGTGTAAACGAAACCGGCGACCGGGCTGCGAGATACTTCTCGTTGGAAAGGTTCATTTGTTCGACAAGGTTTGAAAAACAGCTGTCCACCAATACCAATTTGCCGCCCGTTCCAGCGTAAGCAGCCAATCAAAAGGGCTGTCCGTTAAAGACTCGACACGTATTAATTGAAGACCCCGCGTTATATGAGGTGGAAGCTCGCGCTGCAGCACAAGGCCTGATCCCGTGGAATGATAGCAAATATAATCTCCCGTAATGCCGAGACTATCGTACAGCGCCTGTTCCCGCTCAATATCGCGGTCGTATTTCAGGGGCCATTTTCGTGCAAAAGGAACTCCAGAAATGGCGTATTTATATTCGTCAAATTTCAGCAACGCGGAGAGCCGCCCGTCATAGATATTGAGGTTGCTCAGATAGCTGTAGAGTGAGATGATCTTTTCGTAATCGTTTTCGCGAAGAATAGAGAGCGGATCGAGATAAAAAAAGCCCGGCCCTTCATCGACCGGGAAAAAACGGATAGACGGCTTTATCCGCCGGAACATTTCAACAAAACGCCTGTCAATGGGCCAACAAACCTCAAACCCTTGCTCCTCATAAAAATCGGCGATAGGCAAAGCAATAATAATATCGCCGATGCCGCGAGTTTGAATCAGTCCGATCCTTTTTGGCATATTTGTCTTCGTTATCCGTCGGTCAAGTAATTAGCAAGCGTTTTGGGACCAACACCAAATCCCGCTGCGGTTCGGTCGTTAAGTGTAGCATTATACCAAACAGCAAACGCCTAGTTTTCATCCGGTAAGCATTGTATACAACGTTGTGGAAGTGCTAATCGTTTAAAAAAAATTTCCCTATGATGCAACTAAATCATCCGTTTCCGGCTCAAACGATAGGTTAGCCGGGCATATCAGAAGTCATGAATCTTATTTTGAGAAACTTTCTTTACGTTACAGCCACGTTTATATTCAGCCTCGGTGCCTTCGCCCAGCCGCCGAAGATCGATCCAGCGCCCGCTATCGGAGAATTATATATTGCAAAGGACGACGGTACGGGAAATGCCGGCGAAGCTTCCATCGATTTCGTTACAACCGATGTACCTCTCTATTGCGTTGTTTTATTGAATGTGACCGGCAAGGTTACCGTAAAAATGAATCTTATCGCAGTCAGCGTTCCGGGCGTGCGGGCGGAAACGAAAGTTGTTACGACAACTTTCACGACAAGAGAGAATCAAAACCGTGTGAACTTTTCAGGCCATCCCGACGGAAAATGGGCGGCGGGCAAATATCGTGCGGATATTTACATCAATAATGAATTTGCCGAAAAACTCGACTTCGAAATACGCAGGACGATTCCTCCCGTAAAGGCGGTTTCAGATTTTCAGCCGAAGCCAATCCAAAACTCTATCCCCCCGGCAAAAAAACAAAACAGATGAGTTCTTGGATCGGATTAGAAAGAAATTAAATTTATAATGTGCGTAAAATATAAAATGCCTGCAGCATAAGCCACAGGCATTTTATCGTTATTCCCATTAAGTTACCAGCGGTTGGAACCGCCGCCGTAGCCTCCGCCGCCACCACCACCGCCACCGCGATTGCCGCCACCGCCGCCACCGCGATTGCCGCCTCGGCCGCCGCCACCTCCGTAGCCGCCTCCGCCTCCGCCATACCCGCCGCCACCGCCTCCGGCACGATTTTCCCGCGGCTTGGCTTCATTCACCTTCAGTTCACGGCCGTTTATCTCTTTACCGTTGAGCTGATCGATAGCATTATCGCCTTCTTCTTTCGTGGACATTTCGACAAAGCCGAACCCGCGTGAGCGGCCAGTGTCGCGGTCTTCAACAACTGTTGCCGATTCAACGGTTCCTATTGTCGCAAATAATTCCTGCAGTTCGCTGTTCGATGTATCGAAGGAAAGATTTCCTACATAGAGTTTCATTGACATTATATTTTTCCTTATTTCCCTTTTGCTGGGGACGCTAAAAAGAAGTGTCGAATGCGATATGTTCTTCGGAGAAACGGTCGGCCTGCGAAGGATTGCGTTCGGATGCCCGATATCGGAGCTACTTCTATGACCTATAAAACTGCCCTGCCTCTCGAACTCCAAAACGCCGTCGAATAAAACTTATGTCGGGGCGCATCACCGTTGATACGCGAGAGAAGGATTGACAATTCCAATGATGCACAGATTAACCTGCAGTTGCAAATGATTTTGTTGAATCGTCGGAATATTTTGCCGCGATTAGGGAGAATTCTGATAAAATCATTATGAATTCAAAAAATAAAGGAGAGGTTAGTCGCGGGTATACGGCATTGCCACTCGAACGACAATGTGAAGCGAAGATTTTGTTTGCTTTTAAGTCAAAGGGAAGAAAATGATGCAGCATTCCAGACGGATAGAGTCGAATCTTGCTGAACTCAGTGCCAATGAATGAAACATTTGGAGGAAGAGTTTAAAAACTTATGACGACTTCACTCTCGCAAAAATAAATGCTTACCGCTACAGGGGACTGATTGTTACGAGAGCCGCTAACTTCCTTTTCTGTGTATGTTTGCTATCAAACAGACAGTAACTGTTTATTTAGATATAAATAATTTTAACTGTATTTTACGGAAAAATGTTCCTTGACTGAAAACGTCATTCGCAGGCTTCAATTATTTTCAAGCCTGCATTTTTCAGCCCGACTCTATAAACGTTATAACTTAGGTTCTCTTAGTATTCTGAGGTGATATTTGCGCTCTCCGAACCGGACGATACTGTATGTGGACGATGATCGGGATTCCCGTGAAATGATCTGTTTTCTGCTGCGGCAGGCGGATCCGGCTTACGGAATTACGGCGGTCGCGGATGGCAATGCGGCTTTGGCCCTGATCGCGGCGCAGCCTTTCGATTTATATATACTCGATTTCCTGCTGCCTGAGATTTCCGGTATAGACATATGCCGCCGCATTCGGGAAACTGACAAAATCGCGCCGATTCTGTTTTTTTCGGCGATATCAGGAAAGCCCGATCGGGAAGCTGCCGAAACTGCAGGCGCAACAGCTTATTTGGTAAAACCTAACGACCTCGACAGCCTAACAGAAACGGTTAAACTTCTGCTGGATAGAGATTCTTTCGAACCCGAACCAATGTTCCGGCCATCAGGACGTGCAGACTCTGCTGGCTTGCCTTAATCTCTTGTGTTTGCTGAAGCTGTGTTTTAATATGCGAGGCGGCAACCGTCTTTGGCATTGTTATTGAGAATTCATTACTCGACATCGGGAATTGCTTAAGCCCATATCCTTGTGCCGCAAAGCCGCGTTTATACGTGCGGCCGCACTTTAAGGAAACAACGATGCCCGAACAACTACCGTCAACGCGAAATCAAATCCTGAACGCTTTGCCAAACAATGAATTGGAGCTTCTGCTGCCTCATCTCGAACGTGTAAATCTCCCGCATGCCCACATTCTCTACCGGCCTGATGAAAAAATCGAGTATGTATATTTTCCGGACGGCGCGATGATTTCGATAATCGCGTATACGGAAGGCGGGCAAAGCGCAGAGGTAGGCATCATCGGCGGCGAAGGTGCGGCCGGAGTCGACGCAGTGCTGGGCGCCGAGTCAACGCCCAATGAAAGCGTAGTCCAGTTCGGAAGCGGAGCGCTGCGCATAAAGACCGAAACAATCAGAAAATATTTCGGGCAATGCGGCGTGCTGCATGATTCGCTGCTTAGCTTCACGCAGAAATTAATGATGCAGATCAGCCAGAAAGCACTGTGCAACCGGCTCCATCCGCTTGACGAAAGGCTTTCGAGGTGGCTGCTAATGTGCCATGACCGTTCTGATTCCAATCATCTGCGGGTTACGCAGGAGCTGCTTGCGGTGATGCTTGGAGCCACGCGGGCTAGTGTAACCCTCGCGGCCATAGAAATGCAGAATACGGGATATATCACCTATTCGCGGGGAAACATTACTATCGTAGACCGCGACGGTTTAGAGAGCATTACGTGCGATTGCTACGAAACCATCCGGCGGGCATATAAAGGAAAAAAATGATCATCCACCCGACTCGGTGAAGCCGGTTATTTCCTCTTCGCGTTCTTCTTCAACTTCCGCACATTTCTTTCGATCCAACGTTCCGCTTCCTCAAAATATGCAAATTTTCTCTCGTCTTTTCGAAATTGCGGCGTGTGGTTATAACGCCGTCCGTCACGGTGCTGTGTCGGATGGTGGATGTGCAGCATTTCGTGAAAAACGACGTATTCGATGACGTATTTCGGCACATCGCAGGCGTCCAGAGATCTGCTGATTATGATTGTTTCGTGCGTCGAATCGTGATGGCCGAGTATACGATAAGTCTTTCTCGCAGACCAGCTTAAAACAGGCACGGGTATAGAGCCTCGAAAATAATCGCGGTTCAGGCGCTCGAAAATCTTCCTGAGATCGTAAACGACGCCTTTGTGCGTGGAAACAACCTTTCTACCGCGGGCGCGTTTATTTTCTGCAGCTTTCTCGCGGATCTCCTGCGTTTTTATGAACCGGGAATAGATTTCTCGTGCGTGCTGCGGCACTTTTTTCCGCAACAGTTTGGCTACCAGAATAAATGCCAGTGCTTGATGGCCGATCGGCGGCATCTCACGGCAGATTTCCGCGATTCGTACAAAAACTCTGCCTTCGCGAACGCGGATCGTGTGATTTATTCCGATATACGGGTAAAAACGCACGTCGATCTCGGGCATCATACGTTTTCCGTTAAACGCGCGAAAGGCCTCTTCATAAAAATCACTAATGGCAAAAGTCCCGTTCCGCATAAAGTTTGTTTATCGCAGTTAAACTAATATTTCTTGACAACTCCGAACTGAAATGGTATCAAATAAGAGGGAAGTAAGCCCCTCACGCTTCATACGTTTCCGATCTCGCCGTGAAAAGATGCTGCCGCGCGAATCAAACCTGAATTTACAGAAAAACCCCAGTTTTCCTGATTTTCGCGCCCAGACCATTCTCTCAGCAATAATCAACGAACATTTTGTCACGGGCGAGCCTGTCGGGTCGAAAACGATTGCGGAAAAATTTGCCAATGCTTCAGGTTTAAGTTCGGCAACTATTCGCGGCGTGATGGGTGAACTGGAAGATCTCGGCCTTCTGGAACAGCCGCACACATCTGCGGGACGCATTCCGACCGACAAGGGCTACAGGTTTTACGTTGACAATCTGCTTGGCGTTCTAAGTATCTCGAATGATGACCTTTACCGCATCGGTGATGAATTCGGTCTGAGTGCGGGGGAATTTGCTTCGATGCCGGACAGGTTGATGGAACGTACCTCGCAGCTTCTCTCAGCTCTTTCAAATAATGTAGGCATCGTGGTTTCGCCTTCGCTTGCCAGCGACCGCCTGCAGCATATCGAATTTGTCAATCTTTCGGACAAACGAATTCTCGTCGTCTTGGTTTCGGCACCGAATATCGTTCATAACCGGATAATTCGGCTGAACGTGATTTTTTCGAAGGAAGAGCTCGACCGCACAGCGAATTATCTGAATGCGGAATTTGCTGGGAAGAGCCTGTCCGAGATCCGTTCGGATATCCTCAAGCTGATGCATGAGGAAAAGGCGCTTTTTGACAAATTGCTGCAGACAGCCGTGATTCTTTGTTCGCAAAGTCTTGAGGATGAAGAAGACAGGCTCAGCGAGATTTTTGTCGATGGCACGTCGAATATCCTGAAGAAAAGCGATTTCGCTGATCTTGAAAGGCTTCGCGACCTGCTCAGCACTATCGGCGAGAAATCACGGTTGATCGAGATCCTCAACGAATGCATCGCCTGCGATCATTCGGCCCAGGGCGACGTTCAAGTCGTCATCGGCCGCGAAAATCGAACGCCTTCGTTTCAAAACTGTACGCTTATCTCAGCCCCGTACAGGATCGGCAACGGCTCGGCAATAGGAACTCTCAGCGTGCTCGGGCCGACACGAATTGAATACGCAAGAATGATCTCGATCGTCTCCTATGTCGCACGCGTACTCGAAAAAATTATGTCCAAAGACGTCTCTAATAACTAAATGTATTACGAGTAAATAGATTTGAAAAGAATGCTTATTCGTGTTCCCTTAACCGTCCCACTTAATTTCCCAAACTAAAGCAATTTCGCCAATTTTTGTAATGAATCCCAACAACGAAACAGAAAATATAGAAGACCTTTCTGACCGCTCGGTAATCGACGAATCGGCCACGGTTGACGATTTTATCAAAGAGCTCGAAGCAAAGGAAAAGGACCTGCATATAACGGCGGACACGACCTTTATCGAGATCGCTGAGGATTTAGACGATGATGAGTTTCCCGAGTACCTTAGCGTCGAGCATCCGCCTACCGGACAAGACAACATATCGCCCGTTGTTACGCTATTTTCTGAGCAGGATCGAAATCCCAATTTTCAGCTTGAAAAAGAAATAACGGAACTAAAGAGGAAGGTCGCCGTCTTGGAGGCCGAACGCAGCGAAATGTTTACAAATTCCCAGCGCCGGGCGAAGGACTTTGAATCGTTCAAATCCCGCACCGCACGCGAGCGGGGCGAAACTTTTCAAAATCTGCTTAGCAATCTCGCCATCAAGATGCTTCCGGCCCTCGACAATCTGGACAGAGCGATGAAATTCGCTTCGGAATTGCCGGAAACCAAACGGAATAAACTGCTGCAGTATTTTGACGGCATCGCTCTTGTAAACCAACAGGTAAAAGAGGTTTTGGCTGACATGGGAATTCTGCCTATCGACACTGTGGGAAGCATCTTCGATCCGCATTTCCACGAAGCCGTCGCAATCGAGGAATCAAGCGATCTTCCTCCAAACATGATTTTCGAGGAATTGATACGCGGCTATCGCATCGGCGAAAAGGTAATCCGGCATTCTATGGTAAAAGTTTCGAAGTACTTACCGGTCAACGAAGCTTCGAAGGCCGCCGTGAGCGAAAATTACGATGACGCCGTAATTCCAAACGGCCCCTTCCCAAAAGACGAAAGCGTTACTCCCGGCGATACAGATCCGGCATCACCCGGTGAAACTCCGGAAAACGAATAGATTCCCGCATTTTCTCCCCCGACATTACAGCTAAAAGGAACTTTTCATCATATGAGCAAAGTTATCGGAATTGATTTGGGAACGACCAACTGCTGCGTTTCCGTCCTGGAAGGCGGGACCGTGCAGATAATCTCTAATAAGGAAGGCGGCCGCACGACGCCGTCCGTTGTCGGCTTTACGGACAGGGACGAACGGCTGGTAGGCCAGATAGCCAGGCGTCAGGCGGTTACCAATCCGGTTAATACGCTCTATGCAGTCAAGCGTCTGATCGGGCGCAAATTCAATGCCCCAGAGGTTGAAAAAATGCGCGAAACTGTTCCTTTCGAGATCGTCGAAGCACCGAACGGCGACGCGCACATCAAGGTTCTCGACCGCGTTTATAGCCCGCCTGAGATTTCCGGTATTGTGCTGCAGCGGTTAAAACATGCCGCCGAAGAGTTTCTCGGCGATAAAGTTACCGAAGCTATCATCACCGTTCCGGCTTATTTTGACGATATGCAGCGACAGGCAACGCGCGATGCAGGGAAGATCGCCGGCCTTGAGGTCGAACGAATAATAAATGAGCCTACTGCCGCGGCGCTCGCCTACGGCTTTGGCAAGAACAAGAATGAAAAGATAGCTGTTTACGATCTCGGCGGCGGAACATTCGATATCTCGATCCTTGAAATAAACGACGGAGTCTTCGAGGTTCTTTCCACCTCCGGCAATACATTTCTCGGTGGCGAGGATTTCGACCAGCGTATTATGGATTGGGTTGTCGAGGTGTTCAAAAACGACAGCGGAATCGATCTGAAAGGAGACCGCCTCGCGCTTCAACGTTTAAAGGAAGCCTCCGAGCGGGCAAAATGCGAGCTTTCCAGTGTTGCGGAAACCAATATCAGCCTGCCGTTTATCGCCGCCGGAGAGTCCGGTCCTAAACATATCAACGTAAATTTGACGCGTGATAAATTTGACGAACTCGTGCAGGATCTTGTTGAAGCCTCAGTCGAGCCGTGCCAGAAAGCACTTTGGGACGCAAAACTCGAGCCTTCCCAGATCGATAAAGTCCTTTTGGTCGGCGGGCAGACGCGCTCCCCGATCATCGCCCGCACGGTTACGGAAGTCTTCGGAAAGGAGCCATCGGCTGAGATCAACCCGGACGAAGTTGTCGCGATGGGTGCGGCGATCCAGGGCGGCGTGCTGACCGGCGACGTCAAGGATATCGTTTTGCTGGACGTTCTGCCGCTTAGCCTTGGCCTTGAAACGAGAGGCGGGCTATTCGTAAAGCTTATTGAGCGTAATTCGACAATTCCGCTCAAAAATACGATGACTTTTACCACCGTGGTCGATAATCAGCAAACGGTCGAGATTCATATTTTGCAAGGCGAACGCGAGATCGCGGGCGCAAATCGCAGCTTGAACAAGTTCGAGCTTGTTGGAATTTCACCGGCGCCGCGCGGCGTGCCGCAGGTCGATGTTACCTTCGAGGTGGATACCAACGGCATTGTCAACGTTTCCGCTCAGGACAAAATGACGGGGCTGGAGCAGGCAATACAGATCACGCCGTCATCGGGAATTGCGCCCGGCGAGATCGAACGGCTTATCAATGAAGCTGAAAGTTTTGTCGAAACGGACCGCGATGAGCGGGAAATAATAATACAGCTGAACCGGCTGGAAAACATGATTGTAAACGCTCGAAGAGCGTTGGCCGAAGTCGGCAAGTCATTCCCGCTCGAAGTACAGATCGAAATGAACGCTGCCCTCAATACCGCCGAGCAATCAATGTCGACCGCCGATCCCGCGAAAGTAAAGCACTTAATAGCAAGCGTCGAAGAAACCGCCGGGCGAATCACCGAAGCTATGCTGATGACGGTTTGAGACATCGTCGGGATATTTTTGTGCATTTTGCTTGGTTCTGATTTCGAATGTATATTCTTTTTACAAACACGCTCCCTGATCCTAAAAGCTCTTGCGGAAAAGATACGAAGCCTTGATAAAAAAGCTGCGCCCGTTTCCGCGGAAACCCGACTCGGGTACTCTCGTGAACGGATTGCGGCCGTTGTAATTTATATCGTCGTTGTAGCCCGCATACAGGGCTGTTCCCGGGCTCGGTGTCCAGCCAAGCACGAATTGCGGACGAATGCGGTTGCTCAAAGTCGAATAATCGAGCCGCAGCCGGGCAAATGTATTACGTGTGAATTGATACGTGGAACGCGAACTGAAAATATTATCGTCAAATGCCGGGAGACCGGTATCGTTGCGGACAAGCTTTCTTTTCGTGAAATTCAGTTGCGTCTGAAAAGCGGTTGTCAATTGATACCGCAGGTTGGCCTCGAGCGTAAGTTGATTACCCGGGCCTGGGTCGAAGCCGGGAACCGGAAGACTTGAACAAACTGACGGCTGGGCTGCGCATTGCGCTCGATATTCGACAATCGCAGGGCTGACACGAGGAAAATCCGGCCCCGCTCCGAGGTCAAAATCGAGCTGCCCTGCCGTGTAATCGAAAAGAAAAAAACCGAAGAACTTTTTGTGGGGCGTCGTTTCTAACAAACCATAAATAGTGTTGAAATAAGCTGACCGCTCCGAATCCGGCCCGAAAAATGCCCCTAGCGGATTTGTTTTTCGGGTCAAATTGCGCCGCTGCCCGAATTCGTGTTCAAAGACTCGTTCATAACCGCGCTGATAGCCGAGACCGATAAAGGTTTGACGCTGAAGTGCTAGCATCCCTTGAGTTTCCGAAATGAAATGCTGACTGCGCCCGCTCCAATCATAGCTGATATTGGTTGCATTGTTGATGCGCTTGAAGATAATGCTTTTCTTGGCGTCGCGGTCGGTTTGATACTGAATAAAAGAGCCGAGATAATTTGTATCGACGCGGCTTGTAAATCCCACATCGGCAACATAATTACTGCTGCGGCCAAAAGCAAGGTAGTTCATGTACAAATTTCGATCAGCCCGCTCGAGATAAATCCTGTACCCTAAGCCGTTGCCTGTTCTATAAAAGGAGCTGTCCAGATCGGGATCGTAAAAATTGGCGCGTGTGTGCGTTCCGACAACCTGGAATTCGTTTACAATTTTCGGACTGAGGCGAAATCGCCCGTCAAAACCTGCTGTATGGTTATGACGATCGACAAAGTTGTAAGTCGTGGCAAAAAATCCCTGATTGTGCTGTCTGCCGATATCTCTCGTGAGCCGTAGAACTCCGATATCTACGTTTTTGTCCACAAAACGCTCAATACCGCAAACAATCTTT
>Ga0136634_10001102_pt1 | contig 10594 bp, 9 predicted proteins | sample AntDrymUQ8332106_2_FD_104654 | JGI IMG/M metagenome (GOLD analysis project Ga0136634, IMG submission 104654) | Polar desert sand microbial communities from Dry Valleys, Antarctica - metaG UQ833 (21.06) | ecosystem: Environmental > Terrestrial > Soil > Desert | place: Antarctica: Dry Valley... | reverse complement strand
TCGCCGCGCAATCGGGTCCATACGAGTTGCTTGCCGCCATCGGGTAAGCGCGCGGTGATGAGAGCGCTGTCGACGTGACCTGCGCCCGTGGCGAAGGTCTTCGCGCCCTGCAGCCTCCACAAGCCATTGTCGTGCTGCAGGCTCACGCCCGGGGGTGACTCGGTGGCCCAGACCGCGAAAAGATGACCCGCGTGAATATCGGCCTCAAGCTGCGCTTTTTGCGCGCCTGTTCCATACCAAGCGACGAGTTTGGCACCATTCACGTGCCCCTCGTAAATGCGCCCGACACTCAGACTGCCGCGCCCAATCCCGCGCAAGGTCTTCGCGAGATCAAGGGCGTTACGCTCGATAGGCCGCGCGAAAGTCATCAGCAGGCCTGAGCGCCTCAGCTCGTCGATATCGGCGGACGGAAAACACCCTTCTGCGTCGCAGGACGCCGCCCTGGAGGCGATGGCTGAAACGATCTTGTCCAAAGAAAGCGGATCAAGACCTTTCATGCCGGAGGTGGCTGCGGGATGGCGATGAAGCACAAATGTGACCTTTGATCGGCGTAGCTACGCGCAGCGGATTAACGCGACGACGTTTCCGGAGTTCCGAACGGCGGCCGGCCAGGGCTTTTGGGTTCCAGGCTGTCGCCCGGGCATGTGCCCTATTCAGCGCCTCCGCTGGCGGCACGCACCGCGAGGTAAAGCTGCTTGGAGTGCTGAATGTGCTCCACCACGAGGCGGACGAGCGTATCGCGGTCGTCTGCTTCGAGGGCGCGGATCATAGCCCAATGCTCGCTTCTGAGCTGTTCGAGCAGCACGGGGTCGGTCAGCGGGTAAAGACGCATGGCGCGGCTGAGGTAAGCGTAATGCGCGACGGCGTCCGCGAGGCGGCGGTTGCCGCACGCTTCGAAAAACGACCGATGGAAGCTCTCGTTCACCCGGTCGATTGCGTTCGGGTCGCGTTCGCGCACGGCCGCGTCATGCTGCATCTGCAGCGCCGTCAGCGTCGGGATCAAATCCGGCGCGGCGGGAAGCGGCATGCGCGCCGCGGCCCTCGCTTGCAAGACTTCGCGAATCTCGCAGATCTCCTCGACTTCGCGCGCCGAGAAGTCGCGCACAGCCGCGCCGCGGTTGGGCGCACGCGTGACGATGCCAAGCTTTTCCAGTTCCGCGAGTGCCTGGCGCACCATATAGCGCTTGCCGCCATAGCGGGCGATTATCTCGTCCTCAAGCAGCCGTTCCCGCGGCTTGAGCTTGCCGAACAAAATGTCGGCCTCAAGCACCCGCACAAGGTCGGCGGTTCCGCGCTCGCTCTGCTTAGCCGTTCCGTCCTGTGTTTGTTTCATGATGCCTTCCGCAGGAGCCCTGGTGGAAGAATATCAATAATCTTATTGACGGCAATGACGTTCTCTCTCTAACTTCGATGCATAAAAAGCCGTAGGGCACCAAAATTGGGAGGAAGTGATGAAAAGGCTTATTGCGGCGCTCGCAGCCGTGATGTTGGGCATGGTCTCGCAAGCCGCCGCGCAGACGAAGGAAATTACGCTCTGGACGCATTGGGCCGCCGAGCAAATCAAGCGGGACTATGTCGAAACCGCCATCAAGGAATACGAGGCGAAAAATCCGAATATCAAGATCAAGGCCACTTGGTATGAGAAAAACGCGCTGTATGCGGCCTTGAAAACATCCCTGCGCGCGGGCGAAGCGCCCGACGTTTTTTACGCCGAGCCGGACCAGGTCGAATATATGGAGAATGGCCTTCTCCTCGATCTCTCCGACCTGAACTGGGCAAATATTGAGCCCTGGGCCAAGCAGGCTTGGTCGTATAAGGGCAAGCCTTATGGCTTTCCGCTTGAGGTTTGGACCGTCGAGGCTTTCTACAACACGAAGCTGCTGGCCGACCTTGGCGTGACCTTGCCCGCCAATCAGCAGCTTGGCCCCGATGCCTTCCTCGATGTGGTCAAGAAGGCCAAGGGCAAAGGCATTACGCCGATGGCGATAGGAGCCGGCGACAGGCCCTTTCCGGGCTCTCATCTCACCCATGAAGCGGTTTTGAAGCGGCTTGGCTTGGACGAGTACGACAAGCTCCTCAAAGGCCAGATCAAATGGTCCGATCCGCGCGTGGTGGAGACCTTGAAGTGGGTGAAAGGTCTGACGGAAGCGGGGCTGCTGCCCGCCACCTTTACCTCGCTGAAACTGGGGGAGGCGCATACCTATTTTCATACCAACCCAGGCGCCGTGATGTTCCTGAACGGCAGTTGGTACACCTCGCGCGCTTTCAATGCCCCGGACAAGGGCGGCCAGCCGGTCGGCTTTCCACTCGGTATCATGAAATACCCCGCGGTGCCCGGCGCGGTTTGCAACGAGTGCAAGACGCTGACGGTCGGCGGCAGTTATGTGGCGAACGCCGCGACCAAGAATCCGAAGGAGGTCGTCGCCTTTCTGAACGCCTTGGCCACGCCGGAGATGGGCAACCGCTGGCTTGAGCAAGTTCTCGTGCAGACCGGGATCAAGAGCGATGCCTCGAAAATTACGGGCCCGAATGCGGCGTATTTTCAAATGCTGGCGAAAGTGAACGAGGGCGCGAAATACTCCTTTGGCATTCCGTCGCAACGCTTGCAGGCCAAGCCAAAGGAAGTTTTCACGCAGATCATCAACAATGCTTTCCCGGCGGGCACGATCAGTGTCGAGGATGCGGTGAAGCAGCTCGATGCCGCATACTAGCGCGCCGCTCGACATCGAAGCCGGACGCCTGACAAACGGCGTCCGGCCGGCGCTGCCCGGGTTTGGATGGTTTCGCCGTCGGGCCGCGGCGCCGGCTCCGGCGGGCGCCGGCGCATCCACCGCGACGATCATCGCGTTCCTGCTTCCCGCGCTCACAATCTACGTCGCCTTTACCGCCTATCCTGCCGTCCGAACGCTGTGGAACAGCTTCCATAAAGTTTTGCCGCGGCGCGAGGAATTCGTCGGCTTGGAAAACTATGCGGCGCTCATGCAGGATGACCTGTTCTGGCGCGCCGTGCGCAACACCATCGCCTGGGCCTGCGCCTCGCCGCTCATCGAGGTGAGCATCGCCCTTTTGCTCGCGCTCGCGCTCTACGCCAAGGTGCCCGGCGCGCGCTTTTTCCGCATCGCCTGGTTCACGCCGGTGCTGATGTCTTACATCGTCGTCGGCATTCTGTGGGTGTGGATCTTCAACTACGATTGGGGGCCGGTGAATGTCGCCCTGCGCGCGGTTGGCCTGGGGGGCTGGGCGCGGGCCTGGCTCGGCGACCCGGCGACGGCGCTGCCCTCGCTCATCTTCGTCACCAGCTGGATGTGGGTCGGCTTCAACATGGTGGTGCTGCTGGCCGCGCTGCATTCCTTGCCCAAGGAAGTGATCGAGGCGGCGGAGCTGGACAATTGCGGCTGGGGCGCCAAGCTCGTCTTCGTTATCCTGCCGCTGGTGCGCGCGACAATCCTCAATCTTATCGTGCTGTCCTTCATCGGCAAGATGAAGATCTTCGATCTGGTCTGGATCACGACCAAGGGCGGCCCGCTCTGGTCCACGGAGACCGTTTCGACCTATGTCTACAAGCGGGCCTTCGAGTGGAACACTTTCGATCTCGGCTATCCGTCCACGATCGCCGCTGTGTGGTTCGTGATCGTGCTCGCCGCCGTGCTGGCGCTGACCTGGGCTTTCGGGCTCCGGCAGAAACTGGAATATTGAGATGCGGCCTGCCGCCATCCTCCAGCGTTCGCTGCTGCTCGTCGCGCTGAGCGTCTACACGGCGTTCGCCGCCGGGCCGTTCGTGTGGGCGGCGATGATGTCCTTACGCACCACCTCCGAAATTAGCCGCAACCACTTCGCGCTGCCCAGTCCGGCGCATTGGGAAAAATTTCCGCAAGCCTGGTTCAACTCCAATTACAGCGTCTATTTCAGCAATTCGCTGATCATCGTCGTCACGGCGGTGGTCATTCTCACGCTGATCGGCTCGATGGCGGCGCATTGCTTCGCGCGTTACCGCTTCCGACTGAACCGCGTGCTGTATTTCGTCATCTTCTCCACGCTGATCTTCCCGCCGCAGATCACCATCATCTCGCTATTCCAGATCCTCGTGCAATACGGGCTGTACAATTCCAAGCTGGGTTTGACGATGGTGTATGTGGCGATTCAGCTGCCGCTGACCATCTACATCCTGGAAAGCTTTTTCGCGCGCATCCCCTCCGACCTTTTCGACGCCGCGCGCATGGACGGGTTTTCGGATTGGGAGATTTTCTGGCGCGTTAGTTTTCCGATCGCGCTTCCCGCTATCGCGACCACCGTCATTCTCAATTTCATCCTGCTCTGGAACGAGTTCCTCTACGCGGTCGTGCTGATTACCGACGAAGCCAACCGCACCCTGCCACTCGGCATCCAGCGTTTCATGGGCGACCAGCTCGAAGATATCGGAATGATCGCCACGGGCCTGATGATCGCTATCGTGCCGGTCATCGTCGTCTATGCGTTTTTCTCCGAAAAACTCATCCAAGGCATGACCGCGGGGGCCGTCAAATGAGCCGCGATCGGGGAGATCACGCATGGCCGTCGTAACGCTCGAAAAGCTGTCCAAACGCTTCGACCGCGCAAGCGAGAACGCCGTGCATGAGGTGTCGCTGGAGATCGCGCATGGCGAGCTGATGGTGTTTCTCGGGCCGTCGGGCTGCGGCAAGACGACGACGCTGCGGATGATCGCGGGGCTGGAGAGCATCACCTCCGGCACGCTCGCCATAGAGCGGCGGCCGGTCAATCACATCCCCGCCAAGGACCGCAACATTGCCATGGTGTTTCAGTCCTACGCGCTTTACCCGCATATGAGCGTGCGCGGCAATCTCGGCTTCGGCCTGCGCCGCCGCAGCGTCGATCGGGCGGAAATCGCCCGCCGCGTGACGGAGGTGGCCGCTACGCTAGGCTTGTCCGAACTGCTGGACCGGCGGCCGCACGCCCTCTCCGGCGGACAGCGCCAGCGCGTGGCGCTTGGCCGCGCCATCGTGCGCGACCCCGCCGTGTTTTTGTTCGACGAGCCGCTCTCCAATCTCGACGCAGCGCTGCGCGCCTCGACACGGCAGGAGCTTGCCCGGCTCCACGACCGTCTCGGCGCGACGATGATCTATGTCACCCACGACCAGGTCGAGGCGATGACGCTGGGCGACCGCATCTGCCTCATGGACCGGGGCCGTGTCGCGCAGGTCGGCGCGCCGATGGAGGTATATCACCGTCCGGCGAATCTGTTCGTCGCCCGCTTCCTGGGCGCGCCGCCGATGAATATCCTCGAAGCCGCACTCGGGAGCGACGGCATCGGCCCCGTCGCCTCGGTGGGCGGCGCGGCCGTCCGGCTGGCTTCCCTCCTGCGCCCGGCGGCGTCGCTGCGGCGCATCCTCATTGGCTTCCGCCCCGAGAAGGCCCGCTTCGTTAACGCCCCGTCAGCCGACACACTTGCCCTCCGAGGCGAACTCAAACTCGTTGAACGCCTGGGCGCGGAAACAGTGGGCACGGTTAGCGTCACAAGCGGCACCGAAATTCTCGTTCGCACGCCCGGCGATGCCCGTTTGACGGCCGGCGGGACGGTGCTTGTCGCGGTTCCGCATGACGACCTCTACGTGTTCGACGCCGATACCGGCCAGACAATCGGCAGCAGCGCCGTCCATACACAAACGGAGACCAACGCCGCATGATCACCTTTGGCCCTGACTTTCCGCGCCTGCCGCCCGAAACGCTACGGGCTTTCGCCGATACCCCTTCAGGGTTTTTGGTTGACGCCCTGGGCAGGTCCGGCGCCCTCGACCACCGCATCAAGCCGGTTTGGGACGGCCCGGCATTCGTGGGCACGGCGCTGCCGGTGTGGACTACGGCGCGCGACAATCTCGCGCCCTACGCCGCGCTCAAGGTCATCCAGCCCGGCGATGTTGTGCTGGTAGCGACCGGCGAATTCCACCAGGCCAGCGTTCTCGGCGATCTGGTCATCGGCATGATGCGCAATGCCGGCGCGATCGCGGTTGTCACCGATGGCTTGGTGCGCGACGTCGCCGGCATCCGCGAAACCGGCCTGCCGGCTTATGCCTGGGGCGTCAGCCCCAATTCTCCGTACAAGCATGGCCCCGGCGGCATTGCGGTGCCGATCAGCATAGGCGGCGTCATGGTCGCGCCTGGCGATCTTGTGCTCGGCGACAGCGAAGGCGTGGTCATAGCCCCGCGCGCCGCCATCGAGAAGGCGCTCGCCGAATTGGACGCCGTGCGCGCCAAGGAGCGCAAGATGGACGCCGCGGTTCGCGGCGGCGCGCGTCTGCCGGATTGGCTGGAGCAAACGCTGAGCGAGAAGGGCGTCGTCTATGCCAAATGAGACGCGCCCATGACCGCGCCGCACCGCGTTCTTTATCTCAGCTTCGGTACGCCCGAGCTGTACCGCATGATCCGCGATGCCGCGCGGCCCGGCTTCGAGCTGCTGACGCTTGACGCCGAGAACGAAGCGGAACGCCTCGACAAGCTGGCGCGCAGCGATGCCGTGATCGTCGCCAACACCCGTTTTACCGCCGAGCGCATTCAGGCCGCGCGCCAGCTCAAATTCGTGCATCACCAAGGCGTGGGGTATCAGGATACGATTGATTGCGCGGCCCTGGCCGAAACGGGCCTGCCGCTCGCGATCACGCCAGGCGGCACTTCGGTGGGCGTTGCCGAACACACCGTGCTGCTCATCCTGGCGGTGCTGAAGCGGCTGCCCTTCGCCGATGCCGAGCTGCGGCAAGGGCGCTTTCACATCAATGCGCTACGCCACGTCTCTTACGAATTGGCGGGCAAGACGGTGGGCCTCATAGGGCTGGGCCGCATCGGGCGCGCCGTCGCCGCACGGCTCAAGCCTTTTGGCGTGCGCCTCACCTATCACGACATGGACGCCGCGCCCGCCGAAGTTGAAGCGGATCTGGGCATCACGCGCCTTCCATTCCCCGAGCTGCTCGCGGGCGCTGATATCGTCAGCATCCACACCCCGCTCACCGCCGAAACACGCGGTCTGATCGATGCCGCCGCTCTTGCGCGCATGAAGCCTGGCGCGTTCATCGTCAATACCGCGCGCGGCGGCATCATCGATGAGGGCGCGCTGATCGAGGCGCTGCGCGAGGGCCGCCTCGCGGGCGCGGGGCTGGATGTTTTCGAGACGGAACCGATGCCTGCGACGCACCCGCTCTACGCGCTGCCCAATGTCGTGCTGACGCCGCATATTTCGGCGGGCACGCGCGACGCTTTCACCACGAAGATGCGGTTCATCTTTGAAAATCTTGAAGCATTCTTTGCCGGCCGCCCGGTGCAAAACCTGATCACGCATGCCGGCATGGCAGCGGGCAGCCCGCGCCCATGAAGCCCGGGGGTGGCCGGCGCCGCTGTCACAAAGCGGTTTCCCATCGCGACAGGCGGTAACAATCCTCGACAAGGCGCAAGGTCTCTAAATTGTCCTCGGGGGCCGTTTCGAACGGGGCGCCGTTGCGGAGCGATTCAACGAAATGCCGGATCGCCGCATTATAGGAACCTTGGTAGGTTTCCGCTGCAACATAGGAGTGCTCGACCGGAACGGCGCCAAGGCGGACAAGACCAGTACCGTCGAACGTAATCGCGCCGTCCCGGCCCAAGATTTCCACCTGATCGACGAGTGCTGGGGGATGGCCATGCGCGGCAAAGCTCGCGAAAACCGAAACCGGGGCACCTGCCTGGGTCACCATCTGGATGACCGCGCCGTCTTCTCCAGCGATATCGCGGCAGGTCCGGCTGAGCGTTGCCGCGATCACTTGCAAGGGGCCGAGCAGCATCCGCAGCGTATCCAAATGATGGATCAGCACTTCGGCGACCAGCATGCGCGTCTCGCTACGCATGAAGGGCTGGCGTTCGAGCGCTGGGTAACGCCCCTCGGCATCGGGAAGCGTGCCTGATGTCAGCAGCGTGAGCCGGACCGCTTGCACGGCGCCGATATCGCCCGCGCGCAACCAGTCTGCCATATCGCGGTAAGGATCGCGAAAACGCCAGTTCTCGTGAACCATCAGCCTGGTGCGGCCAGAGACATCCGCAACGAGACGCTCGGCTTCCGCCAGCGTCGGGGCCAGCGGCTTTTGACAGAGCACGGGAAGCCCATGCTCCGCCGCCAATCGTACCAGCGCCGCGTGGACGGCGCGCGGCGCTGCGATGTCGAGAGCATCGATGCCGCCGGCCTGAAGCATTTGCGCGGCATCGGCATAGGTCGCGGTTATGCCGAACTCCTTTGCGCGGCCGGCGGCATTATGCGCGGACGGGTCGGCGATGGCGACGACGGCTGCCTCGCCTGCCAATGCGCGCCACGCCCGAAGGTGATACTGGCTGACGAAGCCAGCACCCACCAGGCCAATGCGAAGCGGCGTGTTCATCGGGCATGCTCCATGATTGGCCCCCCCCGCGAGGACTGCGAGACGGAGCTCGCAAAGCCGGTGCTACGGTGCCCCATCATACCTCCCATTTGCTTGAGCGTTAACCCGGTCGGTTCCCACCACGCGCCAATCGATCATTGACAATCAATGGCATCTAAGCTCGCGTGGACATGTCGTCGTCGCGGCATGGAGGATACCAGCATGGGCAAGGGATTGCGGAAGGGGCTGACGAGCTACGGCGATGCTGAGTTTTCGCTGTTCTTGCGCAAGGCTTTCATCAAGGCAATGGGCTACTCCGACGACGCCCTGAACCGCCCGATTGTTGGCATCACCAACACCTATAGCGACTACAATCCATGCCATGGCAACGTGCCGGTCCTGATCGAGGCGGTGAAACGCGGCGTGATGCTCGGCGGCGCGATGCCGATGGTTTTTCCGACGATTTCCATCCATGAGAGCTTTGCCTACCCGACCTCGATGTTCCTGCGCAATCTCATGGCGATGGACACCGAAGAAATGATCCGCGCTCAGCCGATGGACGCTGTCGTCGCCATTGGCGGTTGCGACAAGACGCTCCCCGCGCAGCTCATGGCGGCCGCCAGCGTCGACCTCCCCACCATCGTGGTTCCGGTCGGTCCGATGGTCGTCGGCCATCACAAGGGCGAGGTTCTGGGCGCGTGCACCGATTGCCGGCGATTGTGGGGCGCGCACCGGGCAGGCAATATCGACGCGCAGGAGATCGATGCCGTCAATGGCCGCTTGGCGCCGTCGGTGGGCACCTGCATGGTAATGGGCACCGCCAGCACAATGGCCTGCATCACCGAGGCGCTCGGGCTGTCGCTGCCGCTCAGCGCCTCGATTCCGGCCCCGCATGCCGAGCGGGTGCGGCTCGCCGAGGCAAGCGGACGGCGCGCCGCCGAGATGGCGAATACCGGCGCCCCGCGTCCGAGCGCGCTGTTGACGCCGGCAGCCTTCCGCAACGCAGCCGTCGTGCTGCAAGCGATCGGCGGCTCGACCAACGGCATCATTCACCTTTGCGCCATCGCCAACCGCACACCCTATCCGCTCGACCTCGCGCTGTTCGACCGGTTGGGCCGAGAGGTGCCGGTGCTGGTCGATCTGAAACCTTCGGGCGACCACTATATGGAGCATTTCCACCATGCGGGCGGGCTGCCGAGATTGCTCGCGCAACTCGGCGAACTCGTCGATCTCGAGGCGATGACAGTCGCGGGCCTCACGCTGGGCGATATCGTGGCAGGCGCCGAAGACGTGCCGGGCCAGGATGTCATCCGGCCGCGCACGAACCCAATCAAGCCGGAGGGCTCGATGGCCGTGCTCAGCGGCAATCTGGCTCCGCGCGGCGCCATCATCAAACATGCCGCGGCCAGCGAACATCTGCTGGAGCACACGGGACGGGCGGTGGTCTTTGAGTCGGTCGCCGACATGGCGGAGCGGATCGACGATCCCGACCTGGACGTCAGCGCCGACGACGTCTTGGTGCTGCGCAACGCCGGGCCGAAAGGCGCTCCCGGTATGCCCGAGGCGGGCTATCTGCCCATTCCGAAGAAGCTGGCGCGTCAAGGCGTCAAGGATATGGTGCGGATCTCGGACGCCCGCATGAGCGGCACCGCGTTCGGCACCATCGTTTTGCACATCGCGCCGGAATCCGCGGCGGGCGGTCCGCTCGCTTTGGTGCGCAGCGGGGACATGGTTTGTCTCAACGTGCCGGAGCGTCGGATCGATATGCTCGTGGACGAAGCCGAATTGCGACAAAGGCGCGAGGCCAGCGTGGACGCGCCACCGCCGGCATGGGCGGCTCGCGGCTATGCGCGCCTCTTCTACGCGACGGTTCTGCAGGCCGATGACGGTTGCGATTTTGACTTTATGGCAGGCAGCCCGGACGCGTAAGCGGACAAGATTACGAGTTGGTGCCGGCTGAGGGAATCGAACCCCCGACCTTCGGTTTACAAAACCGCTGCTCTACCTGCTGAGCTAAGCCGGCCACCCTTGCCGCTGCGCTTCTTTTGGTAACCGCAATGCACACCGCCCGCAATATCAATTGCGCGCCGGGCCAGCAGGGCTCGCGGTAATATCTGGTTCAGAAATAGCGGGTAGCATCGACCGTGGACCACAACCGTCCGCCAAGTGAAACGCAACAGCCACGCATGATCTGTTCAGGAGATAGGGCATGTTTAAGAAAGTTT
>Ga0136634_10001101_pt1 | contig 10594 bp, 8 predicted proteins | sample AntDrymUQ8332106_2_FD_104654 | JGI IMG/M metagenome (GOLD analysis project Ga0136634, IMG submission 104654) | Polar desert sand microbial communities from Dry Valleys, Antarctica - metaG UQ833 (21.06) | ecosystem: Environmental > Terrestrial > Soil > Desert | place: Antarctica: Dry Valley... | reverse complement strand
TAGACCAGGGCGACCAGGGCCATCATCATGGAGATCAGCCGGCCGCGGCGCGCGGCGACGGCCTGCATCACCGCACCCACGCCGAACAGGACCGCGGCGAAGAGCGCAGCACCGAGTCCGATCACCATGAGCACCAGCCTTGCACGGGTACGTTGTCTCCCATGCAGGCGTACCTCGACCTCCTCAGGCGGATCCTCGACGAGGGCGTCGAGAAGTCGGATCGCACCGGCACCGGCACCCGGAGCGTGTTCGGCCACCAGAAGCGGTTCGACCTCGGCGCGGGCTTCCCGTTGGTGACCACCAAGAAGGTGCACACCCGATCGGTCTTCGGCGAACTCCTCTGGTTCATGCGCGGCGAGACCAACGTCGAGTGGCTTCATGACCGAGGCATCTCGATCTGGGACGAGTGGGCCGACAACAACGGTGACCTCGGGCCGATCTACGGCTACCAGTGGCGCTCGTGGCCGACTCCCGACGGTGGCCACGTCGACCAGCTGGCGCAGGTGATCGAGCAGATCCGGACCAAGCCCGACTCGCGACGTCACATCGTCTCCGCGTGGAACGTCGCCGACGTCCCGGACATGGCGCTGCCGCCGTGCCACACGATGTTCCAGTTCTACGTCGCCCCGTCCGACCAGGGCGGGAAGCTCAGCTGCCAGCTCTACCAGCGCTCCGCCGACGTGTTCCTCGGCGTGCCGTTCAACATCGCGTCGTACGCCCTGCTGACGCAGATGGTCGCGCAGGTCGTCGGACTCGAGGTGGGCGACTTCGTGCACACCCTCGGCGATGCCCACCTCTACCTCAACCACCTCGAGCAAGCCGAGCGCCAGCTCACCCGCGAGCCGCGGGCGCTGCCGACGCTGCACCTGGACCCGTCGGTCACCACGATCGACGGCTTCGACCTCGAGCACATCAGCGTCCGAGGCTACGACCCGCACCCGGGCATCAAGGCGCCGATCTCCGTATGACGCGGGTGATCCTGGTTGCCGCGCGGGCGACCAACGGGGTGATCGGCCTGCACGGCGACATCCCCTGGGAGATCCCCGCCGACTTCGCCCACTTCAAGCGGGTCACCGTCGGGCACCCCCTGGTCCTGGGGCGTACGACGTTCGAGGGGATCGGCCGTCCGCTCCCTGCCCGGCAGAGCATCGTCGTCACTCGCGACCCGGGCTGGTCCTACGCGGGCGTCCTGGTGGCCGGCTCCGTGACGGAGGCGCTAGAGATCGGCGCCGGGCTCCACGAGGTCGTGATGGTCGGCGGGGGAGCGCAGGTCTACCGCGATGCCATCGACGTCGCCACGGACCAGATCCTGACCGAGGTGCATGCCTCACCCGAGGGCGACACCCACTACCCCGAGTTCGACGAGTCGGCGTGGCACGAGACCCGGCGCGAGGCGCACCTCGACAGCGACCCGCCCTACGAGATCCGCTGGCTGGGGCGCCGCTGACCCCTGTGCGTGCGTCTCCTACGGTTCACCCATGGAACTTCGCATCTTCACCGAGCCCCAGCAGGGCGCGACCTATGACCAGCTCCTCCGCATCGCGCGAGCCGCCGAGGACCTCGGGTTCGGCGCGTTCTTCCGGTCCGACCACTACCTGGCCATGGGGGTCGAGGGCCGGCCCGGGCCGACGGACGCGTGGACCACGCTGGCCGGGCTGGCGAGGGAGACCAGAACCATCCGGCTCGGCACCCTGATGACCTCGGCCACGTTCAGGTTCCCCGGTCCGCTCGCGATCCAGGTGGCCCAGGTGGACGAGATGAGCGGCGGCCGGGTGGAGCTCGGGCTCGGCGCGGGCTGGTTCGAGCAGGAGCACTTGGCGTACGCCATCCCGTTCCCCGACACCCCGGAGCGCTTCGACCGGTTCGAGGAGCAGCTCGCCGTGATCACCGGTCTCTGGGCGACCCCGGAGGGCGACACGTTCTCGCACGCCGGTCAGCACTACTCGCTGACCGACTCACCCGCGCTGCCCAAGCCGGCCCAGCGACCGGGGCCGCCGGTGATCATCGGCGGCAAGGGCAAGCGACGTACGCCGGCACTGGCGGCGCGCTACGCCGCCGAGTTCAACCTGCCGTTCGTCTCACAGGAAGTCACCGGAGCCCAGATCGGGCGGGTACGCAAGGCCTGCGAGGACGTCGGCCGCGATCCCGAGGAGCTGGTCTACTCGAACGCGCTGGTGCTGTGCTGTGGCGCTGACGACGCCGAGGTGCGGCGCCGCGCGGACGCGATCGGTCGGGACGTCGACGACTTGCGCGCGGAGCAGCATCTCGTCGGGACGCCTGCCGAGATCGTGGACCTGATCGGCCAGTTCGCCGAGCTCGGCTCCCAGCGGTTCTACCTGCAGACGCTCGACGTGGACGACCTCGACCACCTCGAGCTGGTGGCCTCGGAGGTCATGCCCCAGGTGTGAGCCTCAGGCGAGTGGCCGCCCGTCGGCGTCGGGCACCTTGCGTAGCAACATCAGGATCAGGTCGATCAGCCACCAGATCCCGCAGCCGCCGAGGGTGATCAGCTTGAGGATGCCCAACCCGATGTAGCCGAGGTAGAACCGGTCCACACCCAGCTGGCCTAGGAACCCGGAGAGCAGCACCGTGACCAGCCACTCCCGATGGGAGAACAGGCCGGGGAGCTGCTTGGCCTGGAACCATCCGCCGGTGGTCTGCTCACGCACCTGGGCGTCACCCTTCAGCTGCCCGGTGAGTGCCATCTGGCGCAGCTGCTCGAAGCCGTAAGGGCCGTACTCCTGGCCGAGGTGGGCGAGCATGAACGCGCCGGTGACGGCGGGCATCGGGACGTACTGCTGCCCCGGCTGCGCGCCGTAGGACGGCTGTTCCTGGGGCGGGGGCGGCTGGTCGCCGTATGGCTGGCCCTGGGGCTGGTCGGGACCCGGCTGCTCGCTGTCACTCATGGAACGAAATATATGCCGACGGACCGGTTGGCCGCCGCCCCCGCGCGCAGGGCGGGCGCCGGATAACCTAGGGGCCATGAGCCTGCCTGCTGCTCCGTTCGGTCGGGTGCTGACCGCGATGGTCACCCCGTTCACCTCTGAGGGGGCGGTGGACCTCGACGGAGTCGCCCGGGTGGCCAACCATCTGGCCGACCACGGCAACGACGGCATCGTGGTCAGCGGCACGACCGGTGAGGCGCCCACGACCACGGTCGCGGAGGACGGCGAGATCCTGCGCGCGGTGATCAGTGCTGTGGGGGAGAGGTGCACCGTGATCGCGGGCATCGGCACCAACGACACCCCGCACTCCATCGAGCTGGCGAAGCAGGCCGAGGCCGCCGGTGCCGACGGCGCGTTGCTCGTCTCGCCGTACTACAGCAAGCCCACGCAGGCCGGCATCGCCGCACACTTCGAGGCGATCGCCGCGGTGAGCGGCCTGCGCATCATGCTCTACGACATCCCCGGACGCACCGGCGTCACGATCGCGCCCGACACGTTCGCGCGGATCGCCGAGACCGAGAAGTTCGTGGCCGTCAAGGACGCCGTCGGCGACCTGTTCCGCGGAGTCCGGATCATGCAGGAGACCGGGCTCAGCTACTACAGCGGCGACGACGTGCTCAACCTCGGCTGGCTCACCCATGGCGGTGCCGGGGTCGTCTCGGTGGTCGGCCATGTCGCCGGGGAGCAGTACGCCGACCTGGTCGCCAGGGTCGAGGCCGGTGATCTCGACGGTGCCCTGAAGGTCTATGGCGAACTGGTGCCGCTGGTCGATGCCATCATGGGGCAGGCGCCGGGTGTGATGACCGCCAAAGCTGCCATGCAGCTCCTCGGCGTGCACGACAACCGCGCGGTCCGACTTCCACTCGTGGAGGCGGACGACACCCTGGTCGACGTCGTCCGCACCGCACTCACCGAAGCAGGTCTCCTCAGTTGAGCCATCCCCACCCCGAGCTTTCAGCGCCCCCGGCCCTCCCGAAGGGCGGCCTGAGGGTCATCCCGCTCGGTGGCCTGGGTGAGGTCGGCCGAAACATGACGGTCTTCGAGTACGACGACCGACTGCTGATCGTCGACTGCGGGGTGCTCTTCCCCGAGGAGAACCACCCGGGAGTCGACCTGATCCTGCCCGACTTCGAGGCGATCCGGGACCGGCTCGACAGCGTCGAGGCACTGGTGCTGACCCACGGACACGAGGACCACATCGGCGCGGTGCCCTACCTGCTGCGCGAGCGGTCAGACATCGCGCTGGTGGGCTCGCAGCTCACCCTGGCGCTGGTCGGTCCCAAGCTGCGCGAGCACCGGGTCAAGGACGTCGTCCAGGAGATTGTCGCCGAGGGCGACCGGATCACCTTCGGTCCCTTCGATCTCGAGTTCGTCGCGGTCAACCACTCCATTCCGGACGCTCTCGCGGTCGCCATCCGCACCGGTGCCGGCATGGTGTTGCACACCGGCGACTTCAAGATGGACCAGCTTCCGCTCGACGGCCGGATCACTGACCTGCGGGCGTTCGCGCGGCTGGGTGAGGAGGGCGTGGACCTGTTCCTCACCGACTCCACCAACGCCAAGGTCCCCGGGTTCACCACGTCGGAGAAGGACATCGCCCCGGTGCTGGACCGCGTGTTCCACACCAGCAAGAAGCGGGTCATCGTCGCTTGCTTCGCCTCCCACGTGCACCGCGTCCAGCAGGTGATGGACGCGGCCGCCGAGCACGGCCGCAAGGTGGCCTACGTCGGCCGGTCCATGGTGCGCAACATGGGCATCGCCCGCGACCTGGGCTACCTCGACGTACCGCCCGGCCTGCTCATCGACGCCAAGGCTGCCGCCGAGATGCCTCCGGAGAAGGTCGTACTTCTCTCCACCGGCTCCCAGGGCGAGCCGCTGTCGGCACTGAGCCGGATGGCCCAGCGCAACCACCACTTCGTGCACATCGAGGAGGGGGACACCGTCGTGCTCGCCTCGTCCCTGATCCCGGGCAACGAGAACGCCGTCTACCGCGTCATCAACGGGCTCGCGCGCTGCGGCGCACACGTCGTGCACAAGGGCAATGCCCTGGTGCACGTCAGCGGGCACGCGAGCGCCGGCGAGCTGCTCTACTGCTACAACATCGTCAAGCCGCGCAACGTGATGCCCGTCCACGGCGAGATCCGGCACATGCTTGCCAACGCCGAGCTGGCACGGGCCACCGGCGTCGACCCGAAGCGCGTGGTCATCGCCGAGGACGGCGTAGTGGTTGACCTGGTCAAGGGCAAGGCCACGATCACCGGGAAGGTGGACTGCGGCTACGTCTTCGTCGACGGCAGCTCCGTCGGGGACCTCACCGAGAGCTCCCTGAAGGACCGACGGATCCTGGGGGAGGAGGGCTTCATCTCCGTGATCGTGGTGATCGACTCCCAGACCGGCAAGGTGGTCAGTGGGCCCGAGATCCACGCCCGCGGGTTCGCCGAGGACGACACCACCTTCGACGAGATCAAGGACCCGATCATCGCGGCTCTCGACAAGGCGGTTTCGGAGGGTGTCGACGACGCCTACCAGCTGCAGCAGACCATCCGGCGGGTGGTCGGCCGCTGGGTCGGCGGCAGGCTGCGCCGGAGACCGATGATCATCCCGGTCGTTCTTGAGGCGTAGGAGTACGCTTTCAGCGTCGGAACCACCCCTTGGAGGGGCGTCCGACACCGTGCTCGGACCGGCTGGTGAACTGGGCTAATCCACGGACGCAATTGGGCGAATTAACCTAGAATCGCCTCAGGCCCAGTCCAACAACGGACAGGCCCTCAAGTCGACCTTGGTTCAGGGGGGGCCACGCCTGATGCCACTGACCGAGTCTCCTCGTGCCGGGGGGATCCGCCGTCTCTACGAGCTCATGCTGCGCGTCAACTCCTCGACAGACCTCTCCGAGGTCCTCGACGAGATCGCACGCGGAGTCGTGGAGGTGCTCGGCTACGGCATCGCGGCGATCGCCCGTCTGGAGGGCGACACCTTCGTGATGACGACGGTCGCCGGTCCCGAGGAGGTGCGCGAGCAGATCATCGGGCGACGGACGCCGGTGGCCTCGATCTTCAACGAGTTCGCCCAGGCCGACGAATGGGGCGTGCTCCGGTTCGTCCCGCACGACCGGATGCCGGATGCGCTCGAGGAGTCCGCCTGGGTCCCGGACTTCGAGCCGGGCACTTCGACTGACGCCTGGCACCCGCTCGACGCCCTCTACGCGCCGCTGTACTCCGCGACCGGACAGCTCCTCGGCAACATGTCGGTGGACCTGCCGCCCGGCAACCGGATCCCCAACCGCGAGGAGCGCGAGCTCCTCGAGATGTTCGTCGTGCAGGCCGGCCTGGCGATGTACAACGCGCAGCAGCGCGAGCGCCTCGGCGACCAGGTGCGCATGGGCGACATGGTGCGCGCGGTGTCCTCCGCCGGGCAGCTCGCGGAGCTGGACCTGTCGCTGCGTGAGGCCGCACAGGCCATCGCCAGGCACCTGCAGACCGAGCACCTGTGGATCCGCTGCTTCCCCTCCGGCAACCTCGGCGAGGTCGAGCAGTCGGCGGCCTACCCCCCCGATGATCGCGAGCTCAGCCGCGAGCTGGTGCAGCTCAAGAGCCTGCTCGCCAGTCGTGCCTGGGACCTGGGCCGTCCCGTGATCATCCACCAGGGCAACGCCGGCCAGCTCGATGAAGGCCTCACCGGGCACCAGCGGCTGCTGGTGCGGAAGCTGGTGGACGACCACCTGGGCTACAGCCTGATGTTCGCGCCGGTCGGGGTGGGCCGTGAGCTGCTCGGCTATCTGCTGCTGGCTCGCGACGTCGTGGTGAGCACCTGGACCCAGGACCAGCAGGAAGCGGTCATGGAGGTCGGGCGGACCCTCGGCCGCGTCGTGCTCAACGCCCGGCTCTACGACCGCGAGCGGCACCTGGTGGGGGAGCTGCAGGAGCTCGACCGCTACAAGGGTGAGCTGATCGCGACCATCTCGCACGAGCTGAAGACGCCGCTGACCTCGATCATGGGACACATCGAGCTGCTCGATGACCTGGACACCGGCATCGGTTCGGTGGAGGCGATCTCGCGCAACGCCGACCGCCTGAACCGCCTGGTGCAGAACCTCCTGAACTACTCGCAGATCCAGGACAAGCGCGAGACCGTGCGCCGTCCGGTGGACCTGCGCAAGCTCGCGGAGCAGAGCCTCGAGCTGATGACCATGCAGGCCGAGCAGGGCAGGGTCCAGCTGACCCTCGACCTGCCCGACGAGCCAGTCATGGTGACGGCCGACCCCGACGAGCTCGGCAAGGTGATCGACAACCTGACCAGCAACGCGGTCAAGTACAGCCGTCCCGACGGCACCGTGCACCTCGAGGTCGGCAGCGAGGGCCAGCACGCCTACGTGCAGTGCGCCGACAACGGCCTGGGCATTTCCGGGGCCGACCAGGTGCACCTGTTCTCGGCATTCCACCGTTCCAGCAACCCCGAGGCGCTCTCCATCCCCGGCACCGGCCTGGGACTGGCCATCTCGCGCCGGATAACGCACATGCACGGCGGCGAGATCATCGTCACCTCGGAGCTGGGCAAGGGCAGCACCTTCCGGCTCCGGCTGCCCCTGCTCGAGATCATGGAGAGCTGAGCCCGCAACACGGCGGCGGTGCGGCGTGTGACGCAAGGGACAGATGAGGTCGTCGGGGTAGATTCCCACCATGGCGACCCGTACGTCTTCCCCGCCGGCGTCGCGCAGCAAGGGCACCCCTGCCCGGAAGTCAGGACAGGGGAGCTCGACCTCGCGATCCCGTGCCACGGGAAGCAAGTCAGGGCGAAAGCCCGCAGCCTCTGCCCGCAAGAAGGGCGGAGGCGGCGCAGCGCGCCGTCCTGCGCCTCGCGCGGTCCGTAACGGGCCCGGTCCGGTCGCGCGCCTCTTCACTGCGTTCGCACGCGTCCTGATGACTGCCTGGCTCGGTGTCGCCCACGCGATCGGGGGGGGTGTACGCCGGATCGGGCGCACCGCCAGTGAGCTCGAGCCCGAGCACCGCCGCGACGGGGCCGGACTGCTCCTGGTCGGCCTCGCGGTCGTCGTGGCCGCCGCCGTGTGGTGGCAGCTGCCCGGTGACCTCGGTGACTTCATCCGGACCGTCGTGGCCGGGTCGGCCGGCCTGCTGGCCTGGTTCGTCCCGCTGCTGCTGTGCTTCGTCGCCTGGCGCAACCTGCGCGACCCGGAGAGCAACGGCCCTGCGGGACGCCAGGTGATCGGCTGGACCGCGCTGCTCTTCGGGGTGCTCGGCATCGTGCACATCGCCAACGGCTCGCCCACCCCCGAGCTCGGCGACACTGCACCGCTGGAGCAGGCCGGCGGAGCCATCGGTTTCGTCGTCTCCAAGCTGCTGCTGGACCTCCTGCAGACGGCCTACGTGGTGGTGCCGCTACTCGTGCTGCTGGCGCTGTTCGGGCTGCTGGTGGTCACTGCCACGCCGGTCTACCAGGTGCCCGCGAGGCTGCGTCAGCTCGCCGACCGGTTGCTGGGTCGGCAGGTCGCCGTGGAGCCGGAGCCAGCGACGCCGGCGAAGCGGACCCGGGGACGGCGTGCGGATACCGAGATCGACCCCGAGATGGGCGACCCGGCGTACGACAGCCCCGTCATCGAGGGTCGCGAGCTCGGACGCCGAGGGCGCAAGTCGCGCGTGGGCGACAGCGCTCCGGACCCCGACACCGAGTTCTCCGGGGAGGTGACCGACGGCGCCATGGAGGGCCTAGAGCCGCCACCGCACACGCCGATCCCGCCGCGCGTCGAGCAGCTCTCGATCTCGGGTGACATCGCGTACTCGCTCCCCGACAGCCAGGTGCTCAAGCCGGGTTCGGTGCACAAGTCGCGGTCGAAGGCCTCCGACGCAGTGGTCGAGCGACTGACCCAGGTGCTCGAGGAGTTCGAGATCGACGCCCAGGTCACCGGCTATACGCGTGGCCCGACCGTCACCCGCTACATCGTCGAGCTGGGTCCCGCGGTCAAGGTCGAGAAGATCACCGGCATCGCCAGGAACATCTCCTACGCCGTGGCGTCCGCGGACGTGCGGATCCTGAGTCCCATCCCCGGCAAGTCCGCGGTGGGCATCGAGATCCCCAACCTGGACAAGGAGATCGTCTCGCTGGGCGACGTGCTGCGTTCCAACAACGCGCGCAGCGACCACCACCCGATGGTCGTCGGGCTCGGCAAGGACGTCGAGGGCGGCTTCGTGGTCGCGAACCTTGCGAAGATGCCGCACCTCCTGGTCGCCGGTGCCACCGGCTCCGGAAAGTCGAGCTTCATCAACTCGATGATCACCTCGATCCTGATGCGCTCCACACCCGACGAGGTGCGGATGATCATGATCGACCCCAAGCGGGTCGAGCTGAACGCCTACGAGGGCATCCCGCACCTGATCACCCCGATCATCACCAACCCCAAGAAGGCAGCGGAAGCGCTGGCCTGGGTCGTGCGCGAGATGGACATGCGCTACGACGACCTGGCCAACTTCGGCTTCCGGCACGTCGATGACTACAACTTGGCGGTCCGGGCGGGCAAGGTGAAGCTGCCGGCGGGCAGCGAGAGGGTGCTCGCGCCGTACCCCTACCTGTGCGTGGTCGTCGACGAGCTCGCGGACCTGATGATGATCGCGCCTCGCGACGTCGAGGACGCGATCGTGCGGATCACCCAGCTCGCGCGAGCGGCCGGCATCCACCTGATCCTGGCCACGCAGCGCCCCAGCGTGGACGTGGTGACCGGTCTGATCAAGGCCAACGTGCCCTCGCGGCTGGCCTTCGCCACTAGCTCGCTCGCCGACAGCCGGGTGATCCTCGACCAGCCTGGCGCCGAGAAGCTGGTCGGTCAGGGCGACGGCCTCTTCCTGCCGATGGGTGCGTCCAAGGCGGTGCGTGTCCAGGGCTCCTGGGTCACCGAGGCCGAGATCGCACTGGTGGTCAAGCAGTGCAAGGACCAGCTGCAGCCGAACTACCGCGACGACGTGACGGCTCCCGCCGCAGCCAAGCGCGACCTCGACGACGACATCGGTGACGACATGGACCTGGTCCTGCAGGCGATCGAGCTGGTCGTCTCGACCCAGTTCGGCTCCACCTCGATGCTGCAGCGCAAGCTACGCGTCGGCTTCGCCAAGGCCGGGCGCCTGATGGACATCCTGGAGAGCCGGGGGATCGTCGGTCCCAGCGAGGGCTCCAAGGCCCGTGACGTGATGATCAAGCCCGATGACCTCGACGACGTGATCTCGAACCTCGAGGGGGAGCAGTGATGGTTGTCTCGGTTCGCCACAACTCCAGGCTGGCGGCGATCGTGGCGCTGGTGGCCGCGGTGATGACCGTCGCCTGGTTCTCGCGTGCGCTCCAGACCGGCTCCCTCGTCGACTGGCTGTGGTGCGTCGTGGTCACTGCGGTCGGACTGCTCCAGCTGCTCGTCGTACGCGACGGTCGGGCGCCGCTGATGGTGGCCGACGAGCAGGGTGTGCGCGTCCGGCGCGGCGAGACCTGGAGTGGCCTGCGCTGGCAGGACATCGAACACGTCGAGGTGCGGTCGCCCGCCTCGTGGCTGCGCGACGGCCAGATCGTGGTGCACCCGCGGGCCGTCTGCGCCGAGGAGGCGCTGATGCGTGACGCCGACCAGGGGGAGGACGCCCCCGGGTCGGGGAGCATCG
>Ga0136634_10001100_pt1 | contig 10594 bp, 11 predicted proteins | sample AntDrymUQ8332106_2_FD_104654 | JGI IMG/M metagenome (GOLD analysis project Ga0136634, IMG submission 104654) | Polar desert sand microbial communities from Dry Valleys, Antarctica - metaG UQ833 (21.06) | ecosystem: Environmental > Terrestrial > Soil > Desert | place: Antarctica: Dry Valley... | reverse complement strand
GATCGCGCTTAACTCGCCTGAAATGCGCGAACGCCTGGCACGCATGGGAGCCGAGCCCGCACCGGGAACACCATCGCAATTTGCGAATCTGCTGCAAAGCGAGCTCGCCAAATACGAAAAGGTTGTCAAGTTCTCCGGCGCCCGTGTCGACTGAGCTTTAGAAAAGGTGCGCGCACGCGCGCACCGAACCTCTACGCCCGCGCCGCAGACGCAGACCCAACCGAAACCAAGTTTCGTTCGGGCTTCCGCCGCTGCGTCGCTTTGGTGCCCTCTGCGACCCGCGCCAGCAAACGCTCGCTCCACGCGGTAGGCTTGTGTGTACGCCGCTCGGCAATGCAATGCCGAGCTCGCCGCGCATCGCCCTGCCGCATTGCCGCTTCTATCATCTTAAGTGTCAGCAAATCGCGCTGCGCGTGGCTGCCCCCAAAGCCGTTGGCGGTGTCGCGCACTGGCTCGATCGCATCGAAAGCTGCGACGTGCTTGCCGTTCGCAAACGCGGCGAACCCGTCCGCAAGCGGCAGACCCACGTGGCGAGCCATGCCGGCATTGCTGCCGACGCGCTGCGCGGCCGTCAGCATCGCACCGCGCAGGCGTGACAGGTCACTGCAGGATCGGCGCCAACGCATCGAACACTCGTTTGGCCTGGCGTTGATCAATCATTCCAAGCAGCGCGTCGGCGAACCGGGCTTCCTTGATGCCCGAAACGATGTATTGCCAGCGGTAGGCCTTTAGTACGTTGGCACTGACCGCGGCCATTTCGTCGGCGCCAAGCCGGCGGCCGCAGATTTTCGCGAAGTACTCGGTATCTGCGACAGCCTGTTGCTGCAGCATGCTGTCAATGCCTGTCACCAGCGCAATTAGGTCGTCGACGGCCGCGTCGCGTTCGTCGTCGCTGATGCGCGAATTTTCACGGGCCCACTCGAGCTCATCGAGAATCGCATGCTGGGATTCCTCTTTCCAGTGAAAGAAAAAAACATCCTTGAACAGCGGCGACAGGTGCTGGTCGGGTTCAATGCTCTGGCGGTAATGCACCTGCGAGAAAATTTCAATGTGGCACGTCAGTGCAAGCACGGCCCAGGTGGACTTACCCAGCACAAAGTCAGCAACGTCATTGGGCTGCGGCAGGAAACAGTATCCGTCGGGCATCTGCTCACTGGTCAGCTGCTCGATCCGGCGGAACAGCTGCTGGTGCTTGAGCTCTTCATCGGTAAAGCGGATCAATGCCTCGAACGCAACCTGATCGCCAAGTGCGTGGTCCCGCGTGACCTCCAGCATTTTGGCGCCTATGAAGCGCTCGACCAGCCCGAACATATTGGCGTAGGTCCGGCCCTGGATCTGCGACAGCAGGCGCCCTTCGGAATCGCTTAGCGAACCCATTTTGTCGATGAGTGACAGCCCTTCCGGCAGAAACTTGTGTTGAGTGTCGAAGCTGCGGCCGCGAATGACGTCGCGCTCGGTGTCCCAACGGATGCGCTTGGACACTTCGATGCATTTGGCATAGCGCGGCGTATTGGTCGAAACGGTTGCGTGCATGAAGAGCTCCTCTGGATGGATTGTGTGTGATTAGTCGTGAGGAACGAATTGTCCGCAGCCGAAGGCCGCGCGTCGTGAGACCCTGGTCCCGGGTGGGGCCCGGGGACGGCCTCACAACCTTTAAAAGCGTGGGACTGGTGTCCCTGGGGAGCTGACTACGTAACGAGCTTGCCGAAACCCGCCTCGCGCGCCATCACGATTGCCTGCGATCGGTTCTCGACTTCGAGCTTGGAGAAAATCCGCGTGATGTGGTTGCGTACGGTCTTGTCACTGAGATCGAGATGCGCTGCAATTTGCGCGTTGTCGCGGCCCTGCGCGATCAGTTCGAGCAGTTCGCGCTCGCGGGCAGTCAGCGCAGAAAACGCCGCGTCCTCCAAACCCGGTGTCTGCGGCATAAACGCGCGAAACTCGCTGACCCAGCGTTGCCATGCAGGTTCGCTTTCGAGCAGCAAGTGATTGTCGCTTTCGAGCGGGACAAACCTCGCGCCGGGAATTGCACTGGCAATCAACCGCCCTTCGTCAAACGGCACCGACATGTCGCCCGCCGGATGCAGCACCAGCGTTGGGCACGTCACCAACGGGAGCAGCGAGACGACATCAATGTGGTTGAACACGTCCAAAAATCGCACCGCGTTGGACGCTGTGGTCGAAACCCGCTCCAGCTCGTTGAACCATCGATGCTGCTCTGCTGTACCACCCGGGATGAACAGGGTCGTAAAAAATTGGCGGAATGCCGCGTTCTGCTGGCCCCACCCCACTGCGGCCAACCTGCGCATCAGTTCCGCCTGCTCCCGCAATTGAGGCGTTGGGTCGCGCTTCAGGCGCCCGCGTGCATACCCGCCATGCAGAATCAGATTCGACACGCGATGCGGGTACTTCACTGCATAAGCCACCGCGAGCGGAGCGCCCTGAGATATGCCGAGCAGACTGAATCGCTCAACCTGAGCAGAGTCGACCACGGTTTCCAGATCGTGCAGCCAGGCATCGAACGACAGATCGTCGATTTCCCGGTCCGACAGGCCGCAGCCGCGTTCGTCATAACGAATCAAAGTGTTCTGGCGCGAAAGCTCGTCGAGCCAGTGGCTCCACACCGGACTGCTGACGTCAAACTCCAGATGGCTCATCCAGTTGGCCGCTTTGACCAACGGCGGCCCGCGACCCGACGTGGCATATGCGATGCGCACGCCGTCGTGGCCGGTGCAAAAGCGAATCTGCTGCGTGAAATTTGGCATTGCAGAGCAGAGATGGATTGGGTTGTCATTGCCACGTAACCACGCGGCAGCGCGTCGTAGCGTAACGCACACCAAGCGCGGTCTATCGCATTCGCTTCGGAATGCACACTGCGAAAAAATTTGGCGGCTCCCATACCCATTACGATGCCGGCTTGCTTGCAAAGCCAACGCAACACGCCACGCTGGCGCATCAACACATGGAACCAATCCCCGCAACCTTAGTTCCCGGAGATGGCATCGGGCCCGAGATCACTGATGCAGTGGTCGAGATCCTCGACATGCTCGGTAAGCCGTTTATCTGGGACATTCAGCAGGGCGGAATCGCAGCTGCCAGGGAATCCGGCGACCCGCTGCCGCCGGCCCTGCTCGCCAGCATCCGACGCACGCGCCTTGCACTCAAGGGGCCTCTGACGACACCGGTCGGAGGCGGCTTTCGCTCGGTGAATGTTCGATTGCGTGAGGAATTCAAGCTCTACGCGAACCTGCGTCCGGCTCGCACGTTGCTCGCCGGCGGCCGGTACGAAGACATCGATATCGTGCTGGTCCGCGAAAACCTTGAAGGGCTTTACGTGGGGTTTGAGCATTTCATTCCAATCGATGGCGACCCGCACGCTGTCGCGATTTCTTCGGGCGTAAACACGCGCGCCGGTTCGCGGCGCATTGCTGAGTTTGCCTTCGACTACGCCGTCAAGCACGGACGCAAGAAAGTCACGATCGTGCACAAGGCGAACGTGCTGAAAGCGCTGACTGGAATCTTCCTTGAAACTGCACTCGATGTTGCAAAGAAATACGAAGGCAGGATTGCCGTCGACGACCGCATCGTCGACGCCTGCGCGATGCAGCTGGTTTTAAAGCCGGGGCAGTTCGACGTGATCGTGACGACGAATCTGTTCGGCGACATTTTGTCCGATGAAATTGCAGGGCTGGTGGGCGGCCTTGGCATGGCACCGGGAGCCAATATCGGAATGGACGCCGCGATTTTTGAGGCCGTGCATGGCTCCGCACCGGACATCGCCGGCAAGGGCGTAGCCAATCCGCTCGCGTTGTTGCTGGCCGCCGCGCTGATGCTCGACCATGTCGGCCGGGGGGACGAGGCAACGCGACTACGAAGCGCAATTGACGGCACGTTGCGGGACGACAAGGTGCGGACCTGCGATCTCGGCGGCAGTGCGAGTACCAAGGACATCACGCAGGCGATCGTGCAGCGAATCACGCGTCGCTAACTCTGATGAAAATCCAAGCCGCGGTGCTTGAAACAGTCGGTGCCACGCGTCCGTATTCAGTGTCGCTTCCGCTACGCGTCGATGAGCTCGACCTTGCGGCCCCGGGGCTGAACGAAGTGTTGATTCGGATAAAGGCGGCGGGCTTGTGCCATTCGGATCTTTCGGTCATCAACGGAGATCGGCCTCGCCCGACCCCGATGGCGCTCGGGCACGAGGCGGCAGGAATCGTCGAAGCACTCGGCGAGGGCGTCACCGACCTTGCCGTTGGCGATCATGTCGTACTGGTCTTTGTGCCGAGCTGCGGACACTGCCAACCGTGTGCACAGGGTCGACCGGCGCTCTGCGAGCCCGGCGCTGCTGCCAACGGCGCCGGAACGCTCCTCGGCGGTGCGCGGCGGCTGACGCGCGCGGGTCAAACGATCCACCATCACCTTGGATGCTCTGCATTCGCAAGCCATGCAGTGGTTTCTCGCCGGTCTGTCATCAAGGTCGATCGCGAGCTGCCGTTCGAGCACGCAGCGCTGTTTGGCTGTGCGGTGCTGACGGGCGTTGGCGCTGTCATCAATACGGCTCAGGTACGCGCAGGTTCGACGGTTGCCGTGGTGGGCCTTGGCGGCGTGGGCCTCGCATCGGTGCTAGGTGCAGTGGCCGCCGGCGCGCGTCAAGTCATTGCCGTTGATCTGGCAGATGACAAGCTCGCGCTGGCGCAATCGCTCGGTGCAACTCAAACGTTCAACGCGGGCAGCACTGGCGTGATCGAGGCGATTCGCGAAGCGAGCACCGGCGGGGTCGACACTGCAATTGAAATGGCGGGTTCAACGCGCGCGTTTGAAATCGCATACCGAATTACACGCCGAGGCGGCACCACAGTCACCGCCGGTCTGCCGCCACCCGATGCGACGTGGGCCATGCCGGTCGTCAATCTGGTCGCAGAAGAGCGCACCATTAAAGGGAGCTACGTCGGTACCAGTGTTCCGATGCGCGATCTTCCGCGTTACGTCGATCTCTTTCGCGCAGGCCGGTTGCCAGTCGATCGACTGCTCAGCGGATCACTGACCCTCGACAACATCAATCACGGTTTTGATTTGCTGCATCAGGGCAAAGCGGCTCGTCAGGTTGTTTTGCTCTGACGTCTGCTGCATGGCAACAAGGGTACTTCGACAACAATTTGACGGACAACTTACATCTTCTGGATAGAATCGCCTCGCACACAGTTGCTCGCAACCGGAGGCGCTTTGAAAATACGCGATCAAAAGAACTTCTGGTCGGGGCTGATGTTCATGGCCTTTGGTCTGTTCTTCGTTGGGTTTGCGCAGCAATACGACATGGGCACAGCGGCACGGATGGGGCCGGCTTTTTTCCCGACGATGCTGGGCGGACTGATGTTCCTGCTCGGGATCATCGTCACACTGAGCGGCCTGTCAACTGAACATCCTGACGGCAAGGTCGAGCCCTTTAACTTCAAGGCGCTGGGCCTGGTACTCGGCGCTGTGATCGCATTCGGACTGCTGCTGCGGCCAGCGGGTTTGATCGTTGCACTGTTCGTGCTGATCTGCGTTTCCAGCTTAGGCAGCCATGAGTTCAAGCTGCGCGATGTATTGCTGTTGTCCGTTGGTCTCTCACTGCTCGTTTACGGAGTGTTTATCTACGGCCTCAGTATGACGATCCCGGTGTGGCCCGTGTTCTGGCGCGATTAGGAAACAACGTGGAACTCTTCGACAACCTCGCGCTCGGTTTCGCAACTGCATTAACGCTGCAGAACCTGTTTTATTGTTTTATCGGTGTACTCATCGGGACACTGATCGGCGTGCTGCCGGGGATCGGACCGGTCGCGACGCTTGCAATGTTATTGCCGGTCACTTACGCCTTACCGCCGACGTCCGCGCTGATCATGCTCGCGGGGATTTACTACGGCGCGCAGTACGGCGGATCGACTACCGCGATCCTCGTCAATCTGCCGGGCGAGTCGTCGTCGGTCGTCACGTGCATTGACGGTTATCAAATGGCGCGGCGTGGCCGCGCGGGTGCAGCGCTGGCTACCGCGGCGCTCGGTTCGTTCTTCGCCGGGACCGTTGGGGTGTTATTCGTCGCTGCGCTCGCGCTACCGATGGTCGAACTGGCGTTCAAGTTTGGGCCTGCAGAATACTTTTCGCTAATGATCCTCGGCCTGATCGGCGCGGTCGTTCTCGCATCGGGCTCATTGATCAAGGCGATCGCGATGATCGTGCTGGGTCTGCTGTTAGGGCTGGTGGGCACCGACGTCAATTCAGGTGTTTCGCGCTTCAGCTTCGAGATCCCGGAACTGGCCGACGGCATCGGCTTTGTCTCCGTCGCAATGGGTGTGTTTGGCTTTGCGGAGATCATCGCCAACCTTGAGCAGAAGGAGAAGCGGGAGGTTTTCACGAGCAAGGTCGGCCGGCTGATGCCAAGCAAGGAAGAATTTTTGTATGCCTATCCTGCGGTGCTGCGCGGCACAGCGCTCGGGTCGATCCTGGGTGTGCTGCCCGGTGGTGGTGCTCTGCTCGCCGCATTTGCGTCTTACACGGTCGAAAAGAAAGTCACACGCAATCCGAAGATCCCATTTGGTCAAGGCAACATTCGCGGCGTCGCCGCGCCGGAATCCGCAAACAACGCGGGCGCGCAGACCTCGTTCATCCCGATGCTCACCTTGGGCATTCCGCCGAACGCAGTGATGGCGCTGATGGTTGGCGCGATGACGATCCACAACATTCAGCCGGGTCCGCAGGTGATGTCGAGCAATCCTGCACTCTTCTGGGGGCTGATTGCTTCGATGTGGATCGGCAACCTGTTCCTGGTGGTGCTGAACCTGCCGCTGATCGGCATTTGGGTTCAGCTGCTGAAGGTGCCCTACCGGTTGCTGTACCCGGCGATTCTGGTGTTCTGCGGCATCGGCGTTTACTCGATCAACAACAACCCGTTCGACGTCACAATGACGGCAGCGTTCGGACTCCTCGGCTACATCTTCTTCAAGCTGCGTTGCGAGCCCGCACCGCTGATTCTTGGATTCATTCTGGGTCCGATGATGGAAGAAAACCTGCGGCGAGCCATGCTGTTGTCGCGGGGTGACCCGACCGTGTTCTTCACGCGGCCGCTATCGCTCGGGCTGCTGATTGCAGCCGCTGCGCTGGTTGTCATCGTCGCACTGCCGAATATCAAGAAGAAGCGCGAAGTCGCATTCCAGGAAGTGACCTAGCGCGGTCAGGAGGCGGTGATCAGCCTGCCTTTGGAACACCATCAAAGAAATCCACGACTCCGGTGTCGAGCGAATACTCGGCGCCGACGACGACCAGTTCATTGGTTTGGATCAACGCCTCGATCATTTGCGATCCATGCCGCAAATGATTGGCTGACGCGCGGATGTTGGCGCGTACTGCCTGATGCACAAGATCATCTGATAAACGCAGTTCTTGATTGGCCAGCAGGCCCTCGACCGACGGCCGGATGCGGTCGACGATCGACTGCAGGTTGCGCGACTGGGTCTCTTTGGGGCGCTGCAGTTCTTCGAGTGTCGCGACCACAGCTCCACAGCGCGAGTGGCCAAGCACTACGATCAAGCGCGTCCCGAAGCGCTCCGCGGCAAACTCGACGCTGCCAACTTGCGACGGCGCGACGATATTTCCCGCTACGCGAATGACGAACAATTCACCGAGCCCCTGGTCGAAAACGATCTCCACTGGCACGCGCGAGTCGGAACATCCAAGGATTACCGCGAAAGGTTCCTGGGCACTTGCCACCTGCCCGCGCCGCGTTTCATCTGCCAATGCCGCAAAACTTCGCGCGTTCGTCACAAATCGGACGTTGCCCTGCTGCAGACGCTGTAGCGCTTCCTTTGCCGCGATCATCGTTGCTCGTGAAACCAGAATTCGATTTCCGAAGTTTCCACCTCGAAGCGCGCCGCATGCAGGGTGCCCGCGCCCACGTGGTACCAGTCACCGACGCCATGCCGCGTCTCGATGCCATTAACATTCAGTAATAGCTCACCTTGTGTGATCACACCGACGTTCTCGGTGTCGTGACAGTGGGCCGGAATGACGGTGGCTGCCGGGTACGAAGCAAACAGCACATCACAGTTCTTCGCCTCCAGCTTGAACGCATCGAACGGCCCGTCGAACGCGGGCAGGTTACGCAGCAGTTTTGGAAAGTGCATGGGAAATATCCGAGTGAGTCATGCGATAACGATGTTTACCGCGCTCGCTGTGCGCTAGCCTCATCGTTGCCGCAAGAGCCTGCGTAAAAAATTCGAGAGTCGACGAAAGCTTCGAGGCGAAAATGTGGATGGGGCCAGGTGACTCGCGCATGCTTCCACGATAATCGATCCAGCCTTGTAGCGCCGTGGCGCAAGTAACATGGCGTCCCGAAGTGGCTACTCGTTGCCACTTTGCATAGCTAACAGGCGCCGAATGAATATACGTTCCCTAGTGGCCGCTTTGGTCGTTGCGTGGCCGTTATTCACGTCAGCCCAGACCTACCCGGCCAAACCGATCCGGCTGGTGGTGCCGTTTCCGCCGGCGGGTGCCACGGACATTCTGTCGCGCGAGCTCGCACGCCAACTATCAGACCGAATGAAGCAGCAGGTGATCGTCGACAACCGTCCAGGCGCCGGCGGCACGCTCGGCAGCGACATCGTGGCCAAGAGTGCGCCCGACGGCTACACGATCCAGATGGCGACGAGCTCGACGCATTCGATCGGGCCGAGCCTGAATCCGAAAATTCCGTACAACGCGCAGACCGACTTCACTCCCGTTGCGCACGTTGCGAACTCGGTCAATCTTCTGGTGATCGCACCGAACGTCAAAGCGAACAATGTCAGCGAGCTGGTCACTTTGCTGAAGGCGAACCCGGGCCGATTCAACTTCGGCTCCAGTGGCAACGGAACCATCGTGCATCTGACCGCGGAGTTGTTCAAGTCGCTGACAGGCACCTATGTGGTTCACATTCCCTATCGCGGCACCGCGCTCGTGATTCCCGACATGATGACTGGGCAGATTCACATGCTGTTCGACAACATCGCGTCGGCGATGCCGCATATAAAGGACGGAAAACTTCGCGCGATTGCGGTTACCTCAACGCAACCTTCACCGTTACTGCCTGCGTTGCCAACGGTGGCGGCGAGCGTTCCCGGCTTTGAGTCGGTGACCTGGTTCGGCGTGTTCGGCCCAAAGGCGATGCCCGCCGAGATTACGCAAAGGCTCAACTCCGAGATCAACGCTGTGCTGAAGTCACCCGAGTTTCTGGAGCGCGTGCGCGCACTCGGTTATGACGCGGCCGGAGGCACGCCTTCAGACTTCGCAAAGGTCGTAGCGGCCGACGCGGCCAAGTGGGCGAAGCTGATCAAAGAGCGCAGGATCACAGCGGAGTAGGTCAGTGCAACTTGCATTGTTGTTCGAAATAAAGCCGAAGCCGGAAACGTTCGACGGGTACCTGGCTATCGCCGCCCGATTGCGACCCGAGCTCGACGCCTCGGGGGGTTGCCTGTTCATCGACCGCTTTCGATGCGTGCGCGAGCCGGCTCGCATTCTCTCGCTGCAAATATGGCGCGACGAAGCCGCGCGCGAGGCTGCGCAGTACTACCCGCGGCGCGAGCGTGCCGTCGAATCATGAATTTCAGCTGGGCAAATCCGTACGCGACCGTACGCACTCCGGTCTTTGCGCGCAACGTCGTCGCGACTTCGCAGCCACTCGCCGCGCAGGCCGGTTTGCGCGTGCTGCAGGAGGGCGGCAACGCCGTCGACGCGGCGATTGCGGCGGCGGCGGTCCTGACTATGACCGAGCCGTGCAGCAACGGTCTGGGTTCCGACAACTTCGCGATCGTGTGGGATCCAGAGAGCAGGCAACTGCATGGATTGAACTCGAGCGGCATCGCACCCGCGGCCTGGTCGGTCAACTACTTCGAGCGCAAGCACGGAGAATCAGCGATTGTTCCGCTACGCGGGTGGGATTCGGTCACCGTGCCCGGCGCGGTCGCCGGCTGGTCCTTGCTGCACGGAAGGTTCGGCAAGCGAACCTTCGCCGACGTGCTGGCCCCGGCAATCGACTATGCCGAGCGCGGCTTCGCGGTGAGTCCCGGCGTGCAGGACAAGTGGCGGCGCGCCACGGCACTGTTGCGCAATCAACCCGGCTTCGCCGAAACCTTTCTGCCCAAGGCGCGCACACCCGAAATCGGCGAACACTTTGTCCTCGCGGGCGCCGCACGAACGTTGAAGTTGATCGCCGACAGTCGCGGCGAAGCGTTTTATCGCGGTGAAATCGCCGATGCGATCGAACGGTTTGCGCAGATCGGCGGCGGCGCGATGACAGCGGCTGATTTGTCCGCCTACTGGGACTTTGCACAATCGCATGCGTGGGTCGGCACGATAAGCACGCCGTTCAATGGGTACGACGTGCACGAAATTCCGCCCAACGGCCAAGGCATCGCGGCGCTCAGTTGTCTGGGCATCCTGCGTCACACCGCGCTGGCCAATTACGCAACCGATTCTGTCGACTGGCATCACGTGTTGATCGAAGCCATGAAGCTTGCGTTTGCCGACACATATGCGTTCGTCGCAGATCCGCGCAGCATGAAAATCACGCCGGCCGAGATGCTCG
>Ga0136634_10001099_pt1 | contig 10610 bp, 6 predicted proteins | sample AntDrymUQ8332106_2_FD_104654 | JGI IMG/M metagenome (GOLD analysis project Ga0136634, IMG submission 104654) | Polar desert sand microbial communities from Dry Valleys, Antarctica - metaG UQ833 (21.06) | ecosystem: Environmental > Terrestrial > Soil > Desert | place: Antarctica: Dry Valley... | reverse complement strand
TGCGATACAAAAAGAAAAAGAAAAAATAGAAGGACCCATATTGGGAATTGCAGGAGGCGCCTGCGGAGGAGATATTTTATTTCATGAAGTTTGTGCAGAAGTGGGTATCCCTACAGAATTATATCTCGCATTACCCCGCGAAGAGTTCCTGGTAGAATCTGTCCAATTTGCCGGACCACAATGGATAGAACGTTTCGACAATCTGTATAAAAAATTACCAAGAAAAGTTTTAACCCAAACCAAAGAATTACCGCATTGGTTACAGAAAAAAAAGGGTTACTCTATCTGGGTAAGAAATAATTTATGGATGATGAACAGTGCGCTGGTTTGTGGAGGCATTCAAATGACACTGATTGCGCTCTGGGATGGCAAAGGTGGGGACAGCGCAGGAGGAACCGACCACATGGTAAAGGTGGCCAAGGAACGGGGAGCAAAAACAATCATCACCGATATAAAAAGATAAGAAGAGGTAAACTGCAAATATTTTTTAAAAAAATATTTGCAGCGTTGCAGATAGGTGAACCACCCCATGATACACGAGTTGGGAAGAGTGTCAATACACATTCCAAATAGTTGATGAAACGCAAGCTCCATGGGGCGGATTGCTAAATTATTAAAGTATAAATCATCGGTATGCTTATCAACCCAAAAACCTTCCTGGATGATCTTGTTGAAAAGCTAGTCGCTTTTGATAAAAAAACAGCCACTGAAATGTGCCTGGATCTGATCGAATTTCTGTACAAGACTCAAGATGACTTTTCCATCGGCGATGCAGAAAAGATTCTTAAAAATTTGAGAAACAAAAGAATGTTTGGAGTGATGCAACAGGTGGCAGATGCATTGATTCAAACCGGCAGACATTCATTTCGTATTCGGCGCCAGTATGCGCAATCTCTGATAGATACGGGTTCTTATACTGCAGCCCTTTGTATTTTACAGACTTTGAGCATCGAAACAAACAAAACAGATGTAGCAGATAATATCGCGTTGAAAGAATACAGTGAATCGCAGGGATTGATAGGAAGAATATACAAACAACTCTATGTAAATGCTAAAAACCCTTCGAATTCTCAAAACGTTGAATTTCTAAAGAAATCCCTCCAGGCATATTACGATGTCTATTTTAATAATAGCCAGACCTGCCTTTGGCATGGCATTAATGTATTGGCATTGTTACACCGTGCAAAAACAGATGGGGTGGAACTACAAAATTACCCTGATCCAAAAACACTGGCAGAAAATATTCTGGCAGTTGTAGAGGAAAAGTATGCGGATACCGAACAACAAACAGATGCCTGGGATTTTGCCATTGCATCCGAAGCCTGCATGGCTTTAAGCAGGCCGGAAGAAGCTGTCAAATGGTTGAGCGGCTATTTAAAAGTCCCGGCTGTTGATGCTTTTGAGCTCGCCGGCACGCTGAGACAAATGGAAGAAGTATGGAAACTCGATATGAAATCAGAGACCGGCAAATTGATCCTTCCATTACTGCGGGCCTATTTGTTACAAAAGGAAGGCGGCAATGTCCTGATCAGTACCGAAGAATTAAAGGAGCAAAATGCATCACAGGAATCTACCATTTCGGGTTACAAAAAATTACTACAGGAAACAGGCAATAACAATACCGGCAAAGCAACAAACAACGGGCTTGAAAAAGTGTTTGGAGCCGATAGCTACAACACCTATATATGGATGACCAAAGCGCTTCAAAGAGGACGCGCCGTTGCCCGAATCGGCCGGGACTCATCAAAGGGAGTTGGAACCGGTTTCCTATTGCAAGGAAAATCCTTACATGAAAAATTAGTCGATGAACTGGTATTGATCACCAATGCGCATGTGGTTAGTAGTGATGGAGCAGGGAATTCTTTAATGCCGGAAGATGCAGTGGTTATTTTCGAAATCCTTGGCAGGGATCAGGAATTTAATCTATCGGAGATCATCTGGTCTTCTCCAAGTCATGAATTGGATACAACGATTCTACGTTTCGATGCGGAAAACTTATCCCGCCTGAAAGATCTGACAAAAGACGCCGAACTATACCGTGTTGCATCAACCTTACCCCTGCTGGAACCTCCGCAGGATCCGTTGAACCGCGTATATATTATTGGTCATCCGGCAGGTGGCACTTTACAATATTCCTTCCAGGACAACCTGCTTTTAGATTACGAAAATTTTAAATTGCATTATAGAACCCCCACCATCGGTGGCAGTTCGGGTAGTCCCGTATTCAATGCAAAGTGGGACTTGATCGGACTTCATCACGCAGGAAGAATGGATATGCCCCGACTCAGAGGGAAAGAAGGCGTGTATGAAGCCAACGAAGGAATTTGGATACAGTCTGTCAAAAATAAGTTGAATGAAGTTTTCCTGTAGTTTTAAAATTGAAAATGTAGCCTGGTGCAATTTGACGTAGAGATGTAATCAAGTCGCCTGACTTTAAAACTGGGAGTGTTTTAGATTTTTGCAGATCAACCAATCAATATCCTCTTGAATATTTTTTGTCCGTAAAAGATTTTATTTAATCGGACCATCCGGATCGTTTATGCTATAACATCTCTCATAATAATTAATAACCTCTTCATTAAAAACCAAACTATGCGACACGATCAATTATTTGCAATGGAAGAAAAAGTAAGAAATACCGGGAATGGTGGGGAATACAACCTCACTAAAATTGCTATACCTGTTCCGGGAGAAGATATCAAATTAGAAGGATTTCTTTGTGTTCCAAAGGCAAGACAAGGATATTATTATAAGGTGGAACACCCCAAAAAACGCATCGTCCTTCATTTTACGGCAGGCAATATTCGTTCTGACCTGGGTGCTTTAACAAGAAATGATTACCATGTATCTACAGCATTTGTGATTGGCAGAGATGGAACCATCTATCAGTTGTTTTCCTCAAAATACTGGTCAGGTCATTTGGGCAAGGGAATTGGCAATGAAGGAACAGGGAATGCCGAAGATAAGAGCAGCATCGGCATTGAGCTTTCTAATTATGGATTCCTCTCTGAAGTGAATGGAAACCTGGAAACTTATTATTCAAGACAAAAGGGACAAAATGGTGCAACCGGCCCGGTAGATGTATATTGTTCTTTGTCCGATACAAAGGCTTATGAAAAACTTGATACGGCATTCCGCAGCCAGCGTTATTATGCAGCACATACCGATCAACAATACAATAGCCTGATCATCTTACTCCGGTACCTTACTGCTCAATATAAAATTCCCAGGAATTTCTTACCTGAATCATTAAGGTATATCGCGACTCCGGAAGTATTGAAATTCAATGGAATTGTATCTCATATAAACTACCGGAAAGATGGCAAATGGGATATTGGCCAGGCATTTGGCTGGGAAAAATTAATACAGGGAGTACAGGCAGAAAAATACGTCCCCGTAAATCCGGCTCCAAAATCTCCGGCGTCCTCAATAGGTCTTGAAAGTGTTGAAGAAGAAAGCATGACTTCTGAAGCCGGCCTGGAATTACTGCTTCCCATTGCAAAAGATTCGCAATATGAAAACGATGACTATGACGAACTCGAAAGATCCGCAGAAGAAGTGATCAGTCAGAAATAGTGTTACCTGATTAGCAGATCGTATCTACCAACCTGCTGTATGGCCGGCATTGAATGCGACAAAAAAACTTCAACAGGCACCAATTGCTGTTTGAATGCTGTCAAAAGAGTTGCTTTTTCGAAATACATTTCGAAATGAAACTGTTCGATTTGATAAAGCAGAAACACAAATTGGATCTCGGAAGCCGATAATATTGAGACACTTGTTGTTTTTTTAATCTACATTAAATCAAAAAAAAAATTTACCTTATAGAAAAATTTGTAGTTGAGGTACAATAGGAATAGCTAAGCTGCAATCATTCAACAAACGCTCAAAGAAGTTCGCACCCCTGAAGACAATGATCATGTAACCTGATCCTTTTTTCTGTTCCCTTGCCTCGAATAATTAAACGTCTGTACGCCCCTGTCATATTGCCTAACCAAACTTTGCTGCATGCACCATAGCCCGCTTACACCCATCGATTGGAATGAACTTACCAGCGACATCTCAGAAGGCAATTTAATTCCCATCATCGGCAACGAGATGTATAAATTCAAAGTTGACGATAAACTAATGGCTTTAGACGATTATTTATCTGACAAGCTGCTCCTAGAGAACAATATTACCAGCGAGTCAAACCTGACACTGGCGGAAGCAATCAATTACGTTGGACAGGAAAATAAATTGCCCATCCGAAGCATCAACAAAAGACTAAAAGAACTCGTTGATGAGATTGATTTTGATTTCCCGCTGTTGTCGGATTTTTTAGAGATCAATCCATTGAATTTTTATTTAAATACTACGGTTTATAACAACATTCTTGAGAATAAAATCGGTCAACTAAGGAAAGAACCACTCACTTCGTCTAACTTCTCCATACGGTCGAAATTTCCAGACTGCGAAAATATCGAGCATTTAAAAGAGCCTTTTGTGTTTAATGTTTTTGGCTCATTTAAGTCTGCAGATCCTGCCTTAAGTGAAGAAGAAATGCTTGAATTTACAGCATCCTTCAGGGAAAGAATGAATGACAATGCCCTCAACATTCTTGATGCGCTTAAGAATAAAAGCCTGCTATTCCTCGGTTGTAGTCATCCCGACTGGTTGATCCGGTTCTTTCTCCGGATGCTATCCAATGAAAGAATGAATGACTGGCTTAACCGGCGAAGCCAGATCATTATTGTCAACGATCAATCAAACGACCGTGAAAAGCAATACAGCTTCCTGAACAATTACAATGCTGTAACCTATGAAGGAAACACCCATGAGTTCGTACAGGAATTAATGAGCAAGTGGAGAAAAAAGAATCCGGTTATGCAAAAGCCTAAAATGATCTTTCTGAGCTATACTCAAAAAGATGTTACCGCTGCAGAAAAATTAAAGCATGCACTTGGAACCATCCATAATGTTACCTGCTGGTACGATAAAGACAAATTATTTTCAGGAGACAACTTCGAACTAACGATCATTGATAACATTAGAAAAGCAGACCTGTTCATACCACTGCTGTCTGAAAATAGTTTAACCCAGCAGGATAAATATGTGCTGGAAGAATGGTCCAAAGCGGATGCAGTGAATAAGTTCAGAGAACTGGACGGCAGAAAGGACCGGTACCTGATGCCGATTGTAATCGACAATGCAGATCTGAATAACAGTATAGTAAAACGGTATTATCCTCAGCTCAGTATTGAAAAGGTTCCCGAGGGCAATCCAAACCCTGATTTTATTGATCGCTTAAAAAATAACCTCCAACTGATATAATTGAATTTTATGGTAGCTCAACCGATTGAATCTGACCAAAAAGCAGGGGCATCAACATTCATAGGGCTGAAAGCCTATTCAGAAGATCAGTCACACATTTTTTTTGGCCGGGTTGAGGAAATAAGAACGCTCTACAAATTAATCAACGCGAATACCCTGACGATACTCTTTGGAAAATCAGGCACTGGTAAAACATCCTTATTGAATGCCGGTGTATTTCCTAAACTAAGAAAAAATTATTGCCTGCCTTTTCGAATACGTTTAGAATTCCTGGATGACAGTGCGGATCTACTGACACAGATAAACCAGGTATTGAAATCTGAAATAGATAAGTATGGATTTAAGGTAGATGCATATCCAACAACAGAAACCCTGTGGGAGTTTTTTCATCGCGAGCCATTGTGGAAAGTTATTACGCCTATTTTAATTTTTGATCAGTTTGAAGAAATTTTTACGTTGGCTAAAAAAAGCAGTCGCTTCAAAAAGCAGGAATTGGATTTGCTTCTGGAAGAATTGTCCGATCTGATTGAAAATTCTATTCCCGAAAAAATAAAGGATCAATTCATCAATAATGAAAACATCGGTTATAGCTTCGACAAACAAAAAGCAAAAATAATTTTCAGCTTTAGAGAGGATTTTCTCCCCGAAATAGAAAGTATCACGGCTCAGATCCCATCCGCAAAAAATTCGAGGTACCGATTAATGCCCATGGATGGTCACCAGGCGTATGAGGTAATTACCAAAACCTGGAAAAATGCTATTGATCCGGCAGAGGCAAACAGAATTGTTTACTTTCTTACCAATGAAACAGAAACTGAGAGTGTAGATATTGAAAACAGGTATGGAAAATATGATTTGATCGAGGTGGAGCCTTCCTTGTTAAGCCAGGTATGCTCTTACATTGACAAAGAAAGATTAAGCGAAAACAGGGATAAAATATCTGCGGACTTTCTGGGCAAATATCCAAAAGGAAAAATCCTGCGATCATTGTACGACCAGGCCCTACTAGAAAGTAATACCATTGACACTTCTGAAAATCATGATGGAGAGAAACCGAGAAATCTCATCAAGGAGTTTATAGAAGACAACCTGATTACTGACGAAGGCTATCGCACCAAATTTGCGTTAAAAAATCTTGATGAACGCTTGAGGCCGGGTATTGACACCCTCAGAAGAAAATACTTTATCCGGGAGGAAGGTAATTTAATCGAACTGACACATGATGTGATCGTTACCCTTGTTAAAAGTGACAGGGAAGAGAGGAGGAAACAGATGGCCTTACAAGTGGAGCGTAAGAAAGCAAGAAAATAGGCCATACTGATTGTACTTGTAACGGCTCTTATTGCACCATTGATTTGGTTTTTTGTTACAAAAGATGCCCGGGCTGAAAACAAGGCATTGGAACATAAGAAAGAAGAACTGATGGCAGAAAACAAACGACTGGATTCAATCGTTGCGCAAAAAAAAGCCGATTCCAAAAATGCAAATGTTACTCCCAGCCCGCTTACCCCGCAGCAAATCCCTTATGATAGCCTGTTGACCAGCTTGCAGGAACGTATACTTTATGATAGTGCAATGGCATTTAATTTAAAAAGTGAAATAGGCACTCTCCGAAAAACAAATGATGATTTTTCAAATAACATAAAAGCCAACAACGACTTCATCAGGAACCTCGAACGCAATATTGATTCGCAAAAAAATATGATCAATCAATTAAAAATTGTACACTTTGATTTGGCCGAGAAAAAAGCATACGCCAGGATGTATCAGTCGCATATTGACACCATCATTGATCATGCTAAGAATTCTGAAGAACTTCAAAAGCGCGTCAATACTTTATTAATCAATCGGGATGGTTTTAAGAAGAAATTTGAGTTGCCCTATTAATAAAAGTGTTTGTAAACAGTCTGCTAACGAATCATATGAAAAAAGAAGATTGGGATAAACTGTGTCGGAATATCTACGAACAGAAATGTATTCTCCTGCTCGGATCCGAATTTCCTATAGAGATGATTGAGAATGACCAGCCTACTACTTTTGCCAGGCTACTATCTGAAAAATTAAAACAGGAGATAAAAGATTTCGATAGAATTCCATCCTCATTGACCGACCTCGAGAGCCGGGAATTGTCTCAGCTTGCCTGCGACTATATAAACTTCAAGCAGACCGACAAGAAGCTTTCCAGGGATGATATGGAGTATATGATAACCGAATATTTAAGTGAAATACAAGCAAGCATCAAGTCAGATTCATTTACCAGGCTGAGCGACTTGCCGTTTTCTTTTATCGTGGATACGAATTTTACAAATTTCTTTTTCAACCAGCTTTGCAACGCTGACAAACAACCTCAAAACGCTTATTACAATTTTAGGGGAGATAAGGTTGACCTCATCAACACTACTACATCGGATGGCCTGGGAACAAAGTCGCAACCGTTTATTTATAATTTGTTTGGTTCTATTGAAGATGCTTCCTCAATTGTTCTTTCTGAAAATGATCTCGTACAATTCGTAATCAACATCATCTCTAAAAATCCAGGCCTTCCGGCCAATGTGAAAAGTGAATTGGCGAACCAGGAAAAAAGCTTTCTTTTTCTGGGCTTCGGATTCCTGGCTAAAAACTGGTATTTCCGAATCTTTCTGCAGGCACTGGAGAGCAATAACAAAGGACGCATGTCATACGCCCTGGAATGTATTGACAATATTGCCAATGATGAAGATCCTGCCGTGTTATTTTTCAGAGATGAGCTGAAAGTGAGCTTGTACCGGTATGATCAAAAAACATTTGTTGAGTCATTAGCAAACAATTATGCGGCTTATATTGAAAAAAAGAAGCTAAGCAACCCTGAAAAAATGAATGCAGAAAATGCTCCCAAGGCTTTTCTTAGCTACAAACGAGAAGATTTCAGCACGGTAAGCGCAGTTTGCCAACAGCTCAAACAACTCGGAATAAATGTATGGATGGACAAGAACGACCTTCAGGGCAAATGGGAACCGTCCATCGCCAATGGCATCGCCCAGGCTGATGCATTTATTTTGATACAAAGCCAGGCACTAAAGAACAGTCCTGTAAATTATGTAAATGTAGAGATCAAAGAGGCCTTAGAAAGATCACGTTATTATCTATCAGAATCTGATTTCATTTTCCCGTCATTCATAGACTCAGACACCTCCATACTTTTCGACTATCCTTCATTAGCAGCAATTAATTCATACGATCTTACCAGGGTGGACAAGATAGAACAATTAGCAAAAGACATAAAGCGTAGTTATGAACGAAACAAAAGGAAACGCGCGGCCTAGTTCTGAACTTCCAAAGCGGTTCCCGGGGGTAACATCTTTCGAAGACAATGCATTGGCTGGTGAACTTTTTTACGGCCGGGAAACAGAAAGCCAGAAAGTTTTGCATCTTATTCTTTCCGAGAATCTGGTAGTTATATTTTCATACTCTGGTTACGGAAAAACTTCGCTCTTGCAGGCAAGCGTTTTTAAAAAGCTCCGGGAAAAAAATTATTACCCAATCCTTATCAGGTTTAATAAACATAATTACAGTCCTACGGACCTTATAAAAACAGAAGTTCTTTCAATTAGCCATACAAATGGTTTGGAAGTAATCCAAAAAGATCAATCCCCACATCATTTAAAAGATTTTTTTAAGTCCCTTGAAATATGGTCCCCTGATGACAAACTGTTAAGCCCCGTTATTGTTTTTGATCAGTTTGAAGAAATTTTCACGCTCGACCACAATCATCAATACATACAAAACCTGTTTGATGAACTTTCAATGTTGTTGAAAGACCATGCAATTAATATTAAAGTTGTTATATCCATCCGGGAAGATTTCCTAGGACACCTTGAAAAGCTTTCAGTAACGATTCCGTCAGTCTTTACCAATAGGTTCAGGCTTGAAAGTCTGAAAAAAGAGACCGCGGAATGTGCGATTACTGAGCCAGCGATTAAAACCCTTCCGGAAGTACAATTCGCCTCACCTCCTTTTTATTTTTCAGACGACGCAAAAAAGGTGTTATTGGAATTTCTTTCATTGAAAATGATTGCCGGCCATTGGAAAGCATCTAACAGTATAGAACCTATCCAATTGCAAATTGTATGCAGCCAGCTGGAAAACAGGGTGATCACAGGAAGCATATCAGCCAATAAGGAAGGAAAGATATTGATCGAACCCAAAGATTTTGAAGCCGAAAAAGGTCTGCAAAATATCATCGCCAATTTTTACGATCAGCAAATTTCAAAGGTTAAATCGGAACTTCGCCTCAGCAACAAAGAGATCTATGCTTTGCAAGATCTGATAGGAACCCGTTTAATCGCCGGAGGTCGCCGGGTGCCGCTTGCCCTGGAAGCAATCATTACAACGCCTGGTATAAGAGCATCTGCTATTGATCTGCTGCTACAGAACAAACTTTTAAAAGTTGAAAGTCATCATGGAAATAATCTGATTGAAATCAGCCATGATACTTTGATAGCACCCATTGCAGAATCCCTGAAACAAAAAAATGCAAGAGGAATCAAAAAAAAGCAGCTAAATAGAATTGGTCTGATTACACTGGTTATAGGGCTGCCATTAATTATTTTTTTGGTGTGGTTAAATTCAAGAAAAGCGAAACAGGAAAAATATTACTATGCTTCTATGATGGCTAGGCGAGACAATCCCACATTAGGATACAAGATTGCGTTGGACGGAAAAAGTGTTGGAAGCACAACGGCAAAGCTCAATAGTCTTTTGGCCGAATTCGAAAACAATAACAACATATTTATAGTAAACAGTTTTGTACTGGCAGATGATATAATATCGTTAAGAATTCCAAAAGATAAAGATGAAATAATTATCCTGACCAATTCAGGAATTTTTAATTGGGATTTAAACGGAAATTTAAAAAGTTCGACATTTCACAATTCTATTGAAAAAGTGGGGCATTGCTATATCAATGGAAACTTTTACAGTGTATTCTCCAAAGGCTATCCCATCGTTGAAATCAGCGATGAATCGAATAAAAGCATTGCTACCATTGACATGTCCAGATTTGAGGAAAAACCCGGGAAACCCCTAAAACAAATGGAAGAACTTTTGCAGGATTGTCTCAAGGAAGTTTCTCTACAGAACGACAAAGTAACTTCCAACCGAACAGCCAATTGGATTTCAACATCAGATTTCAATCTCATCGTACTTTCGAAAAACCGCGATAAATTTATTTTTCTTACGGGCTCACATCAGATTGTATTGCAGGATATCCCTAATAATGTAACACAAACTGTCAATTTCCCGGATACGGGGTATCCTAT
>Ga0136634_10001098_pt1 | contig 10610 bp, 11 predicted proteins | sample AntDrymUQ8332106_2_FD_104654 | JGI IMG/M metagenome (GOLD analysis project Ga0136634, IMG submission 104654) | Polar desert sand microbial communities from Dry Valleys, Antarctica - metaG UQ833 (21.06) | ecosystem: Environmental > Terrestrial > Soil > Desert | place: Antarctica: Dry Valley... | reverse complement strand
GCGGCGTCGGCGGCGACGTCGAGGGGCAGGGGGGCGAGGGCGGCGGCGGCGGGGCGGGCGCCTGCGGCGGCGAGGGCGGCGATGGCGGCGGCGGCGGATACGGAGCCTTCGGCGGCTCTGGCGGCGGCGGCGGCGGCGGCGGATCCGCCGTCGGCTTCGGCTCCAAGGGCGGCAGTGGCGGCAAGGGCGGCAACGGCATCTTCGGCGGCGGCGGCGGATCGGGCGGCGGCGGCGGATCGGCTGCCAATGGCGGCAAGGCCGGCAATGGCGGCGGCGGCGGAAATGGCAGCTTCGGCGGCCAGGGCGGCAACGGCGGAGCCGGTGGCAACGCTTTCTAAGACCAATGACGACAGTGGGGAGGCGGCGACCCTTGCGGATCGCCCCTCTTTGCTGTTTAACCGCAAAGGACTCCTTGTCCCCCAGCTCAAAGGAACTGAGCCATGCGGAAGATCTTCAGCTTAGCCCTCGCTCTGAGCGCTTCAGCTCTCGCGGGGCATGCAGCGTATGCGCTTAATGCGCAAAAATTTGACGCTCCTGTATCTCATCTCGCTCTCACCGGGGCCGATGGTGCGGGCTTGCCCGGTCTGCCGGGCGGCAAGGCCGGAAAGCCTGGCAAGGCAAGCCACAGCAGGCTTGCGGCTTCGGCCGATTATGACGTCGACGCGCTCTATGCTTACTGCGCCAAACTGATGGATGGGGTGCGGCGTGGCAAAGATTTCAGCGGTGAGGATGCGGAAGAATTCGTGGCGACGGATTGCGTCGACTTCTTCGTTATCCCGGCCGAGTCTGGCCAGCCCGGCCGCGGCGGTGACGGCGGCGGCTTTTTGGGGCTGCCAGGCGGTAAAGGCGGCGAGAGCGGAGCAGCCGGCGGCGCTGGCGGCGTGGCCTCGGCCGATTATGATGAGGAGCTGTTCGCATATTGCGTGGATCTGCTGAGGCAGGCACGCCGGCAGGCGAGCGGGCTTCCCGGTTATTCCGGAAAACGGCGCGATTATTCCGACACCTACGAGCCTTCGGATTGCATCGACTACTACGCCGCGCTCGACCGGCCGGAACACGGCGGGAGCGCGGATAGCGGCAAGGGCGGCGCAAGCAGCTATAGCCGCAAGCGCGACGGCTCGGATGGCCCGAGCATCGGCGGCGGCCTTGGCGGACAAGGCGGCCGGTCTGGCGGCGGTCCCGGCGGCGGCAGCGGCGGCTCTGGCGGTGCTGGTGTCGGCGGCGGCCTCGGCGGCAAAGGGGGCGCGGGCGGTTCCGGCTATTGATCGGAAACGCCGGTGTTTTCGTCCTCCGCAGCCCGCTGTCCTGTCAGCTCTCGGCTGAGCACGATGCTTTGAAGTAAGTGACTCGACCCAGACTGGAAAGGCTGCCTCCCGGCGGCCTTTTTTATGCACGCCCAGCTCTGCTAGCGGCTTTGCGCGAGCTTGAAGCGTTCAGTAAACAGGACCGCGACCAGCGCTGAGGCGGCAAGCACGGTGAACCCGACAACCAGCGGGCGCACCGAACCGTTGAACGACTGCCCCACGAACCAGCCGAAGAACGTGCCGGAAGCGGTCGTATAAAAGCCGATGAAGGAGGATGCGGTGCCCGCGATGTCTCCCATCGGCTCCATGGCCAGCGCGTTGAAATTGGGTCCGATCAGCCCAAAGCAGAAAAAAACGCACGCGACGAACAGACAGAACAAAAGGAGCGGCGGCTTTTCCGGAAAGCCCGCCAGCGCCATAAGGCCGCAAACACCCAGCAACGCCAGCAACGCATAATGCGAGACGCGGCGCATCCCGAGCCGCACGACCAGCTGCGCATTCAGGAAAGACGCCAGGATCATCACCGAGGCGATCGTGGCGAACACCAGCGGAAAGGCCGAGCCGAGCTGGTAGACGTCGATGAAGATTTGTTCGCTGCTGGCGATATAGCTCATCAGGACGCCGAAAAAAAAGCCGAACGCGATCGCATAGCCGACCGTTTGCCGTGTGGTGAGCACCATGGCCGCTGCGCCCGCGAGCGTTACGCCCGAATTGCGTCCGCCGGCGCCTGTTTCGCTGAGCCGCCAGCCCGCCCATAGCAGCGTGATCACGGAGAAAAGCAGAAGCACGCCGAACACGCCGCGCCAAGACACGAATTGCATCACGCCTTGACCGATCAGGGGCGCAAGAATCGGCACCACGACGAACACCATCATCACGAAAGACATCACACGCGCCATTTGCCGTCCCGCATAGCGGTCGCGGATGATGGCCAGGGCAATCACGCGCGGCGCCGCCGCCCCAAAACCTTGGCACACGCGCGCGGCGAACATCACCTCGGAATTGGGCGCCAGCATCGCCGCGACGCTCGCGATGGCAAAGATCACGAGCCCGGCGGCCAAAGGCCCTTTGCGCCCCAAACGATCGGAAAGCGGCCCAAAAAGAATCTGCCCCAAGGCAAAACCGAAGAGGTAGTAGGTGATGATGAGTTGCCGGTCATTGGCGCGCTCGATCCGCAGCGCCTCGCCCATTTCGCCGAGCGCGGGCAGCATGATGTCGACCGACAGCGCCGTCAGCCCGATCATCAAGGCCATGAGAGCGACAAATTCGCTGAAGCCGCTGTCGCCCGCGCGCGCCGCTGCAGCATTGTCTTTGGTTTGCAGCATGGTGCGGCACAATAGGCCATTAGGCCGTGCGATCCAAGCCTGCCGCGCGATGGTGGCGGATGGGGGGGAATTTGCGGCGTTCTTCGCCAGAGATGAAGGCCGTAGGCGGTGGTCGATGCAGCCCGGCTTCGTAGTATTACGGCTTGCGCCAGGTTGCGCTTGGCAAGGCATCTGAAATGATTGATTCTCAATCAGGCCGGGGCGCACTATGTAAGCAGGACCGAGCTGCGACGAAAAGGCGAGTGTAATGTCGTTCCTGGATATCCGCCCGAATGTCCCCCGCGAAAGCAGGATCAAACTTCACGGCCCGGAGGCGTTCGCCGGCATGCGCCGCGCGGGAAAGCTCGTTGCGCAAGCCCTCGACATTATCACCGATTACGTGCAGCCGGGCGTGACCACCGACCGCCTCGACGACGTGGTGATGGCTTTCGCGCTCGATCACGGCGCCATCCCCGCTCCGCTCAATTACCGAGGCTATACGAAGGGTATCTGCACCTCGCTCAACCATGTCGTCTGCCATGGCATTCCCGGCCCGCGCCCCTTACGTGAAAGCGATATCGTCAACATCGACATCACACTCATTCTCGACGGCTGGCACGGCGATTCCAGCCGCATGTATGCGGTCGGGGAAATCTCCCGTAAGGCGGAACGTCTCATCGAGGTGACCTACGAGGCCATGATGCGCGGCATCGCGGCGGTCAAACCCGGCGCGGCGACCGGCGATATCGGCGCGGCGATCCAGTCCTACGCCGAAGCCGAGAGGTGCAGCGTGGTGCGCGATTTCTGCGGGCACGGTCTGGGGCGGGTGTTCCACGACAGGCCCAACATCTTGCATTACGGCGAGGCCGGTGAAGGCCTCAGGCTAGAGGCCGGTATGCTGTTCACTGTCGAGCCGATGATCAACCTCGGCAAGCCGCATGTCAAAATGCTCTCCGATGGCTGGACGGCGGTGACGCGCGACCGTTCCCTGTCGGCGCAATTCGAGCACAGCGTGGGCGTCACGCAGACGGGTTGTGAAGTGTTCACCTACTCGCCGCGGGGCTGGCAGAAGCCGCCCTATCACGGCTCGGCGCCCCGCCAATGACGATCCCGGGCTGCAAGGAAGCGGCGGTGCCGCATTATTTCGGCCATCGGCAACGCTTGCGTGACCGCTTCAAGCAGGGCGGCTCGGAAGCCCTGCCCGATTACGAACTGATGGAGCTGATCCTGTTTCGCGCCATACCCCGCCGCGACACGAAGCCCTTGGCCAAGGCGATCATCAACAAATTCGGCAGCTTCGCCGAAGCCGTTGCCGCCACCGAGGAGCGGCTTGCTGAAATCCCAGGTCTGGGCGCCGCCGCCATTGCGGAAATCAAGCTGGTGCGCGCCGCCGCCCTCCGGTTTATGCAGGGCGAATTGCGCAAACGCCCGCTGCTCAGCTCATGGGACAAGGTCGTGCAATATTGCAGCGCGGCGATGGGCTTCGAGATGTGCGAGCAGTTCCGCATCCTCTTCCTCGACAACCGCAACCGGCTGTTGGCGGACGAAGTCCAGGGACGGGGCACGACAAATCACACGCCGGTCTACGTCCGTGAAGTCGTCAAACGCGCGCTCGAATTGTCCGCGACCAGCATCATCCTCGTCCACAACCATCCCTCCGGCGACCCCACGCCGTCACGCGCCGATATCGACATCACCAAGGAGATCATCGAGGCCGGGAAGAAGCTCGGCATCTCGGTGCACGATCATCTGATCGTCGGCCGCGACGGCCATCTCAGCCTGCGCTCAGCCGGGCTGGTGTGATCCGCTGCGGGCTGCCCTGCCAACGGCTTAAAGTTCCCCATGATAGGCGCCGGCGCGAAAAAGACTGTGGACCCGTGGCCGCGTGAGCCACCAGACCAACAGCCCCGTGATGGCGGCGCCCAAGAGACCTTCGCCCGGCGCACCCAAAGGGATGCGCGCCAAATCTGCTACCCCATTTGCAACAAAGATCGTGACCGCCAAAATCCAGCCCCAATGACGCCGGGCGAAACAGCCGATACTCGCGGCGCCCATAACCATGCCAAGCAGCAGAAAGCCAGTCCCGACAAGCGGCGCATGGGTCAGCAATTGTGCATGCTCCCGCGGTTTAATCCGCCACATCGCATCGAGCGGTCCTCCTGGGAACAACAAGGACACGCCAGCCAACGCCACAAGGAGTGTTGCGAACGCAAAGAACGTCCCCGCCACCAACGGCGTGACCGGCCGCATTGTTCGGTCTTCAGTCATCTATCCCAGGGTCGCAAAAGCAGGCGCGTAGTCAAGCCGCCCGGTGCTCACTCGAAGGTCATCGCCATTTAGGGCCAGGGCCATCAAATACGGCCCGGCATAGGTCGAAGTGAAACCCTCAGCTCTTGCAGCGCTGAAACCGAAGCGGTGATAATAGCCAGGCTCGCCAAGCACGATGACCGCTCCCCATCCGGCGCTTCTGGCGCGTGCCAAGCCCGCTTCGATCAACCGTGTTCCGACGCCTTGCCGCTGCCAGTCCGGCAGAACGGCAACCGGCCCCAGACCGAGCGCGCGAAACGGTGCCTGCATAAGCGAGAACATGACGTGCCCGACCACCGCGTCGCCTTCGATGGAGACGAGCGCAATCACGCAATCGCCATCCGCACGCAGTTGATCGACCAGATCGGCCTCGAGCGGTGAAGGAAAGGCCGCCTCCTGGACCACGCGGATTGCCGCGAAATCCGCGGAACTTTCAGCGCGTATCAGCATCGGCATTGGTAAGCACGCGGTGCGGCTGCAAAGCGCTTCTCAAGCAGGCGGCGGACCGAACACCAGCACCGCATTCAGCCCGCCAAAGGCGAAGGAATTGGACATGGTATAGGTCACTTCGCGCGCGCGCCCTTCATTGGGCGTGTAATCGAGGTCGCATTCGGCGCCCGGCTCGTCGAAGCCGATGGTGGGAGGCACGAAATTGTCCTGCATCGCCTGCAGACAGGCGACGGCCTCCACGCCGCCTCCGGCTCCCAGGCAATGGCCGTGCATCGACTTGGTCGAGGAAACCGACACCGTATTGGCCGCATTGCCGAATACGCGCCGGATCGCCCGCGTTTCGTTGATATCGTTCACCGTGGTGGCGGTGCCATGGGCATTGATGTAATCGATATCGGCGGGCGCAAGGCCGGCATCCTTGAGCGCGAGCTGCATGGCCACGGTCGGCCCTTCGATATCCGGGTTCACCATATCGGCGGCGTCCGACGTCATGCCGAAGCCCATCAGCTCGGCCAACGGCTTGGCGCCCCGCGCTTTGGCGTGCTCCCACTCCTCAAGCACGAGAATGCCCGCGCCTTCGCCGAGCACGGTGCCGTTCCGCCGCTTTGCAAACGGCCAGCAGCCGTCGGGCGAGAGCACGCGCATGGCCTGCCAGGAGCGCATCGAGCCGAAGGTGATGCACGCCTCGGAGGCGCCGGCGACGCCGAGATCTACCATGCCTGCGCGGACCATCTGATAGGCCAGGCCGATCGCATGGGCCGCCGTCGAGCAGGCGCTCACGGTGCCAAAACACGGGCCCTTGATGCCATATTCGATGCTGACATGCGCCGCCGCGGACGATCCGATGCTGCGCAGCAAAGTGAGCGGGTGCGTCGCCTTTTTTCTGAGAATAAAGAGGTCTTCATACCCCTTCTCGATGGTGATGAGGCCGCCGATCCCCGAACCGATGATCGAGGCCGCGCGCTCGCCATTCTCGACCCGCCCCTGGAAACCGGCCTGCGTCATCGCCTCGATCGCCGCCGCGCCGGCGAATTGCGAGTAGCGGTCGGCGAGCATCAGCGGCTTTGAGGGGCAGCGCTCGCGCGGATCGAAGTCCTTCACTTCGCTGGCGATGGTGATGTAGAGGTCTTGCAGCGGGATGTTCGTGATAGGACCGACGCCGCAAACGCCCTGGCGCATACTGGCCCAGAAGCTGCCAACTCCGGTGCCGATGGAAGAAACAACGCCCTGGCCCGTTATGACCACGCGCCTCGCGCCATTGGCACCCGTCATTATACCCGCGCCTTCGATGTTGTCCGCCGAGCGGTCGGTGACATGAATGCCTTTAGGCCGCGGCGCCGGCCGCGCCTTTTTCACCGACCAAGGAGCGCACCCGCTCCACGACAGAGCCGACCGTCGCGAAGTCCTGGACTTCCTCATTGGCATTGTAGGGAATTTGGATGCCGAATGTGTCCTCGATGTCGAAAACGATCACGGCAAGATCGAGCGATTCGATTTCAAGCTCGCTGAGCTTGGTATCCAGAGAAACCGTCTCCGGGGGATCCTTCATGTTCTTCTTGAGAATGCCGATGATCTTGTTGGCAACTTCGTCCATAGTTCTCTCCCTGCCCTCGATGAGGACGAGTGTGTTCCGCTTACGCCGGATGCGGTCCGGGGAGCCTCGTGTTTTCCAGATAAACGCAAATTTAAGGGGTGTCCAGGACTTCAATTCGCGTCGCTAAGCCGTTTGCACGATATTGGTTAGCACGGCTCGCCTGGAACGTCCCTGAAGATTGCCAACTGTCATGAAAAGCCGAATAATCGCGCCAAGGCTGCGAGCCGCCCCGCAAGGCAGCCGGGAAACGCCTACCAACGAGGATAAAAATGGAGACCAATCGCCCGCAAGGGTTTGCAAATGGTGCGGCTTCCCCCCGTCCTGTCCCAGCCGCGCCGCGCTACCCCTGGCTTAAAAATTATCCCGCCAATGTCGACTGGAACGCGCCTCTCAAAGGCAAGGCGCTGCCTTTGCTGCTTGAGGAAACGTCGGCGCGCTTCGGCAGCCGCGTGTGCACCAATTTTTTGGGCCAAGAGCTGACCTATGCGGAGATCCAGCGCCTCGTCGACCGGGTCGCCGCGGGGCTGCAAAAGCACGGCGTGACGAAGGGGGTCAATGTCGGCCTCATGCTGCCCAACACCCCGACCTTCATCATTTTCTACTTCGGCATCCTCAAGGCGGGCGGCACGGTTGTAAATTTCAACCCACTCTACACGATCGAGGAACTCGCCTTCCAGGTGAAGGACAGCCGTATCCAGATGATGATCACGCTGGATCTCAAGGTGCTGTTTCCCAAAGTGGAAGCGTTGCTGGCGTCCGGAGCGCTCCCCCAAGCGGTGGTATGTCCTTTCGCCAAGCTGCTGCCCGGGGTGAAATCGGCCCTGTTCCGTCTTTTGAAAGCAGGCGATCTGGCGTCTTGGAAGGGCTCACCGCAAGCCGGCAAAATCGTCGCTTACGACGCCCTTATCGCCAATGACGGCAAGCCGCAAAGCGTGAGCATCAATCCGGACGAGGATATCGCGGTCCTGCAATATACGGGCGGCACAACGGGAACGCCGAAAGGCGCGATGCTCACGCACACCAATCTGACCGTCAACGTCGAGCAATTGCGGCTTTGGGCGCCCGGCCTGGTCGCCGGCGAGGAACAGATCATAGGCATATTGCCGTTCTTCCACGTTTTCGGCATGACGGTGGTGATGAACTTCGCCATCGTCATCGGCGCGACCATGATCCTTATGCCGCGCTTCGAACTGGCGCAGGCCCTGAAGTTGATCCGCACGTTGAAGCCGACCTTGATGCCGGGCGTGCCGACGCTTTATAACGCGCTTCTCACCTCGCCCAAGCTGGAGAAGGGGAGCCTTGCTTCACTGAAATTCTGCTTCTCCGGAGGCGCTCCTCTGCCTTTGGACGTCAAACGCAGCTTCGAGGCGGCTTCCGGCTGCGCGCTGGTCGAGGGTTACGGTCTGTCGGAGACGTCGCCGGTCGCGACCGCAAACCTTTTGCAAGGTTCGACCAAAAGCGGCTCCATCGGCATCCCCATGCCAGGGACACGCCTGTCGATGCGTTCGCTGGAGGATCCCGCGAAGGAGATGCCACTCGGCGAAAACGGCGAAATCTGCATCGCCGGGCCGCAAGTCATGAAAGGCTATTGGCAGCGGCCAAAGGAAACCGCGGACAGCATGGCCGGCGAGTTCTTCCGCACCGGCGATGTCGGCTATATGGACGCGGAAGGCTTCACCTTCATCGTGGACCGCATCAAGGATATGATCCTGTGCTCCGGCTTCAATGTGTATCCGCGCCGGATCGAGGAAGCGATCTACGAATTCCCGGCGGTGCAAGAGGTAACGGTGCTCGGCATTCCCGACACCTATCGCGGGGAGGCGCCGAAAGCCTTTATCAAGCTCCGCGAAGGCATGGCCGCCACGTCAACCGATATCATGAAATTTCTGGAAGCCAAGCTTTCCAAGATCGAGATGCCGGCGGAAATCGAATTTCGCGATGAACTGCCCAAAACGATGATCGGCAAGCTCTCGAAGAAGGAGCTGCGCGCCGAAATGAAACAGGCCAATGCCCGCAAAACATAGAGCAGAGACTATCCACAATCGTGATCAGGACGACGACGCATCGCTTTACAGCATCGGCGATCTCGCCAGCGAATTCGCGATCAGCACGCGCACGATACGTTTTTATGAGGTGAAAGGCCTGCTCACACCACGGCGCGTGGGCTCAAACCGAATCTACGGAAAGCGAGACCGGGCCAGGCTGCTGCTTATCCTGCGGGGCAAGCGGCTCGGTTTTTCGCTGGATGAAATCGCCGAGTACCTCAATCTTTACGACGCGGATCCGCACCAGATCGCGCAAACGCGCCTGCTTTTACACAAAGTGGAAAATGCAATCACCGCGTTGGAGCAGAAGCGGCAAGACAGTGAGAAAGCGTTGGCGGAGCTGTATGAAATTCGCCAATTGGCGATCCATCAGCTTAAGGGACGCAGTTGAATTATTGCGATGCAAGGTTTCGTCTGCGGTGATTTGTAAATCACGCGTGGTGATTGCGTTCGTCTTGGTGAATATTTATTCATCTTACGTATCCGCAAGCTGGTTGCGGCATTTTTATCTTAGCGCTTAGGAACCAACGCGCCAATACTTCGTTTTATCGGCATCAGCGCCCCCGCTGAAACGTCTCCGTGATGCCTTTAGAAAGGATGCCTTCGATGAAGATCCTGTCGATTTCTCTCGTCAGCGCGGCCATTCTCGCCGCTGCGAGCGCCGCCAGTGCACAGACCCAGCAGCAAAACCCAGGTGCCGCGCCGGGTGCGACCCAAGGCGCGCCTGCGCAGCAGGGCGGAAGCGGCGCGCAGACCACGCAACCGGCCGACCCGTCCGCCAAGCCTTCCAACGATGCGCGCGGCGGCACCCAAGCCCAGGGCGCGGTCCCTGGCACGACCGACAAGTCCGCGACGCCAGGCGGCGCCGATAAACCGGCAGGCCGCGCCGAAACCGGTGATAAACCGGCAGGCGACAAGCCCGCGGGGCGGGCGGACACAGGCGACAAGCCTGGCCAGCAAGGAGCCGGAACCGCCGACAAGCCGAAAGACTCCATGAACAAGGACGCGGCGCAAACCCCCAAAGCCGAGGGCGATCGCAAGCAGGGGGATCAGGCTCAGGGCGGCGCGAACAAGCCGGCTGGCGATTCGGGCAAGTCCATCAAGGCTGAGCAGAAGACGGTGATCAAACAAACCATCGTCCAGCAGAACATCAAGCCTGCAAAGATCGACGTGCAAGTTCGCGTTGGCGTTGCGGTGCCGCGGACCGTCGTGCTCTATGCGCCGCCGCCTACCATCATCGAGGTGTATCCCGCCTATAGCGCATACAAGATCGTCCTGGTCGACAATGACACGATCTTGATCATCGACCCAACCGACTGGACGATCGTCGACATCATCCAAGTGTAAGCTGTTCGCATTGACTTTGGTCAGGCTGCCTCAGGGCAGCCTGACTTTTTGTGTGCCGCGTTAATGCAGCGTATGCTGTGCGGAGCCCGGTCCTTCGAGGATGGCCGCGACGCCCATTCCGCCGGCTGTGCAGACCGAGATCAGCCCGCGTCTGGCGCCGCTGGTCGCGAGCAGCTTGGCGAGATTGGCGACGATGCGCGCGCCGGTCGCCGCGAAGGGATGGCCAAAGGCGATGCTTGAGCCCCTTACATTGAGCTTG
>Ga0136634_10001097_pt1 | contig 10612 bp, 10 predicted proteins | sample AntDrymUQ8332106_2_FD_104654 | JGI IMG/M metagenome (GOLD analysis project Ga0136634, IMG submission 104654) | Polar desert sand microbial communities from Dry Valleys, Antarctica - metaG UQ833 (21.06) | ecosystem: Environmental > Terrestrial > Soil > Desert | place: Antarctica: Dry Valley... | reverse complement strand
GGCGAACTCCGCGATCGACGAGGTGCCCCTGGCGGGAGGCACGGGCGTGACGACCCGGGCACCGCTGGCCGGCACGGGCGGAACCAACCTGACCTCCGTGGTCGACAGCGCGACGTCCAGCGTGACGTTTCTCGCACGCGCGTACACCACGCGGGCGCCCGCGGCCGCCGTCGACTCCCCGATCTGGCTGAGCGTGGTCGTGACCTGGTCGAGCAGCGTGACGTCGGGACAGGTACGGACGGAGATCTTCCGCAGCAGGGCCTTCGCGCCGAGGGGATGTCTCTCCACGACCAACCGACCCTTCTCGGGGCCCTGTCAGGCCTTCCTGTACGGAGACGCGGCCGCCAACCCGCCGGTCGTCACCGTAGCCGGCGCCGCCGCCGACATACCCGTCCTGGAGGGAGCGTCGTCCACAGCCATCAGCCTGTCGCTGGCGGAGGCCAGCGGCGGTATCGCCTCGGAGCAGACCAACAGCGTGCACGGCCGCGTCGCCTCCAGCGGGGCGGAGGTGACCGAAGGTGGTGAGCTGCTCGACGCACAGGGGATCCTCGAGGCCACCACGCTCGCCGGTGACGACATCAGTTCCGCTGCGGCGCCCCTCACGAGCTCGGCGTCCGTCACCCAGGCGAGCGGCGCACTGGTCGTCGACGGCACGTCCGCCACCATCACGGCCACCCCGTCGTCGGCCGATGCCGGCCCGTCGATCAGCACCGCCCGGGCCGAGGGAACGGCGTGCCGTGACCTCAGCGGCACCGCCATGAGCCAGCAGCCCTGCTCGAACTCGACGGTGGCACAGCACGGTACGGCCACCGTCGCCGTGGATGTGAAGAACGTCGACGGCCGGGACCTTCCGAGCTTCCAGGTGGCCCGGATCGATGAGCCGACCGCAGGCTCCACGGCGTGGGTGGGCCGCTACGTGGCCACCGGGGGAGCCGCGAGATGCCTCGTGGTCACAGGGGCAGGCTGCGTCTCGGCCGGCGCGACCCGCGCCGTCGGCAGCGCAGCGGTCGGCGCGCTCCCCGCAGGGACGGCCGGCGACACCGTGACGGCCCTGGCGCAGGGGATGGTGACGGTCTCGAGCTACGCCGACGGGGCCGTCGCGGAGTCCGGGCCCGACGCGATCGGCGACGCACCGGTGTTCACGCGTTCGGGGTCCGTCAGGTACTGGACGGCCGGCGGGTACGTCGACCAGGTCCTCTCGGCGTCAACGGTGCTCAGCGTCCCACTGGGGACGGCCGTGGGCACGTACCTCACCGCTCCCGGCCGGCCGCTGACCGTGGGGGTGACGGGCTCTCTGACGATCAAGCCGAGCAGCGCGACGGTGACGACGCCCGACGCGCAGTGCGTCTCGGCCTGCACGACAGAGGCGACGATGCCTTCGGTCGTGACCCAGCTGCACTACGACATCTCCTACGACGGCGTCGTCCTGGCTTCCTTCGACGTCACCGCGGACCTCGGCTCCAGCGTCGCCGCGACCTCCTACAAGGCGGCCCCGGGTGGATGACCGGCGCCGCTGTCGGAGGCGACACCAGACCCCCGGGGACGGCGGTTGGACGCTGGTCGAGCTGCTGGTGGTGATGTCGATCTTCAGCGCCATCCTCGTGATGGTCTTCAGCATCCTGATCACGGTGCAGCGGCAGACCCACGACAACCTCGGCCGGGCGGAGCAGGTGGCCCAGGCTCGACTCGGGCTGTCGCAGATCGACCGTCAGGTGCGTTCCGGCAACGTCGTCATCGACCCGGCGACGGCCGGCGAGCTGCCCCGGTCGATGCGCGTCTACACCCAGACCGACGGCGTCCGGCGTTGCGTGCAGTGGCAGGTCGTCGACGAGGTGCTGCGCTACCGCTCGTGGGACCGTGGCTGGGACACGGTCGCAGGTGCCACGGTCGACTCATGGCGCGTCGTCGCCCGCGACCTGATCAGCGACGGCAGCGCACCCACCACGTTCCTCAAGGAGACCGCCTCCGGCGGCTCGCAGGCGCAGTCCGTTCGCATCACCCTCTGGCTCCAGGCCGAGGAGGCGGACGGCCGACCCGTCGAGGTCGCAACGGTGCTGTCGGGTCGGAACACGATCTACGGCTACCCGACCGACGTCTGCTCACCCGTCCCGAGCCCCTGAGAGGCATCGATGCCCACACCGCCCGGTCACCAGGCCCGTCGCCCTCACCGGCAGGACGACACCGGCAGCACGCTCGTCGTCGCCATCATGGTCGCGTCGGTGGCTCTGCTGCTGGGCGTCGTCGCCATCGCCCAGGCCGTCACGGTCAGCCGGGACTCGGGGGAGGACCGGCAGCGGACGGCCCAGGTGCACGCGGCGGAGGGCGGGATCGACGACATCTACCACCAGCTGCAGGCCGGGACGACGCCGTGCACGCCCACCGAACTGAACGTGCTCGGCAGCCCTGACATCACCACGGTGCAGACGACGGTCGTCTACCTCAACAGCAGCGGAGCGGCGTTCAACCCGTGCACGAGTGGTGCCAGCCCTGTCAAGGCACTGATCACGGCCACCTCCACCTCGGCCAACAACGTCGGTGGCGGGACGACGAGCCGCCGCACCATGGAGTCGCAGGTGCTGCTCAGCCCCGCCAGCGGCGGGAGCGGCTATGCCATGTACGTCGACGGGTACTTCTCGGTGCCGAACGGCTTCGAGCTCTCCGGCGACGGGGTGAGCTCACCCGACATCTATGCGCGTGGGGGCCTCGGGTGCTCCAACTCGGCGGGAACCGACGGGAGCGTGTTCGTCGCGACCGGCGGCGCACAGCTGGCCAACTCGTGCACGATCGCCGGCAGCCTCCAGGCCAGGGACCAGATCAGCATGTCGAACTCCGCACGGGTGGGGGGTGACGCCTACAGCTCCCGCGGGGCCTTGATCCTGCAGAACTCTGCCTCGGTGGGCGGGAACGTCACCGTGTACGGCAACTTCCAGGGCTCCGCGGCCAAGGTGGGCGGTTCGGTGACGGCCAAGAACTGGACGCCCCCCCTGCTGCCCGACCCGATCGACCAGCCCATGCGGTACGTCGGGTACGAACCAGGGAAATGGCAGACGGCGGGATTCTCCATCGACTCGCTTGCCGGCACCACGGACTGCGAGGGCATCAAGACGAGGATGTTCCAGGCGACGACACCGACCGTGTTCCAGGGCAACTGCGCCATGAACTTCTCCAACAACAACAACAACCTCAAGCTCAAGACCGATGTGGCGCTCTTCCTGGCACAGGGAATCAACATCAGCAACAACTTCTCGCTCGCCTCCGACGACAGCGATACGACGCGAAAGCTCTGGATCATCTCGCCCGCCGGTATCGGTCCGCAACCGACGGGGTGGAGTGCTGCCGGCTGCACCGGTGGCGGACTCAACTTCAGCAACCAGACCGACATCGACGGAAGCGTCAACGTGTTCCTCTACAGCTGTGGAGGAATCCAGATGGCGAACAGCACCGAGTTCCACGGTCAGGTGTACGGAAAGCAGGTCACGGTTTCGAACTCGTTCGAGATGACCTTCGTCGCGCTCCCGCCGGCGGGCCTGGACCTGGGAGGGCAGCCCGCGTCACCCGGTTACAAGGTGGAAGTGGTGTACAAGCGGGAGACCCAGAACCCATGAGCCCTCGAGCGGCCGTCGCCGGGCCTGGCAGCGGGCTGTTCGGGCCCCGCCGCGGGTCGCCGTGACATGACCGTCGCCATGGCCGTCGCCGGCGGCGTCCTCGGGCTGGCCGTCGGCTCGTTCCTCAACGTGGTCGTCCACCGGGTCCCGGTGGGCGCGTCGGTGGTCAGCCCGCCGAGCGCCTGCCCGCAGTGCGGGCACGGCGTCCGGCCGCGCGACAACGTGCCGGTGGTGAGCTGGCTCCTGCTCCGGGGCCGCTGCCGCGACTGCGCTGCGACGATCGGGGCCAGGTACCCCCTCGTGGAAGGGGGCACGGCCCTGCTCTTCGGAGTGACAGCAGCCTGGTTCGGGCTGGTCTGGCATCTGCCGGCCTTCCTCTACCTGGCGGCCGTCGGCGTCGCGCTGGCACTGATCGACATCGACGTCCGACGCCTGCCCGATGCGATCGTGCTGCCGAGCTATGTGGTGGGCGGAACCCTGCTCGCGGCGGCGTCCGCGCTGGAGGGCGACCTGTCGTCGATGGTGGGTGCCGTCATCGGCGGCGCCGCCCTGTACGGCGCGTACTTCCTGATGGCCCTGGCCTACCCGGGCGGCATGGGCTTCGGTGACGTCAAGCTCGCCGGGGTCCTCGGCATGTACCTGGGGTGGCTCGGGTGGTCCGAGCTCGCCGTCGGTTGGTTCGCCGCGTTCCTCGTGGGCGGCTGCGTCGGCGTCGCCCTGATCGTCGCCGGGCGGGCAGGCCGTCGGACGGCGATCCCGTTCGGCCCCTACATGCTCGTGGGGGCGTCCATCGGCATCTTCCTGGGGCCGGGCCTTGCGGGTCTGTACCTGCGCTCCATGGGTCTGTGACCCGTAGCGGTGGGCAACTTACCGACCCGAACGGCTCAAGGAACGCCACCGCGCCTCCGATAGGAGTCCAGACGGTCCGCCCCGGGGCCGCGAGCGGAAGGGGAGGACGTGGCTGGACGAACCGCCATCGGTCTCGACATCGGGACCTCCGGCGTGCGTGGCGCGGAGCTGTCCTTCGGCAAGGCCGGGATCACCCTGGAGAAGTTCGGTCAGGTCGCCGTTCCCGAGGGCGCCGTCCGAGACGGTGAGGTCGTCGACCAGGTAGTTGTCGCCGCCGCGATAAAGCAGCTCTGGGCGGCGACCGGGTTCAGCCACAAGAAGGTCGTGATGGGCGTCGCCAACCAGCGCGTCATCGTCCGGCAGGTGGACCTCCCCCCGATGCCACCGGCCGAGGTCCGCCGAGCGCTGCCCTTCCAGGTGCAGGACATGCTGCCCATGCCGGTCGAGCAGGCGATCCTCGACTTCCACCCGCTGGAGACGGTCACCGTCGAGGGCCAGCCCATGACGCGCGGCCTGCTGGTCGCTGCCTCCCGGGACACCGTGCTGGCCAACGTGCGGTGCGCGCAGCGGGCCGGGCTGAACCCGACGATGGTCGACCTGACCTCGTTCGCGGTGCTCCGCTCCATCGGCGACCGGTTCGACGTCGACACCGAGGCACTCGTCGACATCGGTGCCCACGTCACCAACATCATCGTGCACTCCGCCGGGATGCCGCGGTTCGTCCGCATCCTGCTCATGGGCGGACAGGACATCACCGACTCGGTCGCGACCCGTCTCGGGATCCCCGTCGGAGAGGCGGAGAGCCTCAAGCAGCGCCTCGGCACCGCGGAGATCGACGACGACGTGGTGCGTGCCGCCGCGGCGGCCGACGCGACCGCCCAAGGTTTCGTCGACGAGGTGCGCGGCTCCCTCGACTACTACGCGGCGACGAATCCGGCGCACCCGATCCGACGGCTGGTGCTGTCCGGCGGCGGCTCGCTGATGCGGGGTCTCGGTGACCGGCTCACCGACGCAACCCGGCTCGACATCGTCCTGGGCAACCCCATGTCGGGCCTGAACATCGGCAGGACCGGTCTGGACGACGCCCAGCTCGCCCACGTGCAGCCGTTGGCGGCCGTGCCGGTGGGTCTCGCCCTCGGAGCCGTCCGGTGACCGTCGACCTTTCGAAGGGCCGCGACGACAGCAGCCTGGCCGCCGACCTGGGCGTCACGTACACCGTGCCTCGCGTCAACCTGCTCCCTCCCGAGATCACAGCCGCACGGGCGCTGCGCCGCACCCAGGCCGGCCTGGCCGGCGCCGTCCTGCTCGTGGTGGCGGCCATCGCGGCCGTCTTCCTGCTCTCCCAGCAGCGGGCGGACGACGCGGCCGAGGCCCTGGCGGCCGAGCAGACCAGGACGGCGGCCCTGACCGCGCAGCAGGCCGAGTTCGCCCGGGTACCAGTGATCCTCGCCCAGGTGGAGGCGGCCCAGGCCGCGACCGCGCAGGCCATGAGCACCGACGTGCTGTGGTACCGCTACCTCAACGAGCTGGCTCTCACGTACCCGTCCGACATCTGGCTCGGTGACCTCACGGCGACGGTCGCCGGCCCAGGGGCTGTCGCGACCGTGGCCGCCGACCCCCTGGCGACCCCCAGCATCGGGCTCCTGACCTTCACCGGGACCGGTCTGGACATGCCCGACGTCGCCGACTGGCTCGACGTCCTCGACGGGACACCCGGATTCGCGGACGCATGGATGACCACCGCTACCCGGACCGAGGAGGACGGCCGAGTCGTCGTCGACTGGAGCACCTCCGTCGTCCTGACGGACGAGGCGCTCTCCCAACGCTTCACCCAGGAGGCCGGCTAGATGTTGTCCCTGACACCCACCAGGGCATGGGTAGCCGGAACGGTCGCGGTGTGCGTGCTGCTCTCGCTCGCCTCCTACTTCCTGCTCATCGCGCCGAAGCGTGCCGAGGCGGCGGAGCTCGACCTGCAGACCGCCAGCACCGTCACCAGCAACGCACTGCTCGCCACCCGCGTCGACGAGCTGCGAGCCCAGTTCGCCGAGCTGCCGGAACGGGAGGCCGAGCTCGCCGCGATCAAGCAGGCGATGCCCGAGGACGCCGCCCTCCCCACGTTGATCCGCGACCTGGACGTCCTCACCGCCGCCGCCGGGGTGACGTTCATGAGCCTCACCCCGGGAGTCGCCGCTGCCACGGCCACCGACGTGGCCGTGGCACCGACCGACACGGCCGCACCGGCGGACGCCGCTGCGACGCCCGCCGACGGCACCGCCGCCGCCACGGACGGGACCGCCGGGGAGCTGCTCGTCAGCATCCCCGTCAGCCTCGTGACCGTCGGCACCTTCGCCCAGTCCGAGCTGTTCCTCAACGCCCTGCAGACCGAGCTGCCCCGTGCCTTCCTCGTCACCGGCCTGACGGTCACCGCGGAGACGGGCGCGGCCGAGGCCTCGGCGGGCCGGCCGGCCGTGGTGCCGGGGGACGTCACGATGACCCTCACCGGAACCGTTTTCGTGCTCAGGCCGGCGGGTGCCGCTGCGGCGACGCCTGCTGTCGTCGAGCCCCCGACCGTCACGAACTGACCACCGGTACCAGGAGATGACATGACCAGCTCACCATTCGGACAGCCGGCTGCCGGCGACACGGCGCCGCCGAAGCCGGTGCCGCCCGACGAACAGGCGCGCGGCCGCCGTCCCATCGTGATCGCTGCCGCGGCAGTCGCTCTCCTGCTCGCCGCTGCGGGAACGTGGTTCGTCGCGCCGTCCCTGTTCGGAGGCGATGAGGTCGAGTCGGCGCTGCCACCCCCCGCGGCGTCGGCGCCCACCGAGGTCGAGCCGGAGACGGACACGGCCGTGCCCAGGATCACCGAGGCGTCCGGCCGCAACCCGTTCCTCGCGGCCGTCGGGGGGACTGGCACAGCCTCGGGTGACCCCGCCACCGTCGGGGCGACCGACGGCTCGTCGACCGGCTCCAGCGACGTCATCAGCGTCCCCGGACCCGCGGGCGCCGACGGGGTCGACGGACTGAACGGCCTCGACGGCCTCGACGGCCTCTCAGGGGCGTCAGGGGCCGAGGGGGCCGCGGGGGCCTCGGGGGCGTCCGGGACCGAGGGTCTGCCAGGGGCTGCGGGACTGCAGGGGACCGAGGGGCCGCCAGGGGCTCAGGGGGCGCCGGGAGCCCAGGGGCCGGCCGGATCGGCCGGTGCCTCGGTCGAGTTCCTCACGGTCACGTACCGCGGCGAGCGAGCCGGCGAGGAGGTGGGCGACGAGGAGCGGGCGGAGTTCGAGCTCGTCTCGCAGGGGGGGACGGAGCAGGCCATCGTCGCCGAGCTCGCGCAGCTGAGCACGGACGAGACCAGCCCGGCGTCGGCCTACCGCTTCTACGACTTCGAGGGTACGGACTTCCAGAGCGTGCGCATCCAGCTCGGCACGGGCGCGTTCTACCTCCTGTCCCTCGACCAGCCGGTGACCTTCGCAGTGCCCGTGGCGGCGCCTGCGGACGGCTGACCACCACCAGACCCCGCAGCGGGGACGCTTCGCACCGGCGACGTCCCCGTTCCGGCGCCCGCCCCGTGCGCGGCAGGTCGGGCCTGGGGCGCGTGGGAGGATCGCCCCCATGCTCCGCTGGCTGACCGCAGGTGAGTCGCACGGCCCGTCGCTGGTCGGCGTTCTCGAAGGCCTCCCCGCCGGCGTGCGGATCACCACCACGGACCTCCAGGTCGCGCTCGCCCGGCGGCGGCTCGGATACGGACGCGGCGCCCGGATGAAGTTCGAGGCAGACGCCGTCTCGATGGTCGGCGGTGTGCGGCACGGGCTCTCCCAAGGCGGGCCGGTCGCCATCCAGGTGGGCAACACCGAGTGGCCCAAGTGGGAGACCGTGATGTCGGCCGACCCGGTCGACGCCGACGTGCTCGCCGAGCAGGCCCGCAACGCGCCGCTGACCCGCCCGCGCCCCGGCCACGCCGACCTCGTCGGCATGCAGAAGTACGGGTTCGACGACGCCCGGCCCGTGCTGGAGCGCGCGAGCGCCCGCGAGACGGCCGCCCGCGTCGCCCTCGGCAGCGTGGCCGCGGCGTTCCTCGAGCAGGCCCTCGGGGTCCGGCTCGTGAGCCACACGGTCTCCGTCGGCACGGTCGGTGCCCCGGACGACGCGCCCCTGCCCCGGCCCGACGACGTCGACGCGCTCGACGCCGACCCCCTGCGCTGCCACGACCCAGCCACCTCCGCGGCGATGGTCGCCGAGGTCGACGAGGCCCGCAGGGACGGCGACACCCTCGGCGGGGTGGTCGAGGTCGTCGCCTACGGCCTGCCCCCGGGCCTGGGGAGCCACGTGCACTGGGACCGTCGCCTCGACAGCCGCCTCGCCGGGGCCCTGATGGGCATCCAGGCGATCAAGGGCGTCGAGGTCGGCGACGGGTTCCGGACGGCGGCGCGGCGCGGCTCGGCCGCCCACGACGAGATCGAGGCCGGGGCGGACGGCGTCCTGCGGCGCCGCACCGACCGGGCCGGGGGTACCGAGGGTGGCATGTCGACGGGGGAGGTGCTGCGCGTCAGGGCAGCGATGAAACCCATTGCAACGGTGCCTCGATCGCTCGACACGGTCGACGTCTCCACCGGTGACAAGGCCGCCGCCATCAACCAGCGCTCGGACGTGTGTGCCGTGCCGGCGGCCGGTGTGGTCGCCGAGGCGATGGTGGCCCTGGTGCTTGCCGACGCCGCCCTGGAGAAGTTCGGCGGTGACTCGGTGGCCGAGACCCGCCGCAACGCGACGGCCTACCGCGACTCCATCCCCGAGCTGATGCGCAGCGGGGGCGGGGCGTGACGCCGCGGATCGTCGTGATCGGGCCCCCCGGTGCCGGCAAGACCACCATCGCCGGCCTGGTCGCCGAGAGGCTCGGCCTGCCCGCCCGGGACACCGACGCCGACGTGGAAGCGACTGCGGGGCGGCCCATCCCGGACATCTTCGTCAACGACGGCGAGCCCGCCTTCCGGGCGCTGGAGCGGTCCGCGGTGTCCGCGGCGCTGGGCGGGCACGAAGGTGTCGTGTCGCTCGGCGGCGGGTCGGTGCTGGACCCCGAGACCGAGGCCGACCTGCACCGGCTGAGCGCGGGCGGGTCGACTTCCGTAGTGTTCCTCGACGTTCAGGTCGGCGACGCGTCACGGCGGATCGGGCTGAACGTGAGCCGCCCCCTGCTGATCGGCAACCCCAGGGCCCAGTGGATCCGGTTGATGGGCATCCGGCGTCCCATCTACACCCGGCTGGCCACCCACATCGTCGTCACCGACGACCGCACGCCGGCCGACGTCGCCGACGAGGTCGTCCAGGTCACCACCGCGGGCCCTACGGTGGAGTGAATCTGCGTCTGCCCGCAGAGAGTCGTCCTGAGGGAGCCCTCGACCGGCTAGAGTTGCAAGATCTGCTGCTTACCGCAGATTTATGTTTCTGAGGGGGAGGTAGCCATGGGTGCACGGCCGGATCTGTCGTCGAGCGCAGACCACGTGACGCTGGGGCAGGCGGCCCGGGCTCGGCGGCGCGCGCTCGGGCTCACCCAGGAGACGGTCGCCGACCTCGCGGGCGTGGGTCTGCGCCTCGTGCACGAGGTCGAGCACGGGAAGGGCACGGTGCAGATGGTCAACCTGACGCGTCTGCTCCACGTGCTGGGACTCCACCTCGAGCTGGCGCCAGGGGCATCCGACCGGGTGGAGATCCAACCGCGCGTCGCCGCCGCCGCGAACCCGCCGACGTGACGGCAGACGACCTCGCCGAGTTACGGGAGGTTGCGCGCGCCGACGTCCACAAGGCCGGTCGCCTCGCCGCGGCGCTGACCCGGACCCCCGACGGTGTCCGCTTCGACTACCTCCCGTCCTGGCTCGACGCCGGTCAGCCTGCCGTCGCGACGACGTTGCCCGTGACCCGCACCCCGGTGGTCACGCCGGGTGGGGCGCTGCCTGCCTACTTCGCCGGTCTGCTCCCCGAAGGCCGTCGGCTCGGCGCACTGCGTCGGCAGGTGAAGACCAGCGCGGACGACGAGCTGTCCCTGCTGATGGCGGTCGGCGCGGACGCCATCGGCGACGTGCAGGTCGTTCCGAACGGCGTCGACCCCGCCGCCGTGCCACCACGCGTCGTCGTCGGCGACCTGTCCACCGTGACCTTCGCCG
>Ga0136634_10001096_pt1 | contig 10624 bp, 13 predicted proteins | sample AntDrymUQ8332106_2_FD_104654 | JGI IMG/M metagenome (GOLD analysis project Ga0136634, IMG submission 104654) | Polar desert sand microbial communities from Dry Valleys, Antarctica - metaG UQ833 (21.06) | ecosystem: Environmental > Terrestrial > Soil > Desert | place: Antarctica: Dry Valley... | reverse complement strand
CTTTGCACGCTCATCATCGAGCGATAGCCGGAATCCACCCGCTCGATCTCGCGCGCCACCAGGCCGTAGCAGACGTAATTGAGCGCCTGCCCGCCATATTCGGTCGGCAACGTGGAACCCAGCACGCCGAGCTCACCCAGCTCGCGAAATATCGAAGGGTCCGTCTGCTCGTGTCTGAATGCCTGCAGGATCCTCGGAGCGAGTTTGTCCTGCGCGTACGCGTGTGCGGCATCGCGCACCATCCGCTCGTCCGGCGTCAGTTGCTCGTCCAGCAGCAGCGGGTCTTCCCACTTGAACGAGGCTTTGAGCCTGCGGGTCGAATCCGGAGCGTTCATGTTGTCTCCCCAGGCAACGTCGGGCCGCGCCATACTGTGTTGAGTTGGCTCATAGCTCAGTTCTGACTTTCCATAGTTCGGGAAACAGTACAACGTCGAGCATCTTGCGCAAGTACGCGACCCCCGCAGTGCCGCCCGTGCCGGTCTTGAACCCGATGATGCGCTCAACGGTAGTCACATGTCGAAAGCGCCATACGCGAAATGCGTCTTCGAGATCCACAAACTCCTCGGCAAGCTCGTACAGCTCCCAATGTTTGCGCGGTGCGCGATAAACCTCCAGCCAGGCCTGCGCCACCGATTCGTTCGATACATGCGTCCGCGTGAAGTTTCGCTGCGTGATCGTCGGGTCAATCTTGAAGCCCCGCCTCGCCAGGAGCCGCACCGCCTCGTCGTAAAGTGACGGCGCATCGAGCGCGCTTTGTAGTGCCGGATGGATCTCAGTGTGTTCGTGCGCCTTCAGCGTCGCAGCCGCCTTGTTGCCCAACACGAACTCGATCTCGCGGTATTGCCATGACTGAAAACCCGAACTGCTGCCCAAGTGCGGCCGGATCGAGCTGTATTCGCTGGGCGTCATCGTCGCCAGAACGCTCCACGCGTGCACCAGCTGCTCCATGATGCGTGATACGCGCGCCAGCATTTTGAATGCGGGCGGTAAGTCGTCGGCTCGAATCGCGTCGCGCGCGGCCCGCAGCTCGTGCAGCGCAAGCTTCATCCAGAGCTCGCTCGTCTGATGCTGGATGATGAACAGCAGCTCGTTCGGATCAGACGAGCGTGGATGTTGCGCGCTTAGAATTGCGTCGAGCGCAAGATAGTCGCCGTAACGTGGATCACTCATTGCCCGCTCGCATCCGACTCATGTCACCCGCGCGCGTACTTGGCACGCAGCGGCCCTCCACTCGGCGCGCGCCAGGACCTGATGCAAAGCGTCGACTGCATCCCAGACATTGACGTAACTGACATACAGCGGCGCGACCCCGAAACGCAGAATATCGGGCGCGCGAAAATCGCCGATCACACCGCGGTGAATCAGTGCCTGCATGACCGCGTACGCGTCTACGTGCGTAAAGCAGATTTGGCTGCCGCGATGTGCGCTGTTGCGAGGCGACGCAAGGTGCAGCCCCTGGTCGCCGCAGCGTTGCTCGACAAGTCGCACGAACAGATCGGTCAACGCAATCGACTTGATGCGAAGTGCATCGGGCCCCGCCGCCAGCACCGTATCCACGCCGACTTCCAACGCCGACAACGCAACGATCGACGGTGTGCCAACGGCAAATCGGTCGATCGAGGACGCCGGTTGATAGCGATGATCGAAATCAAACGGTGCGCGATGACCGAGCCACCCCGCCAGGGGTTGTGCATACGTATCGCCGGAAAGCGCTCGCAGATGCCGGGTGGCCGCAAATACAAAGGCCGGTGCGCCCGGTCCGCCGTTCAAGTACTTGTAGCCGCAACCGATCGCGAAGTCCGCGTCGGCAGCATTGAGCGCTACGGGTACCGCGCCCGCTGAGTGCGACAAATCCCAAACTGCAAGGGCGCCGGCGTCATGTGCAAGCCGGGTAATCGCACGCATGTCATGCATTGCGCCGGTCCGGAAGTTCACATGCGTCAGCATCACGACAGCAGTGCGATCGTCGATCGCGGCGTGGATCTCGTCGAAGTCGACCCGCTTGAGCTCGAGCTTGTTGCCGAGAAGGTCGATCAAACCCTCGGCGACGTACAAGTCCGTCGGAAAGTTTGTTTTTTCCGTAACGATGAATCTGCGCTCCAGCACCGACACTTTCGGTCGCGACGATTGCAGGCGCAAAGCGGTTGCCAGCACCTTGAACAGATTCACCGACGTCGAATCGGCGCAGATCACCTCATCGGGCAATGCGCCGATCAGGCGCGCGATTTTCGCGCCGACGCGACGAGCAAGGTCGATCCACGCCGCGCCGTTCCACGAACGGATCAGACCTTCGCCCCACTGGTGCTCGATGACGTCGCGAACGTGGGCGCTGGTTGCGCGAGGCAGCGCGCCCAGCGAATTGCCGTCCAGATAGATCACACCCTGCGGCAAGGTGAAAACGGCGCGATGCTGGCGAAGAGGATCGCGCGCATCAAGTGCGATGCAGTCGTCGCGCGTCATCCCAATGAAATGTCCCCGAAGCGTTGCATAACCAATGTTAAGCGTATCGAAGCTTCGGTGGCGATCAGGCGGCGCCGCAACGAAGCGGTCGCAATATCAGCGGCGACTCGAGATGATCTGCGTTGCCAAGGCGGTGCCAAACAAAATAACTGCGCAGCCGCCTAGCATCGCGAGAGTGACAGTTTCAGCCAGAAACAGCACACCCCACAAGATCGCAAACGCCGGAACCAGAAACGTGACTGCCATTGATTTTGTCGGGCCAACACGCGCCAGCAAACGAAAGTAGAGCGCGTAGGCGATCCCGGTGCAAATGATGCCCAGCGCAACGAGTGCCAGCCACGAGTGCAAGTCTGGCGTCACGGGCGGCAAATGAAAGAGCGTCAGTGGCAGCAGCAGTGTGGACGCGCCGATCTGACTTCCGGCGGCCACGGCAAGTGGACGGATGTGACTGAAGTAACGCTTTGCCAGCGTGCCGGAGATTCCATAAGACAGCGAAGCGACGAGCGTGGCAGCAATTGCCCATCCACTGCCCCCGGAAGTGAAGCTTGCCTCGTCCGCCGACAGCCACAGCACTCCACTAAAACCAATTGCCAGTCCAACCCATTGCGTCCACGTCAATCGATCACGCAACCATATCCATGCAACCAGTGCTGCGAACAGCGGCACTGTCGCATTCAGAATCGACGCCAGCCCTGCGGTGATCGAAAGCGCGGCATATGCAAACAGCGTGAAGGGAATCGCCGAGTTGAATGCGCCAAGCACCAAAAAGCGCAGTGCGTTCGGCGCAAGCTCCGTCAGACCGCCGCGCCATGCGACCAATGCAACCAGCACGATCGCGGCAATCGCAGTACGCAGATCGGCAACAACAAGCGGGCCGAACGCCGGCACAGCGATGCGCATGAAAAGGAAGCTGGCGCCCCAGATGGCCGCCAGCGTGACAAACTCGAGCACGTCGCGAGGTTTCATCGCGCTATTTTCTTTGTGTCGTGCGCGACGACCAACCCGTTTCTTGCTCTCAATGCATGCGCAGGGCCGTGACGTTGCAAGATTGCGGTCAGGGACAGAGCTAGGAACTGCAACGTCACCCGGTCGTCATCTCCACGGCTTGCGGAATGCGGGCGGTAGAGGCTCTTCGGTTGCACTCGAAATGTATTTGCCGCCGTGGAAAATCAACGGCGCTCCGCCCGGTACATCGAACTGCGTCACTTCTCCGATCAATATGACGTGGTCCCCTTCGATGTGCTGCTTGTAGTTTCGCGCGATCAGCGCAGCCACACTGCCGTTGATGATCGGTAGATCCTGTGGCCCGCTGTGCCATGCAGTGCCGACGAAGCGGTCGACGCCACGGGCCGCAAAACGTTTTGCGATGTCGAGCTGGTGCGCGGCCAGCATGTTGACCGCGTAGCTCGTGCAGTCACGAAACGCCGCCAGTGAACCCGCCATTAGCGACAAGCTCCATAGGATTAACGGAGGCTGCAGTGATACCGAGTTAAATGAATTTACTGTCAGACCGGTCGGAGCACCGTCGACGGTTCGCGTGGTGACGACTGCCACCCCCGTTGCGAATTGAGCGAGCGCGTGTCGATAGTCGGTCCGGGCCCGAGGTTGCATCTCGGCAGTTTACGGGCTGAAATCGCGTACGCGGGTCGAGACCCCGCGAGGCGGCTCAGTGCTTTGGCGAGCCAAGGCACAATGCGGTTCGCGCGATTCAAATTCAATGCGGAGGAACAATGAGAACACTGCGTGTATTGATTGCATTGGCGATTGTCAGTGTGCTGACCGGCTGCGGCTACAACACGATCGTTACGCAGGAGCAGGCGGTCACGGCATCCTGGTCGGAGGTGTTGAACCAGTATCAGCGACGCGCCGATCTGATCCCCAATATTGTCGAGACGGTCAAGGGCGAAGCCAACTTCGAACAGACCACGCTGCAGAACGTGATCGAGGCGCGCGCTCGCGCCACTTCCATCCAGGCGACGCCCGATCTGGTCAACAACCCGCAGGCCTTCGCGCAGTTTACGCAGGCGCAGGGGCAACTGAGTTCGGCGTTGTCGCGATTGCTGGTGACCGTCGAGAATTATCCGAACCTGAAGGCCAACGTCGCGTTTCAGGAGCTGCGCGCGACGCTGGAAGGGACGGAGAATCGCATTGGGATCGCACGCAAGCGATACATCGATACGGTGGCTCAGTACAACACCACGATTGCACTGTTGCAGAACTTTCTCGGAAAGCTGCTCACCGGTGCGAAACCAAAACCGCAATTTTCGGTAGCCGACGAAGGCGCGATCAGCCGTCCGCCAACCGTCGATTTCGGCACCAAGAAATAGCAATCCCGCATGATTTTGAGTGCGCGCAAGGCGTGCGCGATTGTGGGTGTTTTCGTCTGCGCGCTAGCTGCCTCTGGCCTTGCGCAGACGCCACCCGAGTTGCCTAAGGGGCTCGCGCCCTCCGGATCGCCGGTTTTAACGCCGGCGCCGCCGGGGGTGCAGCCTCGGTCTCCGCCAGCGCCTGCGCCACGGAGTGAGGCCGCACCGACATTGCCGGACGGTACGTTGGCAGTACCACCGCTGGCGCGAGTCACTGACACTGCTGGCGTGCTCGACGCTGCTGCGCGCTCGCAACTTGAAGCGAAGCTCGCTGCGTTTGAACAGGCGCGCGGCTCGCAGATTGCAGTCATCGTTGTGCCGAGCACGAAGCCTGAGCCGATCGCGGACTTTGCGAATCGGGTTGGCGGCACGTGGAAGATCGGGCGCGCGGGTGTGGGCGATGGCGTGTTGATTGCGGTCGCGGTCGGTGATCGTCGATCCTGGATCAGCATTGCGCGGTCGCTCGAAGGTGCGCTGCCCGACATCATTGCAACGCGCATCACGCGCGAGCAAATGGGGCCGTACTTTGCAAAGGGTGACTTCGCGGGCGGCCTGAACGCAGGGGTGGACGCTGTTATCAGCCGGATCGAAGGCGAAGGGCTGCCGACGCCGGCCGGTATCCCACGCGAGCGCGTCAGCGGAGGCGAAAGCGTGATGTCGGTGCTGATCCCGCTGATCATTGGCGGCGTCATTTTCAGCGGCATGTTGCGGCGGCGCCTTGGAGTGCCAGGCGCTGCGATTGGCGGCGTTGGTGCGGGAACGCTCGCCGGATTCGCTTTGTCTTCGCTTTTGCTTGGAGGTATTGCGGCGATTGCCGTGTTCCTGTTTACCGCTTTCATGGGCGGTGGCGGTGGCCGCGGTGGCCGTGCACTGGGAGGGCGGGGTGGACCGATCTTTCTGCCCGGTGGTTGGACCGGTGGAGGAGGAGGATGGAGTGGTGGGGGCGGCGGTGGCTGGAGTTCGGGCGGCGGCGGTGACTTCTCAGGCGGTGGTGGCGGAAGCAGTTGGTGACGATGAATAAACTCAAACGCCTGATTCAGCATGCTGTCAAAACTCCGCAATCGGTGAATCGCTCGTTTCCTCCCGACGTGCTGAAGCGAATCGAAGAAGCAATCGCCGAAGGCGAGCGGACGCACTCGGGTGAAATACGGTTCGCGGTTGAAGCCGCGTTGCCATGGAGCTACCTAAGACGCAACGCTCCCGCGCGCGAGCGCGCGGAAATGCTGTTCGGCAAGTTGCGCGTGTGGGACACCGAAGGCAACAATGGTGTGCTCATTTATGTCGAGCTCGCCGATCAACGCATTGAAGTCGTGGCCGACCGCGGCGTCGCCCGCCATGTGCCGAATGCGCGCTGGGACGAGATATCCAACATGATGCGCGAGCGATTCCGGACCGGCGAATTTCAGGAGGGCAGCATTGCCGCGGTGCGCGCAGTCAATGCATTGCTGGTCGAACGGTTTCGCCTTCCGGATGGCGCCACCAACCCCAACCAGTTAAGCGACGCACCAACCGTGCTGTGATCTCTGCCAGCGCCTCGGCGCCCCAGCGTAAGTTCTTATCACGCAACGCGACCCATTGACGTGAAAACGGGAGATCCCCATGTCGATTAAGCATCCACTGGCCACACAACCCCGAGAAATAAATCAGTTCGCGACGCTGGGAGGCGGCTGTTTCTGGTGTCTGGAGGCGGTTTACGAAGAAGTGCAGGGGGTGGTCGACGTTGAATCCGGATACGCGGGAGGCCATGTAGCTAACCCAGAGTACGGCGCTGTATGCGACGGCACCACAGGCCACGCCGAAGTGGTGCGGGTCGAATTCGATCCGCAGCAGATTGCGTATCGGGAGATTCTCGAAATATTTTTCGTGATTCACGATCCGACCACGCTGAACCGGCAGGGCAACGATTCCGGAACGCAGTATCGGTCGGTCATTTTTTATCACTCTGAGGAGCAGCGAAGTGTTGCCGAGGCGGTAATGCGGGAGGCGCAGGCGCAATGGAGCGCGCCGCTGGTCACGCAAGTGCTACCAGCGCCCGAGTACTACCGCGCTGAAAACCATCATCAGGAGTACTACCGTCACAATCAGTCGGCGGGTTATTGCGTTTTTGTCGTTTCGCCGAAAGTCGCCAAGTTTCGCAAGACGTTTACCGCTAAACGAAAGAATTCCATGGTGGATTAGCCGCAATCCGCGATGCCGGGCCCCGAGGCTTAAACGCTAACATTCGGCCAACCTCGAGGAAAGGGCATCGGAATGATCCGTCGCAACGTTTTAGTCGCTTTGTTCGCATCTACGCTCGCTGTGTCGATGACCGGCGTCGCCGCTCAGGAAGTCGGCAGCAAAGCGCCTGCTTTTGATTTGCCGACGGCAACGAAACCCGTGCGTCTGGCTGACTTGAAAGGTCAGGTCGTCTACATCGATTTCTGGGCGTCATGGTGCGCGCCGTGCAAGCAGTCGTTCCCGTTCATGAGCGAGATGCAAGCGAAGTACGGCCCGCGCGGGTTTACCGTGATTGGCATCAACGTCGATCAAAAACGCGAAGATGCCGACAAGTTTCTAGCCACCACGCCGGCCAAGTTCACCATCGGTTTCGATACGACCAGCAAGGTCGCCGAGGCTTATCAGCCCAAGGGCATGCCAACGTCGTTCTTGATTGGCGCGGACGGCAAAGTGCGCGCGATGCACGTCGGGTTCAAGGACAGTAATCGCGAAGAGATCGAGCGCGAGATCCAGGCGGCACTGGCTGCAGCACGCAAATAAGGGAATTAGCAATGAAACGGTTCGCATCGGTATTCACATGCGCGGGCGCGCTCGCTTTGAGCGTTGCCTTGGTCGGATGCAGCACGGTGCAACCGTGGCAGAAGGGCAATCTTGCAAAGTCGGAGATGTCGTTTGACCACGACCCTCTGCAGACACGGTTTGAAGAACATACGTACTTCAGTAAAGAGGGCGCGTCGGGCGGGATGAGCGTCGGCGGCGGCGGTTGCGGGTGCAACTGAAAATGGCCACATCCATGAAGACCGGCTCGATTCTCGCGGCAGCAATGGCCCTGCCTGGCATGCTGCCTTCTGCGCACGCGCAGGTGACGGTGCCCAACGCAACGCTGATTCAATTCAAATATTTGTACTACCGCGACTATCAGGATTCGGGAAACCGCATCACGGTGAAATCGCCTGCGTTGTATTTGCTGGCGCCGATAAGCGAGAGCTGGGTGTTCGAGATCGGTGCGGTGTACGACAGCATCACGGGCGCTTCTCCTTACTATCACACGGTGCTGTCGGGTGCCTCAGGTGAGGGCGTGGAAGATAAGCGCGCAGCTGGTGATATCACCGTCACCAAGTATTTTGGCCGCACTGCAATCTCGGCGCGAGCGGCGTACTCAACCGAAGACGACTACAAGTCGGTTGCAGGTGGCCTGACGTTGCGGCACGCGACGCCTGATCAGAACACGACGTTCACACTTGGGGGGGGTTACTCGTCCGATCAGATTTCTCCGGCCGACGGACCCGCTTTCACGCGCACCAAGACGACGGTGGACGGCATCGTCGGGATCTCGCAGGTGCTAAGCAAAAACGACACTGCGCAAGTCAATTTGTACTATGCGCAGCAGCGCGGGTATCTGACCGATCCGTACAAGGCTTTATACGGCGTCGACCAGCGGCCCGACAAGCGTGACCAGATGGCTGCGTTGATTCGCTGGAATCACTATTTCGAAGGATTGAAGGCGTCGCTGCGCACGTCGTATCGCTTCTATCACGACGACTGGGAAATCAACGCGCACACCGGCACGGTCGAATGGGCCCAGGAACTGCCATACGGGTTCACATTAACGCCAAGCGTGCGGTACACGAGTCAAAGCGCTGCGTTCTTCTATTACGACCCGGTGTACGACGCTGCCCTAGGACCGCCATTTCCGCCGGGTTATGTGAACAACCCGAACGGGTTCTACACCAGCGATCAGCGGCTTTCAGCTTTCGGTGGTATCACGCCCGGCATCAAGGTGGCGAAATCGTTTGTCGGCGGCTGGTCGGTTGACGCCAAAGCCGAGTATTACGAGCAGCGCGCTGACTGGCGCGTTGGCGGCGACGGCAGTCCGGGGCTGCAGGACTTCAAGGCGCAGTTGTATCAGGTTGGCGTCAGCAAGAAGTTCTAAGACGTAGCCCCTCGCGTTAGCATCGCGCAGCATCCACAGGCTGCGCGTGCACCTTTCCTCGTACTCATTTGCGTTTCGCGCGATGGCATCGCACTGTCAGGTGCGTGTCTATGCGCCTGATGAATCGGTCGCGCGCGAGTGGTCTGACGCTGCGATTGCCGAAGTGCGCCGCATCGAAAGCAAATATTCGCGCTATCGGGACGACAGCGTTACTGCGGCGATCAACCGCGCCGCCGGGGGGGCAGCAATCCCCGTCGACGCCGAAACTGCCGCGCTGCTCGATTTTGCGTCCGCTCTGCATGCGCAGAGCGAAGGCCTGTTCGACTTGACCAGCGGTGTGTTGCGTGGCGCGTGGGATTTCAAGGCGCAGCGCGTTCCATCGCAGGAAGCGATCGGTAAGTTGCTCACGCATGTCGGCTGGTCGAAGGTCACCTGGCTTGCGCCAACATTGCGCTTGGACGCCGGTATGGAGATCGACTTTGGCGGCATCGGAAAGGAATATGCCGCCGATCGAGCAGCGACCCTGCTCATGGACCTCGGGGCCCGGCATGGCCTCGTCAACCTCGGCGGCGACGTGCGCATCATCGGGCCACACGCTGACGGCAATGCGTGGAAAATTGCGGTGCAGGATCCACGCGGCAACCCTGGTGCCACGATCGCGCATCTCGAGGTGTCGCACGGGGCGATGGCAACCTCGGGCGACTACGAGCGTTACTTCGAATCCAATGGGCGTCGCTATTCGCACTTGCTGGACCCACGCACCGGCTGGCCTGTGGAATTCTGGCGCTCGGTATCGGTGGTGGCGCCGATTGCAATCGCAGCCGGCGCGTGTGCAACGGTTGCGATGCTCACGCCGGTCGATCGTGCGTTAAAGTTTCTTGACGCGCAGGGCGTGCGCTATCTGGCCGTCGACGCTGTTGGCCACCAGCATTCGAAGTGAGGAGCAAGGACAGATGATACGAACAAGAATTGTCGTTGGCTTGACACTGATGGGATGCCTCATCGCGCCCGCCGCCGCGCAGCAATTTGGTGATTCAGCGAAACTCATCGCCGCTCAAAAGGAGGCAATGGCGAGCCTGCAGGCCATGAACGGCGTATGGCGCGGCACCGCGACGGTAACGACACCTTCCGGCGAGGTGCGTTTGAGCACGCAGACCGAACGTATCGGTCCGTTTCTCGACGGTTCGCTGAAAGTGATCGAAGGTCGCGGCTACGACGCCGACGGCCGTGTCACGTTTAATGCGTTTGGCATCGTCTCGTATAACCCTTTAACGCGCGCATACAGCATGCGCTCGTACGCACAGGGTTATGCCGGAGAATTTTCGTTCAAGCCGACAGCGGATGGCTACAGCTGGGAAGTTCCTGCGGGACCTGCGACGATCCGTTACACCGCAACCATCAAGGACGACGTGCTGCACGAGATCGGCGAGCGGATTGTTGGAAGTGGCGATCCGGTTCGAATCTTCGAGATGACGCTTAAGCGAGTCGGAGATAGCGACTGGCCCGCCGCCGGCGCGATCGCGCCGAAATAGCCGCGCTAGCGAACGACTGCCTTCGCCAGCTCCATCAATGTCAACGGTGCGCTTCCTTCTGCCTTGTTGTTCGCAATGATGTAGCTCGGCTGCTCGCTCTTGATCGCAACGTGGAT
>Ga0136634_10001095_pt1 | contig 10633 bp, 13 predicted proteins | sample AntDrymUQ8332106_2_FD_104654 | JGI IMG/M metagenome (GOLD analysis project Ga0136634, IMG submission 104654) | Polar desert sand microbial communities from Dry Valleys, Antarctica - metaG UQ833 (21.06) | ecosystem: Environmental > Terrestrial > Soil > Desert | place: Antarctica: Dry Valley... | reverse complement strand
CTCTCATAAAAAAAGTGTCCTCTACGGAGCTATCGCCGGAATTGCCTATCAAAGCATTATTGAAATACAGGACGGGTACTCTGCCGAATGGGGATTTAGTACCGCTGATATGGGCAGTAATTTCTTAGGTGCTGCCATGTTCGTTGCTCAAGAGCTTACCTGGGAAGAAAAAAGAATCCGATTAAAACTCAGTTTTACTAATCATAATTATCCAAAAGATGTTACAAATCGATATGAACAGTTGTTCGGAACTTCTTTTGTGGAACGATACCTAAAGGATTACAATTCTCAAACGTATTGGATGAGTGTTAATCCGAGATCTTTTTTTAAGAACAGTAAATTTCCAAAATGGTTAAATATTGCCACCGGTTACAGTTCTGATCTTTTGTTAGGTGGAAGAGAAAATAGATGGACCGATAAGCAAGGCGTTTTTTTTGACCGAACCGATATTCCACGCACGAGAAGGTTTTATCTTTCGCCGGATGTTGATTTTACAAGGATCCCAACAAAGAGTAAATTTTTAAAAACGATATTTCTGCTAATGGGAGGAATTAAAATTCCAGCACCTACACTTGAATTAAATTCGAAGGGAAATCTGCGGGGGCATTGGTTCTATTTTTGACATTCACTGATTATTATTCCCAGATAATGTAACAACAACAATTGGTAAATCATATACAAGACAACAAGAACATCATACAAATAAAAACACAAATTCCTTTTTCATAATTAATATTAATGAATGGTAACGTTGTGAATTATCTTATAAAAAATTCATGAAAAATCTGAAATAAGTTCAAAAAAATATTACCAAAAATGGTTGGCTATTCCATCCAGGCGCCTTTCACAATATCTCCCTCGACTTCCACATAGATATGTTCCTGTAAAGTAGTGGCTACTGAAATTCCGACATAGTCTGATTGAACCGGGAAAGCTTTGTGCGTTCGCTCTACCATTACCAGGGTTTGAATTTTTTTCGGATGAAATTCCAGAAACGGTTTGATGGCATACAGCATGGTTTTACCACTATTGGCTACATCATCAACGATGATGATGACTTTATTATTAAAATCAGACTGCTTACTTAAAGTGATTTCACCAGGCGCTCTTTTATCAAGAGAAAGTTGGATTAATTCTGCGTGAATGGAACTGATCTGATGTAACAATTGTTGAATATTGGCTGCTATGATGCTTCCGTTCTCCCGAATACCTACCAATAATAATTCCTGTTCATCCAGATTATTTTCCACTATTTCGTAAGCCATACGCTGCAATTTCCTGAAGGCAGTTGACTGATCGAGTATATAGTTTTTGACCATTCCATTTTTTTTCAAATCTAATGCAATAAGCAGAATACGTAAAGAAGAATACAGAAGACAGAATCCAGAATAACTAATCGTGCTGAATTACTTCTTAAAAGTGGCACAGGAGGAATTATGAAATTCGCTTATTTGTATTTTTAGGATTTGATTGACCTGATCTTGTTTTTCTTCTGTATCCTGTCTCCTGTATTCTGTTTTATGTTTTCTGTATTCTTAATTCTACCTTCACTATAGAAATTAAATCCATGTCATATATTCAGCAAATCCTTTTTATAATTGTCGCCGTTGTTGCTACCTGGTTATTTGCCAAAAAAGTAATACAGATCCGGAGAAATATTTTTCTTGGTAAGAATGAACCTTATAATGACCGCCCCGCCGAACGCTGGAAGAATGTATTGTTACTGGCTTTTGGCCAGAAGAAAATGTTTCGCAACCCCCTGGTAGCAATTTTGCACTTTGCGATCTACGCAGGGTTTATTATAATCAATCTAGAAGTGCTTGAAATTTTTCTGGATGGTATTTTAGGAACGCATCGGTTATTTTACCAGTTCCCATTGTATTCTTTCCTGATCAATAGTTTTGAATTCCTTGCCATTGGAGTCTTCCTCGTATGCGTTGTATTTCTTGTTCGCCGGAACTTTATTAAGTTAAGGCGATTTATCAGCCGTGAGCTTGATGGATGGCCGCGTAGCGATGCAAATTATATTCTCATTACCGAGATCATCCTGATGACATTATTTATTACCATGAATGCTTCTGATACTTTGTTGCAGGAACGCGGATATGGAACCTATGCACAACATGCAACCGGAAATTTTTCTTTCTCGCAATGGCTGCATCCCTTACTCAACAATGTAAGTGATACCTCACTGGTGATCGTTGAACGTGTTTGCTGGTGGCTGCATATTCTGGGCATCTTTGCTTTTCTGAACTATCTTCCTTATTCAAAACATCTGCATATATTATTAGCATTTCCTAATACATACTATGCCCGTCTGGAACCGAAAGGCAAGTTCAAAAATATGAACTCCGTTCAAAACGAAGTGCTTTATGCCATGCAACCTGAATTGACACCTATTGATGCATCCCCACCTGAAAAATTTGGGGCAAAAGATATTTTTGATCTAAGCTGGAGAAATTTATTGGATGCGTACACTTGTACAGAATGCGGGCGCTGCAGTGCTGCTTGTCCTGCAACACAAACGGGCAAATTACTTTCACCCCGTAAAATCATGATGGATACCCGGGACCGGGCCGAAGAGGTGGGCAGGAATATCAATTCCAATGGAGAGTTTAAGGATGATGGAAAATCACTCTTGCATAATTATATTTCAGTAGAAGAACTCCGAGCCTGTACTACCTGCCAGGCATGCGTTGAGGAATGTCCCGTGGCGATTTCTCCACTCGAAATTATTATAGAGTTGCGACGTTCACTCATCATGGAAGAAAGCAACGCACCCCAGGAATGGAATGCCATGTCGAGCAATATTGAAAATAATTTTGCTCCCTGGAAATTGAGTCCTGACGAAAGGGATAAATGGGCAGAAGAACTGAAGCAGGTGGAATAAATTCCCAGCTTTGCGATCAATCTTTGGGAATACTGAATGCGCGCTTTTGCTAGAATATTCTATTGATGTCGAGTGCAAAATTATGAAGAGATTTCTTACTTCGAGGCAATATGCTGTTATCGCAACATCAAATCCGCTTCGATCGAAATGACAAGAGAAGAAGATTTAAAAAGTGCATTGCCAAAATAATTACAACTTATTGCTCGCCTCACCCTCCTCCTTCATCTCACTAATTGCATCTTTTTTTCTGATCATTTTCCAAAGCATGAGCAGGGCTGTAATAGCAAATATGCTTCCCATTATGTATTGAATGATATTCTGGTTATCATTCAGCCGGTCAACAATCAGTTGCCCGCCGAAAATAAATATGAGGTTGCCAATAAAAGTTCCGATTCCAATTCCAAGAATATAAATGTTGTAGTGGCTATTCTTTGGTGCCAATATCTTTTTAGTAAGTAGAACAGTACTCCATCCGAACCAAAAAGGAATTTGAAGTGGATTCAATGCGCTCAATACAACGCCGAGCCAAAACCGATGAAATGAATATGAGAGAAGCACATTCTTTTTTTCTTCAGGATCAGCAGCTGCGATAAAACTGGACACCGCAAGAGCTGAAATGATCAATACCGTAAACCATTCCAGCCAGCGAAACAGTTTTTTTCTCCTGCGCACCCAATCCATGGCAACCAATGAAATACGTACATAGATAATTTCTACCAGCAATGCCCCTAATGCAAAATAAATAGCCGGGCGAATGCCATCTGAAATGGAAATTTGCATGGCTGCAATGTTCAGGGTTCCAAGCGGAAGGGTACCCAGAAAACTAATGAACAACCCCGTTATGAAAATGCGCAGAAACTTCATGGTTAAAAATAAAACATTCTAAGTACGAAGTTAGAAGTACGAAGTACTTACTATTCCGGCATAGCTGCTAGTTTCTGAGAATACAATTTATCCTCCCTGAACATGTTCACACCTTCTTTGAAGGTAAGATATCTATGTCCTCTTTTATGATTCATCCTGCTGATTTTTGAAAGTATAACCCAATGATTGATGATCACTTTCCAGGCGTAAAACAAAGAATGTCTGGGATCATACATGTGTGTAGGTTCAGCGCCTGCACCATTAACTTCAATGACGGAAAAATTTTTCCCTTTCTTTAATTCTTCTACAGTATTGTAACGAATATCCAGTCGTCCAAAATAAAACTCCTTTACCTGTTTACAAATATTATCAATTGTTTCGGTAAGCTCCTCGTCAATCCAATGAGAATAATCTAAAAATTTAGCTCCCCTGGCGTGATTGCCATAGGGTACCAGCACTTTCCTCTCTCCATCAGGAAGCACGGTATTAAGTTCCTTGCCATACATTCTTTCAAGACTATCCATTTGAAGAATTGCTCTTTTCTCATTTTTCAACAATTCTTTCATTGTGGTTTTTCCATTTCCGGAAACGGATAAAAATTCCTTTTTTACAATACCCGTAATGACTCCTCTTTCCTGATCAGGATAACGGTAATAGAAAATACCCACCTCATTTTTATAAGCAACAAATTCCTGGATGTGAAAATCAAGGTATGCATTCTGAACATATAATTTTACATCAGCCTCGTCTTTTAAAGCCTTTACCCCACGTCCTCTACCCCCTACATCGGGCTTACCTATCAGGGGAAACCTCAGGCCCTGCATTTTCAATTGTTCAATAACGATATCCCCATTGGCAGGTAAAGAAAAGAAAGCCGTTTTAGGAGAGAGATGAGGCGGCATGATTCCATATATATCTTTTTTGGATTCATTTAAAAAACCACCATTCTGGATAGATGGATTTGAAGCGGAAAAGAAGAATAAAGATCTGGCCCGTAGACAAAAGTAGAACCAGATAGGATATAGCAAGGTATACACAGCACTAAAGCTCCAGTATTCCCAATTGAATAATTTAATAAAAAAAGGACGATGCAGGACGCGCTGTAGACGATTCATTATTTGTATTTGCCTGCCAATGATTTTGCAAATACCAGGTCCTGTTCAAAGGATTGATTATTTTTAAAATCAAGGTAATGCATGAGTGCCTGATGCTTTGAAATAGATAGAGAAGTTACACTTACCGTAAAAACCTGGCCACGGTTCATCATTAAATCGTTATGGCTATCACCATCACCCGTGAATTGGTGAAAATTTAAAATGTCATTCAGCGAAGTCGTTTTCTTTTCGCTGATCCATTTCTCGAACCATTGATTCCTTTTTTCAATGACAAGTGCATCATATAATGTTACGGAGGACCAGATATGAGGTTTAGTTTCGTCGAGCTGCAACAGATGTTTTTGATCGCCATCCCAGCGGCATTCAAATAACCTGTGGTCATCCCAAATAATCGCTGTAAACGGCTCGATGTTATCCAATGTGAGGGCTAAAAAATGATTATATGGTTCAGGATGATCAATCAGCTCTATCAATACAAGGCCCCGGCTTTTACGATAAGGTCGCTGGGGAATGTGAGCAATAAAACCTCCGTTCAAAAAAACAATGGCATTCCCATTTTCATGTGCAGCGATCCAGGTACCATTCGCATCGCCATCCCTCGGAAATAGAATTTTCCCGGAATTGAAATGAGCTATTTCAGGCGCTGAAGCTACGGAACGCCGATGCTGTTCATCGCGGTTCGATGTTAAAAAAATCGTATGTCCTGAAGGAATAAAAGTTACTGTGCACATTGTTTGCGATACTTAACGGTCGAGGAAGCCACGCCGAAATCATCCGACAATTGAATTCCCGACACCTCCGTGATACCCACACGTATCAGTGCCATATGATGGATTGTATGTTCAAGGTTATACGCAATTTCCCTGTAATAATTAGTTGTAATAGTGATGGCCTCTGTGCTATGTTCATCATAACAGGCTTCAAGCACTAATTCTTTATTGGGCCTGCTTAACTTTTTATAGATATCCTGTAATGACCGGGTGGCAAATTCTTTATCGGTTTCAACCGCGATATCTCGAGGTCTTTTTTCGTAATTGACCATATTAGTGTCATACCCTTTTTCTAAACACTGAAACAATTCTACGATATGACGTACATGCTGACCAATGGTGTTATTGAACAAGGTATTACAGGGCTTACTATATTCCCCGGGAGAAAGCTGATCAAGGGTATCCGCAAGTTGCACAAAAACATTATTTACAGCTTGTTGTAATTGCATTGTTCTGTTTTAATGGATGCAAAATAATATTATTTTTCTATTAACAATGCTCCCATATCAATTTTTATAGACCAGTTGTTCACTATCTATCCTTTTAGGGCAAATACCCTCAATATTACAGTAAGGTTATCAGCGGTTGAGCTACTCTCACCTACCCCATAATCTATTCTGTTAATCTTGAATTCACCCGTGAATAAATAGCCCCCTTGCTGAGGAATTGCAGTAAAGGGAAAAAATACTTCCCGGGTAACATTTTTAATCGTGAGTTTACCATACATAAAAAGGGTCCCCGGCTTTGTAGAAGTGGTGATCTTCATTGATATAAACCGGATATTCGGGTATTTTTTACTATCAAAGTATTCTTCTTTCCTAAGGTGGTTATCCCGCATATCGATGCCAGTATTCACAGATTTAGATTGAACGCTTACATCCATACTACTTGCAGGCAGGTTATCTGGAAAAAAAGTAATGGCCCCCTGCAATCCCCTGAAAGATCCAGTTACGTTAAATCCTAAATTTTTAATCCTGAATGTAACGGAGGATTGGTCTTCCACAGGTTTTAATACCTGGGAATGGGAAGATTGCCAGGATATCATACAAATAATGAGGAAAAGGTATCTGTTCATAACAACGACGTAAAGAGCAAAGCTATGTACAAACGAGGTTAACAACCATCACCAAAAGTGGAACCCTCACCTCATTGGTTATGGCATCATTAATTCCGCAGATCCGAATAAGTGATTATACTGCTCACAATGGATCAAAGCATACTTGTATTGTGTAAACTCTGGCTTGCCAGTAATAGTATACGACTGGTTGCCGGAAGTGGATTTAAGATCACCCAGCTTTATGAAACTAAGGGGTTGTATTTCTTTAGATAAATACACCTTGAGATCAGGACCATTAGTTGTTGTAAAATTTGCAAGCCTGAGTTGCCATTGGCCATTGCTTTCATACACTCTTGCCGTACCGGATACTGTTCCATAAGGACCTTTTTTAAAAACACCTTCATATCGAATGACTGCAGTTGTTGAATCATAAACCTCATTGATGGCAACCGTAGAAGTTTTTTTTGTACAGGAACTGATGGCTGTGATCAAAATAATGCCGAGGATGAACAAGTTTTTCATAAATAGTTATTTGGTGAAGTGATATGCTATTCCTAATCCGAAATTATTTGCCTTATTGCGGAAACGGTCGTTGGTGGAACCATCTGAAAAAGTCTGTTTGCGGTTTTCTGTTTTATACTCCACAAAGATGAATTGATAAACAGCTTTTAATGCCCAATGATCATTCAGTTTATATTTCACGAAAAATTCAGAGTTTAATGTACCGCGGTCATGATCTCCGGTCAATAAAACATTGAATCCGGTTGGTTTTGTATTGGGCTCAATGGTAGTAGTTCCATTGCTGGTAAGGATCCCACTTCCTTTTCTTCCTACCGTAAACCCAATAAGATCGATATTGAATCCACCATACCATTTACGCGAAAAGTTGTATCCAAGATTGACAGCGAGGTTGAGGGAGTTCGTTAAAGGGCGCTGAACCGTTAAGGTATCAAAATTCTGTTCTTCCTGCCCGGCAAAAAAGATGAGGAATGGCGTTGTTGATGTTCTTGTTTTGTTAGCGGGGCCTGCCGTAAGAAAATCTTTCTTCGTTCCAAAATATGTTGTTGATCTTGCACCTAACCCTATTTCGATCCTTTGTTTTTTACCAATTTTCCAATTGTAAACATAAGAAGCTGCCGCTGAAGCCTGAGAGCTTCCTACCGTTGCGGTAATATCTACATATTGGTTCACACGGGATCGAGGCTCAGTCTGAGCAGATCCAGAAACCGAATGAATAAATGCCAAAAAAGACATGATCCATTTCATATGAGTTGTTTTTTCTTTATTAGAAATAGTAACTGATGGCGATAAATGATCAATAGTATGAGACAACAAACAAAGGCTGTTATCGCGTAAATAAATAAAACGTAATCACCACCAACTTCTAAGCCCAATATGGTTAGATGAAAGAAAATAGCTCCACTCATCAGCCCCAATCCCAATATAGCACCAAAACCTGTTGTTCGTGGATAAAGGATTAAAATAGATGCAATCAATTCAACAACACCCGTTCCAATTCTTCCCCATGGCTCCATACCGAGCATTGTAAATAATTGAACTGATTCTTCCTGACCGGTGAATTTAAAATACAATGTTTGCAACATGATTATTGCGGCCAGCAATCGTAATATCCAAATGGCAACAACCGAAAATTTCATATCCATATTTTTGATGTACTGAATCAATGCAAAGTTTTCTGCCAGTTTATTTCTGCCTTTTTTTTCAAGTTTAACTCATCCTTATTCCAATCTTCCAAAGTGTTATTGAAAAACTTATTATAAAAAAGGTTCAATTTCCCATCTACAATTTTAAAAGTTTTTGGATTTACACTGACTTTTTCAGCGTTTGAACCCATGGCGTAAGCGCACCATCCTCCATAGGCAGGTTCATACTTTGAAGGGTTTTTCCGGAAAATTTCTTTATTCCCTACGGAAGAAAAATAATAAGTGACCCCTTCATGAGCGAGCGCGTGATTTCTACTACCCTTAACAGCCATTGACTGACTAAAATAAGCTACGGCATCATATCCTTCCAGAGCAACCCCGGAATTAAGATTGAGATGATTTTTACGCACCGAAACATCCTGGGCAAAAGGAATACCGGAGAATGCACAAAGAATAAAACTTAAAAATAAATGCTTCATATAAGAGTAATGAAATATACGGGCTGAAATGTCAGATCGATTTTAAAAGTAACTCTGAAAAACAAAAATATAAGGGATTTGAAGAAGCCTCTGTCGCCTATGTGACACTTATACGCCTTTGTAAAATTTTAACATCGGGAAAGCAAATCTCCTGGCGTTTATAATTAAGTATTCCCTCCGAGGAGAGCTCATTGAGGATCGTGGTCACAGTCTGTCGGCTTGAACCGATTAGGTGTGAAATATCTTCGTGGGTAAGGTAGTTAACTATACAAAATCCTTCGTTTGTTTCTACTCCATTACTTGTTTGTATCAGTTGCCATAAAAAATGCAACAACCTTGTTTTTACATCCTTATTGAGAAGATTTACCAACCTGTTTTCAATCACCCTTAATTTATTTCCAACCTGCATACTGTACTTCAATGCCAGCTCAGGCTTTTTGCGAAGAAGTTTTTGAAAGTCTTCAACAGTAAATGCACATAAACTGACATCCGATTTATAGGCTTTTGCAAACTCGCCATTCAGATTACTTCTCTCGAGTGTTATCTGACCAAATATTTCACCTTTTTGAATAATCTCCCGGATAACCTCAATACCCTCATCATTGATATAACCTATTCGAATGTATCCTTCCTTTATAAAATAAAGCTTGTTATGATGAAATGCTTCAAAATAAACATAGTCATCTTTTGCTGTTTCTATAAAGTTGTGTACAATGTTCAGGTCCTCATAATCGTCATCATTTAAATGCGACCATAAGTTGTAGTTACGAATAAGAAGAATTTTATCCTCAGCAGACATAATACCGTATTACAGTTACAAAAATAGAGGATGAAAAGATAAGGTGGATGCTTTTGTTTGGAGGCGCTATTTAAGACTTTACAATTCTTTTTGAAATATATTTGACCAGCCGAATAAATACTTTGTAGCTATTAAACTTATCAGAATGCATATAAATACGATGGCCGAGTTGATGGCAAAGGGTGAATCACCGGAAATTTTGTTCTGGGTAGGCTGTGCCGGAAGTTTTGATCAACGCGCCCAAAAAATAACCAAGGCCTTTGCCACCATCTTAAATAAAGTTGGAATTCATTATGCCATCCTTGGAAAAGAGGAAATGTGCACAGGTGATCCTGTACGCAGGGCAGGTAATGAATTCATGTTTCAGATGATGGCCTACCAGAATATTCAGGTATTGAATAATTATAACATTAAAAAAATCGTAACTGCATGTCCGCATTGTTTCAACATAATTAAGAACGAATATCCCGAACTTGGAGGTCAGTATGATGTCATTCATCATACTACTTTTTTACAACAACTCATTGATGAAGGAAGAATAAAATTAAACGATGCACATTCCTTCAAAGGAAAGCGCATCACCTATCATGATAGTTGTTACCTGGGTCGGGCAAATGATATTTATGAAGCACCCCGTAAGGTTTTGGAAGCTTTGGATGCGGAGCTGGTAGAAATGAAACGGTGCCGTTCCAAAGGGCTTTGCTGCGGTGCAGGCGGAGCGCAAATGTTCAAGGAAGAAGAAAAAGGGGTTAAACGTATCAACCAGGAAAGAACCGATGAGGCTATTGGTACAGGAACAAATATCATCGCAGCGGCTTGCCCTTTTTGTAATACCATGCTTACGGATGGCGTGAAATCAACAGAAAAAGAAGATTCCGTTCAAGTAATGGATGTAGCCGAATTAATTGAAATGGGAATGAGGTAATTTGTTAATGTGCTAATGTGCTAATGTGCTAATTTGCTAATGTGCTAATGTGCTGATGTGCTGATGTGCT
>Ga0136634_10001094_pt1 | contig 10636 bp, 7 predicted proteins | sample AntDrymUQ8332106_2_FD_104654 | JGI IMG/M metagenome (GOLD analysis project Ga0136634, IMG submission 104654) | Polar desert sand microbial communities from Dry Valleys, Antarctica - metaG UQ833 (21.06) | ecosystem: Environmental > Terrestrial > Soil > Desert | place: Antarctica: Dry Valley... | reverse complement strand
GGAATATAAAAAAGTTCCTGCCCATAAACTTGCACATGGTTACAGAAGGGAAGGGGAAGCATGGAGCGAAGAAGTTTTGTTATCCGATGGTTCATACGGAGCAATGGGCGGATTGATCACATCCATTGAAGATTTTGCAAAATACATGGAATTGCATATCAATGCATGGCCAATAAGAAGCGGTAAAGAAAGTGATGTGCTTAAGAGAAGTTCATTAAGAGAGATGCAAACAACGGGTGTGTTTAGCGGTTTTAATCCTGCCTTTCGCTTTCCCAATGGAAAAACTTGTGGAGTCAGCAGTTTATATACTTATGGCCTGGGCATGGTAAAAGACTGCGATGGAAAAACATGGATCGGACATAGCGGCGGACTGCCTGGCTTTGGCAGTAACTGGCGTTTTTATCCGGACTACGGAATTGGTGTTGTATGCTTTGCCAATTTAACCTATGCATCCACAGGCGGTATTAATTTAGCTGTGTTGGATACACTGATGAAAATGGCTGATCTGAAACCTAGGTCAATGCCGGTATCTCCAATTCTAAAACAACGCAAAGAAGAACTGGTAAAACTATTGCCACACTGGAACGATGCTGAAAACTCACGAATTTTTGCAGAGAATTTTTTTCCAGATAATCCAGTTGATTCGCTGCAAAAAACAGCAAAAACAATTTTTGAAAAAATAGGAAAAATTGTTCGTACAGGAGACTTAATACCGGAAAATCAATTAAGAGGAACATTTTTAATTGAAGGAGAAAAAGGAATGGCAGAAGTATTTTTTACCTTAACTCCCGAAAATCCACCACTTATTCAGGAATTTAGAATAAGGGGGATTCAAAAAAAGCAGTAAATTAAATTTTGAAAAACTATTAGCTGAGGAATTTTTTTGCTCTCCTTGAAAACAACACAAACCCTTTTCCAAAAAAGAAGACTCCCTTACCAAAAGCATTTTAAATTTTAACCATTATACTGTTATGAAAAAAAGTATTCTTCTATCATTACCCATGCTTATTCTTATGGCATGCAATTCTGACTCTGGTTCTTCATCCTCAAACACAAAAGAAGTAGAGAAAATTATGGATGCTTTTGTGAATGTATATGTAGACAAAGAGGATAAAATACTTGATAACATCATTTCGCATGATCCGGATATTGTTTTTTACACCTTTGGAACAACAACTATGAAAGGCTATAAAAGTATTAGAAAAACAATTTCTAAAAGCATAGAAAAAGTGGAGGACAGTGATATAAATGTACGGGACAGGAAGGTTAAAATCGACGGCGATATTGCATGGTTTTCACAGAGGGCTGACTGGAATTATGATTGGGATAATCAGCGCATTGAGGCAAAAGGTATTCGGATGACCGGCGTGCTGCGAAACCAGGATGGCGGCTGGAAGATTGTTCAGTGGCATACGTCTATGCCGCAACGGTAGTTATTTGGGGAATTTTGAACTGCCTATTTATTCCGCCTTTCCATAGGTAGTGCTTCTATACCGGGGTATATTGAAAATTATGAACTATAAGGAGCGGTTAAAAAGAATTACCGACAAAAATTGCATAAAAGGGCAACTCAAGTTATAAATAAAATAAGCGGATTGTTTATCCGCTTATTTTATTTGTTTAATTAAAACGTTCTTGCCGGTGTTGCATCTTTAGGTTTTTGCTTTGCTTTTTCTGTTTGGCTCATTCCCTGTGTGATCCATGACTCTGGTGTTCTTCCCAGCAAATAATGATCAAAAAATTCCTTTTGCCTTTTTTGATAATCCATTTGATTTTCTTTTTTTGCCAAACCGTGATTTTCATCTGCATATACCAGCATAATATGCGGTTTTTGCATGCGGCGCATAGTGCTGTACATTTCAATACCCTGGTGCCAGTCAACTGCACCATCCTTATCACCAAAGGCAACCAATAACGGGGTTTTTATATTTGCTGCGCCGTACATAGGTGAGTTGCGCATGTGCTCTTCCATTCTTTCGTACCACGGCCCATCAAAACGCCCCTGGCTTGTTTCAAAAATTTTTGCATCCGGTGTTCCCGTATTCCAGTAAATGGAATTACTCATGGAAATTAAATTAGTAAGTGGCGCACCGGCAATGGCAGCTTTAAAAATATTTGTTTGTGTAATAATGAAAGAAGTTTGATAAGCTCCCCAGCTATGCCCCATGAGACCTACTTTGCTTTTATCAATCATGCCTGTTTTTAAAACTTCTTCTACGGCAGGCACTACACAGTTGACTGCACTAATGCCGGGATCGTTGGTTTTGTAAACAATATCCGGACGAAAAACAAAATAACCATTTGTAGTAAAGTTGGTGGTGTTGTATGAGCCGCGTTGTGAAGGATTGGTATAACCATGCACTGTATTGCTCAGCGTTTCATAGATATAAGTGATCATGGGATATTGTTTACCGGGCTCGTAGTTAGCAGGGTAAAAAAGTGCTCCCTGCATTTTTTTGCCATCCTTATTGGTATAGCTAATGAGTTCACTCTTTCCCCAATAAAAATCTTTTTGTTGCGGGTTGGTAGCTGCTACCTGTTTTGCATCTTTAAAATTACTGGTAAGGTAAAGTGATGGCGATTTATCATAATCCTGCTTTACAAATAAAAAACTGTTGGCATCTTTTGCTTTTACAAGACGGTTCACCAGCATGTCTTCAAATACCAGCGGTTCTACTTTGCCTCCTTCCATTTTAGCATAGCCAAATTTTTTGGTTTTATCTCCATAGGCGCTGAAATAAATTGGCTTGCTGTCATCTAAGTAAGGCTCTTCAAAATCAAGGCGGGTAACACGATACATGGTTTCTGTTTTCTCTCCATCGGTTAATTTTCTTGCTCCTTTACCATCGGGTTTTACTGCCCATACATTATATTCATCATATAACAACACTTCCTTATCGCCTTTGATCCAGCCGCCCATTCCCACTGCAGGACGTGAAGCGGGGTGATCGTCTCTTATATCCCAGAAATCAGATTTTATATTCTGAGTGATATTGGTGTTTTGCCCGGTTGCAATGTTGTACGTCCACCAATGTTTTTCTTTAAAATACATTAAATATTTTCCATCAGGCGAAGTGCGGGGAAAAGTATTGAACCCGGAAAGTGTTTTTTCAAAAGCCAGTTTGCTTTCGCCTGTTTTTACATTTACAATATATGCATCTGCAAAATCTTCCTTAAATGCAGGCTTATATTTTTTGTCTGTATAAATAACTGCGTACTTCTGATTACCTGTAAGCTGTGCCAGAGGTGCCTCCTCTGAGGTGAGGCGAAAGAAACTGTTATTATCAATATTCCATGCAGTTAGAGAACTGAGAATAGTGTCCTGCCCTAAAGTAATTTTTTGTCTTGGCTGGATCTCCGGGTCTTTCCAATGCCAGATGTCAACCCCTGCAAGCTTTTCCGCAGTAGTTCCTTTTTTTGCAGCAATAACCGCTCTTGTGCTGTCAATGCGGACTGTGTCTTTTTTTGTCATGCTGTCGCCAGCTCTCTTGTCTTCTTTTTTGGCAAGTTCGTTATAGGTCCAGGGTTTCAGGCCAAAGAAAGCAGTGCCCATATCATCGCTCAATGCAAGATTAGAACCGGTGAAGATGCGCATATCTTTTGGGAAATTCTTTGCAGCTTCAGGATCGAATATTTTTAATGAAGGGGTTTTATAAATATTAGTGTAAGAATATACAACAGCATTATCTTCTTCGTAACGGTCCTTGCGATAGCTTTTGAAAAACGCAAGTCCATCTCCTTCTCTCTGCCAGGTCAGTTTTGAAAATTTGGAAGTGTCACTTGCCAATACTTTCAGCATCGTGTTGTTCAGATTGTACAATTCAATAGAGTTACCTGCTGTATTTGCTGATTCAACAATGTAGGCAAGATGATCACTTTTTTTGTTGAAAACATATTCGGTTACGTTACCAATGGTTCTTGTAGTGCCATCAGATAGATTTTTTATGAGCAGTACAGCGCCTTTGTCTTTGTTTTCTTTTGGCGGGGTTAAGTACGCAGCAAGAAATTTTCCATTGCGTGAAAAATTAAACCTGTTGATGTTTTTGATCTCTTCTTTTTTACCTGTGCTTAAATTCAGCAATCCCATTTTAAATTCGATAGGCTTTTGCTGATCACGCATTTTCTCTCCTTCCTTAAATGGAAGGCCAATTCGATAGGCGATCCATTGATTGTCGCCGGAGAATTCGGCACCTGTTGCAAACTCCAGCTTATATGTTTTATTGGTGGCTTTGTTTACAACATGTAAGGTATCGTTGTCTTCCTGCACTGTTATTCCATACATCAGCCATTCGCCATTAGGCGAAATGGAAGTGGCTCCAAGGGATTGCCATTTTCCGTAGTCCTCGGGGCTAAGGTGCTTTTTGGTTTGTGCAAATACCGTTAGCGAAATGATGCTTAGAAGCAGGCATGGCAGAAGTCGTTTGATCATGGCAAATAGTTTAGATGGCTTAAGGTAAATGATGTGGGTGAGGAGAAAAAATAATTTTTACTTGTGGAATCTGGAAAGGATATGAGGTGGTATGGTGCATAGCTGATTTCTAAGTTTGGATTGAGCAACTAACCAAAATCAGGATGAAAACCGCTATGGCCCGAAAGTGTAACTTGGTTCTATTCTATTCTTTTTTACATTTAGTCTTTTACTGCATCTGGAGATAAGAATAGAGTAAGAAAATGTTTTTTCTGGATGGAAATCTTCAAGCAAATCCGGTATCAGCGCATTAATATAAAACAATTGCTTTTATTAAAGCAAGAGTTTAGATAGTCTGCAATTTCTGAATAATTGGCTATAAAGACTGCTGAGTTAAAAGAGCAACACAGAGAAAATTTAATCATTCTTTGGCTCCTGATTTTCCCTGAGGGCTCTCTGCACTAACGTTAAACTAAAGCTGAGACATTCCGAAGTTTATACCTGGTATTTAATATAAGTACATATTGCGGATAATCCTTATCGTATTTTATCCTTATGTCTTTTCGTATGACTCCTTAGTGCAATTCATTTCTCACTCGTAACTTTCAAAAGCGGTTCTACTTTGTTTTGTTGGAAAGAACACGAAAAGCTTTTATAACTATAATGACCACGGTATTTTGGTAGTGGCTTTAATAGTAGAATAAGTCACCAAAAACCAAACCTATGAAAACAATCTTAGCATTCTGCATGCTGCTAACCTTTTCCATTACAAAGGCGCAAGGCCCGCAACAATTAGTTACTGTCCCTGTTACATCCTGGGGCGGAACAGCCAAAGGATGGTTATATCTACCGCAAGATTATAATAGCACTACCAAAAAATATCCTGTAGTGTTTTTTTACCACGGGGTAGGAGAAGCAGGAACAGATCCAAACAGGATGCTTTGGCAGGGTATTCCACAGCTAATTGCAGGAGGCATGCGGCCTGATAATATTATTAATCCTGCAGATGGTCAATCATATTCGTTTATCGTTCTTTCCATTCAAGCTCAGTGGTGGAGCCCCGATCCAAATTGGCTGCCCTACGAGATAAACTGGCTAAAACAAAATTATCGCATAGACACGAACAGGCTTTATGTAACGGGATTAAGTGCAGGAGGGCAGCAGGTATGCGCAGCTATCAGCACACCCGAAACAGGAAAACTTATAGCAGCATCAGTTCCTATGTCACCGGCATCTGCAATTTCAGATAATGGCCGAACAGTGGCTGCCTACGGTATTGAAACCTGGTTTCTTTCCGGTAGCAGTGATGGAAACTTTACAGGTAATGCAGTAAATAGCAACACCACCTGCAACAATGCATTGTCAGGTTCTTCAAAGCTTAACCTGTATCCGGGTGGTCATTGCTGCTGGAATACGTATTATAATATCAACTGGAATGATCCGGCATCAGGGTTGTCTGTTTGGGAATGGATGCTGACAAATAAACGACAGCCATCGGATGCACTTCCTGTAAATTTTTTAAGTGTTGATATTAAAAAAGAAGCGGGGGGCATTAAGCTAAACTGGAAAGTAGCAGATGAAGTGAATGTATCTAAATACGAAGTTGAAAAAAGCCGGGATGGCAGAACCTACACAACCATTGGGTACGTATTAGCCGGCGAACTAACCCAATACAGTTTTACAGACGCTTCATTTACCTCAAAAAGTTTTTTCAGGATCAAAAGTGTTGATCATGACGGACAATATAAATACAGCAGTGTAGTAAGTTATAATTCCGGAAAATCTTCGGTAGTGATAAAAATATTTCCTGTGCCTGCAAAAAATGAAATTACCATCCAGCACCCGTTAGCGCAAGGCAATAGCAGGATAATTGTTCATAGTGCAGACGGCAGAGCATTGAAAAAAGTTTTTGCAATGGCGGGTTCGCAACAAACCAGTATTGATATTTCGTTATTAAAGTCAGGCATCTATTATTTAAAACATTGGAATGAAGAGAACAGTGTAGAAACAATGCAGATTGTGAAGGAATAAAAGCTTAAACAGGGTGCATATAAAAACAAAATCATCACTCATATCCGGGTGATGATTTTGTTTACATAGAGTAAATACCAGATACAGTCTCTTTTAAAAACAAAGGGTGCCTGTTGAAACAGGCATTAAAGAATTATCTTCCCCTTCACATTTTCTTTTGTTACTTGCTTTGCTTTGAAACATCTTTCTGCATATAGCATACTTACCTTTCTCTTCTTTTTTACACAAACATCTTTTGCACAGTATAAAGTAAAAGGCACTGTTTACGATAGCACTTATATGAAACCACTTGTTGCTGTATCTGTTCAAAGTACAGGAGGTAAAGGCGCCATCACAAACGATAAAGGCTATTACGAAATTGAAGTGGGGGAACAGGATTCTGTTTGGTTCTCTTATCTTGATAAACCCACAAGAAAATACCCGGTGCTGAAGATCTATGATGTTACACGGTTTGATATTGCTTTACAAACCTATAATGTGCTGGATGAAGTGACAATACGTAAAAAAAGTTACCGGCTTGACTCACTTCAAAACAGAAAAGATTATGCAAAGATCTTTGATTTCCGGAGGCCCAACCTCGAGGGCATGACAAGCATTGGCCCTATGGGTGCAGGTATTGACATAGGCGAACTGATACGCTTATTCCAGTTTCGCAGAAACAGGGCCACGGAAAAATTCCAGGAGCGATTGCTGCAACAGGAGAGGGACAAGTATGTTGACTTTAAATTCAACCGCGGACTGGTAAAGCGTTTAACGGGGCTGATTGACGGAGAAGAACTTGAAGTTTTTATGATCACTTACCGTCCGCCCTATGAACTGATTATTTTAGGCAGCGACTACCAGTTCCAGGCTTATATCAGAAATTCTTTTGAAGAATTCAAAAAGAGAAAGTCATTCTAAGTAATTTGGTGTCATGCGACACTTCCTTTTTATTTCCTTTTTACTTCTCTCATTTTCAGTTCATGCACAGCCATACAAAAAACTGCATCGCAATTCCATTGTTGTAGATACCCATAACGATGTGCTTTCCGGGGCAGTTTTAAAAGGATTGAATATTGACAACGATCTTACCGGCCTTGCGCATTCAGATATCAATCGTTTTAAAGAAGGCGGTGTGGATATACAGATCTTTTCAGTGTTTTGCGATGAACGTTATGGAAAAGGAACTGCATTTGCATTTGCTAACAGGGAAATAGATTCTTTATATGCCATCATTCGCCGCAACCCTAAAAGAATGATGCTGGTAACTGACCCTGCATCATTTAATAAAGCTGTTAAACAAAAAAAATTAGGCTGCATGATTGGAGTGGAAGGTGGCCACATGATAGAAGACAATCTTAATTACCTCGACATTCTCTACAAAAGAGGCACACGGTATATGACGCTTACATGGAATAATAGCACTTCATGGGCCTCTTCTGCGAAAGATGAAACTGCAGGTACTGTACCGAATAATAAAAAGGGTTTAAATGTTTTTGGCGAAGCGCTGGTAAGGAAGATGAACGGACTTGGTATGCTGATTGACATCAGCCATGTAGGCGAACAAACCTTTTGGGATGTAATGAAAATTACCACCAAACCAGTGATCGCTTCTCATAGTTGTGTTTATAGCTTGTGTCCTCATTCAAGAAATTTAAAAGATGATCAGATAAAAGCTATAGGAAAAAACGGTGGTGTGATTCATTTGAATTTCTATTCCGGTTTTGTTGACAGCAATTATATGAAACGAAAAGCTGCGTTCCTTGATAAGCATGACCGGGAAAGAGATTCACTCAAAGCATTAAAACTGGCGTCGTATGAAATAGATGAATGGATGAGTAAAAAATATCCTGCAGAGGCGGAAGCGTTGCGGCCCACGCTTTCGCAACTAATGGACCATTTAGATCATATTGTAAAACTAATTGGAGTAAATGGTGTTGGACTGGGTTCTGATTTTGACGGCATTGAATCAGCTCCCCAGGGCCTGGATGATGTGGCTCAAATACCCAACATAACTAAAGCATTAATGAAAAGAGGCTACAGCAAAAAAGATATCAAAAAAATATTAGGAGAAAATTTTATAAGAGTGTTTAAAGCCAATCAAAACTAATATGGAGCAATTGAATTTAGGAATAGGAACGAGATTACAACATACCCAATATGGCCCTGGTGTAATTGTCGGCATTCGCTATGCTGCGTACCTCATATCTTTTATTAATCATGGTGTAAAAGAAATAGATAAGAACGACACAAAGCTGGAAGAGATCATTCCTGAAAATGTTACAGCGGAAATTGAAACACATTCGGAAGTTGAAAAATCTTTATTAAAGATTCTGCGGCTTTGGGGAGGCATAACTGAAAATGTCCCATTGGGTGATCGCTGGCAAAAAGGAACGGTGCTATTGCAACCTGCGGATAAATCTTTAAAGCCAAAGGAAATTCCCATTGAAGATTTCTTTCATAAAATAGTAATGCTTCGTGACCGCATACGTGTAATGGAGCAACAGATCAATGCGCACAAAAAACTTAGTGACGAAGACAAGGTAAACCTGCAACAATACATTACCCGCATTTATGGTTCGCTGACCACATTTAATGTATTGTTCAAAAATAAAGAGCAGTGGTTTGTGGGTGACAAGGGAAGTAAGGAAGATTGATAAGACAGTTTTAAAATGGTTTTGTAACTAATATATATGGATCAAACTCTTACCGCAGCTCAGTCACTTCGCTCTTCCGGAAGAACTACTTACAGAATTGAGTCCATTGATTTTTTACGTGGGCTTATCATGGTGATAATGGCTCTTGACCATACAAGAGATTTTTTTCATGACAAGGCTATGATCGAAGACCCACTTAACCTTGCCACTACTTCTCCAATATTATTTTTTACAAGATGGATCACTCATTTTTGTGCCCCAGTGTTTGTTTTTCTTGCAGGTACATCGGCATGGTTTCAAAGCCTTCGTAAAACTAAAAAAGAGCTGAGCATTTTTTTGATTAAAAGGGGTTTATGGCTGATCCTTATTGAGATCACTATTATAAATTTGGTTTTCTCTTTTGATATTTATTTCAGCACCATTGGCCTAACAACCATCTGGGCTATTGGTATCAGCATGGTGATTCTTGGATTAGTGATCTGGCTGCCTTTTACAGCTATTCTTGCACTGGGACTGCTGATTGTTCTTGGACATAATGCGCTTGATTTTTATGAGGCTGGGAAAAGAGAACAGCAGATCAGCCTCTTTTATGATTTGCTTCATCGCCCTAATTTTCATCCAATCACTAAAAATCACAACCTGCTTGTACTGTATCCTGTTCTTTCCTGGGCCGGACTAATGATGATAGGTTATTGTTTTGGAAAAATATTTACCAGCTATGATGGAGCAAAAAGAAAAAAGATTTTAACCTGGATTGGGTTAAGCGTTATCGTGTTTTTTATTGCACTTCGTGCTATTAATGTATATGGAAATATGGAACCCTGGGATGAACAAAAAACCGCAGTTTATACTTTACTTTCATTTATTGATACACATAAATACCCGCCTTCATTATTATTTATGTGCATGACCATAGGGCCAGCTATATTATTTTTAGCATGGGCAGGGAACACCAGGAACCGTTTTGCAAATTTTATTACGATATATGGCAGGGTTCCTTTTTTTTATTACATCCTTCACTTCTTACTCATACATATACTGGCTCTGATCTTTTATCTCGCTAACGGGCATTCATTTATAGAAGGCTGGAACACTACTGCGATATTTTTCCCAAAATTTGTTTTGCCAGGACAAGGTGTTTCTCTTGGATTCGTTTATCTCATCTGGATATTTGTTGTGGTATCATTATATCCATTGTGCAAATGGTTCTCGGATTACAGGCGTACGCACAAACAGTGGTGGCTAAGTTACCTGTAACATTTAAAAAGATTAAAGCTTTATTCATCTATCCATGCCATTAAATACTCATCATAGTATTTACCAGTGGAAGAAAGTTTGTAATTCATACGGATTGTGCCTTCAATTACAAAGCCACATTTTTTATATACATGAACGGCTGCTTCATTTTCCGGCGACACAGTCAGTTCAATCCGTTTTATATTTTGCTCCACAGCTTTTTGTTGAATGCCAATCAACATGTCTGTCCCAAATCCTTTCCCTTTTTCAGAAGGGCTCACTGCAAAACCACCCAGGTATAAAATATGAGCTTGCCTGTCCGTCT
>Ga0136634_10001093_pt1 | contig 10642 bp, 9 predicted proteins | sample AntDrymUQ8332106_2_FD_104654 | JGI IMG/M metagenome (GOLD analysis project Ga0136634, IMG submission 104654) | Polar desert sand microbial communities from Dry Valleys, Antarctica - metaG UQ833 (21.06) | ecosystem: Environmental > Terrestrial > Soil > Desert | place: Antarctica: Dry Valley... | reverse complement strand
CTCGAGCCCGCGTTCATGCAGCGCGCTCTGGTGGCTGCGGTGCTCGTCGGCCTCGCCGCCCCGGCCGTCGGCACGTACCTCGTCCAGCGACGACTCGCCCTGATGGGCGACGGCATCGGACACGTCGCGCTGACCGGTGTCGCCCTCGGGTTCCTCGTCGGGGCCGCACCCGTGCTCACCGCGGTGATCGTGGCCGTCGCCGGGGCGCTGCTCATGGAGCTGATCCGGGAACGCGGCCGAACCAGCGGCGACGTGGCACTGGCGATCCTGTTCTACGGCGGCATCGCGGGCGGTGTCCTGCTGATCGGGCTGACCGACGACGCTTCCAGCGCCAGCCTGCTCAGCTACCTGTTCGGCGCGCTCACGACGGTGTCAACGGCCGATCTCTGGATCATCGCCGCGTTGGCGATTGTCGTCGTCGCGGTCGCTGTGGGCCTGCGACGGGCGCTGTTCGCACTGTGCCAGGACGAGGAGTACGCGCGTGTCGCCGGCTTGCCCGTGCGGTGGCTGAACATCCTGCTTGCGGTCATGGCTGCGCTCACCGTGACAGTGGCCATGCGGGTCGTCGGCCTGCTGCTCGTCAGCGCATTGATGGTTGTGCCGGTGGCGACCGCGCAGCAGCTCGCGCGGAGCTTCCGTACGACGATGCTCGCCGCCCTCGCCCTGGGCGTGGCAGTCTCGGTCACGGGGGTCGTGTTCTCGTACTACGTCGACGTGGCGCCCGGCGCCAGCATCGTCGTCATCGCCATCGTCGGCTTTCTGCTCGTCACGGGCGTGTCCGGCGCCCGGGTGCGGCTGACCTCCCTGCGCGGCGTCCGCAATGCCGCGTGACGCCCCAGCGGGCGTCCGCCCCACCCGCCAGCGCACCGCGGTCTCGTCGGTGCTCGCGGAGCTGACCGACTTCCGCAGCGCCCAGGACATCCACGATGTGTTGCGCCGACGCGGTGAGGCCGTCGGCCTCACGACCGTCTACCGCACCCTCCAGGTGCTCGCCGACGCCGGCGAGGTGGACGTTCTGCGTACGGACGACGGCGAGAGCGTCTACCGGCAGTGCAGCGCCGGGCACCACCACCATCTCGTGTGTCGCACGTGTGGGCGCACGGTCGAGGTCGCCGGCCCCGCGGTCGAGCGGTGGGCGGAAAAGGTCGCCGCCGAGCACGGCTTCACCGACGTGCGGCACACCCTCGAGGTGTTCGGCACCTGCGCCGACTGCCGCTGACCGCACCCTCTCCAGCACTGCGCTGCGCTACGCTGAGTATATGACTCGTGACTCTCCAGCAGTCACCATGTCGACTTCGCCACACACCGAAGCGGCGCCAGACGTAGCGCCAGGGCACAAACGTGTCGCGCCGCTGCGGCGCTCAACCATTGGGCGGCTCCTGGCGGCGGGGTTCGGGCTCGCGCTGGGTGTGCTCCTGCTGGTCGGCGGCAGCTCGTACGCGCAGCTCGGGACCCTCGACGCCGACCGGGTCGCGGTCGAGCACGCGATTCGCGTTCGCCTGGAGATCATCACACTGCTGTCCCACCTCAACGACGCCGAGACCGGGCAGCGCGGCTATGTCATCACCGGCGACGAGAGCTATCTAGAGCCCTATGCCGCGGCACTGCCCGCTATCGACCCCACCCTGGCCAGGCTCAAGGAGCTTGCAGTCGACAACCCTGCCCAGCTCGAGATGGCGCGGGCCTTGGACGCTCCGGTGGCATCGAAGCTCGCCGAGCTCGCGGAGACAATCGGGCTGCGCCGCGACGAGGGCTTCGCCGCTGCCCAGACGGTCGTGCTGTCGAACCGCGGGGCACGCGACACGGCCACCATCCGCGCGTCACTCGACGAGCTGCTGAAGGAACAGAACCAGGTGGTGGAGCAGCGGCTGCTGGCCAGCGAGGCAAGCGCCGCCGGCACGAAGATGCTGATCATGTGGAGCTCTCTCCTGGGTGCTCTGCTGATCGGCGCGATCGCCATCTCGGTGAGCCGGCGGATCACCGGTCCGGTCACCGAGGTGACGGCTGCCGCTCGACGCATCACCGCCCAGGACTTCAGCAAGCCAGCACGCGTGTACGGCCCGCTCGAGGTCGCCGACATGGCCGCAGCCGTCAACGCCGCCATCGATGCGGTCACCCGGGCGCGGGACGATGCATTGGCCGCCACGAGAGCGAAGTCGGCGTTCCTGGCCACCATGAGCCATGAGATCCGTACGCCTATGAACGCGGTCATCGGCATGACCGGGCTGCTGTTGGACACACCGCTGGACTCCCAGCAGCGCGAGTTCACCGAGACGGTCCGTGACGGCGGCGAGTCGCTGCTCGCCGTCATCAACGACATCCTCGACTTCTCCAAGATCGAGTCGGGCGACCTCGACCTCGAGTCTCACCCGTTCGAGCTGCGCGACTGCGTGGAGAGCAGCCTGGCCCTCATCGCTTTCGCCGCCGACGACAACGGAATCGAGCTCGTCGCTCAGCTGGACGAGAGCTGCCCGCACCGCGTTGTCGGTGACGTCACGAGGTTCCGGCAGGTGATCGTCAACCTCCTCAGCAACGCCGTGAAGTTCACCACCACCGGTGAGGTGGTCGTCAGCGTCAGCATGCCTGAGCCACCGGCCTCCGCGGATGGCCCGGTGTCGCTGACCGTCACCGTCACCGACACGGGCATCGGCATCCCGGCCGACCGGATGGACCGCCTGTTCCAGTCCTTCAGCCAGGTCGACACCTCGACGACACGCACGTACGGCGGCACCGGTCTCGGGCTGGTCATCAGCCGGCGACTCGCTCGCGCGATGGGCGGCGACATCACGGTGCGCAGCGTCGTGGGTACGGGGTCCACCTTCACCTTCACGGCCGTGTTGACCGGCATCGCGGAGCGGCGTGACCCTGACCCCGCTCGGCCCGCGAGCTCCCTGGTCGGTATGTCTGCGCTCGTGGTCGACGACAACGCGACGAACCGTCAAGTGCTGCGACTGCTCCTGCGCGGTTGGGGAATGAGCTGCGTCGAGGCCGCGGACCCGGCCGCAGCGCTTGCTGCGTTGTCCTCCGGCACGACCGTCGACGTCGCCGTGCTCGACATGCACATGCCGGGCATGGACGGTCATCAGCTGGCCCTCGCCATCCGCGCGCTCCCCGCCGGGCGCACCCTGCCGCTGTTGATGCTCACGAGCCTGCAGTGGCGCCCCGAGCACGACCGCCGGGGCCTCTTTGCCGCCACGTTGACCAAGCCGGCCAGGAGCAGCGTGCTGTACGAGAAGCTTCTGACCGCCGTCGCTCCGGCGGAGGCTGCGCTTCGCGCCATCGAGTCGGCCGGCGGTCGTCGCCGCCACGACGGACCAGCGCTTGACTCCTCCCCCCTTCGCATCCTGTTGGCGGAGGACAATCCCGTGAACCAGAAGGTCGCGCAGCTGATCCTCGCCAAGCTGGGTTACCGCGCCGACACCGTAAGCAACGGCCAGGAGGCGGTGCACGCGGTGCAGCGGGCGACGTACGACGTGGTGCTCATGGACGTGCAGATGCCGGAGGTCGACGGCCTGGTGGCGACCCGCATGATCCGGGCCGATCTCCCCGCCGCTCGTCAACCGCGGATCGTCGCGATGACCGCGAGTGCATTGGTCGCGGACCGTACGGCGTGCGCCGACGCCGGCATGGACGCCTACCTCACCAAGCCGATCCGGCCGCAGCAGCTGGACGACGTGCTGTCCGCGCTCGTCGAGCAGCTCGAGCGCCAGCGCTAGCCGCTCTCCCGTCCGATGGTCGCGTCGACGATCGGTTGGTGTCAGCTGTTGGGTTTCGCGCTGCCGTAGCGGCGGTCCCTGCTCGCATAGATCTCCAGTGCCCGCCACAGCTGGCGGCGGTCGACATCTGGCCAATGCTCGTCGATGAACACCAGCTCCGCGTAGGCCGACTGCCACAGCAGGAAGTTCGACGTGCGCTGCTCGCCGGACGTGCGCAGGAACAGGTCGACGTCAGGCATGTCCGGCTCGTCGAGATAGCGGGCGAGCAGCCGCTCGTCGACGCGGCCCGGCTTGACCCTTCCGGCTGCGACATCGTGCGCGAGGGCCTGTGCCGCATCAGCGATCTCAGCTCGCCCGCCGTAGTTGACACACATCGTCAGCGTCAGCACATCGTTGTGTTGCGTGAGCTCCTCCGCCGCCTCGAGCTCGCGGATCACGCTGCGCCACAGTCGGGGGCGTCGGCCCGCCCACCGCACCCGTACGCCCCACTCGTGCATCTCGTCACGCCGACGGCGGATCACGTCGCGGTTGAAGCCCATCAGCCAGCGCACCTCGTCCGGCGATCGCTTCCAGTTCTCGGTCGAGAAGGCGTACGCACTGATCCAGCCGACGCCCGACTCGATGCCGCCCGCCACGACGTCGAGCAGGGCGGCCTCGCCGCGCGCATGCCCTGCCGTACGTGGGAGACCACGCTGCGCTGCCCAGCGGCCGTTGCCATCCATGACGATCGCGACGTGGCGCGGGATGCGCTCGGGCGGGATGTCGGGCGCGGTCGCGCCGCTCGGGTGGGCGTACGGCGGGCTCGGTGCCATCAGGGCAACGCGGGAGCGCGGAGGTGAGGCGCACCGGTCTCGGGCGGGTTCTTGTCCGTGTCGTTGTCACGTTCGACATATCTCAATGACCGCAGGCCGCGCTCGAGGTTCCACTGCAGATAGGCCGCGACCATGCCGCTCGCCTCGGCACGGTAGCGCCGCTCGCTGGCGTCCGCGATCGGCCAGTCGCCGCTGAGCAGGGCGGCGAGCAGTCGTACGGTCTCCACCGCCGGCGCCGTCGACCCGGCCTGTCGGCACGCGCTGCACACCATGCCACCGGCCGACACCGCGAAGAAGGGATGCGGCCCCTCGGCCGCGCAGCGGGCGCAGTCCTCGAACGACGGGGCGTAACCCGCAACAGCCAATGACCGCAGGAGAAACGCGTCCAGCACGAGCGACGGGTCACGCCTTTGCTGAGCGAGCGCGCGCAGGCCGCCGACGAGCAGCAGGTACTGCTGCAGCGCCGGCTCCTTCTCTTCCGCGGTGAACCGCTCGGCGGTCTCGAGCATGGCCGTGCCCGCGGTGTAGCGGCCGTAGTCGTCGCCGATGTGCTGGGAGTACGCATCGAGCGTCTCGACCTGGGTGACGATGTCCAGCGATCGCCCGGTGTGCAGCTGCAGGTCGACCCGCATGAACGGCTCGAGCCGCCCGCCGAACCGCGACGACGTACGCCGGATCCCCTTGCCGACGGCCCGCACCCGGCCGTTGCTGCGCGTCAGCAGCGTGATGATGCGGTCGGCCTCGCCAAGCTTCTGGGTGCGCAGGACCACGCCCTCGTCGCGGTACAGACCCATGGCGCCCATTGTCCCGTACGGCAAGCCCTCAGTCCTCGAGCCGCGCCCGCCCACCGCCGATTGGCACGGGGTGGCCCGGTGCCATTCCTACCGTCATGGGGCCACCCCGTGCCAACAGGGGAATGGTGTGATGACGCCCGATAACCGTTCGCAAGGACGCAGCGGATGCTGTTCCCTCACGGTATGGACATCGCTCTGCTCGACTCCACCGACGCCGCCGCCGTCGACGCCTGGTTTCAGCTCTTCGTCGACTCGCAGGGCGTCGACCCGTATGACCCGCCGCCGTCGCGTCGTGCCTTGGTGGGCGGCCTGGGCAGTCCGTGGCCGGGATACCGCTCCGAGTGGTGGGTCGCTCGCGAGGGTGGCACCACGCTCGGCGCTGCGCAGCTCGACCTGCCTCTGCTTGACAACACGGAGAACGCGATCGTCGATGTCGTGGTCGGCCCGTCGCACCGCCGTCGTGGCGTCGGTCGCGCGTTGCTGGAGCACCTGGTGCAACGGACGAAGGCCGAAGGCCGGATGCGCATCATCACCGAGGTGCGGGAGCCCCTGCCTGGCACGGGCGAGCAATGGGCACCCGCGCCCTTCAACGAGGCGATGGGCTTGACGCGGGCGCTGCAGGAGATCCGCCGGCGGCTCGACCTGCAAGCGCCCGGGCCCGACCTTGCCGAGCTCGCGCGCCAAGCCGATGCAGCGAGCCCCGGCTACCGGCTCGTCCAGTGGAACGACCACACCCCGGACGGGTTCCTCGACGACGTCGCCTACCTCGAAGGGCGCATGTCCGTCGACCCACCACTCGGCGAGCTGCGCTGGGAGCCGGAGGCGTACGACGCCCAGCGCATTCGTGGCACCGAGGCGGCAGTCCGGGTCCGCGGGCGGCGGGTCTACAACACCGGCGCCGTGCACGAGGAGTCGGGACGGGTCGTGGGCTACACGCAGTACGGTGTCGACGCCGACGTCTCGGAGCACGCCTGGCAGTGGGCGACGATCGTGGCGCCGGAGCACCGCGGCCACCGGCTGGGCCTTTGCCTCAAGCTCGCGAACCTCGCGTTCGTACGGGACGGCGAGCCGGCGCTGCGTACGGTCGACACCTGGAACGCCGACGAGAACGCGCACATGATCGCGGTCAACGAGCTGATGGGGTTCGTCCCGATCGAGCTCGGCTCGGAATGGCAGCGCGATCTGTAACCCTGCCCACCGGCGGCGCGCCTCCCGCTGGATCTGGGGGTGCGGACGGGTCGGGGACGGCCGATCGATGCCGCTCTAGAAACCCAGGCGTCGCAGCTGTTTCGGGTCACGCTGCCAGTCCTTGGCGACCTTGACCCGGAGCTCAAGAAATACGGGCGTCCCGAGGAGCGCCTCGATCTCGTGGCGTGCCTGTGTCCCGACCGCCTTGAGCCGGGCTCCACCCCTGCCGATCACGATGGCCTTTTGGCTGTCGCGCTCGACGTAGACGATCGCGTGGATGTCGATCAACGGCCGGTCGTCGGGCCGGTCCTCGCGCGGCGCCATCTCCTCGACATCGACGGCGAGGGAGTGCGGCAGCTCGTCACGTACGCCCTCGAGTGCCGCCTCCCGGATGAGCTCGGCGACCATGACCTGCTCGGGCTCGTCGGTGAGCTCGCCGTCGGGATACAGCGGCGGGCCGACGGGGAGGCGGGCGACGATCAGGTCGGCAAGCAGCCCGACCTGGTCGTCGGCGACGGCCGACACGGGCACGATCTCGGCGAACTCGATGCCCGTCTGCGTCCCCAGCGTCTGGGTCGCGACCAAGTGCTCGGCGAGCCGGTCGCGGCTGACGAGGTCGGTCTTGGTGACGGCGGCGATCACGGGCGTACGCCGGATCTCGGCCAGCTCGCGCGCGATGAAGCGGTCGCCCGGGCCGATGAACTCGTCCGCCGGCAGGCACAGCGCGATGACGTCGACCTCGTTCCAGGTGGCGCGGACGAGGTCGTTCAGACGCTGACCCAGCAGCGTCCGGGGCTTGTGCAGGCCGGGGGTGTCTACGAGGACGAGCTGCGCGTCGGGGCGGTGCACGATCCCGCGGATGGTGTGGCGGGTCGTCTGCGGCTTGTCGGAGGTGATGGCTACCTTCGCGCCGACGAGTGCGTTGGTGAGCGTCGACTTGCCCGCGTTGGGCCGCCCCACGACGCAGGCGAAGCCCGATCGGTGCCGCGTCGCCTCTTGAGCCCGGATCTCGTCGCCGGCGCTCACGGAGCCTCCCCGCCACCGCGACGGACCGCACCCACGGACCCATGATCATGAGGATTGGGCGGTGTCACAGCACCCTCAGATCCTCATGATCACGAAGAGCCGGGTCGTCACAGCGACCTCGCGGCTTCATGATCATGGTCGCGGGACCCGGGGGCGTCGACCAGCTCGACCAGCACCGTGCCCAGGCGGTTGCGCCGTCCCTCCACGTTCTCGACGGTCAACCGCAGGCCCTCGACGACGATGGCCGTGCCCGGGATGGGTACGCGGCCGAGGTGCTTGGCGAGCAGTCCGCCGACCGAGTCGACATCCTCGTCCTCCAGTTTCACGCCGACGAGGTCCTCGAGCTGCTCCATCGGCAGCCGGGCGTTCACGCGCACCGATCCATCGGCAAGTCGCTGGAACGACGGCACTTCCGTGTCGTACTCGTCGACGATCTCGCCGACGATCTCCTCGAGCACGTCCTCGATCGTCACGAGCCCGGCCGTGCCGCCGTACTCGTCCACGACGATCACCATGTGGTTCTGCTTGGCCTGCATCTCCGCGAGCAGCGAGTCCACGGGCTTGCTGTCCGGCACGAAGACCGGGGGACGCATCACCGACTCGACCCGCTCCGTCGTCTCGCTCTCGCGGTGCTCGTACAGCCGCCTCGCGATGTCCTTGAGATAGGTCACACCGATGACATCGTCCTCGCCGTCGCCGACGACGGGGATGCGGCTGAAGCCGCTGCGCAACGCGAGGGACATCGCCTGGCGCAACGTCTTGGTGCGCTCGATAAACACGATGTCAGTGCGCGGGACCATGACCTCACGGGCCAGGGTGTCTCCGAGCTCGAAGACGGAGTGGATCATCTGCCGCTCGCCCGACTGGATCACCTTGCTCGCCTCGGCGAAGTCCACCATCTCGCGCAGCTCGGCCTCGGACGCGAACGGCCCTTCCGGAAAGCCTTTGCCCGGTGTGATGGCGTTGCCGACGAGAATCAGCAACTGGGCCAGGGGTCCCAGCACACGCGTCAGTAAGGTGACGAGCCCCGCCCCGCCCAACGCCACCGCGTCGGCGCGCTGGCGACCGAGCGTTCGAGGGCCGACACCGACGACGACGAATGAGATCACCAACATCGCGCCGGCCGCGGTGAGGACCGCCAGCGCCGTCGACGAGAGCTCGTGGACACACACGACGGTGACGAGCACAGCGGCGGTCAGCTCGGCTGCCAGGCGTACGAGCAGCGTCGTGTTGAGGGCCAGCGCCGGGTCCTGCAGCAGCGACCGAAGCGTCCGGGCACCGCGACGCCCGCCTCGGGCAAGCTCGTCCGCGTGCACCTTGGAGAAACCGGCTATCGCGGCCTCGACACTCGCGAGCACGCCGGCGACGAGGACGAGACCGAGTGCGGCGGTCAGGAGGGTGATGTCGTCGACGCTCACGTCAGGCGGTCGTTCCCGGCGGCTGCGTCGAGCAGGGCGGGCACTCTGGTCGCGTGCCACCCCGCCAGCAGCGACTCCTGCAGCGCGAACATCTCCTGCTTCTCGTCGGGCACGGAATGGTCGTACCCCAGCAGGTGCAGGATCCCGTGCGTGCACAGCAACTGCAGCTCGGACTCGGTGCTGCGATGGTGCTCGACCGCCTGGGTTGCGGCGACCGCCGGGCACAGCACGACGTCACCCAGCAGACCCGGGAGTGGCTCCTTGTCGTCTCGAGCCGGTCGGAGCTCGTCCATCGGAAAGGCGAGGACGTCGGTCGGCCCGGGTTCGTCCATCCACTGCTGGTGCAGCGCCGACATCGCGTCGACTCCCACGAGCAGGACGGACAGCTCAGCCTGTGGGTGGATTCCCAGCTGTTGCAGGACATATCTCGCCAGCGACACCAATGCCGTCTCGTCGATCGGGGCGCCGGACTCGTTGGCGATGTCGATGCTCATCGGTGCCCGCGCGGACCATGGGGAGCGCTCGGCCTCGTGCGTGCCGCCTCGGACGCGGCCGCATCGTCGTTCGCGGCGTCGTACCGCCCGTACGCGTCGACGATGTCACCGACCAGGCGGTGGCGGACGACGTCGCCGCTGGACAACCTGCAGAAATGCACGTCGTCGACGCCGTCGAGGATGCCCTGCACGACCCGCAGCCCGCTCTTGGTGTCGGTGGGCAGATCGACCTGGGTGACGTCGCCCGTCACGACCATCTGGGAGCCGAAACCCAGTCGGGTGAGGAACATCTTCATCTGCTCGGGCGAGGTGTTCTGCGCCTCGTCCAGGATGATGAACGCGTCATTGAGTGTGCGACCGCGCATGTACGCCAGCGGCGCGACCTCGATCGTGCCCTGGCTCATCAGCCGCGGGATCGAGTCCGGGTCGAGCATGTCGTGCAGGGCGTCGTAGAGCGGTCGGAGGTACGGGTCGATCTTCTCGTACAGCGTCCCGGGCAGGAAGCCGAGCCGCTCCCCCGCCTCGACCGCCGGCCGAGTGAGGACGATGCGCCGGACCTGCTTGGCCTGCAGCGACTGCACCGCCTTGGCGACGGCAAGGTAGGTCTTGCCGGTGCCGGCCGGGCCGATGCCGAAGACGATGGTGTGATGGTCGATGGCGTCGACGTACCGCTTCTGGTTCAGCGTCTTGGGCCGGATGGTCCGGCCCCGGTTCGACAGGATGTCGAGGGTCAGCACGTCTGCGGGACGCTCGCTGCCGGTGCTCGAGGAGCGCAGCATCGCGACGATCCGCTCGACCGCCTCGGGCGTGACCCCCTGACCGGTCCTGATCACGGTGACGATCTCGTCGACCATGCGCTCGCCGAGCGCGACGTCCTCAGGTCGACCCGTGATCGTGATCTCGTTGCCGCGGACGTGGACGTCGGCGTCGAAGGCCCGTTCCATGGTGCGGAGCAGGTCGTCACCGGACCCCAGCAAGCTCACCATCGGAATGCTCGCCGGGATGACGATCTTTCGCTGGGAGGTCGGCTGGTCGCCGCCTCGGGATCGTTGGTTGGTCTCGGTCATGGGTCGGCCTCAACGGGCCTGGTCTTCCATCCTCTCCACGGGTCGTGACGTTTCCGACCTAATGGTAGTGCGCCCTTCTCGAGCAGGACTGCTGCGCTACCCGCGCACGCGTAGGGGCCGGGACCCG
>Ga0136634_10001092_pt1 | contig 10642 bp, 7 predicted proteins | sample AntDrymUQ8332106_2_FD_104654 | JGI IMG/M metagenome (GOLD analysis project Ga0136634, IMG submission 104654) | Polar desert sand microbial communities from Dry Valleys, Antarctica - metaG UQ833 (21.06) | ecosystem: Environmental > Terrestrial > Soil > Desert | place: Antarctica: Dry Valley... | reverse complement strand
TACTATATGATATGGATGTGATAATGATAAATTTCTCATGAATTTAATTTGTCTATTTTGAGTTCTTTATTACTACTAATTAGAGCCCAGGGCTTAAGCTCCACCCCACCAATAGAAGATAACATAAAGAATTAACCAAATAAAATCGACAAGATGATAATAAATAACACTAAATTCAAAACCTAAATGATGTTCAGCTGTAATATTATCAAAATATAAACGAATAGCACAAATTGTTAAAAATAAAGCACCAATCATTACATGAATAAAATGTAAACCAGTAGTTATGAAAAATATAGAACCAAAAACAGAATCTGAAATATTAAATTCAGAATAAGAATATTCTAAAGATTGAACATAACAAAATATAAATCCTAATATTGCACTTAATAATATTCCTATAAATGCTTCATCTTTTTTACCACAAATTAAAGCATGATGTCCCCATGTTAAAATAAAACCAGAAGATAATAATAATATAGTACCAAATAATGGTAAACTCCAAGTATTTACAGCATTAATACCTATTGGCTTTAATTTACGCTTAGTTGGATTTGAACCAACAAAATTACAATTTAGAGTTGTATGAGTTTACCAATTCCTCCATAAGCGCTTAGCCCGAGCCCGAGCCCTCAGGGCTGAGCCCTCAGGGCTTAAAAGGAGAGATAATTACAGGATTAGTTAATAGAGATGATTGTAATATATGTAAAAATAAACCAATAGATAGAGCAGTTAGAATAGTCCCCCAAGTTATTACAGTATTCCAACCAATATAAGCATCAGGATAATCAGGATAACGACGAGGTAAACCAGCTAAACCTAAGAAATGCATAGGAAGGAAAACAATATTTACAGCTAAAAGGAAAATCCAGAAATGAACTTGAGCTAATTTTTCATTAGCAATATAACCAAATATTTTACCACTCCAATAATAAAATCCAGCAAAAACACCAAAAACAGCACCCATTGATAAAACATAATGGAAATGAGCTACTACAAAATAAGTATCATGAAAAGCTATATCAATACTAGCATTAGCTAAAATAACACCAGATAAACCACCGAAAGTGAATAATAATAAGAAACCTAAAGCAAATAACATAGGACTATATAAATGAATTAAACCACCATACATCGTAGCTAACCATGAAAATATTTTAATACCTGTAGGTAAAGCTATTATTATTGTTGCTGATGTAAAATAAGCACGAGTATCAGCATCCATACCTACTGTATATTGATGATGACTCCAAACAATAAAACCTAAAAAACCAATAGATAACATAGCATATACCATCCCATATTTACCAAATATAGGTTTTTGAGAAAATCTAGAAATTAAATGAGAAACAATACCAAATGTTGGTAATATTAATATATAAACTTCAGGATGACCAAAGAACCAAAATAAATGTTCAAATAATAAAGGATCACCTCCTCCTATTGGATCATAAAAACTTGTATTTAAATTTCTATCAAATAATAATAAAGTAATAGCTCCAGCTAATACTGGTAAACTTAATATTAATAACCAAGCTGTTATAAATATAGCCCAAACAAATAAAGGTAAATTTTCCCAAGTACAACCAGGACATCTATTATTAATTATTGTTGTTATAATATTAATTGATCCTAAAATTGAACTTAAACCAGCTATATGTAAACTTAATATAGATAAATCTACAGCTGGACCAGCAGAATAAGGTGTATCAGATAATGGTGGATATATTGTCCAACCAGTACCAGCACCACCAGCAAATAAACCAGTTATTAATAAAATTAAAGAAACAGGTAATAACCAAAAAGATATATTATTTAATCTAGGTAAACTCATATCACAAGTACCAATCATAACTGGTATTAACCAATTTGCAAATCCTCCTAAAAAAGTCGGCATAACAAAAAAGAAAATCATTAATAAAGCATGAGCTGTAATTATTACATTATATATATGATTTTGTCCCATTAAATAAACATCACCACCAGCTGATAATTCTAATCTCATAATAAATGATAATGAACTTCCTACAAATCCTGAAAATATTGCAAAGATAATATATAATACTCCTATATCTTTTGCATTTGTACTTAATAACCAACGATTTATATAATTTAAAGACATAATAAAGGTACGGGTATCTAAATTGTAAATATTATTATACATGTTATAGTTGTTATTAATCTACTTATTGTTGTTGTTATAATTGGTAAAATAGAAAATTGAATAGGTCGAGGTGTAATAAATTTAATATAACGATAACATGATAATGTACTGAATAAAATAATTAATACTGCTAATATACTTTTTCCTGTTTGGATCTATATTATATATTTAGCAAAAAATCCTAATAAAGGTGGTAAACCGGCTAAAGATAATAATAATATTGTTATAGCTAAATATAAAGGAAAATTAGAATAATAATAATGAGAGATGGTGATATTCTTTCTAAAAATAAGATATAATCCTAATAAATTTATACAATAAATTAATAAATAACTTATATAACCAGAAGATTCATTAGCTAACAGAATAAAACCTAAATGAGTTAAACCACTAAAAGCTAAAAATCTTTGTAAATTAAATTGATAAAATAAACCAATTGATCCCATTACAAATGATAACACTCCAAATATTTTACAAATATCATTATTACAACCTATAATTATCATCAAATTTATTATACTAAATTTAGGTATAATAAACATATAAAATGTTAAATGAAGTGGAGCTTTTTCATATAAATCAATGACATAATTATGTAATGGAGCAACACCTAATTTTAATAAAAGAGATAACATAATAAAAAAAGGTCCAAGGAGATGTCCCTCAAGATGGTAAAATTTTAATATATTTATTGTTGAATAATTAGTTGATCCTAATTCTATATAAATTATTAAAATACCTGTTATTAATATACTTGTTGATAAAGCACTTATAATAAAATATTTAAAAAGAGAAGAAAGATGAGAATGGGATTGATTAAGACTTAAAAGTAAATATAGAGATAAATTAAATAATTCCCAACCTAATAGAGTTAATATTAAATCATTACTGAGTATAAAAGATATAATCCCTATTATATTTGCTAATATTAATATATAACTTTCAGCTTTATCACCTTCATTACCTGTTAATGGGATAATCCATAATATAATAATAAAAAGAAGAAAAAGAATAAGAGATAATTTAAATGGAGTTATTAAAATTAAACCATCAAATAATAATATTTCTAATTCAGATGGTGAATTTAATAAAAATTCCATTATTTGTAAACATGACGCTGTCATTATTAACTATGTCTCTCTCTTTAATAAACCTGAAATTAATGGACCTAATAAATTTAAAATAGTACCTAACCATAAATTTGTCATGATGATATTAATTGGACCGCCCCGAGCCCGAAGGGCTTTATGTTAGAGATATATCTTTCAAAGTTAATAATGATATAAATATAAATATATAACATTGTAAATAAGCTACTAAAAATTCTAAACAAAATAAAATAATTAAAAATAATAATCCTAAAGATAAAAAGATGATATTTAAATTACCTGAAATATTACCTATATATAAAAATCCTGTTATTACTTTAATTAAAATATGACCTGTTATTAAATTAATAGCTAATCTTAACCCTAAACTTAATGTTCTACTTAAATATGCATTAATTTCTAATAAAATCATTAAAGGTATTAATAATATAGGTGTCCCTCCTGGTAAAAATAAAGATAAAAAATATAATTTATGAGTTAAAAAACCTAATAAAGCAAAACCTATTATTATTGTAAATGATAATGTTAAAGTTAAAATTATTTCAACAGTAGGAGTTGAAGAATAAGGTATTAAACCTAAGAAATTAGAAAATAAAATAAGAACAGCTAAACTGTAGAATAAAGGTAAATAAATTGTTGCTTTTTTATCTACAAATTTTTCTAACATATTTAAAATGGTTCTAAAAAGTGATTCACTTAATATACCCCAATTATTAGTTAATATAGTATCTGTAAGACATCTGGTCATAATAAAACTTAAAAAACAAGCTAATATTAAATAAAAAACAATATTAGAGATAATTGGTAAAACAGGATATATTATAAATTGTTCCATTGGTGAAAACATTATTTATTAAATTGTTAATAGATATCTACTAAGTTGTAAATTGATAATATGAGGAAAAGTTATAGATTGATGAATAAAAATTAAAAAAGATAATAAAGATAAAGTCCAAGATATAGTATTAATATACCAATAAGGTGAAAATTGAGGCATTATTTTTATTTAAATAAATGTAAAAAACAAGTTAAGAGCCCAAATAGGGCTTTCTAATCTAATTTAAGGACAGCTTCCACTACCCTCACTTTGTTACGACTTAGACCTGATAAGAGTGAAAACTCCTCTCCTGCCTTGACGAGCAATTTGTACAAATTCCAAAAAAAATTCACCAGATCAATCTAGAATCTGATTACTATCGATTCCTACTTCAAATTATCGAATTACAGATAATTATCAGTCATTCAAGAGTTTCTTTTTCTCTCTTTGTAACACGAATGTAGCCCTTCTAATTGGGCCAGGGTATTTGTTGTAAGACATTTATCATGTCGTTAGCCGATTTAAGAAATTTAAAAAATTATCATAACCATCACTGTATCTGCTTGTAACAACCCTGCAACACCAAAATTATCTTAAACCTTTCATAACCCCCCGATGGGGGGGGTTCCATTCAAGTTAATCACAGAGCAAATAATAATAAGAAACCAAACATTAAAGAGAATAAACCTAAACTTTCAGCTAAAGCGAAACCTAAAATCGTTATACCAAATAATTCATTTTTTAAAGATGGATTTCTAGATACTCCATTAATATAAGCTGCAAAAATTAAACCTACACCTATAGCTGCAGTTCCTAAACTGATAGTGGCAATACCACTACCTATTAATTTACCTAACATTAACATAATTTTATTATTTGGAAATTAAATTCCTAACTTTCGTGTCTTGAACCCTTTGGGTTTATAATCTGAATATTAACACCAATATAAATCTATAGGTTAAATATATTCATAGAAGGTAAGTTTAATCGAGGATTGACGAATTAAACTCCATGTTCCACCGATGATGTCAAATCCCGCCAATATTTCCATTGAGTTTCAAACGTGAGTTTATACTTTTCAGGCGGAATGTTCTTTTTCGACATTCATATTTCAGGGTTTGGACTACATAGGTCTCTAATCTATTTGATTACCCAAACTTTAGTGAATAAATGACAGTATAATAATAATAAGATGTTATCACAATTGAAAATTCCTATTTATATTTAAAAATTTTATCTTTACTTAAATCATTCTTCTTATTTCTTATTTACTCTTTATATCTTATCACTCTTTTTGCCTATTATTCAATAACGCTGCTCTGCTGATATTACCGAGGTTTCTGGCATCAGTCTTGACCAGAACATATATTTGATGATTACTCATTCTGTTTTCATCCTCTTTTCATCAACTAGGTCAAACTTTCGTTCATTGCCTAATATTCTCTACTGCTGCCTTTGGATATTTCTCTTTATATAATATTTCGTCTTACTTTTATTATATTTGAAATATTGTGATATTATTAAGGATCATCGACAAGATATTTTTTCCTCTTTTATCTAAACCTCATTAATTAATATCCAGTGATATCTTCAGTATCATCTGGGTAATTAACTTTTTACTCACCTCTTTGCTAAGATTAAATTTTATTTTATCTTTACTAACATGTATTTTTTTGATGATTTGCGTTCTTAGTGAGCCATGATCATACACTTTCTTTTCTTTTTTTCTTTTACTACTTTTTTATAAATAACTTAAGTTATAATATTAAATAAAATTAAGAAAAAAGGTAAAAAGAGTAAAAAACCAATTAAAAAAGGTAATATATGATACCAATTTAATAATATTAATTGATCTAATCTTAAACGAGGTAAAGAAGCACGAAGCCAAAAGAAGAAAAATAAGAAAGGTAAAGAAAAAGATATACCAAAGAAAAATATACAAAATAAAGTTGAATAAAATAACATACTACTATATTCTCCTAAAAAGAAAAAAGCAAATGATATACCAGCATATTCAGTATTAAAACCTGATACTAATTCTGATTCAGCTTCTTGAAAATCCATAGGTGCTCTACTTGTTTCTGCTATTATACTTATCATAAATAATAAAGAGATAGGTAATAAAGGTAATATATACCAATTTGATGATGATAAAATTGTTAATAAATCAATAGATCCTGATGTTAAATAAATTATTAATATTATTAAACTTAAACTTATTGAATAAGATATCATTTGAGCTGTTGCTCGTAAAGCTCCTAATAAAGAATATTTATTATTAGATGACCAACCTGAATATAATATTCCATAAATTGATAATTCAGATATAGCTATTATTATTAATAAATTTGTTCCTTTTAATTCACTTATACATATACCTTCTTTTAAAGGTAATATAATAAATTGTAATAAAGCTAAATAAAAAAAAAAATAAGGTGCTCCTAAAAAATAATATCTATTAACAGCATTCGGTATTATTTGTTCTTTCTATATTAATTTTAATCCATCAGCAAATGGTTGTAATATTCCTAAAAATCCTACTTTATTCGGTCCTATTCTTCGTTGCATTGCTCCCATTATCTTTCTTTCGACTAATGTTAATAATGCAACATTAATTATAACTCCAATCTATAATATTAATGATGATAACATTTATATTTAACCTATTAACATTAATATAATAAAATATAAAAAATATATTAATGTAGCTATTTTTCCTAATAATGTATAAGGTTCACTTATCGGTTTTGCTCCTAACCAAATTAAACATAAAAAATTAAATATAAATATCCAAAAAAGTAGATGTAAAATAGGTCTATATCTTAATGATCTTATATTTAAAGAACTTATTAAACTTAAAGGTATAATTATTAATAATGATCCAAACATAGCTATTACTCCTAATAATTTATCAGGTATTGATCTTAATATAGCATAAAAAGGTAAAAAATACCATTCTGGTACTATTGATGCTGGTGTTACTAAAGGATTAGCTGGTATATAAGCATCAGGATGACTTAATATATTTGGATTAAAAAATATAAAATAAGATAATATAAGAATTAACCAAATAAAACCTACTAAATCTTTAGATGTAAAATATGGATGAAAACGAATACGATCTGTTCTATTTTGTAAACCTTCTGGATTATTAGAACCATTAATATGTAAAGCTATTAAATGCATTAAAATTACAGCAATTAAAATAAATGGTAATAAATAATGTAAAGCAAAAAATCTATTTAAAGTAGGAGCATCAACACTACCTCCTCCCCAAATAAATAATACTAAATCTGAATTTATAGCTGAAAATAAATTAGTTATTACTGTTGCTCCCCAATAACTCATTGATGACCATGGTAATACATAACCTATAAATGCTGTAGCCATTTGTATAATAAAAATAAGAACTCCTATTATCCATAATGTTCTTCTTGGACTTTTATAAGATGAATAATATAAACCTCTTCCTATATGAATATAAACACACATAAAAAATAAAGATACTGTATTCATATGAATAAATCGTAATAACCAACCATTATTTACATCTCTTGTTATATGTTCTACTGATATAAATGCTAAATTGATATCACTATTATAATGCATTGCTAAACCTATTCCTGTTATTAATAATATTATTAAATTTAAACCTAATAATGATCCAAAATTCCAAAAATAATTAAGATTATTAGGTGATGGTGAATCTATTATATATTCATTTATTAAATTTAAATATGGATTTGTTATTGTTATTTTCATTTTATATGGGAATTTGATAAATAATCTAAGGGGACGAAGCCCCTAAAAGAGTTGTTATAACTCTAGAATAAAAAAGTAATATTATCTGATTTGAATTCTAACTTGATATGTATTCAGTTATTCTTTTTAATAGATGTAGCTTTTACCATGGATCTATAAAATCATAATCCTCTCGTACTAAGATAATTAATCAATTTATTACTTATCTCTTACAAGATAGAGGCCAGTCTGCCTTACGGCGACTTGAACCCAGCTCACGTTCCACTTTAATCGGAGAACAGCCGAACCCTTTGTAACTGATTCATTACAAGGATGTGAAGAGCCGACATCGAGCTGCTAAACTAAGGGGAAGATATGTACTCCTTTCCTTAATTAGCGTGTTATCCCCGGGGTAACTTTGATTCCTTAATAGAAAAATTCTTTTTTCTTCCGGTCACTATGATCGACAAAATTTCTTTATTTCATCCCTGACAGAATTGTCTTTCTTGATCAGTCAAGTTAAATTTTACCATTATATTTTATTTTTAACCTTATATAGGCCTCCGTTACTTTTTTGAAGGCCGTCGCCCCAACTAAAATGTCTCCCAAGACGTAATTTTTGTCCTTGTAACATTCAAGCTCCCGGGGTCTTCTCGTCTAAGTAAGAGTTAAAAGTATCTGCACTTTTTTTATAATTTCATATGATCCATTATTGAGACAGTTTTTCTTTCATTTTACCATTCAAACAGGACTACAATTAATAGCCAAGGAATTTTGCTACCTTAGGATCGTTAGAGTTACAACCGTCATTTATTTGAGTTTATAATTTTTATATTTTTCACTTACAAACATTGGACAGGTTTCAATCTATATACTTATTTTATTATTATTAGCATAGATCTGTGTTTCAGGTTACAGTTGAAGATAATTTTTGCCGAGTTCCTTAATAATGGTTCTTCATTTAACTAATTAATCATCACCTGTGTCGGTTTTAAGTATGGTTTTCTCTTTTCTTTTCCAGTTTTTTCTTTTCTCATCCAATTTTCTTATTGTTAGAGACCATTTTACTTAAAGTTTCTTTCTTTAAAAACCTTGATGATTATAGCCGAAAGTTTTTTGCACTTTCTTTTCATTACTCATACCAACATTATTGAAAAATTCTTTTATTTTTCTTATCACTACTTCTTCTTTTTTTACTTCCGAAAGGATTTGAACCTCTTCTATTGGATCATGAGCCCAATATGCTACCTTTACATTACAGAAGTTTATTTAAAAGTTTATAATTTAGATTAGATGATCTAGATCAGATTATTTCTTAAATTCTTTCTATTTTTTCCATAAGTTTTTACACACTTTTCTCTAGATAGAAACTTCCAATCTAACTATAGGAATTTTTTCTATAATTATTTATTATTTTCACTTAATCATCATTTTTGTATCTTCTTTTTATAATTTGAGTTGTTTCTCTTTTGATTTTTGAGCTTATCCTCAATAACCTGTTTCCTTTTTTAATTCTTTATATTTTATTCGATCAGTTAATACTGTTGCTATACACTATAAAATTTTCTAATAAAGGATATTACTTAAATAATTTTCGTGATAAATCAGTTATCTCCAAATTCGATTAGTATTTTTCTTCTTATCATCATTCATCCTAGATTCTTGCTACAATCACAGGTTCGAACTATTTCTTCTGATGATGATTTGATCATTTTGGTTTCGGATCTATTAATTTTAACTCTTTTTATTTTCATTCGCTTTTTCAGCTTGCTTAATTTAATAACTTGTTGGTCCCTTATGCAAAAGGTAATTGATTTAGATTTTTTTTCCTTTCAATTATTAAAATCTGTATTTCTTAATCTTTTCACTCCCTTCTTTGGGTTCTTTTCAACTTTCCCTCACGGTACTTTTCACTATCACTAATTTTTTCTTTTTTCTTCCATTTTTTTCTTTTTCTTTCTACAATTTCATTCTTTATTACTTTTGTTCTTTTAATTACTTAGATATTTCAATTCATTAAATTCTTTTTTCTAGTTTTTACTTATGGATTCTCGCCTTTCAGGCTTTTTTTCATTTTTTCTCTGTCCATTTTTCTATTAGTTAGTTTTCCATACATCTTTCTTTTTTTATCAAATTCCACATTCCTCCCATTATTTCTTTCTTTATTTTCTTCTTTACTTAAGTCTTCCTTATTTATTTTGGAATTACTTATTTTTTTCTTTGGTTTCTTTCCTCAATATCTTTTCTCTTATCTTATTTGGTCTTAATCTCAAGCCCCCTCGGGGGCAGCCCTTCGGGCTCCATTCATTGTTTAAGCCCTTCGGGCTCAGCCCTTCGGGCTCATCATTCTCGCTAGTTTCTTTCTTTTAAGCCCTTCGGGCTCATTTCATTCTTTTAATTCTTTTTAGTTTCGCAAGTTTCTTTCTTTTAAGCCCTTCGGGCTCATCATTCTCGCTAGTTTCTTTCTTTTAAGCCCTTCGGGCTCAGCCCTTCGGGCTCATCGCAATTCCGCTTCAGCCCTTCGGGCTCCTCGCAATTCTTTTAATTCTTTTAATTCTTAACATAAGTTATTTATTAGTAAAGGAGACCCCAGAAGAGAAAAGAAAAGAAGAAAAAATTTATTGTTTTTTTTATTGCTGCCTTTTTTTGTTAATTCCTTTTATTCCTTTGTTCGCACTGTAATTTTTGGCAGTAGCTGAGGTGTCCTCAGCAGAATAAATTTTTTCTTCTTTTCTTTTCTCTTCTGGGGTCTCCTTTACTAATAAATAACTTATGTTAAGAATTAAAAGAATTAAAAGAATTGCGAGGAGC
>Ga0136634_10001091_pt1 | contig 10645 bp, 12 predicted proteins | sample AntDrymUQ8332106_2_FD_104654 | JGI IMG/M metagenome (GOLD analysis project Ga0136634, IMG submission 104654) | Polar desert sand microbial communities from Dry Valleys, Antarctica - metaG UQ833 (21.06) | ecosystem: Environmental > Terrestrial > Soil > Desert | place: Antarctica: Dry Valley... | reverse complement strand
TGGCTCGCGGCGGCCCACCAGGCGGTCGGCGCGCTGCTCGTCGCGGCCACGGCGTGGGGCGCGCATGTCGTCGGGCGGCAGCGCGCATGACTGTCGTCACCGTCTATGCTGTCTTCGCCGACGCCGCCGAGGCCGAACGGATCGGCCGGGCGATGATCGAGGAGCGGCTCGCCGCCTGTGTCAATATTCTCGGTCAATGCCGCTCGATTTATCGCTGGGAGGACAAGATCGAGACGGTCGGCGAGGTGCCCGCGCTGTTCAAGACTAGGCTCGACCGAGCCGACGCCCTGATCGCCCGGATCGCAGAAATGCACGGCTACGATACTCCCGCGATCGTCATGTGGCCGATCGATAAACTGCTCGCTGGCTATGGAGACTGGGTCGAAGAATCAGTCGGGTAACATTTTACCCGTCACGAATTGCCTGCATTTGCTTGACTTTTTGCGTGTCCGCGGCAATTAGCCGGCTCGACGGCGCCGCTTCATGTGGCGCCTCTTCGCATTTTTAACCGAGAGGTCCAGCCCATGAAGGCGCTGATGAAGACCACCAAGTCGATCAAACCGGCGGACGTGGTGAAAAAATGGCATCTGATCGATGCCGAAGGCCTGGTGGTCGGTCGCGTCGCGACGATCATCGCCAACATCCTGCGCGGCAAGCACAAGCCGAGCTACACCCCGCACGTCGATTGCGGCGACCATGTCGTGGTGATCAACGCCGGCAAGGTGCGCTTCACCGGCCGCAAGCTGCAGAACAAGATCTATTACAAGCACACCGGCTATATCGGCGGCTTGAAAGAGGTCACCGCCGACAAGATCCTCGAGGGACGCTTCCCCGAGCGGATCTTGGAGAAGGCCGTCGAGCGGATGATCCCGCGCGGGCCGCTGGGCCGCGACCAGATGCGCGCTTTGCACCTCTACAACAGCGCCGAGCATCCCCACGGCGGCCAGAGCCCCGAGGCGCTCGACGTCGCAGCCATGAACCGCAAGAACAAGGTGGGCGCATAACATGGCCGACAAGAAGAAGTCCCTGTCCGACCTCGGTGCGGTGCTGAACCCGACCCCTGAAGTTCCCGCCGAAGTCGCCTCGACCGAAGCAACCGAAAGCACGATCGCCGTCGACGCTCCTGTGGCCGATGCTCCGGCAGCCGAGGCTGAAGCGCCTGCCGCTCCGGTCAATATGCAGCCCGAGATGCCGCTGCGCGAGCAGCAGCTCGACAAGTTCGGCCGCGCCTACGCCACCGGCCGACGCAAGGATGCGGTGGCGCGGGTGTGGCTCAAGCCAGGATCGGGCAAGATCCAGGTCAACGGCCGCGACCAGGAGGTCTATTTCGCACGCCCGACGCTTCGTTTGGTGATCAACCAGCCGTTCGGGATCACCGAGCGCACCGGCCAGTATGACATCGTCGCCACCGTCAAGGGTGGCGGACTGTCGGGCCAGGCCGGCGCGGTGCTTCACGGCATCGCCCAGGCGCTGACCCGCTACGAGCCGGTGCTTCGCGGCACCGTCAAGCACGCCGGCTTCCTGACCCGCGACAGCCGCGCGGTCGAGCGCAAGAAGTACGGCAAGGCCAAGGCCCGCAAGAGCTTCCAGTTCAGCAAGCGCTAAAACGTCATACCAGCCAACAACAAGGGGCGGTCCTTCCGGGGCCGCCCTTTTTGGTTGGGCTTCGGGACTCAAATCGCGCCATGTTTCCACGAACAAAAATCGTTCGTGAAGCACGGCAATAATGATAAGCGAACGGCTGTCCAAGTTGCTCATTCGGACGAATTATTGATTCTCGATGGGAGCGACGAATGGAAAAAATCAACAAGCAGCGGCTCGATGGGAAGGTGGCGATCGTCACCGGGGCGACCGGCGGAATCGGCGAGGCGACCGCCAGATTGTTCCTTGAGCTCGGCGCGAAAGTGATGCTCGTCGCCCGTTCGCCCGACAAGCTGGCCGAGACCAAGGCGCGGCTTGCCGGACTTGGCGAGTTCGACGGCGCGATCGCCGATTCGACCGACGAAGCCGCGACCTCGGCGGCGGTTGCGAAAACAGTCGAGCGGTTCGGCGGGCTCGACATATTGATCGCCAATGCCGGGACCGAAGGGGCGCTCAAGCCAATCGACCAGCTCAGCGTGGAGGAATTCAACGACACGCTCCAGACCAATGTCATCGGCGTGTGGCTGGCGATGAAACATGCAGTCGCGCCGATGAAGGCGCGCGGCGGCGGGTCGATGGTGGCTTTGTCGTCGATCGCCGGACAGATCGGCTTTCCCGCAATGGCACCCTACATCGCCAGCAAGCATGCGGTGTACGGACTGGTCAAGACCGCCGCGCTCGAACTTGGCGAGTCCAACATCAGGGTCAACGCGGTCGGTCCCGGACCGATCGACAATCGCATGATGCAATCGCTCGGCAACCAGCTGGCCGGCGACGAAGCGGCGGCGCTGCGCTCCCAAGTCGAAAGCACGATCGCGCTGAAGCGCTATGGCACCAACGAGGAAGTGGCGCATCTGCTCGCCTTCCTCGCCAGCGACGCGTCAAGCTATTGCACTGGGTCGATCCACATGATCGACGGGGGCTATGTCGCCGCCTGATCAAGTGACAGTGAGGTTTTTCCGGGAGGGATTGAGTATGCGTTTCCTGGCTTTGGCGTTGACGGCCGCGCTTGGCGCGGCATCGCCCGGCGCCGCCCAGCAGGCGATTGGCGATTGGCGGGGGACGCTCGCGCCCGCGCCCGGAGCAACTTTGCGCGTCGCGGTGCACATCCAGCCAGCCCACGAAGGAAAAGGCCTGGTCGGAACGCTCGACAGCCTCGACCAAGGCGCAATCGGGGTCGGGCTTGCCGCCATCACTTTAACCGGCGACCGGCTGATCTTCACCGTGCCCTCCATCAGCGGCCGGTTCGAGGGCAAATGGGTCGAAGCGTCCAAAAGCTGGGTCGGCAGCTGGGCGCAAGGGCCGTCGCAGATGCCGCTGACGCTGGTGATGGACAGCCCCGTCGCGGCGAGTCCGCTCGCGGTGCCCGCTAGCTGGACAATTCCCTACGCCACCGTGACGCCCCTGCTCGACGCCCTGATCGCCGCCCGTCCCGGCATTGTCGCGACCGCCGGCCTAGTCGACAAGGGCGTGATCAATGTCCGGGTTTCGACCGGTGGTGACGCCAAATCATTGTTCGAAATCGGGTCGATCACCAAGGTCTTCACCGCGTTGCTGCTGGCCGACATGGCGGCCAGGGGCGAAGTGCGCCTCGACGACCCGGTCGCGAAATATCTTCCAGCGGGCGCGCTTGCCGATCATGGCCATCGCCCGATTACCCTGCGTGACCTCGCCAGCCATTACAGCGGCATGCCGCGCCTCCCCGCCAATCTCAGTTTCAAGGATTTGGGCGACCCCTATGCCGATTTTGGCGAGGTCGAATTGCTCGCTTTCCTCAAAAGCTGGACCCCGCCACGGGCGCCTGGCGCGATGTTCGAGTATAGCAATTTCGGGGCTGGGCTGCTCGGCTATGCGCTCGGCCGCGCGCGGGGCAAACCTTATGAGAAGCTGATCGAAGATCGCATTCTCAAGCCGCTCGGAATGACGGCGAGCCGGCTCGCGATCGGATCGGGCGAAGCGGTCCCGCACGGCGCCGATGGCAAACCGGTCAAGCCGTGGCAATTGTCCAGCCTTGTCGCCGCCGGCGGCCTCCGGTCGACTGCAGGTGACATGGCAAAATTTACCCGCGCGCTGATCGATCCGCCGGTCGCCCTGAAGCCCGCGGTAGCCTTGCTGCTGCGCGATCTGAAACCCGCAGGCGGGGTAGCCCGGATCGGAATGGGGCTGATCACCCGCGCTACAAGCGTCGGCGAGATTGCGTTTCACGACGGCGGCACCGGCGGATCGCGCTCTTTCCTGGTAATCGACCTCAAGGCCAAACGCGGGGCGGTGGTGCTGATCAACAGCGCCGCCGAACCTGACCCCGGGGCGCTGGCCCTCCATCTGGTGACCGGACGACCGCTGCCGAGCAAGCCCTGAGCGGCGCGATCGCCACGCGGCACCTCTTGCGTCGGCCGCGATGAACCGGCAAGCGAGGCCATGATGACCAAGATCGAGGCGATCCCCGCCCTGCTCGATGCGCTCGAGACCAATTACGAATTATCTGTCGGCAATTTGCGTAATGCGCTGCAGGTGTTCGCCACCGATGGCACGCGTCCCGATGCCGCGGCCCGCGCCGCCGGCGCGTTCGCTTACCCCGAGCTTCGCGTCGACTACGACCCGACCACGCCCCCCGCCCCGTCGATGCGCGCCTTTGCCCGCTTGAGCGCGCCCGGCCGCTACACCACCTCGATTGCGCGCCCGGCGCTGTTCCGAGCGTATCTCACCGAGCAGCTCGAACATCTGGTGCGCGATTATCCGGTCGAGATTTCGGTCGGAAAATCGGCCAGTGAGATCGCTTATCCGTACGTCCTTGACGGCGGCGAGCTCGAGCTCGGTGGGCTCTCCACCGCCGAGCTGTCGCGTTGGTTCCCGTCGACCGAGCTCGCCCATATCGGCGACGAAGTGGCCGACGGCGAATATGATCTGGCGATGTCCGATTGCCGTCCGCTGGCGCTGTTCGATGGACCGCGCACCGATTTCAGCCTGGCCCGGCTCAAGCATTATTCGGGGACTCCGCCGGAAGATTTCCAGCATTTCATCCTGTTCACCAACTACGTCCGCTACGTCGACGAATTCGTGCGTTTCGCGATCGACGCGCTGCGCGCCCCCGACAGTGTGTTCAAAAGCTTTTCGGTTCCCGGCGGGATGTTCGAGCGCGGCGAACTCGACGAGGCCGAGGCGCAGATCGCGGCCGGCAGCTGGCGCCGTCACCAGATGCCGGCCTATCATCTGATGACCGACAGCGGCGACGGCGTGACGCTGGTCAACATCGGCGTCGGCCCATCCAATGCCAAGACGATCTGCGACCATATCGCGGTGCTTCGTCCCGAGGCGTGGCTGATGATCGGTCATTGCGGCGGGCTTCGTTTAAGCCAGACGATCGGCGATTACGTCCTCGCCCACGCTTATCTTCGCGACGACCATGTGCTCGACCAGATGCTGCCGCCCGAAATCCCGATCCCGGCGATCGCCGAAGTGCAGAACGCGCTGTTCGACGCCACGGTCGCGGTGACGGGCGAGGATGAGGACAGCGTCAAGAAACGTCTCCGCACCGGCACCGTGGTAACCACCGACGATCGCAACTGGGAGCTTCGCTACACCCTCTCCGCACTGCGCTTCAACCAGAGCCGCGCGGTGGCGATCGACATGGAATCGGCGACCGTCGCGGCGCAGGGTTATCGCTTCCGCGTGCCCTACGGCACCTTGCTGTGCGTTTCCGACAAGCCGCTTCACGGCGAACTTAAATTACCCGGCCAGGCCAACGCCTTTTACGAGCGCGCGATTAGCCAGCACCTCCGCATCGGCATCGAAACGCTGCAATTGCTGAAGCGCGAAGGCGACGCGCTCCACAGCCGCAAACTGCGCAGCTTCGACGAACCGCCGCTGCGCTAGCCGACGATCCGAAGCTGCTCGACCCCGGTCACCGCGACATGAGTCTGGAAATAATATTTGCCCGAGGAGCGGCCATCCACGGTAAAATCGATTCGTTCCCGCCGTGCTTCTCCGTCGACCACGATCGAGCGGCCCAAGAATAGGCCGCGAAGATTGTCGCCATGCTGCACTCTAAGTGCGGCGACAACCGCAGGGTGGATCGCCACCGACAAGTTCCGCTGGTCGCGATAGTCGGGATAACTGTTGAGGAACAGCCGCGACCCGACCATGTCGGCGCGGCGGACGACGAACCCGAACCGGCCGGGAAATCCGCGCGGCGCTGCATCCGCCGCAGCCATCACCGCCAGCGCGGGTTCGATTACCTGCCCGCCCGCAAATTGGGGAGGCGGCGGGCTGCTGATCTGGCAGGCAGCGAGGAGGAATAAGGCTGGGACCAACAACATACGCATAAAGCAACTCCGGTTTCGATGCCGAGCCGCGCTGACGCTAGCGACCCCACCGCCCGCCGCAACCCCGGCTATCTCGCGACCCACCCTTTGGGCGTCACATTCTTGATCCGGCCGCCCTTGGGCGCCACCGGGTTGGCCGCCAGATACGCCTCGGTCGCGTCGAGATCGAGACCGCCATCGACGGGATCGCTGCCGACCGCGAGCGCGGTGAAATTGTCGCCGCCGCTGCTCAGGAAATTGTTGATCGTCACGCGATAGGTCCGGGCGGGGTCGAGCGGTTTGCCATTGAGAATAATCGCCACGATCCGCTGTCCGGGGGCACGCGAGCGGTCGAAGCTGAACGCAAGATTGGCCGAGGGGGCGAGCAGATTGACCCGCGCCTTATTGTCCGTCCCGCTGGCGAACTGCTGCTCGAGCACCGCTTTCACTTGGGCACCGGTATAGGATTTGGTGACGAGGTTGTTGGCGAATGGCTGGAGCGCGAAGATCTGGCCGAAGCGGACCGTACCGTCGGCCTCGGGATTGAGGTCGGTGCGCGCCCCGCCATTGTTCATCAGCGCGAAGTCGGCGCCGCCCTTGTCGGCGGCGCGGGCGACGAAATATTGCGCATCCGAGATCAGCTCGGCGGCGGTCGATTCCTCGTTGATCTCGCCCTTCAACACCGCGCCGTCGAGCTTGCCGATGGCGCGGTTGGCGAGCGGCGCGGCGGCGGCACGATAGCGCTCGACGATCGCAGCTACATTGGGATCGGCGGGGAACACGGGAAAGTTCGATACCAAAGGCGCCTTGAGCCGCGGTATGTCGATCGGCTCGCCCTGGACGACGACGAAATCCGCCTTGCCGCCAATCAAGCTGCCACCGCGAAAGGTCAACCGGATGTCGGTCAGCATCGCGCCATAGCGGCCCGCGCTGGTCAACAGCCGCTCGCCCCCGCCAGTCACTGGAACGCGGCAGATATAGGCATTGTGGCTATGGCCCGACACGACCAGCGAGATCGCCGGATCGAGCCGGGCAAGGATCGGCACGATACCGCCCGCAAGCCCGGCACAGCCGCGATCGTAGTAAGGCCCGGTGATCGATCCGCCCTGGTGGATCAGCAGCACGATTGCGTTCGCCCCCGCGGCGCGCAGGCCGGGCACCGCGGCATTGGCGGTATCGGCCTCGTCGGCGAAGGTCAGCCCCGCCACGCCGGCGGGCGAGACCAGGGTCGCGGTCTCATTGAGCGTCATGCCGATGAAGCCGATCCGGACCCCGCCGACTTGCTTGATCGAGGTGCCGGGGAACAATGTCTTGCCATCGGCGGCGATGACATTGGCGGCGAGGTAACGGAAGCGCGCGCCGGGATAAGGTTCGAGCGCGCACGGCTGGCGATTGGTGAACTTGCCGCAGCCCCCGTCCTGGATCCGCTTGAGCTCGCCCGACCCCTTGTCGAATTCGTGATTGCCGACCGCCGCCAGCTCGAGCCCCGCTTCGTCGAGCACGCGAATGGTCGGCTCGTCGAGGAACAGCGCCGAGGCGATCGGCGTCGCACCGATTAAATCGCCCGCCGCGACCGTCACGCTATTGGCCGTTCGGCGCTGCTTCAACGCGCTCGCCAGATAGGCCGCCCCGCCCGCGGGCACCGCGCCGCTGGCCGCGGGCACGGTCAGCTGCGGCGGCTCGAGATTGCCATGGAAATCGTTGATCGCAAGGATCTGCACCTCGACCGGCCGGCTCTCCTGCGCCAATTCCGGCGGCGGCGGGGGGGGCGGATGCGGCAGCGTGGTGCAGGCGCCGAGCGAGGCGAGCAATGCAAAAGTAAGCAGTCGATCCATGATCATGATCCCGTCATTGCGAGAAGCGAAGCGCCGAAGCAATCCGTCTCCACGCTGGTCATCTCCTGCCCGTGGATTGCTTCGCTTCGCTCGCAATGACAAGACAAGGTCATGACCGACGCCGACCTCATCGCCGCCGCCCGCCAAGCGGCCTTGCGCGCCTACGCACCCTATTCGAACTTCGCGGTGGGCTGCGCGATCGAAAGCGTCGATGGCGCGGTGGTGACCGGCGCGAATATGGAAAATGCCTGTTACCGGCTTGGGCTGTGTGCCGAGGTCAGTGCTTTGACGTTGGCGCAGGCCACCTTCGGCCTCGACCAGGTGGCGCGGATCGCGGTCACGGGGGGCGACGGATCGGGCGACGAACTCACTGGCGAGGCGGCAGTCACTCCGTGCGGCGGATGTCGGCAGTCGATCCTCGAGGCGGCGCAGTTGAGCGGCCGCGACATCGAAATCTTGTGCGCATCGGGCGACGGCAAGACAGTCGAGCGGCACAGTATCGGCACGCTCATCCCGTTCGGATTCGGACCGGCGAGCCTGGCGGACGCTGGTTAGCCCATTGGGGCTGATTGATCAGTAGGAGACCTGCGCCGGCATTTCCGCCTTGCGCTCGATCTCGGCCTCGCGGAGGCGATCGGACTTTTCCGAGCGCGAGGCGAGCAATTCCCACGCGGTGGCCGAGCGGATATGGCTTTCCTTGACGTTGCTCAACTCGGTATCGTCGGCACGCCCGCGGGCTTCGGCGGCACGTTCACGGTAGAAATTGGTCTGGTTCGACATGGAAGCGGCAACTTTCTTGGGACGGGTCGTAACGACAGCCCGGTCGCGCACCGAGCGCAACCAGGCTGTTTGCCAAGCTTAGATCAGCTTGAGGTTGGTTGCGCTCTCGCGGCCACGACGGTCCGGCTCGAGATCGAACGAGACGCGCTGATCGGAATCCAGGCCCGACATGCCGGCGGCTTCGACCGCGCTGATGTGGACAAAGGCGTCGTTTCCGCCGCCATCCTGGGTGATAAAGCCGAAGCCCTTCATTTTGTTGAAGAATTTGACGGTACCTTGGGGCATTATTGGGTCCTTCCCATTAGACGGGCCGATGGTCGATCCGCCACAGGCTAGAAGAGGCGGAGAGGAAGGAGATAGCGGCCGCACCGCTCGTAACCCACGTCATGCGACTGGTAGCAGGGGACATATAGGCACGATCGACCAAAAACGCAAAAGAAAGGGGCCGACGTCGCCGCCGGCCCCTCGTTCGTCTCGATGCACGTGCTTAGTTGCAGCGCAGGCCACCGCGGGCAATTTGTTGGCCAAACAGGGCACCGGCGCCTGCACCGAGGATTGTGCCAACGGTGCGCGATCCGCCACGGTCGAGCTCGCGTCCGATCAGCGCTCCAACCGCGCCACCGACGATCAATCCGGTCGTGCCATCGTTGCGGCGGCAATAATATTGCCCGTTTTGTCCGCGATAAATGCGGTCGTTGCGGGTCAGCCGCCGGTCGGTATAATAACGACCGTCGCGATAGTAACGGTCGGCATAATAGGTGTTATAGCCGGGCTCGTAGCGGTTGTAATCGTAGCTTCCGTACCGTCGCCAGTCGCGCGCGTTCTGTCGCGAATCCTGGCGCCGGGCCTGGCGCAGTTCACGGCGGCATTCACGCAATTCATTGCGATATTCGGCGCGACTGTCGGCCCGGCGAAGCTCGCGATTACATTCGCGCAGTTCCTGGTTCGTATTGCGACTCTGCGCGGCGGCCGGAGCAGCTAGTGCCATCGGCGAAGCAACCGCGAACGCGGTAGCGGCAAGGATCATGCGGTTCATAACAAATTCCTTCGTATCTGCCCGAAAAACGCGTCGGGCTCGAAGGGTTCAACATCCAAGTCGGGGCGGTGTTGCATGAACCTAAAACAACAAGACGAGCCGGTTCGCGCCGTCGTCGAATCGTTACGCCAGCTTAATCTCTCTGAGTCGCTCCTGGAGGTATTCGTGGCTCGAGATTGGCTGCCATTTGGGCTCCTCCCCCGCCGGAACCGTCCCGGGCAGCGCCTCGATCGTGAAATCGGGGCGGAAGTGGAGGAAGAAAGGCATCGAGTAACGCGCCTTGGACGCCCGGTCGGGGGCCGGGTTGACCACGCGATGGCTGGTCGAGCGCAATCGCCCGTTGGTCAGCCGCTGCAGCATGTCGCCGATATTGACCACCAGCTCGCCCGGCTTGGGGCTGACCGGCAGCCAGCGGCCGTCCTTGGTCTGTAATTCCAACCCGGCCTCTTCGGCACCGATCAGCAACGTAATGGTATTGATATCCTCATGCGCCCCGGCGCGGATCTGGTTGCCGCCCATCTTGGCGGTATCCTGATCGATCGGCGGATAATGCAGCAGCCGCATCACGCTATTGCCGTCGCGCACGGTGTCGGTGAAATACTCCTCGTCGACGGCCAGGAACCGGGCGATGGCGCGCAGCACCTTCACCCCGGCCGCGTCGAATGCATCGTATAATTCGAGGAATGTTTCGCGAAATCCTTCGACCTCCCTCGGCCAGATGTTGTCGGCCATCAGCGCTCGGAAATTGTGCCCCGCCGGCAGTTCGCGCCCGACGTGCCAAAATTCCTTCAAATCCGACGCGGTACCGCCCTTGGCGGTCTCGACCCCGAACGCGGTATAGCCCCGCGCCCCGCCACTGCCGGGAATGAGATACGCGCGCTTGACCGCCTCGGGCAACGCGAAGAACAGCTTTGCCTTGGCTTCGGCGCGATCGATCAGATCCTGCGAAATCCCATGGTCGCGGACGATCGCGAAGCCGTAATCGACGAAGCTCTGGCCAAGCTCCCCGGCGAAGGCTTGCGGATCCCGGTCGGCGTCGCGGAGCGAGACGG
>Ga0136634_10001090_pt1 | contig 10646 bp, 9 predicted proteins | sample AntDrymUQ8332106_2_FD_104654 | JGI IMG/M metagenome (GOLD analysis project Ga0136634, IMG submission 104654) | Polar desert sand microbial communities from Dry Valleys, Antarctica - metaG UQ833 (21.06) | ecosystem: Environmental > Terrestrial > Soil > Desert | place: Antarctica: Dry Valley... | reverse complement strand
GGTCGGGTCGAGCTCGGCCAGCAGTGCCTCACCCCGGGTACGGCTGCACACCACCCCGACGAACCCGACGCCGGCGTCGAGCGCCTCCCGGATGGCCCTCGGCTCCTCACCACCATGGCTCGACACCACGGCCGCGACCGAACCCGCCGGCCGGAGACCATCGCCGGCACGGCCCACGACGAACCCCAACGGGGGCGCCAGCCTCGCCACCGCTTCGGCCGTCGGCGAGGACCCGATCAAATAGAGCAACGGTGACGGGAGCAGCGGCTCGAGGTAGATCTCCATCGCTCCTCCTGACAGGCACGGGTTCACGACGATGCTCGCGCCGGGAGTCTGCGGGAAGGAGTCCTCGGCGTCGGGCAGCACCCGCAACAGCACCCCCACTCCGCTCTCCAGAGCGTCGAGCGCTGCGGTGCGCACCGAACCGGCTGCGCACTGACCGCCCACGAACCCTTCGATGGAACCGTCAGCGAGGACGATCGCCCGGTCGCCCGCCTGCGCCGAGCTCGGCTCCTGGGCGCGTACGACGGTCGCCTGGACGAACGGCACCCGCGAACGGGTGAGCTCGTCGATCCGCTCGGAGAGCTGGGTCGTCACGCGCGCCTGCCTTTCCTGCGTCGCTGTCTGCTGTCGCGGCCTAGATCGGCGGGGTCGGGCGACCCTGCATGGCGTCCCACACCCGCGACGGCGTCAGCGGCATGTCGGCGTGGCGGATCCCGAAGGGCTTGAGGGCATCGATCACGGCGTTGACCACGGCGGGCGGTGAACCGACGGTGGCCGACTCCCCGACCCCCTTGGCGCCGATCGGGTGGTGCGGCGACGGGGTGACGGTGTGCCCGGTCTCCCAGTGCGGCACCTCGAGCGCCGTCGGGATCAGGTAGTCCATCAGCGACCCACCGAGGCAGTTGCCGTCCTCGTCGAACGCGATCATCTCCATCAGCGCCATCCCGACACCGTCGGTGAGCCCGCCGTGCACCTGTCCCTCGATGATCATCGGGTTGATTCGGGTGCCACAGTCGTCCACCGCGATGAACCGGCGTACCTTCACCGCTGCGGTGCCCGGGTCAATGTCGACCACGCAGATGTAGGCGCCGAAGGGGTAGGTCAGGTTCTCGGGGTTGTAGCAGATCTGGGCCTCCAGACCTCCCTCGAGACCGTCCGGCAGGTCGCCCGCACCGTGGGCCCTCATGGCGATGTCCTGGATGGTCACCGACCGGCCGGGGTCGCCCTTGACCTGGAAGGAGCCCTTCTGCCACTCCAGGTCGGTCACCGAGACCTCGAGCATCCCGGAGGCGATGATCTGCGCCTTGTCGCGGACCTTGCGTGCGACGAGCGCTGCCGCGGCCCCGGACACCGGCGTGGAGCGGCTGCCGTAGGTGCCGAGCCCGAACGGGGTCTGGTCGGTGTCGCCGTTGATCACCTGGATGTCGGCCGGTGGGATCCCGATCTCCTCGGCCACGATCTGGGCGAACGTCGTCTCGTGACCCTGCCCCTGGCTCATGCATGACAGGCGTACGACGGCCTTGCCGGTCGGATGCACCCGGAGCTCGGCCCCGTCAGCCATTCCCAGGCCGAGGATGTCCATGTCCTTGCGCGGTCCGGCACCGACCGCCTCGGTGAAGAACGCGACGCCGATGCCCATCAGCTCACCCTTGGCCCGCTTCTCCTCCTGCTCGCGACGCAGGTCGTCGTAGCCCGCCATCTCGAGCGCGAGGTCGAGCGCACGCTCGTACTCCCCGGAGTCGTAGACCCAGCCGGTCTTGCTCGTGTAGGGGAACTGGTCGGGCTGGATCAGGTTCTTGCGCCGCAGCTCGACCGGATCCATCTCCAGGTCGTAGGCGAGGCAGTCCACGATCCGCTCGACGAGATAGACCGCCTCGGTGATCCGGAACGAGCAGGCGTAGGCCACGCCGCCGGGAGCCTTGTTGGTATAGACGGCCGTCATCGAGCAGTAGGCGGCCTCGAGGTCGTAGCTGCCGGTGAACACGCCGAAGAAACCGGCGGGGTACTTGATCGGCGCCGCAGTCCCGTTGAAGGCACCGTGGTCGGCAAGCACGTGGGTGCGGATCGCCAGGATCTTGCCCTCCTTCGTGGCGGCGATCTCGCCGCGCATCACGTAGTCGCGGGCGAATCCGGTGCTGACCAGGTTCTCGGTGCGGTCCTCCATCCACTTGACCGGCTTGCCGATCACGAGGGAGGCGACGATGGCGCAGACGTAGCCCGGGTAGATCGGCACCTTGTTACCGAAGCCGCCGCCGATGTCGGGCGCGATCACCCGGATCTTGTGCTCGGGGAGGCCGGACACCAGCGCGTACACGGTCCGGTGGGCATGCGGCGCCTGGCTCGTCGTCCACAGGGTCAGCTGGCCACTGACCCGTTCGTAGTCGGCCACGCAGCCGCACGTCTCCATCGGCGCGGGGTGCACCCGTGGGTAGACGATGTCCTCGGTCACCACGACGTCGGCCTTCTCGAACACGGCGTCCGTCGCCGCCTTGTCGCCGGTCTCCCAGTCGAAGCAGTGGTTGTCGGTCTTGCCGTCGAGGTCGGTCCTGATCACCGGGGCCTCGGGGGCGAGCGCCCGTCGTACGTCGATGACGGGCTCGAGGATGTCGTACTCGACGTCGATCAGCTCGAGGGCGTCGCGAGCGGAGTAGCGGTCCTCCGCCACCACGAACGCCACCTCCTGACCCTGGAACCGAACCTTGTCGGTCGCGAGCACCGCCTGGACGTCGTTGGACAGCGTCGGCATCCACGCGAGCCCCTGGGCGGCCAGGTCGGCACCAGTGATCACGGCCTTCACCTTCGGGTGGGCCTGAGCGGCGCTGACGTCGATGCTGAGGATGTTGGCGTGCGCGACCGGGGAGCGCAGGATGGCGAGGTGCAGCATCCCCTTGAGCTGGATGTCGTCGACGTACTTGCCCATCCCCCGGATGAAGCGCGGGTCCTCCTTGCGCAACATCCGGCCATGGCCAAGAGGCGTCTTGTCGTTGTCGGCGGTCTCGAGGTCCTCCTGGTCGGCGGCCACGCCCTCCTGCTCGACAGTGGTCATGACGTGCTCCCTGCCGTCTGTGCCTCGGCTTCGGCCGGCACCGGACCATCGGGGTGCTCAGCCGCCCACTGGATCGACCGGACGATCGTCGTGTAGCCGGTGCAGCGGCAGATCTGGCCGGAGATCGCCTCGCGGATGCGTTGCTCGTCGGGATGCGGCTCGCGATCGAGCAGGGCGCGGGCGGTCATCAACATTCCCGGCGTGCAGAAACCGCACTGCAGGCCATGGCAGCGCATGAAGCCCTCCTGGACGGGGTCGAGGACACCGTCCACCTCCAGGTCCTCGACGGTGCGTACCTCACGGCCACCGGCCATCGCGGCCAGCACGGTGCAGGTCTTGACCGGCTCCCCGTCCATCCAGGCCACGCAGGTGCCGCAGTTGCTGGTGTCACAGCCCCAGTGGGTGCCGGTGAGTCCGAGCTCGTCGCGCAGGAAGTGCACGAGCAGCATCCGGCCCTCGACCTCGCGAGTCACGCTCTCCCCGTTGACCGTCATGGTGACCTGCATCAGCTCACGCCTCCCTGGTTCTCGTCACGATTGGTGCCATCGTCGCCGGCGAGACCGGCCTCGATGCGTTGTACGGCGGTGCGCAGAGTCCGTCGGGTCAGCTCGTCCGCCAGATGCCTCTTGTAGTCGGCCGTGCCGCGGTTGTCGGTCGTCGGCGAGCACCACGCCGCCGCCAGCTCACCCGCCCGGGCAAAGAGCTCCTCGCTGGGTCGCTGGCCGCGGAGCGCCTCGGAGATCGCGGGGATGCCGGTCGTGTTCGGCCCCACTGCAGCGAGACCGACCCGCGCGTTGGTGATCACACCGTCCTGCATCCACACCGCGGATCCCGCCGAGGTCACTGCCCAGTCGCCTGCCCGGCGCTCTACCTTGGCGTAGGCGCTCGAGCCGCCGGGTCGGACAGGGAGTCTTATCTCGGTGAGCATCTCGCCCTGACCGCAGGCGGTCTCGTAAGGACCGCGGTGGAACTCCTCCATCGAGACCACCCGCTCCCCCGAGGAGCTGCGCAGCACGCAGCTCGCGTCCAGGGTGGTGCAGACCGCGGTCAGGTCCTCGGAGGGGTCGGCCTGGCACAACGAACCTCCGATGGTGCCGCGGTTGCGCACGATCGGGTCGGCGATCACCTGCTCGGCGTCGGCGAAGATCGGAAAGACAGCGACGAGCTCGGGTGACTCGAGCAGCTCACGGTGCCGGGTCATCGCACCGATCCGGACCTCGTCCACGCCGACCCGGACGTAGCCGAGCTCGGCATGCAGGTCGTTGATGTCGATGACGTACTCGAGGTCGGTCAGCCGCAGCTTCATCATCGGGATGAGGGAGTGACCGCCTGCCACGAGCCTGGCCTCGTCGCCCAGCCGCTCGAGCAGGCTGATGGCGTGGTCGACACTGGTGGCGCGTTCGTAGTCAAAAGGAGCGGGAACCTGCACTTGGGCCTCCGTGTGAGGTGAGTCACACGACTATCGGCGCCCCGGCAGGTTCCGTCAACGCGAGTTAAGCGAATGCTTAAGTCGGCCTATTGCTGACCGCGAAGAATCCCGAGCGCCGACATGTGCACCGAGAGCAGGGCCGGACGGTGGTGCGGTGCTGATGGGTGCAACCAGGTCAGTGGCCGTTGGCGCGCGGCTTGTCGTCGGGGCCGAAGGCACCGAGATCTGCGTTGTCGCGCGCCTTGCGCAGGTGCCGGGTCAGGCTCACCCCGAGCAGGCCGACGGCCACGGCCAGCGAGACGATCACCGCGAACCCCAGCCAGCCGGCCTTGTAGTCCTCCGGTGCGGGCGCCTCGTCGGCTCCGGCCGCCAGCGCCACCCAGAGGTCGAAGGTGAGGATGAGCGGGTTCATGGGTCCATCATCTCAGGTGACCGGGACTTTCAGGCGTCCAGGTCCGGCCGATCGCGGATCCCGGCGAACAGGTCGTCCTCGGGCAGCTCGGAGTCGACGAAGGACCGGGCGAGCTCGTAGTCCTCGGTGGGCCACGCCGCCTGGTGCACGTCCAGGGGCACGTGGAACCACGGCCCGTCCGGGTCGATCTGGGTCGCATGGGCGAGCAGGGCCTGGTCGCGGACCGGGAAGTACTCCCCGCAGGGCACCTTCGTGGTGATCCGCGCGTCGTGGGCCGGGTCGACCTTCCACTCCTCCAGCCGCTCGGCGTACGGCGACTCGAGGCCGCGCCGGATCATCTCGTCGTGCAGCGCCTGGGTGCGCGGACGGTTGAACCCGTGGTGGTAGTAGAGCTTCAGCGGCTGCCACGGCTCACCGGCGTCAGGGAACCTGGTCGGGTCGCCGGCCGCCTCGAAGGCGACCACCGAGACGTTGTGGCACTGGATGTGGTCGGGGTGCGGATAGCCCCCGTTCTCGTCGTACGTCGTCAGCACGTGCGGCCGGAAGCCGCGGATGAACCGCACCAACGGCTCAGCGGCGACCTCCGGATCCAGCAGGCCGAAGCACCCCTCGGGCAGCGGGGGCTTGGGGTCACCCTCGGGCCAGCCGGAGTCCACGAAGCCGAGCCAGTCCTGCCGGATGCCGAGGATCTCGCGGGCTGCGTCCATCTCCTGACGACGGACGTCGGCCATGTTGGCGAGCACCTCGGGGCGGTCCATCTGCGGGTTGAGGATCGAGCCGGCCTCACCCCCGGTGCAGGTCACCACGTGCACGTCGACACCTTCGGTGACGTACTTGGCGGTGGAGGCGGCGCCCTTGCTGGACTCGTCGTCCGGGTGGGCGTGCACATGCATCAGGCGCAGCATGACGAACATCCTAGGGATGCGAGAATCGCTGTCGTGAGCGACGTGAGGACCGACCCACTGGGGGACCGCTACGGGACCCCGAGCCCTGCTCGCCGTCGTACGGTCATCATCGCGTCGGGGGTGATCGGAGTCCTCGCCCTGGCCTGGCTGGCATGGGCCGCCTGGGCGCAGGCCACGCCCGACGTGCAGTCCTCGTTGCGTTCCTTCGACGTCGTCGACACCCACACCACGATCGCCACCGTGGTCGTGAAGCCCCGGTCCAGCGAGGTCTCGGCCAGCTGCCTGGCGCGGGCCTTCGCGGCGGACCACTCCGTGGTCGGCGACCTCAACTTCAAGGTCGCGGGCGAGAGCGGGACCACGGTGCGCGAGGTGACGATGCGCACCGAACGCCAGGCGTCCTCGGTGGAGCTGATCGGCTGTACGACGGCCGGTCAGTCCCGTCCTCGCTGAACGACGATTCTGCCCTCGCCGTTCTCGTTGGTAACATCGCCTACTTGCCCTAGTGGACAACACCGATCTCAGGAGACACCACATGACCGAGCCGACCCAAGGCGATGTCGTCTGGCTGACCCAGTCGAAGTACGAGGACCTGAAGGCAGAGCTCGAGCAGCTGCGCGGCCCGGGGCGCGCCGACGTGGTCAAGAAGGTCAGCGACGCCCGCGACGAGGGTGACCTCAAGGAGAACGGCGGCTACCACGCGGCCCGCGAGGAGCTCGGCAAGATCGACGGCCGGATCCAGCAGCTCGTCGACATGCTCGAGCGCGCCAAGGTGGGCGAGACCCCGCCCGACGACGGTGTCGTCGAGCCCGGCATGAAGGTCACCGTCGAGCTCGCCGGCCAGGAGCAGGTCTTCCTGCTCGGTGCCCGCGAGATGGCCGGCGCGGACATCGACGTGTTCTCGCCGCAGTCCCCCCTCGGCCAGGCGATCCAGGGTGCCCGCCGCGGTGAGACTGTGACCTACCAGGCGCCGAACGGCAAGGACGTCAAGGTGCAGATCATCGAGGCCGTCCCCTACGCGGGCTGACTACTCGATCACCTCGTAGCCCTGGTCGCGCAGGCGCATGAGCACGCCCTCGGCATGGTCGACCCCGCGGGTCTCGAGCTGCAGCCGCACCTCGACCTCCCCGATGTGCAACGTGCTCGTCGTGCGGTCGTGCTCGACCTCGAGCACGTTGGCGCGGGCGTCGGCGAGCTCAGCCAACAGCCGGGCCAGGCCACCCGGGCTGTCGGGGATGTGCACCTGGAGGTTCATGTAGCGACCGCCGGACGCCAGGCCGTGCCGGATCAGCTTGCCCAGCAGGAGCGGGTCGACGTTGCCGCCGGAGAGCACCGCCACGACCGGCGTGCCGAACGCCTTCGGCTGGTCCATCAACGCCGCCACGGCGGCTGCCCCGGACGGTTCGACGACCATCTTCGCCCGCTCCAGCAGCATCACCAGCGCGCGTGACATCGAGTCCTCCGAGACGGTGACCACGTCGTCGACGTACTGCTGGATCGACGCGAACGGCACCTGACCCGGGCACGCGACCGCGATCCCGTCGGCCATCGTGGTCATCCGCTCCAGCGCGACGGGGATCCCCTGGCGCAGCGACTCGGGGAACGCCGCCGCACCCTCGGCCTGCACGCCCACGACGCGTACGTCGGGCCGCAGGCCCTTGATCGCGATCGCGATCCCGGCGAGGAACCCGCCACCGCCGGTCGGGACCAGCACGGTCGCGGCCTCGGGCGCCTGGGCCAGGATCTCGAGGCCGGTGGTGCCCTGCCCCGCGACGATGTCGGTGTGGTCGAAGGGGTGGATGAACACCGCCCCGGTCTGGTCGGAGAAGGCCTGAGCGGCCACCAGGGCCTGGGTGAGGTACTCGCCGTGGAAGCGGACGTCCGCGCCGTACCCGCGGGTGGCGTTGGCCTTGGGGATCGGCGCTCCGTCCGGCATGAACACGGTCGCCCTGATGCCCAGCAGCTTCGCCGCGAGGGCCACGCCCTGCGCGTGGTTGCCGGCGGAGGCGGCCACCACGCCCCGCGCCCGCTCCTCGGCGCTCAGCCGGGACAGGCGCACATAGGCACCCCGGATCTTGAACGAGCCGGTGCGCTGCAGGTTCTCGCATTTGAGCAGGACCGGGCCGTCGACCAAGTCCTGAAGCCAGCGCGACCGCTCCATCGGAGTGGTGATCGCGACGTCGGCCACGAGTCCGGCAACAGCCTCGATGTCGGCCAGGGAGACGGTCATGGCCCCAACCCTAGGGGTGCCTGGACTCACGCGGGATCAAGTTGCTTCATGCAACTATCTGAGGCACAATCCTCGGGTGACAGCGGATACCGACGGCTACCTCTCCCACCGACAGATCATGGTGGTGATGTCGGGGCTGATGGTCGGGATGTTCCTCGCTGCGCTGGACCAGAGCATCCTGGGCACGGCGCTCCCCAAGATCACCAGCGACCTCGGCGGGTTCAGCAAGCTCTCCTGGGTGGTCACGTCCTACCTGCTGGCATCCACCGCCTCGACCCCCCTGTGGGGGAAGATCTCGGACCTCTATGGCCGCAAGCGGCTCTTCCAGATCGCCATCATCGTCTTCGTCGTCGGCTCCCTGGCCTCCGGCATCTCATCGAACATCGACCAGCTGATCGCCTTCCGCGCGATCCAGGGGCTTGGCGGCGGAGGCCTGATGGCGCTGGCCCTCGCGACCGTCGGGGACGTGATCCCGCCCCGTGAGCGCGGCCGCTACCAGGGGTACTTCGCGCTCACCTTCGGCGCCTCCTCCGTGCTCGGCCCGGTGCTCGGCGGCTTCTTCGCCGACGGTCCCGGCTGGCAGTGGATCTTCTTCATCAACGTGCCGCTCGGCATCGTCGCGCTCGTCGTGACGAGCGCGGCCCTGAAGATGCCGCACGTACGCCGCGACCACACCATCGACTACCTCGGCGCAGCCGTGATCGTGGCGTCGGTGAGCTCGATCCTGCTCTACACCGCCTGGGCCGGTCCCGAACGCGGCTGGGGCGACCCGACCGGCCTGGGGCTGCTGTTCGGGGGGTTGCTGCTCGCGGTGGTGTTCGTGTTCGTGGAGCTCCGGGCGGCCGAGCCGATCATCCCGATGCGGCTGTTCGCCAACTCGATCTTCTCGCTCGCGAACGCCTTCGGCTTCCTGATCGGCATCGCGATGTTCGGCTCGATGATCTACCTGCCCGTCTACCTGCAGGTGGTCGACGAGATGTCCCCGACCAGGTCCGGGCTGGCGATGCTGCCGATGATCGTCGGCCTGTTCAGCACCTCGCTCACGGCCGGCCAGATCATGTCGCGCACCGGCCGCTACCGCGTCTTCCCGCCGGCCGGTGCCGCGTTCATCGTCTCGGCGCTGGTCCTGCTGTCGCAGCTCGACGTGGACAGCCCCTACTGGTACGTCGGCCTCGCGATGTACCTCTTCGGCGCGGGCCTGGGCCTGTGCATGCAGGTGGTGGTGACCGTCGTGCAGAACTCCGTCGACCGCTCCGACATCGGCGTCGCCACGAGCTCGGTCGCGTTCTTCCGGCAGATGGGCGGGTCCTTCGGGACCGCGCTGTTCGGCGCGATCCTGACCAGCCGTCTGGCCACTCACCTGGCGGAGGTGATGCCGCGGGGCACCTCCGCCTCGGGCCAGGTGGACACCAACGACACCGACGCGATCCGGGAGCTGCCGCTTGCGCTCCGCGGCCTCGTGCGGGAGGCGTTCAGCCGCTCTCTGGACGAGATGTTCCTCACGGCTGTCCCGATCGTGGTGGTCGCCGGGGTGCTCGCCCTGTTCATCAAGGAGATCCCGCTCGGGACCCGTCAGGAGTCCCCTGAGGGAGCGGGGGTACCGGGATCCGGCCCGGAGCCGACGCTCGCGTCCTCGGAGTCGGCCACGTCCTCACCCGACGTGTCCTGCGGGAGCGTGTCCGGATCGCCCTGCGCCGCCTCCTCGGAGTCCTCACCGACCTCGGTGTAGCTCGCCAGGTGCTGCACGACCGCGTTGAGTGAAGCAGCCAGGGGTACGGCGATCAGCGCGCCAGGGATGCCGGCCACAATCACGCCGAGCGCGATGGCGACGATCACGCCCAGTGGGTGTACCGAGACGAAGCGGCCCATCAGGAACGGCTGCAGCACGTGCGCCTCGACCTGCTGCACCAGGACGACGACGCCGAACATGAGCAGCGCGGTGAAGGGTCCCTGGGCCACCAGCGCCACCAGCACCGCGACGGAACCCGACACGAAGGCACCGATCATCGGGACGAAGGCGCCGAGGAACACCAGCACGCCGATGGCACTGACGAACGGCACCCCGAGCACGGCGGCACCGACCATGATGCCGATCGCATCCGTCGCCGCCACCAGGACGGTGGCCCGCACGAACTGTGTGAGTGACTGCCACGCCACCCGGCCTGAGGAGTCGACGCGCAGGCGCCCGGCACGTGGGAACAGGCGCACCAGCCAGGCCCAGATCTTGGCGCCGTCGGCCATGAAGAAGTAGGTCGAGAAGAGCACGATGAACAACCCTGCAACAACATGTCCCACCGCGGTGCCGACCTCGGTCACCCTGCCGACAGCGTCCTGGCCGAGCTTCGAGATCTGCTCCTGCGCGGTGTCCAGGGCCTCGCTGATCTGCGAGTTCGTGAGGTTCAACGGACCGGTTCTGAGGTAGTCGCGGATCTGGTCGATCCCGTCGGTGACCTGCGCGGACAAGTCGCCGATGCCCGCGATCACCTGGTTGCTGACGAAGGCGATCATGAGGACGATCACGCCGATACCCCCCAGGACCACCAGCAGCGCAGACAACGACCGAGGGAGCCCGACGCGCACCAGCCAGCTGACGGCAGGACTCACGAGCGCGGCGATGAGCAGGG
>Ga0136634_10001087_pt1 | contig 10657 bp, 12 predicted proteins | sample AntDrymUQ8332106_2_FD_104654 | JGI IMG/M metagenome (GOLD analysis project Ga0136634, IMG submission 104654) | Polar desert sand microbial communities from Dry Valleys, Antarctica - metaG UQ833 (21.06) | ecosystem: Environmental > Terrestrial > Soil > Desert | place: Antarctica: Dry Valley... | reverse complement strand
CGGTCGGTATCGGTGGATGGGCATGCCGCTAGGGCGCTGACCATTCGAAAAAATGCCGGTCTGGATTCCGGAGTGCTGCTTGGTCATGGTCTTCTCATCGCGTGGGAGTGACGGGCGCCGGGGACACAGACTCTCCGCCGCAAGGGGTCCGGCTCCGCTCAGATGTGCGGGGTGACCTCGCGGCGGCAGCGAAGAAGGAGCTGGCGCGTCATGACCTGGCCACCTTATCAGCGGTTCGGGCCGAGGTCTCAGGGCACCTGCGGCAGGCGCACGGTCACCGTGGTGCCCTCGCCCTCGACCGAGTCCACCTCGACGCTGCCCTCGTGCCACTCGACGACGGACCGGACCAGTGCCAGCCCGAGTCCCGTCCCCTGGATCTCGTCGGCCGTCGAGAGCGAGGAGCGGAAGAAGCGCGAGAACAGCAGCTCCTGCTCGTGGACGGGGATGCCGATCCCGGTGTCGGTGATCACGACGACGACGTCGGGCGCATCGTGGTGCAGCCGCACGGTCACGCGTTCGCCGTCATGGCTGAACTTGATCGCGTTGCTGATCAGGTTCAGCAGCACCCGCTCCACCTGCTGGCGGTCTGCGAGCACCGGCGGCAGCTCGGGGTCGCTCACCACGGCCACCTCGAGCTCCTTGGCCACCGTGGCCGGCACCAGTGCGTGCAGGCACTCGGCGACGACCCCCAAGAGGTCGGTCGGCTGACGCTCCAGGGCCACCTGTTCAGCGTCGTAGGCCGAGAGGGTCAGCAGGTCCTCGACCAGGTCGCGCAGTCGCCCGACGTTGCGTTCGATGATCGCCACGCCCTGCGACACCCCGTCATCGAGCTGACCGAGACCGCCCTCGTTCAGCATTTCCAGATAGCCCACGATGCTGGTCAGCGGCGTGCGCAGCTCGTGCGAGACGGTGGAGATGAAGGCGTCCTTCGCGCGGTCGAGCTCCTCGAGCCGGCGCACGGACTCGCGTTGCTGCTCGAACGCCTGGATCTGGACCAGCGAGGCCACCAGGTCGTGCGCGATCCCCTCGCAGATCGCGAGCTCGCGCTGCGGCCAGGTGCGCGGCTGCACGGACTGGAGCAACAGCCAGCCGACCACCTCGTCACCGACCGCGACTGGCGCCGCCGCCAGGCTCCGCACCCCGAGCGACTCGAAAATCTCCCTCGATCCGGCCGGGTCGACGCGACTGTCGTCCCCGATGTCGTCGATCTGCAACGGCGAGAGGGACTGGGCGGCCTCGAGAAGCAGTGCGGTGAGTGCTTCGGGCAGCTCCACGAAGGAGTCGGGACGCGGCAGGTCCGCGCTCTGCTTCGAGCTGCTCCAGCTGCCGCGCACGGCGGAGAAGAGATCGGCGTCGACGAGCAACACGTCGCAGCGGTCGACCCCCGTCGCCTGCCCCACCGACTCCGCTGCGCGGTTGACAAGGTGTCCGGAGTCGGGATCATGACGCAGGACGTGGGCCAACTCGTCGACGACGCGACTCTGGTCCTCACCGTCCAGGAGCTCGGACTGAACGGAGCGTAGCTGGCGGACCGACTCGTAGAAGTCAGCGGTGGCGCGTTCACCGATCGACTCCGCAGCTCGCCGGCGGGCACGTTCGTGCGCCAACTGCCGACGGAGGAGACGCACCTCCGCGATCGGGTCCACCGACCCAGTCGACGTGGACATAACCATCTGGTCAACCTGCCGAAGTTCCGCATGCTTTGCGTGCATTTGTCGGCCGGATGAGCGTGCCGATGTTGGGCCTGAGTCTCACTCGGCGATCGTAGACGCAAACCCCCGCGCGTACACGCGAGGCTCGAACTCCTCGCACTGGGAGACTGCGTTGTCATGACCCGCCTGCTCGTCGTACACCACTCCCCGACGCGGTCGTTGCAGTCCCTCACCGACGCCGTTCTGGCCGGAGCACACGACGATGCGATCGAGGGCGTCCAGGTGGTCGTGAAAGAGGCCCTGGACTTCGCCCGCGGGGAAGCGGACCACCGGGACCTGCTCAACGCCGATGGCTACGTGCTCGGCACAACCGCGAACTTCGGCTACATGTCGGGAGCGCTGAAGCACGTCTTCGACTCGACGTTCCTCCAGATCGGCGGCGCGCTCTCCGACGACGGCAGCGGTCAGGAGTCCGCCGGTGCCACCTCCCGTCGTCGGTTCGGGCTCTACGTGCACGGTCGCTACGACACGACCGGGGCCGTCCGCTCGGTGCTCGCGGTCACCGGTGCCCTCGGTTGGAGGCAGGGCTACGACGTGCTCGCAGCGATGGGCGAGGTGACTGAAACGGATACCGAGTCGGCGTACGAGCTCGGCGCTACGATCGCGGCACTGCTCACCCGGTGACTCGCCCGCACACCGGGCCGTCGCAGCCTCGTCCGAAACCAGGGCCCTGCGCCCGCCTGCATGGAGGGAACCAGCACGTGCCTCGACGCACTCCCCCCGGGGCCGTGCCACCGCGCTGCTTCCCGGCACCGAGCCGCAGACCGTCGAGCACGGCTTCGGCTTCACGTGGTTCCACGAGGCCGAGTGGCGGGCCAGCAACCCGTCGCTCGGTGTGTTGGGCGAAGACGGACCGATGAGCCGGACCCACCGCCTCGCCCGACTGCTCGCGCCTCTCTTCCTGTTGGTCGCCGCCGGGTGCTCCTCCGATGGGGAGCCCGAGGCCGCCCCGACGCCGAGTCCGAGCCCGTCGGCGACGTCAGCACCCCCGCCCGCCCCGCTCCCCCAGGTCGGCAGCTGCCACGCGCTCTCGGTGAGCGAGGCGACCGACCCGGTCGACGCCAGTGGCCCGGTCCCCTGCAGTCGGCCACACACGTCGGTGACCGTCAAGGTCGGCGAGCTCTCCCCGGTCGCGGACGGCCATCTCCTTGCGGTCGACTCGCCGACCGTACGCGCGCAGATCGCCAAGGCATGTCCGGACAGCCCCGGCGCCTACCTCGGTGGCGACCAGACGGCCCGACGACTCAGCCGGTTCGAGGTGGTGTGGTTCAGCCCGTCGCTCGAGCAGGCCGACGCGGGGGCCAACTGGTACCGCTGCGACGTCGTCGCCGTGCGCTCGGAGGGCCAGCTGCTCCCGCTCCCCGCGCGACTGAAGGGCGTCCTCGACCAGGACGGCGCTCTCGACCGCTTCGGCACCTGCGGCACGGCGGCGCCCGACGCCCGCACCTTCGACCGAGTGATCTGCTCGGAGCGCCACACGTGGCGAGCGGTCGAGATCATCGACCTCGCGAAGCATGCGCGCTACCTCGCCAAGGACGTCGCTGCCACCGCCGACAGCGCGTGCAAGGCCGTCGCCGCCGATGGCGCCAACGGGGAGCTCAAGTACACCTGGAGCTTCGAGTGGCCCACCCGGCCGCAATGGGCGTCGGGGCAGCGCTACGGCTACTGCTGGGTGCCGGGGGCCTGAACCCTGCTCAGCGAATCGGGTGACCGGACTCGCTCAGCGCCTGCTTGACCTCGGGGATCCGCAGGGTGCCGAAGTGGAACACCGTGGCGGCGAGCACGGCGTCGGCGCCCGCCTCGACTGCTGGCGCGAAATGGCCGACCGCACCGGCTCCTCCGCTGGCGATCACCGGGATCGACACCTCCCGGCGCACCAGTCGGATCAGCTCGAGGTCGAAGCCGTCCTCGGTCCCGTCGGCGTCCATGGCGTTGAGCAGGATCTCGCCCGCCCCGAGCTGGGCCGCACGCACCGCCCACTCGATCGCGTCCAGGCCCGCCGAGGTCCGGCCGCCGTGGGTGGTCACCTCGAAGCCGGACGCTGTCCCGCGGGCGCGCCGCGCGTCGACAGAGAGGACCAGGACCTGGTTGCCGAACCGGTCGGCGATCTCCGCCACCAGCTCGGGACGCCGGATCGCAGCGGTGTTCACGGCGATCTTGTCCGCTCCGGCTCGCAGCAGCCGGTCGACGTCCTCGACGCTCCCGATCCCGCCGCCCACGGTCAGCGGGATGAAGACCTGCTCCGCGGTGCGCGAGACGATCTCCATCGTGGTGGCTCGGCCCTCGTGGGAGGCGGAGATGTCGAGGAACGTCAGTTCGTCGGCCCCTTCCGCGTCGTACACCTTGGCGAGCTCGACGGGGTCGCCCGCGTCCCGGAGCTGCTTGAAGTTGATGCCCTTGACCACGCGGCCGGCATCCACGTCCAGGCACGGGATCACGCGTACGGCGAGACTCATCCCGCGTGCCGTCCCGGCCAGGTCAGGTCGAGAGCCTGGGTCAGGGTGAACCGGTCCTCGTAGAGCGCAGTGCCGATGATCGCGCCCTCGACACCTTCGCCCACCAGACCCATCAGCGCCTCGAGGTCGGCCAGCTCGGTGATCCCGCCCGAGGCGACCACGGGTCGGTCGGTCCGCGCGCAAACGTCGCGAAGCAGCTCCAGGTTGGGACCTTGCAACATGCCGTCCTTGTTGACGTCGGTGAGCACGTAACGGGCACATCCCTCGGTGTCCAACCTTTCGAGGACCTCGTAGAGGTTGCCGCCGTCGCGGGTCCAACCACGCGCAGCGAGCCTCTGACCGCGCACGTCGAGGCCGACCGCCACCCGGTCGCCATGCGTCGCGATGGCACGGGCACACCACCCCGGAGACTCGAGCGCCGCCGTGCCGATGTTCACCCGGCGACAGCCCGCAGCGATGGCTGCGTAGAGCGATTCGTCGTCGCGGATGCCGCCACTCACCTCGACGTCGATGTCGAGGGTGCCGACGATCCTCGCGAGCAGCTCGCGGTTCTCACCACGCCCGAACGCAGCATCCAGGTCGACCAGGTGGATCCACTCCGCGCCCATCGCCTGCCAGCGCAGCGCCGCCTCGATCGGGTCGCCGAAGCGCTTCTCGGAGCCGGCGACGCCCTGAACCAGCTGGACTGCCTGGCCCTCGGCGATGTCCACTGCCGGGAGCAGCTCGAGGTGGTGATTCATCACAGGGTCTCCGTTGGTCATCGGCGCCGGAACAACAGCGTGTGCAGGACGGGCGCAGCGAGCAGGCTGACGATCAGCACCATGGCGCGTGCGGACCACTCGGGATAGACGAACCAGACCACCAGGTTGAGGAACAGCAGCAACGCGAAAGTCGCGCCGGTCTGCTTGCGGCGCCGAGCGGCCAGCACGCCGGGCTGGCGTGAGCGTCCGCGCGGAAGTCGCGTCCGGAGCGCTCGGCTGCGGGCCGCACGGCGCTCCCGGCGCTCGACCTCGGCCGCCCGCGCGGCCGCGATGATGGCCGCTTCCTTCTCCCGTGCCTCACGACGGCGGGCGCGCTCCTTGCTCATCGTCGCTCGAGCTTCTGCACCCAGTTGCGCAGCAACCGCGCACCGGCGTCCCCGGACTTCTCGGGGTGGAACTGGGTGGCGCTGAGCGGCCCGTTCTCCACGGCCGCGACGAACCGGTCACCCCCGTGCTCCGCCCAGGTCACCAGGGGCGGACGGGTGCGGTCGTTGGTGACCAGGGTCCAGTCACGCACGCCGTAGGAGTGCACGAAGTAGAATCGCTCGCCCTCGATGCCCTTGAACAGCAATGTGCCGGAGGCTGCCTCGACGGTGTTCCATCCCATGTGGGGTACGACGGGCGCCTGCAGCCGCTCGACCGTGCCGGGCCACTCGCCGCACCCCTCGGAGGTCACCCCGTGCTCTGCGCCGTACTCGAAGAGGATCTGCATCCCGACACAGATCCCGAGCACCGGTCGACCGCCGGCCAACCGCCGCCCGATGATCTCGTGGCCGAGGACCGCACTAAGGCCCTCCATACACGCGGCGAACGCCCCCACCCCGGGAACGACCAGGCCGTCGGCATCCATCGCGGTCCGGCGGTCGGCCGTGAGGGTGACCTCTGCGCCCGCCCGTTCGAGGGCACGGACCGCCGACCGGAGGTTGCCGGAGCCGTAGTCGAGGACGGTGACCTGAGGCAGGACCTCAGCCACGAGGATCGGGGCCCCCGCGGCGCAGTCCGTCGGGGGAGCGCAGCGCAGGAAAGTGGGGACGTCGTGGGGTGTTCAAAGCGAGCCCTTGGTCGAGGGCACGCCGGTCTCCCGCGGGTCGAACGCCACCGCGTCACGCAGCGCACGCGCGACCGCCTTGAACTGCGACTCCACGATGTGGTGCGGGTCGCGACCCGAGAGCACCCGCACGTGCAGGGCGATCTGCGCGTGGTGGGCTAGCGTCTCGAAGACGTGCTGCGTCAGCGAGCCGAGGTAGCCAGCTCCCGACTGACCAGGACCGATGCTCACGAACTGCTGTCCCTCAGGCTCACCGAGGTGCACGCAGTAGGGCCGCCCCGAGACGTCGACGGCGCACTGCACCAGGGACTCGTCGAGCGGCACCAGCGAGTCGCCGAAGCGCCGGATGCCCGCCTTGTCGCCCAGCGCCTGGAGCAGGGCGTCGCCGAGCGCGATCGCCGTGTCCTCGACCGTGTGGTGGGCGTCGATGTGGGTGTCGCCGTCGGTCTGCACGGTCAGGTCGAACAACGCGTGCCGGCCGAACGAGGTAAGCATGTGGTCGTAGAAGCCGACGCCGGTGGAGACTTCGGTGCGGCCCGACCCGTCGAGGTCGAGCTCGACGAGCACCTTCGACTCCTTGGTCTGGCGCTCGATGCGAGCGGTTCGGCGCTGTTCCGCGGTCACTTCGTTACCTCCGTCAGGGCGTCCTTGAACGCCGTCATCTCTGCTTCCGTGCCGATCGAGACCCGCAACCAGCCCTCCGGGCCGGTCACCCGGATCAGCACACCCTGGTCGAGCAGCTGCTGCCAGAGTGCCTCACGATCGTCGAACCGACCGAACAATACGAAGTTCGCGTCGCTCTGCGCGACTTCGAACCCGTGCGCCCTCAGCCACTCCACGGTGCGGTCGCGCTCCGCGCGCAGCTCGTCGACCTTGCCCAGCAGCTCGTCGGCGTGCCGCAACGCAGCGCTGGCCACCGCCTGCGTGACCGCGGAGAGGTGGTAGGGCAGACGCACGACGCGCAGCGCGTCGCACAGCTCCGGTGCGGCCGCGAGATATCCCAGCCTGGCCCCGGCGAGCGCGAACGCCTTGCTCATGGTCCGGGTGACCACGAGGTTGCGGTGCTCCGGGAGCAGGTCCAGTGCGGACGGGGTTCCGGCTCGCCGGAACTCGGCGTACGCCTCGTCGATCACCACCACGCCGGGAGCGATGGCGCACAGCTGGCTGACCACCTCGTGGGGCAGTGCCGTTCCGGTCGGGTTGTTCGGCGAGGGCAGCAGGATCACGCTCGGCTGGTGCTCGTCGATGAGTCGCCGCGCCTCGTCGAAATCGAAGCTGAAGTCGTCGTGACGGCGACCGGCCACCCAGTTCGTCATGGCGTCGCGGGCGTACTCGGGATACATCGAGTACGTCGGCGCGAACGAGATCGCCGTGCGACCGGGGCCGCCGAACGCCTGCAGGATCTGCAGCATCACCTCGTTGGATCCGTTGGCCGCCCAGACCTGCTCGGGACTGATGCTCGTCCCGGCCTCGCTGGTGAGGTAGGCCGCGATGCCTGTGCGCAGGCCGGTGAACTCGCGGTCCGGGTAGCGGTTCAGCGTCGCGGCAGCCAGGGTGACCGCGCCGGCGATGTCGTCGACCACGGCGCGCGAGGGCGGGTAGGGGTTCTCGTTGACGTTGAGCGCCACAGGCACGTCGAGCTGGGGAGCGCCGTAGGGCTCGACACCGCTCAGCTCCTCGCGCAGGGGTGGCCAGGCGAGCTGGCCGGGCACCCCGTCCACGGGCGGCCTCACGGGCGGCCGAAACGCACGTTGACCGCCGCTGCGTGGCCAGGCAGGTCCTCCGCGTCGGCCAGGGTCACAACGTGGTCGGCCACCTCGGCGAGCGCCTCGCGGGAGTACTCGACGACGTGCACGAAACGCAGGAACGAGCGCACGGACAGGCCCGAGGAGTGGCAGGCGCAGCCGGCCGTCGGCAGGACGTGGTTGGAGCCGGCGCAGTAGTCGCCCAGCGAGACCGGAGCCCAGGGGCCGACGAACACCGCGCCTGCGTTCCGCACCTTCGCCGCATCCGCTGCTGCGTCCGCAGTGTGGATCTCGGTGGGCTCGGCGGCGTAGGCGTTGATGACGTGCAGCCCCTGGGTGAGGTCGTCCACCAGGACGATGCCGGACTGCTCGCCGCTCAGCGCGGTGCGGACCCGTTCCAGGTGGCGGGTGAGGGCCACCTGCTTCTCCAGCTCGGCCTCGACCTCCTCGGCGAAGCGCGGGGAGTCGGTGACCAGCACAGAGGCCGCCATCGGGTCGTGCTCGGCCTGGCTGACCAGGTCGGCAGCGACGTACGCCGCATCGGCGGTGTCGTCGGCCAGGATCGCGATCTCGGTCGGCCCGGCCTCCGAGTCGATCCCCACCACGCCCTTGAGCAGCCGCTTCGCGGAGACGGTGTAGATGTTCCCGGGGCCGGTGACCAGGTCGACCCGGCGGCACGGGCCTGCGCCGTAGGCGAACATGGCGATCGCCTGCGCGCCGCCGACCGCGTAGACCTCCTCGATGCCGAGCAGCTCGCACGCCGCCAGGATCGTGGGGTGCGGCAGCCCTGCGCCCCACTGGCCGAACGGGGTCTTCTGCGGCGAGCTGGCCAGCGCGATCGACCCGACGCCGGCCACCTGGGCGGGCACGACGTTCATCAGCACGCTGGAGACAAGGGGGGCGATACCCCCGGGCACATAGAGACCGACCCGGTCCATCGGGATCAGCCGTTGGGTGACCCTGGCGCCGGGGCCCAGGTCTGTGACCGTGTCGGCGCCGAGCTCCGCCTCGCAGCTGAGCCGCAGCCGGCGTACGGACTCCTCGAGTCCTGCTCGCACCTGCGGGTCCAGGGCGGCGAGCGCCTCACGCAGCGCCTCGCGAGGCACCGCGATGTCGGTCTGGGCGACCCCGTCGAACCGCTCGGTGTACTCCGCGATCGCCTCGACCCCACGGTCGCGAACGTCGTCGCAGATCGGCCGGACCACGTTCAGCGCCGCCTCGACGTCGAAGTCGGCGCGCGGCACCAGCGTGCGGTAGTCGGGAGCAGCACCAGCGCTGCCGCCCCGAAGGTCGATCTGGCGAATCATGGGCCCAAGTCTAGGCGTGGCTGCGCACTCGTCCGGACCGCCTCCACGCGCCGGACTCCGTGCAGCGAGCCGGGGTCCTAGGATCCTGAGGCATGGGGTACGACGAAGCCCTCGCTGACCGGGTCCGGGCTGTGACTCGCGCTGCCGACGGCGTGACCGAGAAGCGGATGTTCGGCGGGTTGGCGTTCCTTGTCCACGGTCACCTCGCGGTGGGCGCGAGCAGTCAGGGTGGGCTCCTGCTGCGCGTCGATCCCGCCGAGACCGAGTATCTGGTGAGCGAGCACGGCGTCGACCGCTTCGAGATGCGCGGCCGCGCGCTGAACGGCTGGCTGCATGTTGGACGGTCCGTCGTCGCCTCGGAGGACCAGCTTCGGCGGTGGGTCGAGATCGGTTTGACGTACGCCGGATCGCTGCCCCCGAAGTAGACCCCGGGTTAGGCGTTCGCGGCCGTGGTCATGGTGCCGCTGGCGTGGTTGCCAGAATGGCTCGCGGCCGCGACGTGGACCGCGGCGTCGATGAGCGCTCTGGCTGGGGTCGTCGTTCTGGCAGCCTGCACGTAGCCCGACTCCTCCAGCCGAAGGTGACGGCTTCGAGCTTGCCGGACGGCGGGTCGAGGGAGCGACGCTCGGCCAGGCATGCCAGGGATCCTGCGGTGGGAACCGGCCGCGGGCGTCGCCGATCTCTGCGCGGGCAACTCATCCCACCGCGTCAGTCGCTGGGAGGATGCCGTCCGGTCTGTCCGGAGGTGGGCAAGTTCGGTCCTGACGTCGATCCGCTTGCAGGTATCTCGCCTCTGGTGTTGGTGCTCATCGGAGAACACCACATCGCCTTCGAGAGGAACCACCGCCATGTCCACCGTTGCCGCCCCGCCGCGACCCACCACCGCCGAGTCACAGGTCACGAACGCCCCACCGCGCACCGTCGTGAACCTCGTGCTCGACAAGGCCACCTACCTGCTGACCGCCCATAGCATCGCCGTTCTCCGGGTCTGCCTCGGCCTCGTGTTCCTCGTCTTCGCCTCGTTCAAGTTCGTCTCCGGCGCCAGTCCTGCCGAGGACCTTGCCGTCGCAACCGTCGAAAAGGTGACCCTCGGTCTGGTCAGCGGCAGCGCGGCCCTGCTGCTGACAGCCCTCACCGAGACCGTCATCGGCCTCACTCTGCTGACCGGCCGCTTCGTCAAGGTCGGCCTGGTCGTCCTGGCCGGTGCCCTGGTCGGGATCATGTCCCCGCTGGTGCTGTTCCCCGACCAGATGTGGAGCGGCCACGGGCCGACGCTCACCGGTCAGTACGTGTTCAAGGACATCGTGCTGGTGGCCGCTGGTCTGGTCGTGGCCGCGCACGCGCTGGGCGCCCGCCTTCGCCGCGCCCACGGCAGCTGACCATCCCCCGGAGAGGGCGCGCGGTGGCCTCGAGCGCACCGTCCGCCCTCGAAGGGCGCGCGAGCCCTAGATGTTCAGGGTGACCATCGTGCAGCGCCAGCCTGTCCCAATGATGGGACGAAGGACGCCAATCGTGCCATCGTCCGACGTTCAGCGAACCAGTCGAGGTCACCGTCGAAGGAACCGGTGAGATCGGCGCCCACGACGGTCAGTGCGGCGTTCCCAGACGGGCGACGAGGCCACTGGGCG
>Ga0136634_10001086_pt1 | contig 10658 bp, 7 predicted proteins | sample AntDrymUQ8332106_2_FD_104654 | JGI IMG/M metagenome (GOLD analysis project Ga0136634, IMG submission 104654) | Polar desert sand microbial communities from Dry Valleys, Antarctica - metaG UQ833 (21.06) | ecosystem: Environmental > Terrestrial > Soil > Desert | place: Antarctica: Dry Valley... | reverse complement strand
CAGGCCTAGAGAAATTGATGATTTTAACGGTCAACTACAAACGATAGAGAACCTGCGCATTTTTATAAAGGCAGCAAGGTTAAGGGGCGAGGCGCTGGATCATATTCTTTTTCATGGCCCGCCGGGCCTTGGTAAAACGACACTGAGTCGTATTGTGGCTAATGAACTTGGAGTAAGTATTAAAGAAACCAGCGGTCCCGTTATAGAAAAACCTGGTGACCTTGCAGGCCTGCTTACTAACCTGGAGGCAAATGATGTTTTATTTATTGATGAAATACACCGGTTAAGCAATGTGGTGGAAGAATACCTTTATGCAGCCATGGAGGATTTTAGGTTAGACATCATGATAGATAGTGGCCCAAGTGCCCGAAGTGTTCAGATTAACTTAAATCCTTTTACATTAATTGGCGCTACTACAAGAAGCGGTTTATTAACGTCTCCACTGCTTTCACGCTTTGGCATAAAATCCAGGTTAGAATATTATGATGCCGGCACATTGACAAATATTCTGCTGCGTAGTTCAAATATTTTAAACACAAAAATTACCAGCGATGCTGCCGCAGAAATAGCGGGACGCAGCCGGGGTACTCCAAGAATTGCAAATAGCCTTTTGCGTCGTGTAAGAGATTTTGCACAGGTATTAGGCAATGGAATTATTGATATGAATATAACCGAACATTCTTTACGGGCATTAAATGTAGATGCGTATGGCCTTGACGAAATGGACAACCGCATACTTACTACCATTATAGATAAATTTAAAGGAGGGCCTGTAGGTATAACTACTATTGCCACTGCTGTGGGAGAAGAAACCGGCACTTTAGAAGAAGTGTATGAACCGTTTTTAATTCAGCAGGGATTTTTGCAGCGTACTGCAAGGGGAAGAGAAGTAACGGCCAAGGCTTATGAACATTTGAAAAGAACTATGCCAGCACAGGGTATTCAGAATAATCTCTTTAAATAATATTCATTTAATTATCCCGAAAAACTAAATAATCAGTACCATTTTATAAAATGGCGATGATACTCTTATACCGCTAAAAGAAACGAAAGAAAATGAAACATGCATTGCCGGCGCCATTATGAAAGGATTGAAAAAACCTTTGGACTGTCAGAACTTCGGCACCAATTGCATACCTTCCCATCCATTGGGCGCACCAATGTTTTCATGCGAAGGTTCCTGTGCCACATACTATCATTTTACTCAGTGTTAAACGAATTAGAAAAAGTGGAAGCTTAGTGCTTTAGCAAAATACTTTGGCTAAAGCCAATGATCTTTCGAGCTTTGTTAAGTCCCAAGGCTAAAACCTTGGGTTATTGATAGTGCAGGATTTAGGTAGTATGAGAAAGTTTTAATTATTAATGTAATGCATCATGCTATAGAATTAAGCCTCCGGGTGAATGTATAGTCGCAGCGTTTTTATAACCCTGGCATTTATGCCGGGGAATAAGAAAGTTATTTCATCGGGCTTTAGCCCAAGTTTAAATGCTAGGGCTAAATGATAGCGCAGTCCTTTAAAAGTTATCATGAAGTTTTTGTTATAAATGTGGCGCATCATGCTATGGAATAAAGCCTCGGGGTGAAAGTATAGTCGCAGTATTTTTAATCCCCTGGCATTAGATTTTAATAATTTTTTATGGAAATAACCTTGCTAAATTGGAGTTTACTTTTTTGGACAGCTTTTAACGTAGGGCTGATTGTTGTGGCAATTTATCTTATCCGCAAATATTTTAAAAAAGCAGGCAGTAAATTTCGGCACACTTAAGATAACTATTTGCTTAAACATAAAGAGAGGGCTTCGTAAAATCGAAGCCCTCTCTTTATTTAAAATATTAAATACGATTACTCGCTTTCTACCAACCTGAAACCATTCCCATGAATGTTTACGATTTCAAGTTTTGAATCTTCTTTTAAATATTTGCGCAACTTGGCAATATAAACATCCATGCTACGGCCATTAAAATAAGTATCGCTTCCCCATATTTTTTTAAGGGCGGCTTCTCTTGGCAACAGGTCATTTTTATATTCAGATAACATTTTTAGTAATTCGTTTTCTTTAGGCGAAAGCGTTTGCACTTTACCATTAACTGTTAGTTCCCGCAGGCGTGGATTAAAATGATAGCTTCCCAAATCAAATTCAGCATTTACCTCTTCTCTATGCAATTCTTCGTTGCGTTTTAAAATAGCTTTTATTTTATGCAACAACACTTCGCTATCAAAAGGCTTTGTGATATAATCATCAGCACCTAATTTGTAGCCCTGAATAATATCATCCTTCATTGTTTTGGCACTAAGGAAAAATAATGGAACATCGGGGTTAATATCCCTTATTTCTTCTGCTACAGTAAATCCATCCATATTGGGCATCATCACATCGAGCAGGCAGATATCAAATTTTTCACGCTGAAAAGCTGCAAGACCTAACCGGCCATCTCTTTCAAGCGTTACATCATAGTCATTCAATTCAAGGTAATTTTTCAATACCATGCCAAGGTTAGTGTCATCTTCGCACAATAAAATTTTGGGTTTAGTTGCTTCCATGTCTTACTAGTTTATTTACAAATAAAATTAATCCGTTTTTTTTACTGCTAATATAATGCCTAATTTTTTGTTAACCTTACCTTTTAAGGTATGCTTTGTCTGTGAGTGTTTTTAAAAAAGAAACGAGATCCTTTTTTTCCTGCTGTGTAAGCATCAGCGGTTTTAATAAAGAGGAATCAATATTTACAGGGTCATCTACAAACATGAATGGCGTATTATAATAAGAAACTACCTGCTCTAATGTCTTAAACCTTCCGTCGTGCATGTATGGTGCTGTTACTGCTATATTTCTTAGACCCGGTGTTTTAAATTTTCCGATGTCAGCTGATGTCTTTGATATTTTAAAACGGCCTTCGTCATTTAAATCTCCACCATTATACAATCCGATATTTTTAAAGTCATCATCTGTAAAATCCTCCATGGAATGGCAATCAAAACATTTGGCTTTACTGCCCACAAACAATTGCCTGCCTCTTTCTTCTTCTTCAGATAATTCAGCAATATTATTGCTCCAGTCATCAAATGGGCTGTCTACAGTTTCCAATGTTTTTTCAAAAGCTGCAAAAGCAGCAGCAAGATTTTGTGCATTGGGCACCTGGCGGAAAACCTTCTTAAACAGTTTTCGATATTCTTCAGAATTATTTAAACGCTGTATGGCTTCCTTTATGGGTAATCCCATTTCATCAGGATTTTCAATGGGCATTAAAGCCTGCGCTTCCAATGTTGTGGCACGACCGTCCCAAAAATAATAAGGCCTGTTTTTCATATTCAAAACAGAAGGTGTATTTCTACTGGTGAGCCTGCCGTAAATGCCAGTGCTAAAAGCAACAGTATCTGCAAATGCAAAGGAGGGCTTATGGCAACTTGCACAACTCACCGAAGAGTCTTTGGATAATAATTTTTCGGAAAATAATTTTTTGCCAAGGTCTGCTTTGTTGCTAATCTTTACCGGCGAAGCATTAAAAGAAAAACTTGTAATAGCCAGAATAACTACCAGGCACAAAACAATCGGGAACATTTTTTTCATCAGGATTAAAAATACAAAATCTGTTTTTATGCTTAGTATTATTTTACGGGTAAGGTTGTAACTTTCATGAAAAAATTTATGGCAGATAAAGTTGCATTTATAGAAGAAATAAAAAAGGGGTATGCTTTTAAAGGTGAATCTGTTCAAATTGGCGCAGCCATTTTAGATGGTGAAGTGATAAAAGAAGCCGGCATTTTTCTTCCGCTTAAAACAATGAACCGGCATGGGCTAATTGCCGGTGCAACGGGTACAGGAAAAACCAAAACGTTACAAACGATCAGTGAATTTTTGAGTGATGCAAGCGTACCCGTTTTGTTAATGGATATAAAAGGAGACCTGAGTGGCATTGCAGCTGCTGGTGAGCTTAATGACAAACTCATTGAACGCTATCAAAAGCTACAGCTTCCATATTCTCCTGCGGCGTTTCCCAGCGAGCTTTTATCGCTGACCGGCAAGGATGGTGTTCGGCTACGAGCAACCGTTAGTGAGTTTGGGCCGGTGCTCCTTAGTAAAATCCTTAGCCTGAATGATACACAAGGGGGTATAGTGTCCCTCATATTTAAATATTGCGATGACAATAAAATGGCGTTACTAAATCTTGCCGATTTTATTAAAGTGGTGCAATATGTAAGTAATGAAGGCAAAGCCGAAATAGAAAAATTATACGGCAAAATATCTACTACTTCCACCGGAACTATTTTAAGAAAAGTGATAGAGCTGCAACAACAGGGTGCAGATATTTTTTTTGGTGAAAGGAGCTTCGAAGTAGAAGATTTAATGCGCATAAGTGATGATGGCCGGGGCATGATCAGTATTCTAAGAGTAACAGACCTGCAGGACAAACCCAAACTATTTTCAACGTTTATGTTGCAATTACTGGCAGAATTATATGCTATTTGCCCGGAAGAGGGAGATATGGATAAACCAAAACTGGTGATGTTTATAGATGAAGCGCATCTTATTTTCCAGGAGGCCAGTACAGAATTACTGGAACAAATTGAAACCATTATAAAATTAATCCGTTCCAAAGGTGTAGGTATATTTTTCTGTACTCAGAACCCAATGGATGTTCCGGCATCTGTATTAGGACAACTCGGTTTAAAGATCCAGCATGCATTAAGAGCTTTTACTGCTGCAGATAGAAAAGTAATTAAACAAACCGCCGATAATTATCCTGAAACCAACTATTACAAAACGGACGACCTTATAACCCAATTGGGTATTGGAGAGGCCCTTATAACCATGCTAAATGAAAAAGGGATTCCCACACCTCTTGCTCATACCATGCTATGCTCGCCAAGAAGCAGAATGGATATTCTTAGCAGAGAAGAAATAAATGCCATTAATGCAAAAAGTAAATTGGTAAAAAAATATATAGATGACATTGATAGTAACTCTGCTTATGAAATATTAACAGCAAAACTGGAAGCAGCTGCACAAAATGATGTAGATGAAAAAACAACTTCCACTAAAAAAAGTAAAGAAGAGCCCAGCACATTTGAAAAAGTAGTTAATAATTCTGTAGTAAAAAGTATTGCAAGAACTGCAGGAAATACTATTGTACGATCATTATTAGGTGCATTAGGATTAGGAGGTAGAACAACCAGGAAAAAAACCAGCTGGTTTTAAAAAAATACTTATTCACATCAAGACAGCATAAATTTCTTTATTTGTATTTCATAAATATATAAAAATCAATGTTTAATAAAATATTCTTAGTAATACACCCTTATAAAACTCTACACCCTGTAGAAAAAAAGCCACAAAAACTTTTAAAAAACTTTGGACAGTGTGAAAATCCACTTTATCTTCGTTTCGGTTTTTCATAGGATATTGGATTTTAAAGCGGGACTAGATTTCTATCTTGGTCCCTTTTTTTATGCCTATTATTTAAATTTTAATTTTATAAACCCTGCAGGCTCTTCAATTATGTATTCTTCTCCTTGTAAAAAATGAATTGCTTTCCATATATCTGCAGCTTTCAATGGTTTCATCTTTTGTAAAAGATGGTTCACTTCAATAGCTTCATTTTTTGTGTGTGCCAGTATTTTCGCATATATCTCTTCAAACTCCAATGCACTCAATGTTTTTTGTGGATGATTGATGCAATTATCACAAATCCTGCAATTGCTGCCATGTGGAGCGCCAAAATAATCCGCTAAAAAATTACTCCTGCAGGAACGCAGTTCATTTATATAAAAAGTTATAGCCGCTAAACGTTTCTCATGTTGTGTTTTATGTAAAAGAAGTTCGCTGTCATCAATTTTAAAATCATCCGAATACATCCGGCTTTTTATTAAGTACAACTGTGGTTTATCTGTGGGTGGCGTATATTGTATAATACCGTATTGATGTAATTTCTTTAAAAGCATCACTATTTGCTCCTTAGTTGTTTTAATAAATTTTGCCAATAATCCTTCATATATGGTTGTGGAGAAATCAAAGATGCCTTCATAACTTCTTAGCAAAGCTTTTATAATTGATTCCAGCTCCGGATGTTGTTGTTCAAATTCGGCCAAGTCTGTTTTAGTTGCCGTAAACACAACTGTAGAAGGCCTGAAAAAAATTTCATTAAAACTTAGCACCTCCTGTTTTGCCAATGCATGAATACCATAGGTTGCTTCAAGTATATTTAGTTTAAAATGTTGCGCAAAAACGGCCATATCAAAATTATAGCTGTTTCCTTCACCACCTCCTGCTGCTATCTGCAGATGATTCATTACGGCTGTATAAATTTTTTTTATTTGCGCTGCAGACGGATACCTTGTATCTACCATCTTCATCATATCTGAAAGTTCATTGGGCTGATAAAACAACACAGCATAAGCCCGTTTACCGTCTCTCCCTGCCCTGCCTGCCTCCTGGTAATAATTCTCAAGGCAATCAGGTACGTCATAATGAACTACTACTCTTACATCCGGTTTGTCAATACCCATACCAAAGGCGTTTGTACAAACCATCACCCTTGTCTGATTGTTTATCCAGCTTTCCTGTTTTGCAGTTCTGTCTTCTGCAGAAAGACCTGCGTGATAATAATCTGCACTCAACCCTTTCATAGAGAGCAATCCTGCTACCTGTTGTGTATGTTTCCTGCTTTTGCAGTAAACAATAGCTGTTCCTTTTACATTGGTGAGTACTTCCAGCAATTTTGTTTCTTTTGCCGGTGGCGAAAATATACTGTACGAAAGATTGGCTCTTTCAAATGATTGCTGAAACCTTGCTGCATTTTTTCCAAAATGTAGTTTTTCACAAATATCATCCTGTACAGGTTTTGTGGCCGATGCCGTTAATGCAATAACCGGCACGCCGGGTAGTTCCAGCCTTAGATTATTAATTCTAAGATATGGCGGTCTGAAATCGTATCCCCATTGGGATATACAATGTGCTTCGTCTACTGCAATAAGACAGGGTTTAATTGCAGGTAAAAATTCGAGAAAGAGTTCAGTTTCTAACCGCTCGGGGCTGAGGTATAAAAATTTATAATTTCCAAAAGCGGCGTTCTGCAATGTTTTTTTTACATCCAGGTAATGCATACCGGAATAAACGGCCAATACTGGTATTCCTCTTTTTTTGAGCTGTTCTACCTGGTCTTTTATTAGGGCAATCAAAGGGCTGATTACAATACAAATACCCTCCATAACCATTACCGGAACCTGAAAACAAATGGATTTGCCACCACCTGTAGGTAATAAAACAAGGGTATCTTTTTTTTGAAGTACTGCCCTTATAATATCTTCCTGCATAGGACGAAATTCATCATAGCTCCAATATCTTTTTAGTATGGCGTGAATGTCGTCCAAAATTTACTATTTGATAAAAGGTGAAAGTTAAAAAACCTTTTTTACAAACAGGCGAACAGAGTTAATAGCCAGCACAACATCACTCAGTCCCATAGCCAATGCGGCTACAGTTGGGGTAAGCAGGCCAAATGCTGCGATAGGAATGGCTACGATATTATAAATAAAAGCCCAGAACAGGTTTTCTTTTATGGTGAGATAAGTATGTTTACCAAGGCCCATAGCCTGGGGCAAATTCTTTAAACCATGGCCCATTAAAATAACATCTGCACTTTGCATAGCAATTTGTGTGGCTTCACTTAGGGAAATACCTACGGTTGCTTTAGCTAAAGCAGGTGCATCATTAATACCATCGCCCACCATTGCAGTGGGAACTTGTGCATTTAACAAGGCAATTTTTTCCAGTTTTTGCTGAGGGGTTTGTTCTGCAATAACCTCAGTAATTCCTAAAAGTTTTGCAACAGCATCACATTTTTCCTGGCGGTCGCCACTTAGTAATATTGTTTTTATATTTTTTGCCTTGAACCATTCCAATACTTTTTTTGCCTCGGGTCTTATTTCATCTCCAACATCAATCCATCCAATCAGTTCTTTATTTTTAGTGATAAAAATATTATGATTGTTATCTCTATATCCTTCCGGCATAATTTTAAATGAACCCGCTTCATACAGGTTACCTTCTCCATCTGTGGCCTGCATACCAAGCCCCTTTAGTTCTTCTATTTTTTTCCAGCTAATAGCATTATTGCTTTTCCATTGCGTAGCTATCGATTTACCTATGGGATGACTGGCATATTTTTCGAGTGAAAAAACAATATTTTTAAACAGTGAATCTTCTATGGTCGTAAAATAATTTTCTACCACAAAATTGCCTGTTGTAAGTGTCCCTGTTTTATCAAATACTATCTGTCGTATGCTTTTAAAAGATTCCAGGCTGGAAGCATTTCTAAAGAGGATGCCATTTTTGGCTGCACGACCAAGTCCAACTGCAATAGCAGCAGGTGTTGCCAGGCCCATTGCACAGGGACAGGAAATAACCAACACAGCAATGGCTCTCATTAAGGAAGTGCCGAGGCTATAATCTGCCACGGTAAAGTTTATAATAAAAGTAAGTAGTGCAATGCCTATCACTACAGGAACAAATACAGCACTGATTCTGTCGGCCAGTTTTTGCATAGGAGGTTTTTCTCCCTGGGCATCCTGTACCATTTTTAAAATACCCGAAAGAATGGTATCACTACCTGTAGCGGTTACCTGCGCTTTAATCAATCCATTTTCTAACAAACTTCCGCCTATGAGGGTATCTTTTTTTTGCTTGCTTACGGGTATACTTTCACCTGTTATAATAGACTCATTTACCAGTGCTTCCCCCCACAATATTTTACAATCTATGGGAACCGTTTCCCCATTTTTTATAAGGATTAAATCGCCTGTTCGTAGTTGTGTATTTTCTATTGGAAAAACCTGCTCTTTGTGCTCATCATCAAAAGCAATCATATTAGCCATTACCTTTTGAGATTTGGCCAAAGATTTTATTGCCCGTTGGGTAGATTGTATAGAAACATCTTCCATAAAGTTACCCAGCAACACCAATGTAATTATAGAAGCAGTTGTTTCAAAGAAAAGATAATCGGGCCCTAATTGGAGAATAGCACCGGTAAGGCTATACACGAATGCAGCCAAAGCTCCGAGTGCTATCAACACATTCATGTTTGGCATTCCATTCAACGTACTTTTAATGGCGCTTCTTCCAAAATGCCACATGCCCACTATAAACACGGGCAAACATAAAAGTAATTGCACCCAGGGATTCATGAGCCAATGAATGGGCAACCATTCATCCAGCATATGCAGCATAAGCACGGCTGTAAAGGGCAGGCAAAAAAGCAACTTTTTTTTATTGGTTGACAAAAATGACATCCGGCCTGTTGTTGGAGCATGATCATGGCCATGATGATCCTTTTCATTAAGCACACTATACCCTAATGAATGAATTCCTTTTTTTAGCACAGGCAGCTCTTGTTCTGTATCAACAGAAAAACTTACCGCACCATCTATAGGGTTAACTTTTATGTTTGAAGCACCTTCTTTGTTAAGATATTTAGATATGCTAAGTGCGCAGTTGCTGCAGGTCATTCCCTCTACCTTCCAATCTACTTTTTCCATTGTACAAAATTATCTTATGCAGGGGCTAACTATTTACTATTTATGAAAATATCTTTGCATCATGGATTCAAAATTCAACCTGGCAGACATAGACCTTGCAGCAGCCAATTTTGTAAGGGAGATAAAAGAGCATACCGTTATTGCGTTTTATGGAGGCATGGGAGCGGGTAAAACTACTTTTATTAATGCCTTGTGCAGGCAACTACAGGTAACCGATACTGTAAGCAGCCCCACATTTTCTATAATTAATCAATATAAAACAGCGTTAGGTAAAACTGTTTACCATATGGATCTTTACCGTTTGAAAGATGAAGAAGAAGCCATCATGGCCGGTGTAGAAGACTGTTTACATTCCGGCGATCTGTGTTTTGTTGAATGGCCCGAAATAGCACCAGCACTTTTACCTACTGATACGATTCATTGTGAGATTACTCTTACTGGCAACACTGAGCGTAAGCTGCAAATAAAATTGTAATTTGTATGTCCTCTTTAAAAGCAAAATAATTCAATTATACATCATTATGGCAACAGCAAAACCTTTTGTTTCTCCCTCCCTAACTTATGAAACATTGGAAGAAACCTTAGATATAAAACCAAAAACAGAATCTCTTACCATTGGAATTCCTAAAGAAGATTCTTATAATGAAAAACGTATTGCATTAACTCCTGAGGCAGTAAGTGTAATGGTGGCCAATGGCCATCATGTAAATGTAGAAAGTAAAGCGGGCGAAGGGGCTAACTATAGTGACAATGATTATAGTGAAGCAGGTGCTAAAATATTATTGACGAAAAAAGAGGTGTTTGAAAGCGATATCATTGTAAAGAGTGCCCCGGTTAGTGATAATGATTGCGAGTATTTAAGGCCAAATCAATATGTAATTTCTCCTATTCATCTTGCGGTAATGAAAAGAGAAATACTGGAAAAGATGATGCTTAAAAAAATTACCGCATTAAGTTTTGAAAATTTAAAAGATGCAGGCGGGCACAACCCAATAGTAAGAAGTATGAGTGAAATTGCCGGCAGCGCTGTAATGCTTATTGCAGGCCAGTACCTGAGCAATGCCAATGAAGGCAAAGGTGTATTGGTAGGTGGTATCAGCGGTATACCACCAACAAAAGTAGTTAT
>Ga0136634_10001084_pt1 | contig 10662 bp, 11 predicted proteins | sample AntDrymUQ8332106_2_FD_104654 | JGI IMG/M metagenome (GOLD analysis project Ga0136634, IMG submission 104654) | Polar desert sand microbial communities from Dry Valleys, Antarctica - metaG UQ833 (21.06) | ecosystem: Environmental > Terrestrial > Soil > Desert | place: Antarctica: Dry Valley... | reverse complement strand
CGTGGAGCACCTCGCCTCCAGCGACGTCCCGGTGACGGTGATCTACGGCGACCGGGACTCGGTGGTTCCGACTCGGCTCAGTGCCCAGGTCGCCGACGACGTCCCATCCCTGGCCGAGCGGGTGGTGCTCCCCGGCGCCGACCACAACGACCCGGTCATGTTCGGAGCCCAGGTGGCCGACGCCGTCGCGCGACTCGCCGAGCACGTCTCCTAAGACGCCGAAGCATCGAGCAGCGGCGGTCACCGACAGGGGCAGCGCTAACGAAACGGTCCGACTCTCGACAGCAACTTGCCCATCGTGTCCAAAATGCTGCGGGCGTCTTCACCCTGCGGCCAGCGTCCCGGCTCAGGCATGGTCATTGCCAAGTCCACGATCGGGCGACTGGTCAGTGCCTTCTTGAGTGAACTGCTCGCGGCATCCCACGCTTTCTTGGTGAGCCAACGACGAGGACGTCGATGTCCGCGGGCACCGGGCGGGGTTTGACCGTGGTAGCGAGCCGCCCATGAACCGTAGATCATGGCTCGTTCTATGCCCGGCACGTTGGCCAGCGGTTCGCGCAGCACGCCGACCGGGCCGAGCGTCACGGCCATCAACTCGGCGAGTGGCCGGCATCCGGCGTTCTCGGTGACAGCCTTGACGACGCGTATTGCCGCGTCGCCTGTCCGCCACGGGGCCGCTCGCCACCAGCCTATCTACCTCTCGCATGACGGTCGGATCCCCACCGGGAGTCCGCGTCTCCCTGGCCGCCTACGCCACCGACTGATGCGCGGCAAGCTTCCGCCGGCTCTTGCGATGAGTTCTGTCGCGCTGGATAGTCTGATCCAGAGCAAGGTGCTTGACGGCGCGGTCCCGCGCCCAACCCTCGATTCCGGCGCTCACGCCGCCGGCTGACGCGGGGGCAAAGGAGGCTCGAGCCTTCGGGACGAGTCAGGATGACACCCTTTTCCAGCGGGGTTGCGGTGAGCGTGAGTCGCAGCACCTCCGCGTGGAGAGGAAGACATCATGACCGCACACAAGTCCTTCAAGCGCTTCGTCCGCTCGCGGATGGAGAAGACCGGCGAGAGCTACACGGCGGCCCGGGCCGTGCTCCTCTCGGCCCAGCAGACGACAGCGGATCCCAAGCCCCCACTCGCGACGTCGGACGAGGAGATCCGCCGGCGCTCGGGCCGTGGCTGGGAGGAGTGGTTCGACCTCCTCGACCAGTGGGGCGCGGCGGAGCGCTCGCACCGTGACATCGCCCGCTGGGTCGCCGAGCAGCTCGACATCGTCCCACTGAAGTGGGAGGCCCAGGCGATCACGATGAGCTATGAGCGGATCCGCAAAGGCCGCGTCGTGGGGCAGCACCCGGACGGCTTCTCCATCACGGCGTCGAAGACCGTGGCCGTGCCAGTCGAGCAGCTGTATGACGCCTTCGTCGATGAGGCCACCCGTCGAACCTGGATGGCCGACGGAAAGCTCCGTCAGCGGACCGCCACTGCACCAAGGTCCGCCCGGTTCGACTGGGGAGACGGCCAGACCCGGATCGCGGTCACTTTCGACGGCAAGGGCGAATCGAAGAGCACGGCGTCGCTCACGCACGCACGGCTGGCCGACGCCGCTGAGGCCCAACGAATGAAGACCTTCTGGCGCGAGCGGATGGCTGTCCTCAAGTCGGTGCTGGAAGGGCGTGAGCACGATGGCTGACGTCAATCTCCTGGCGCTGCTGGTCGCCACCATCACGGCGTTCGTCATCGGGGGCGTCTACTACGGTCTGCTCGGCACCCGGGTGGCCCAGCTCAGCAGCGCGGCTGCAGCGAGCGGGTCGATGCCACCGTGGAAGGTCCTCGTCGAGCTCCTGCGCTGCCTGGTTCTCGCCAGCGTTGTAGCTGTCCTGGTTGGCCTGGCCGACCTCGACCAGTGGACCGGCGGACTGACCCTCGGAGCCGTCCTGTGGGTCGGTTTCCCGCTGGTCCTCTGGACTGGCGCGATCATCCACGAGAGCACCCCCTGGAAGCTGGCCGCCATCCATGCCGGCGACTGGCTGTTCAAGCTGCTGGCCACCGGGGTGATCCTCAGTGGGTGGGAGGGCGCCTTCGGGGGCTGATCCAGCGGGTATTGCTCGTCCACGGCGAAGTCGTCCCTTTTGAGGCGTGAAGCGAGGAGAACAACACTCGTGGTGTCCGACAAACCAGCTCGGCCAGCAACTCCCGCTGAGCGACGTGGTCAACCTGACCGGATCCACCCTGACCGGATCCACCCTGACCGGGCCACCCTGACCGGGCCACCCTGACTGGCGTCCGCAGCGGCAAGCCGACTCGGCTGAAGTAGGGTTTCACGTGGCCGCATCGCTCCGGCCAATTCCGCGTCTAGAGAGGAACCCGCAACAACGGCGGGGCAACCGCATGACGACATCGGCCATCCGCCTAGAGAACAGCATCTGCTTCGTCACCGGATCGTCGCGAGGCATCGGCCTTGCGACCGCCCGAACACTGCTCGAAGCAGGTGCCCATGTGATCGTGAGCGCTGCAAGCGAAGGGCCCAAGCTCAACGAGTTGGTCGACGCCCTCCGCGCGGAGGGCGGTTCCGTAGAGGCCATCGGTTGCGACGCGGCTGACCCAGCACAAGTGCGCGCCGCCTATCAGCGCATCTTCAAACGCCACAAGCGACTAGATTTGCTGGTCAACAACGCGGGGGTCCTAGACGACGCCCTGATCGGGATGGTGAGTGATGAGTCCCTCACCCGGACATTCGAAGTCAATGCTCTCGGGGCGATCCACCATCTGCAGGCGGCTGCAAGGCTGATGATGCGTCGGGGCGGCGGCTCGATCGTCAACATCACCTCGATCGTGGGGACAAACGGAAACACGGGTCAGATCGCGTACTCGTCGTCCAAGGCGGCGCTCATCGGACTCACGAAGTCAGCCGCGAAGGAACTCGCGCCGGCCGGCATCAGGGTGAACGCAGTGGCCCCCGGATTCATCGACACGGACATGGCTCGCCAACTAACGCCTGAGGTATTCGCAGAGCGGGTGGCAAGTATTGGGATGGGTCGCATCGGTTCGCCCTCCGATGTGGCCAACGCCGTGCTCTTCTTCGCTAGTGACCTCTCTGCGTATGTCACTGGCCAGGTTCTGGGCGTAGATGGAGCAATGTTGATCTGATGATGAAGCCACTGGTTATCGTCGGAGCAGGAGGCTTCGGTCGAGAGGTTTTTGGCTACGCAACAGACCTCGGGTGGGATCTGGCTGGTTTCATCGACGACCGTCCTAGTGCGCTGGAAGGGTCCACCATCAGGAGCGAGGTGATCGGGACATTCGCGGATGTCGATGCTAGGGACTTCACCTGGCTCATCGGCGTCGGCGATCCGCAGGCTAGGCGCCGCCTGGCAGCCCAGGTCGTCCTACAAGGTGGGGTGCTGGGACAGCTCGTACATCCCACGGCCTACGTCGCCCGCACAGCTTCCCTCGGACCCGGCACCATCGTCTGCCCGTTTGGCCTGGTGGCCAGCGCTGCCATGGTCGGCGCGAACGTGGTCGTCAACACGTACGCTTCAATCGGTCACGACGCCATTGTCGGCGACGCCACGGTCTTCTCGCCGTACGCCACGGCTAACGGGAACGTCACACTTGGCGACGCGGTCTTCCTCGGCACCAGCGCTGTGGTCACACCTGGCAAGACAATCGGCTCCCAGTCGAAGATTAGTGCGGGAACCGTTTGTTCCCGATCATTTCAGGCCGGTTCACTGATCACGGGAACACCGGTGAAGGGCCGCGTTATGTTTCAGTTGGATGAATGATCAGTGTATTTGCTCTATTTGCCGGTTTGATGATGTATTCAGCGCCTCATTCGCAGCACACTCCACAGGGAGCCTGATGTCCGCCAAACAAGTGCAAGATGTCTTCGTCGAATCGCTCGGCGTAGCAGCCGGGACAGACTGGAGTGGGCTCGCTTACCGCGGCGTCGAGGAGTGGGACTCTGTCGCTCACATGGTGCTCGTCGGCGAACTCGAGGACGCCTTCGACATCATGATCGAAACACAGGATGTCATCGACATGAGCAGCTACCCGGAAGTCCTCCGCATACTGACCAAGTACGGCGTCGACGTCTCCTGAGCTATGCGGTACCCATCCAGCAACGCGCCCGCACTGCTTGACGCTACGAGCGGTCAGGTCCTCACCTACGCACAGCTGGATGAACGCGTGACCCGCCGGACGTCCGAGTTGCCACGCGATGCGGGACTTGTCGTGTTGGCAATGGAGCAGACGATCGAATCCATTGTCGACTTCTTGGCACTCCTCGAGACCGGCCAACCTGTAGTCCCGACAGATCCGCATCTAAGCGCCGTTCGCCTTAATGCGTTCGCAGAACGCTACGCGGCGGACGTTGTGATTGACAGGAGGAACCGATGGCGCCTGGCGTGGCCCTACTCCAGTTCCGATCCTGGCATTTTCGAACGCTCCTACGGGCCACGGTCACATCCGGATCTTGCGCTACTACTCAGCACGTCTGGGTCCACGGGAAGCTCCAAGCTGGTGCGACTATCCGCCAATGCGATCGCCAAGAATGCCTCCGCGGTAGGCGTATCGCTCGATCTGCGCCCTGCCGACCGAGCACCTACCCTTCTACCCCTGCATTACATCTATGGCCTGTCAGTGCTGCTGTCGCATCTCACCGCTGGGGCGAGCGTTCTAGTCACGGGGCGCAGCGTCATCGAACCCGAGTTCTGGACCGACTTCGCAACATCGGAGTGCACAATCCTCAACGCGGTTCCATATACATTTCACATGCTCCGCAGAACGGGCTTCTATGAGCGTGAACTTCCTAGTCTTCGAGCGGTCACCCAGGCCGGCGGTCAACTCCGGCCTGACCTGATGAAAGATGCAGAGCAACGACTGACCAACATGGGAACGGGACTCTACGTCATGTACGGACAGACCGAGGCGGCTCCGCGCATCGCGTGCCTTGCTCCAGTCGACTTGAGAGAACGGTTCGGCTCGGTCGGCCGCCCCCTCCAGGGTGGTGAGGTGAGCATTGTGGGCAAGGACGGGATCGCTAAGCCGCCAGGGGAGATGGGGGAAGTCGTCTACTCGGGCCCGAACGTCATGCTCGGATATGCGGACTGCCGCGATCAACTCGCCCTCGGGGACGTCAATCAAGGCAGACTCTTCACCGGTGACCTCGGCTATCTAGACGCTGAGGGATTCATTTATATAACAGGCCGCCTAAAGCGGATCGGCAAAGTGTTCGGAATGCGGCTGAACCTCGACGAGGTCGAAGGCATGTTGCCTGATTTGGACCCCGTTGCCGTGGTTCAGGGCAACGACTGTGTGGATGTTTTCACGGAAAGTGAAGGCAGCGACCTAGCCGGAGCGCGCATGCGAATTGCGGCGGAACTTGGCCTGCCTCTCGCAGCGGTCAAGGTGCATATCATGGACCGCATCCCACTACTTCCTACCGGCAAGCCCGACTATATGGCCTTGACCCGGGGGGCATGAAATGAGCGTTGCTGACCTCCTGGAACGGCCGCAGTATTCAATCCTCCAAGCGGAGAAGGACGTTCTACTGCTTGGGGAGATGCGTCGACTAACCGACCACCATCGCTGCGCGAGTCCCGAGTACGACTCCATCTTGCGTGCACTCGGGACGGAGAAGCAAGCAGCATCAATAGCAGAAGTTCCGTACCTACCAGTATCTCTTTTCAAAACTCACCTCTTGCGGAGTGTTCCTGAAGAACAGGTCTTCAAGACCCTGACGTCTAGTGGCACGACCGGCCAAGCCGTCAGTCGCATCACTCTCGACAGGCCAACCGCCGACCTGCAAACGCGAGCTCTCGCGACGATCATGACAACGCTCCTAGGTCCGCGGCGGCTTCCGATGATCATTATCGATACGCCCAACGTCGTGCGCGATCGCAGGTTGTTCAGTGCACGTGGTGCGGGGGTTCTGGGAATGGCCAGTTTCGGCCGGAAGCACTTCTATGCACTGGACGACGACATGGACCTAGACGTTTCGGGACTAGAACGCTTCCTCATGGAGAACAAGGGGCAGGAACTTCTAATCTTTGGATTCACCTTTATGGCTTGGAAATACCTCTTGGAGAAACTTCGAGTGATCGAGGTTGACCTTTCGCAAGCAACGCTGATTCACAGTGGAGGATGGAAGAGGCTGACTGACCAGTCAGTTACGAACTCGAAGTTCAAAGAAGCCTTCGAGCGGCACACTGGCTTGACACGAGTTCACGACTTCTACGGAATGGTGGAACAAGTCGGCGGCGTCTTCTTGGAGGCTTCGGATGGCTTCCTCCGGGCTCCGAACTTTGCTGACGTTCTTGTCCGTGACCCCCTTACGTGGAGAGTGCAGGCCAACGGTGAGCCTGGGGTTATTCAAGTCGTAAGCGCCCTTCCGACTAGCTACCCTGGGCATTCTCTTCTCACCGAAGACCTGGGTGTCATCCACGGGATCGAGGCAAGTGCCAAACGGTGGCGCGGGAAGCGAATCGAAGTCATCGGGCGGGTCCCGAAGGCAGAATTGCGCGGATGTAGCGACACCCACGCAGCGCAGGTGGGCCAGTGACGCTCATCGAGCGTGTGGCACCAGCTCTGGAACCGGTTGACATCTCCGATCTATCGACCAGCTTGGGCGTGTCGACATGGCCACCGTTCGCGGAGGAGATTGTCGAGTTTGCTGCGCAATTCTCGCGGCGTCTCGCCCGCCGAGCTGGCCCAGTTCCAGAACTGCAGGCTCTCGCCTACTGGATGCGCCGGTCAGCCGTTGCCAGGCTCGCCCGAGACTACAAATCTCTTGAGTCACCCGGACTCCTGATGGTCCCTCGAGGTCTGGTCTTTCACGTGCCACCAGCGAATGTCGACACCATGTTCGTCTACTCCTGGATGCTCTCCGCCTTGCTCGGCAATCGCAATATCGTTCGACTGCCGAGCAAGTCGACCCCAGCGACAACAGTGCTGATTGAAGTCCTGAGGTCGCTCCTCGATGAGCCGCAGCACGACAGCGTCCGAGCCACTAACGTCTTCGTGCGGTATGGCCATGAGCGCGAGGTCACGAGTGCGTTGTCAGCGGCGTGCGATCTGCGGGTAATATGGGGGGGTAACGCCACGGTCACAGCGATTCGCGAGTCCAGTTTGCCCCCGCACGCCTCCGACCTGACGTTCCCGGATCGTCTCTCCTTCGCTCTCATCAAGACAGTCGCCTACGCACGACTCCGGAGCGAGGTCCGCGACGAGCTGGCGACACAGTTCTTCAACGACAGTTTCTGGTTCGACCAGCTTGGCTGCTCGTCCCCGCGAGTCCTTGTCTGGGTGGGCGAACCCCCAGCAGGGGAAGCGACAGACTTCTACAAGCGGCTGTTGCGATCGGTCCAGGCCAAGGGATATTCAGTGGATACAGCCACGGCCCTGAGCAAGATCGCGTACGCCCACCGAAGCGTGCTCGATCACGGCGTTACGCGCGTGACTGCGCCCGCCAATGAATTGACCGTGCTTGAGCTTGGTGATCCCATCCTCGAGAGCGGCGACTACTCCGGTGCAGGAACATTTCTGAACGCGTGGGTCAGCTCACTGAATGACCTAGTCCCGCAAATCACGCGCAAGCACCAGACGGCCGCGCACTACGGGTTCCGCGACCGAGAATTGCGCGACTTCGCGGTCGCCCTGAACGGCCGTGGGATCGACCGCTTCGTGCCATTTGGGGAGGCTCTGCAATTCGGGCGTGTATGGGACGGTCGTGATTTGCTCCAAGAGATGTCTCGTCGGGTTGTCATCCAGGGACAACCGTGACTTCCGCCCCCGCCCAAATGTCTCTCGCTGGGCCGTCAGTGGGCGTCGACATTGAACTTTCATCTCGCTGGTCATCTCCCGCAGCACGACTATTCACAGATCGCGAGCACGCGTACTGTCGCTCCCAGAGAAACGCGTCCGAGACCTACGCCGGTCGCTGGGCGGCGAAGGAGGCAGTGGTAAAAGCCCTTCGTCGCTGGATCCTGATAACGCCTCGCGATATTGAAATTGTTAACGATCGACAGGGTGCGCCTCGGGTTTGGGTCAATTCGAACACTCTGTTGTCGAGGTGGACCGTCTCCCTTTCAATCGCACACCAAGACGGCATCGCGGTCGCGGTCGCCATTGTTGAAGTCGCTGGTCGAACAGGAAGCGAGACGCCGCACACTGCGATCTCCTAAAACACGATGGCACACGCGCGGGCATGAAAGGGCCCCGATTCATCCCCGCTTCTGTCCGAATGCAACCACCAGACTCTTGCCTCCAATTGTCCGTTGAGCTGCGAAGTAGGCCCTCTGGAGGCGGCTAGGTGTCGTACCTTGACCCCACACCGGGTCGTCTGAGGTCGCCGTAAATGTGCGCACGCTGAAGTGGTCTTCCAACAGCATCCGCAGTGCCTTCGGCGTGTACGCAATCGAATGATGTGGCCAGTCGATTGCACCGAAGCGCGGCCCCTTGCGACGAAGCAGCCGCGAAGGGAGCCCAGCCAGAGTCCCTTGGGCAGGGACGTCTAGATGAAGGATGCCGTCGCTCACGAGCGCTTCGCTTATGCGCTGGACCATTCGCTGCGGGTGCACGATGTGCTCAAGCACTTGCGTCATGAAGATGACGTCGTACTGCTGGTCCGCTGGTTCCTCGATGAAGTCGCGAGCTGCGACATTTTGCGTCCCACGTGCTCGCGCACTCTCGATCGGTCGGGGATCGATGTCAATACCGAAGTACTCAATGCCCAGGCTAGACATTTGCGGGGCCAGGCCCGCTGCGCCGCACCCTATCTCCAGGAGGCTGAACTGTCGCCTCCCGAGTGCGCTTGAGTACAAGCTGAATCGCCGCTCGGCCACCGAGTCGAGAATTTTCTGGCGTTCTGAAGGCACCGACAGAATTCCGGCCGTGAAGGACTCCTCGGTGAGGATCGAGTGGGCACCGGCGGAGTCAGAAGCGGCCTCCGGGAGCGGCCAGCAGAAGGTGAGGCTGCACGTGCGACAGCGGTATACAGGCTCGCCCAACACAGTTGCGACCCGGCGAGTAGCTGTTCCGGCACACGCCAGGCATCGAGGCTGACTCTTCGGCATGCAAGAAAGTACACCGTGTCGGGCACCTGCTTGATCGCGCTTTCGCGCCATTGCGAGGCATGGACCCGGCATTAAGGGCTCCCCGAAGACCCTGCAGTCTCGTCGCCGGACTGCCTTACGCGGCCGGAACTTCGGAACAGTACGATGTGGGCTGCCGTCTGAGACGAGAGGTTCACCCAACCGATGACGCAGACCCACGCCGACTACCGGCTCAGCCAGCTCGACCAGCTCGAGGCTGAGTCGATCCACATCTTCCGGGAGGTCGCGGCCGAGTTCGAGAAGCCAGTCCTGATGTTCTCGGGCGGCAAGGACTCCATCGTCATGCTGCGGTTGGCCGAGAAGGCCTTCTACCCCGCGAAGATCCCGTTCCCGATGCTGCAGGTCGACACCGGCTACGACTTCCCCGAGGTGCTGGAGACCCGCGACCATTGGGTGAAGCGCCTGGGCGTGAAGCTGATCGTGGCCAGCGTGGAGGAGGCGCTCGCGAACGGCATCGTCGTCGACGATGGTAAGACCAGCCGCAACCGGCACCAGATCGGCACCCTGTTGCAGGCCATCGAGGAGAACGGCTTCACGGCCGCTTTCGGTGGTGGGCGTCGTGACGAGGAGAAGGCGCGCGCGAAGGAGCGGGTCTACTCGCACCGCGACGACTTCGGCCAGTGGGACCCGAAGATGCAACGCCCAGAATTGTGGAGTCTCTACAATGGCCGCATCCATGGTGGCGAGCACATGCGGATCTTCCCGCTGTCCAACTGGACCGAGCTGGACATCTGGCACTACCTGGCCCAGGAGGAGATCGAGATTCCTTCGATCTACTTCTCGCACCAGCGCCGGGTCTTCAGGCGCGACGGCATGTGGCTCACCGAGAGCGATTTCAACCCGACCAAGGCTGGGGAAACCGTTGAGGAGCGGACTGTGCGCTTCCGCACCGTTGGTGACCTGACGCTCACCGGTTGCGTCGAGTCCGAGGCCGACACGATGGACAAGATCATCGAGGAGGTTGCCATCGCGCGGGTCACCGAGCGTGGCGCCACCCGCGGCGACGACCGGTTTTCCGAAGCAGCCATGGAAGACCGCAAGAAGGAAGGCTACTTCTGATGACTTCCGCCACCGAAGTGCTCGGCCATATGGACCTGCTGCGATTCGCCACAGCGGGCTCGGTCGATGACGGCAAGTCCACCCTGATCGGGCGGCTGCTGCTGGACTCCAAGGCGATCTTCGAGGACCAGCTGGAGGCCGTCGAGGCGACCAGTCAGTCCAAGGGCTACGACTACACCGACCTAGCCCTGCTGACCGACGGGCTGCGCTCGGAGCGCGAACAGGGGATCACGATCGACGTCGCCTACCGCTACTTCGCGACCCCCAACCGCAAGTTCATCATCGCCGACACCCCCGGCCACGTGCAGTACACGCGAAACATGGTCACCGGCGCATCCACGGCCGACCTAGGCCTGGTGCTCGTCGACGCGCGGCAGGGGCTCACCGAGCAGTCGCGTCGGCACGCGGTCATCTTGTCGCTGCTTCGGGTCCCCCACCTGGTCCTCGCGGTCAACAAGATGGACCTGGTCGACTACGACCAGGCGGTCTATGACCGGAT
>Ga0136634_10001082_pt1 | contig 10671 bp, 10 predicted proteins | sample AntDrymUQ8332106_2_FD_104654 | JGI IMG/M metagenome (GOLD analysis project Ga0136634, IMG submission 104654) | Polar desert sand microbial communities from Dry Valleys, Antarctica - metaG UQ833 (21.06) | ecosystem: Environmental > Terrestrial > Soil > Desert | place: Antarctica: Dry Valley... | reverse complement strand
CTGAGCGCGCCGCCCAGCGCGGCCAGTGACCAGAGCGCCAGCAGGACGGCGGCGATGAGGAGGGCGGCCGCGACGGCGGCGCGGAACAGGCGCATGGCCGCGCCATAGCCGCGTTCGGCCGCGTGGTCCAAAAGCTGCCTCAGTGTAATTCTCGCCATTGTTTCCTCCTATTGACCGGCGCGCGCCTGAATAAGCGCAGTCACGCCGGGCAAATCCCGGCCTTCCAGCCATTCCAGAAAAGCGCCTCCGGCCGTCGAGACATAGGTCAAGCTGTCCGTTACGCCGGCCATGTTCAGGGCCGCGACCGTATCGCCGCCGCCAGCGACGGAAACCAGCTCCCCCCTTTGCGTCCGCTCGGCCACGCGTTTGGCCAGTTCGAACGTCGCGGAACCGAAGGGCGGTGTTTCGAAGGCGCCGACCGGGCCGTTCCAAAGCAAAGTCCTTGCGGCGGTTATCCGGTCGCTGAAATCGGCTACCGATTTCGGACCGATATCCAGCATCATGCCATCCTCAGGAATTTCGCTGACCAGACATATCGAATGCGGTGCGTTTGGCTTGAACTCTTTCGCGACCACCGCATCCGATGGCAGCACGATTTTGCAGCCGGTTTCCGCCGCCCGCGACATGATTTCTTCCACCGTGTCAGCAAAGGCCGGCTCGCAAATCGATTTGCCGACGCGGAAGCCCTGGGCATGGAGAAAGGTGTTCGCCATCCCCCCGCCGATGATCAAGACATCGATCTGCGACGCGAGCGAGGTCAGGAGCTGAATCTTGGTCGAGACCTTCGCACCGCCGACAATGGCTGCCACCGGGCGTTTGGGAAGGCCGAGCACGAGTTTGAAGGCGTCCAGCTCCGCCAGCATTTGCGGGCCGGCATAGGAGGGCAGGCTCTGCGCAATGCCGAACACGGAGGCGTGAGCACGGTGAGAGACGGAAAAAGCATCGTTAACGAAAATGTCGCCAAGACGGGACAGCGCGGCGACGAAGCCGGGATCGTTGTCTTCCTCGCCCGGATGAAAGCGCAAATTCTCCAAGACGGCGACATGGCCCGGCTCTAGCGCGTCGATGCCGGCTTCCGCGACAGGGCCGATACTGTCCGCGATGAAGTGCACGGGAATGCCGTTCAGCAACGTTGCAAGCTTCTCGGCGACCGGCTTCAACGAATATTCGGCTTTCTTTTGTCCATCCGGCCGGCCGAGATGGGACAAGACAATCACCCTGGCGCCGCGCGCGGTCAAGGTCTCAAGGGTCGGCAAGAGGCGTTCAATGCGGGTAGCGTCACTAACGTGGCCCCCCGACAGCGGAACGTTAAGGTCGGCGCGTATAATGACGCGCTTATCCTTCACATCGATTCTGTCGATACCTTTATAGCTTCCGGCCGTATTCGCGGAATTGATGGTGTTCATCCGTGCCTCCCCAGTTGGTCATGGAAACGCGCGGAACAGCGCAAAGCGTCCCGGCGGGGAATGGGCAGCCACGTAGGAATTCAATGAACGGCCGGGCTACCTGCTAACGCATGTCCTATTTCGGCGTCTTTGACCAGATTTAATGCCGTCGCGCTTCCTCTTGCCATCACTGTAGACGAAAGTATGAAAGCCGGCGAGGGACACGATGCATTCACTTTGCCGCCGCCCGCTAAGTTCTATATAAAGAACACGTCACGGCGGAGTTCGCACGACCCTTGGAACACCTTCCCATTTTTCTCGACATTCGCGGCAAGACCGTCGTCATCGCCGGTGGAGGAACGCTGGCCGCGCGGCGGACGGATATGGCGCTCAAGGCAGGGGCGAGAGTTAAGCTGTTCGCCGCCGAGCTGTCCGGCGAGTTCGGCGGCTTGCGCGATCATGCCAGACTGACCTACACGGCCAGGGCGCCTCAGCCGGGCGATCTCGATGGCGCCGCCCTGGCCTATGGCGCCGCGGAAAACGCCGAAGCCGATCTTGGCCTTCATGCACTTGCCAAGCAAGCCGGGGTGCTGACCAACGTCGCGGATACCCTCGCGCTGTGCGATTTCATTACGCCCGCCATTCTCGACCGGTCGCCGCTCGTGGCCGCGATCTCGTCGTCGGGCGCCTCGCCGATCCTCGCCCGCGTGATCAAGGCCGAGCTGGAGAGCATCATTCCCGCGACATTCGGCGATCTCTCGGCCTTTCTGCGCCGCTACCGCGACGCCGTGGCGGCGCGGATAACCGATGGCGTGCGCCGCCGCCGTTTCTGGGAGGAGGTGGTGGAGGGTCCTGTCGCGGAACGGGTGATCGCAGGCGACACGGCCGGCGCCGAAGCCGCGCTGATGTCCAAACTCGCCGCCATGGCGGATGGTTTGAGCGGGACTGCCAAAGGCGAGGTGTTTCTGGTCGGCACCGGCCCGGGCGATCCGGATCTCCTCACCTTCCGCGCCCTCCGGCTCATGCAACGCGCCGACGTCGTGCTTTACGACCGGCTGATCGGCCCGCGTATCCTCAATCTCGTGCGCCGCGACGCCGAGCGCATCTATGTGGGCAAACAGCGCGATGATCACACCGTGAGTCAGGAAGACATCACGGCCATGTTGGTGAGCCTTGCCAGCGAGGGAAAACGTGTGTTGCGGCTGAAAGCGGGCGATCCTTTCATTTTCGGCCGAGGCGGGGAGGAGATCGAGGAATTGGCTCGCCACGGCATCGGCTTTCAAGTTGTGCCGGGGATCACCGCCGCGGCCGGCTGCGCTGCCTACGCCGGAATTCCGCTGACCCACCGCGATCACGCGCAGGCCTGTGTGTTCGTTACCGGACACGGCAAGGACGGCCGCGTGGAGCTGAATTGGGACGCTCTCATCCAGCCGCGGCAGACCGTGGCGATTTACATGGGTCTTGCCACCATCGGCTGCGTGATGGCGGATTTCGTCGCGCACGGGGCGGACCCGAGCCTGCCCGTGGCGGTCATCGACAACGGCACGCGGCGGCGGCAGCGCGTCGTGACCGGTACGCTTGCCGATATCGCCGCCAAGACCGCCGAAGCGGAGCTGAAGGGGCCGGCCATGATCATCATCGGCACGGTGGTGACACTGGCCGACACGCTCGCCTGGTATAAGCCGGGCGACCCGGCTATGGCCGGGGAGATCGCGCTCGCGGCGGAGTAGCCGCCCGCATCGAGCTGGACGTGCCTGAGCGGCGCCTGCAATTGCATGTGGAGGCAAGCGAGCTCGCCGCGCGGCGGCAAGCCTGGCGGACCCCGGAGCCTCGCTTTGCACGCGGCTATGGCGCACTGTTCGCGGCGCATATCCTGCCGGCGGAGCAGGGCTGCGACTTCGACGTGCTCGCGCGGCCGGGCGTGATTGCCGAGCCGGAGATTTTTTAACGGACAAGCGCGTTCGGGCATGGCGCGCGCGGGGAAGATAGCCGATCATAAACCAAGGGAGGACTGAAAAACATGTTGCGAAAATCATGGCCGCTTGTCGCGGCGCTTCTGGCGGGCTTGCTGCCAGCCGCCGCGAACGCCCAGGCCAAGCAGGAGATCAAGATCACGCGGCAGCCGGGGATTGTGTATACCCCGAGCCACATTCTCGAGAGTCGCAAGCTCATCGAGAAGCACGCGGCGGCGCTGGGCGTGCCTGACCTGAAGGTCGAATGGATCAATTTCGCCGGTGGCGGAGCGGCAACCGATGCGCTGCTTTCCGGCAATGTCGACATCGTCAACACCGGCACCGGCAACATGCTGCTGCTTTGGGACCGCACGAAGGGCGGGGTCAAGGGCATTGTCGCCACCTCGGCCTTGCCGCTCGTCCTCGTCACGCGCAATCCAGCCATCAAGTCGCTGAAGGATTACGGACCGGCGGACAAGATCGCCGTGCCGACGGTGAAAGTGTCCACGCAGGCGATCCTTTTGCAAATGGCGGCCGAGAAGGAATTTGGCGCTGGCCAATACGGCAAGCTCGACCCCAACACGGTGCAACTCGGTCACCCGGACGCGGCGGCCGCGCTGATGAACGCCAGCCATGAGGTGACGAGCCATTTCTCGGCGCCGCCCTTCGTGTTCCAGACGCTTAAGGCCGTGCCGGCAGCACGCGTCATCCTGAGTTCGGAGGACATCATCGGCGGGCCGCTGACCGTTGCCTCGATGTTCACGACCACCAAATTTGCCGATGACAATCCCAAGCTGGTGCAGGCGATCAAGGCGGCGTCGGCGGAGGCGGTCGCGCTGATAAAGTCGAACCCGCGCGAAGCCATGGAGATCTACAAGGAAGTCACCAAGGACCGCGCCGCGGTCGAGGACCTTGTGGACATCATGAAGCAGCCGGGCATGAACTTCGACACCAAGCCGCAGGGCACGATGAAATTCGCCGAGCACCTCAACAAGACCGGCACGCTGAAGATGAAGCCGGCTGCCTGGACGGATTATTTTCTGCCCATTGCGCACGATCTCAATGGCAACTGATGCTGCCAGCGGGACGCCCCTTCTCACGGTGAGGGGCGTCACGCTGCGTTACGTCACGCCCACGGCCCTGGTCACGGCGACGCACCGCGTCAGCTTCGACGTGAACCAGGGCGACCGCTATGTCGTGCTCGGGCCGTCGGGCTGCGGCAAGTCGACGATGCTCAAAGCGGTCGGCGGATTTATGCGGCCCGCCGAAGGCGAGATTTGCATCAAGGGGCGCCGGGTCGTTGGGCCGGGCGCCGACCGCATGATGATCTTCCAGGAGTTCGACCAGCTTCTTCCCTGGAAGACGGTGCTGCAAAACGTGGTGTTCCCGCTGGAGGCGACGGGCCGGCTACGCGGGCGCGCGGCGCAGGTTCGCGCCCGCGCCTATATCGACAAGGTGAATTTGACGAAATTCGCCGACAGCTATCCGCACACCCTTTCGGGCGGCATGAAGCAGCGCGTCGCCATCGCGCGCGGCATGGCCATGGAGCCCGACATCTTGCTGATGGATGAGCCTTTTGCGGCGCTGGACGCGCTGTCGCGCCGCAAGATGCAGGATGAATTGCTGCAGCTCTGGGAGGAGACGCGCTTTACGGTGCTGTTCGTGACACATTCTATCGCTGAGGCCATTCGTATCGGCAGCCAAATTCTACTTTTGTCGCCGCACCCAGGGCGCGTGAAGGCCGAGATCGAGGATGTTCAGGCCGCTGGGCTGACCGATGGCGGAGCCGCGCGGCTCGAACGGACCATCCACGATCTCCTGTTCGCCGAGCCTGCCGAGGAGGGCGCCCATGCACGGCAAGCGGTCTGAGCCGCGCATCATCGTTCACCGGGCGGGCAGCGATAGTGCCGAGGCGCCAGAGACCGAGCGCCCCTTGCCCTTCCTCGCCCGGCTCTGGGAAAACGGCTTCGTGCGCAAGACCCTGCTCATCCTCGCTTTGGGGCTGGCCTGGGAGATTTACGGCCGCGCTCTCGATAATCCGCTTCTCTTTCCGACACTTAGCGACACGTTCGCGGCCTTTATCGACCGTGTCCGCGACGGCACGCTGCCCGCACGCGCGCTCACCACCATGCGGGTGCTGCTCATGGGTTACGCCGCCGGCGTGGTCGTGGCGGCCGTGCTGACCGTGCTCGCCATCAACACCCGGGTCGGCACGGACTTGCTCGAGACCATGACGGCGATGTTCAATCCGCTGCCCGCCATCGCGCTTCTGCCGCTTGCGCTGATCTGGTTTGGCCTGGGCGCGGGGAGCCTCGTCTTCGTGCTCGTGCATTCGGTGCTGTGGGCGGTCGCGCTCAACACGCATGCCGGGTTTCTCGGCGTCTCGCAGACCTTGCGCATGGTCGGCCGCAATTACGAGCTGACCGGGCTGCGCTATGTGTTCCTCATCCTCGTGCCGGCGGCCTTTCCCTCGATCCTGACAGGCCTAAAAATCGGCTGGGCCTTCGCCTGGCGCACGCTGATCGCGGCGGAGCTGGTTTTCGGCGTCTCGTCGGGGCAAGGCGGGCTCGGCTGGTTTATCTTCGAGAATCGCAACGTGCTCGACATCCCATCCGTTTTCGCCGGCCTGTTGACCGTGATCGCCATCGGCCTTGTGGTGGAAAACCTTATTTTCCGCACCCTCGAACGGCGCACCGTGCGGCGATGGGGGCTGCAATCTTGAAAAAGGTAATCAGACAACGGCGTGCACGGCATTCAAAAAAGGAGCATCCGCATGAAGGACGGTATCGGACGGCGCAATCTGAAAACGGCCCTGGCCACCGGCGGCCTGGTCAATGGCTGGTGTTCGATACCGTCCACCGTGACGGCCGAAATCATGGCCCGGCAGGGTTTCGACACCATCACCGTCGATCTGCAGCACGGCCTGATTGATTATCAGACAGCGCTTGCCATGCTCCAGGTCATCGACGGCCGCGACGCGCCGACCCTGTGCCGGGTGCCCTGGAACGAGCCTGGCATCATCATGAAGGCGCTCGACGCCGGCTTCACCGGCATCATCTGCCCGATGGTGAACACGCGCGCCGAGGCGGACCGTTTCGTCGGCGCGTGTCGCTATGCGCCAAGCGGCTACCGCTCGTTTGGCCCCACCCGCGCGCTGAACGTCTACGGCGCGGATTATGTGAAGGCCGCGCATGGTTTCATCACCACCATCGCCATGATCGAAACCGCCGAGGCGCTGGATAATCTCGACGATATCTTAGGCGTGGAAGGTCTCGACGCGGTCTATATCGGTCCGGCCGACCTCAGCCTGTCGCTGGGCTTCACGCCGACGCTCATGCCTGAGGAGCCAGAGGTGCTGGACGCCATAGAACGCATCCGCGACCGGACCCGCCAAGCCGGCAAGGCGGCGGGCATCCACTGCGGATCGGCGAGCGGCGTGTGCGACCGGCTCGGCGGCGGCTTCAACTTCGCCACGCTCGTCACCGACGCGCGCCTGTTCACCGCCACGCTGCAGGCACAACTCGCCGAGGCGCGGCGGAGCAAGCCGGCCGAGAACGGAGCCGGCCAATACTAAATCGGCAGAACCCGCCCAACGCCATAAACGCGGCGCACAAGGCCAGTTTCCAGCCAACGGCCCCAGTGCCCGTCCGCAGGTTAGCGCATTGCATGATTTGCGCGAGCGGTTCAAACTGTGCGTCTTCGGTGTTTGTTAACGATTAAGAAGCTGAGGAGGAAACATGCCGCTCATCAAACGGATCGTGCTGGCCGTCAGTGTGCTCGCGCTCGCTTCGGGCGCGGCCGCGGCGCAAGACGCGGGCATGAAAAAATGGACCAAGGGTAAGGGCTGGGGCTGGGTGTGGGGCGCTCAGGACGAGGTCGGAAATCTGAATGAAATGACAGATGCGTCCCGGCTTGCCGCCTTACAGCTTGTCAAGCAGGGCAAGGTCTACGATCTTGGCCTGCCTTATGACCGGAACTCGTATAAATGGCCAGGCCACAGCCCTGGCGAAATTATAACGTTCCGCTCGCCGCAAGGGGTGAAACTGCAGAAGGACCAGGAGTTCACCTTACCCGAGAAGGGTAATACCGGCGGCACGGCCTGGCATTCCAGCGCACTATTCATCAGCGACAATGTGGCCACCCAGCTCGACGGTCTCGGCCATGTGACGCATGGCGCCGACAGTCACTGGTACAATGGATTTAAGGCTGACGAGCACACCGGGGATTTCGGCATCCGTAAGGCCGACGTGACCACCATTCCGCCGATCGTGGCGCGCGGCGTTCTCATCGACGTGGCCGGGCTCAAGGGTGTTGACGCGCTGCCCTCGAAATACGAGATCACGGTGCCCGATCTCGAGGCCGCGCTGGCAAGGCAGGGTATCGACGTCACGCCTGGGACGGTGGTTTTGATCCGCACCGGCACGGCGCGGTATTGGGGAGAGAACGGCGCCAATCACGTCAAGATCGGCGAACATGATTCGGCCGGCATCGGTATGTCAGCGGCCAAATGGCTGGTGGAGCAGAAAGGCGCGCTGGCGCTGGGTTCGGACACGTCGGGCCTCGAGGTCGCCGCGCCCAAGCCGGAGGATTCGCAATCAGTCGGCGGCAGCTTTATCCCGGTCCATGTGTATCTGCTGGTCAACCAAGGGGTTCACATTCTGGAGTTTAACAATTTAGAGCAGCTCGCGGCAGATAGGGCTTATGAATTCGCCTATGTTATCGTGACCAACGCACTGAAAGGCACTGTCGCCGGTACGGCGCTGCGTCCGATCGCGCTGCGGTAATCGGCGTGTGGCGCGTCGTGGATGGCGGCGCGCCTTCGCTGCTGGTCCAAACAGAGGTGGCGCGCCGCGAAAGGCAGCCCGGTCATCGAAAGCCGCCCGTGACCATGGAACCATCTGAACCGGAACCTGGCCCCGTTATCCGCGCCTTTATTGCCCGGTCCGGTCTCATTGCACCTGGCGTGGAGCCGCGTTTTACACCACTCACCGGCGGTGTCGCGTCGGACATTTGGAAGGTCGACGCCGGGGGACAGGTTTTCGCCGTCAAGAAGGCGCTCGCGAAGTTGCGTGTCGCCCGGGATTGGTCGGCGCCGGTATCGCGCAACGCCAGCGAGGTGGATTGGCTGCTCACCGCGGCCGCCGTCGTTCCCGGCGCCGTGCCGGCAATTCTGGCGCATGACGCCGAAATTGGCGCGTTCGCCATGTCCTACCTCAATCCGCACGATTACCCAGTATGGAAGGACATTCTGCGCGATGGGTGCGCAGACCCCGAGTTTGCTGCGGCGGTGGGCCGGATCGTTGCCGCGATCCACGCCGAGACCGCTGGCAAGGCCACTATCGCCGCGCGCTTCGCCAACGACTCCGCCTTCCATGCCATTCGGCTGGAACCCTATCTGGAGGCGACCGCTCAGGCGCATCCAGACCTGGCCGACGCACTGATGCGGCTATCGAGAGAGACCTTGGCAACCAAGCGGGCGCTCGTCCACGGCGATGTCAGCCCGAAAAACACACTTGTCGGGCCAAGAGGGCCGGTGCTTCTGGACGCCGAGTGCGCTTGGTACGGCGATCCGGCCTTTGATCTGGCTTTTTGTCTCAACCACTTGCTGCTCAAAGCGGTGTGGACGCCGCGGGCTCGCGCAGGTTTCGACGCCTGTTTTCGTGCGCTGTTGGCTGCATATCTGACGGGCGTGAATTGGGAAGAGCGGGCCGTGCTCGAGGCCCGCGCCGCACGCCTTTTGCCTGCTCTGTTTCTTGCCCGCGTGGATGGCAAATCGCCCGTCGAGTACATCACCGCCGACGCCGAGCGGGACCGCGTGCGCCGTGTCGCGCGTCCCCTTGTCGCCGCCCCGCCAGCGCGGCTTGCCGAGATCGCGCGCCGATGGGCCGAGGAACTGGACCGATGAGGGACAGTAGCATCGCCGCGGTGCATCCGCGGCGCGTTTGGGACTCGCGCGGCCGTCCGACTCTGGAAGTCGAGGTCACGCTTGCCTCCGGCGCCCGGGGGCGGGGGATCGCTCCGGCTGGAGCCTCGACCGGCTCCGGTGAGGCGCTCGACCGCCGTGACGGCGGCTGCGGGTTCGGGGGCTTGGACGTGCAGGGCGCGATGGCCAATGTGCGGGGTGAAATTGGGCCACTTCTTGTCGGACGTTCCGCCGCCGATCAGGCCGGAATCGACCGGGCAATGATCGAATGCGACGGCACGCCGGACAAAGGGCGCTTGGGCGGCAACGCTCTGATCGCCACCTCGATGGCGGTTCTGCACGCCGCCGCCGCCGATGCCGGGCTGCCGCTATGGCGCTATCTCGCAGGCGATGCTGCGGTGCGGCTGCCGCTGCCCGAGATCCAGATTTTCGGCGGCGGCGCCCACGCGGCGCGGCGCGTCGATGTCCAGGATTTCATGGTCATGTGCCCGTCCGCGCTCAGTTTCTCGCAGGCGCTGGATTGGACCGCCGAGATCTACCGTGCCGCTGGCAGCCTTATGAAAGCGGCCGGCCGGCTGCATGGCGTTGCGGATGAAGGCGGCTACTGGCCGGATTTCCGCTCCAATGAGGAAGCGCTGGATACGCTTGTGAAAGCGATCGAGGCTGCCGGGTTGGCGCCGGGCCGCGAGGCTTTCATCTCGCTCGACATCGCGGCGTCACAGTTCGGCAAGGACGGCATTTACACGCTCGCCCTCGACGGCCGTCAGCTCGACACAGGCGGCATGGTCGATCTCCTCGGCGGCTGGCTCGACAGCTATCCCATCCTTTCCATTGAAGATCCCGTTGGCGAGGATGATACCGCCGGCTTCATCGCCTTCACGGGCGCGAACGGCAAGCGTTGCCAGATCATCGGCGACGATTACCTTGTCACCGATGCCGGCCGGGTGCGCGCCGCCATCGCGTCGGGAGCGGCGAGTGCGGTGCTGATCAAGCCCAATCAGGCCGGCACTATAAGCGAGACCCGCGCTGCTCTCGATGCCGGCGTGGCGGGCGGCTTCGGCACGATCGTCTCGGCCCGGTCCGGCGAAACGGAGGATGTTACCATCGCGCATCTCGCGGTCGGCTGGAATGCCGGACAGCTCAAGGTCGGCTCCTTTTCCCGGTCGGAGCGTATGGCAAAATGGAACGAAGTCTTGCGCATCGAGGAAGAGCTTGGCGGCGCGGCCGTATTCGCCGGCTGGACGGCTTTGCCTTCGGCGCTGCGGCGCCCCTGACCTCCGTAAGTTGTTCTGCCCCCGTCAGTTTGCGTCCGCGGGTCGGACTTGCTTAGTGGCTGATCATCCACGGACGTGCCTTGGGAAAGCTTTTCGCTCTGTCAACGGTTTTTGCCGCGCCAACCCGGTTTTTGACG
>Ga0136634_10001081_pt1 | contig 10675 bp, 12 predicted proteins | sample AntDrymUQ8332106_2_FD_104654 | JGI IMG/M metagenome (GOLD analysis project Ga0136634, IMG submission 104654) | Polar desert sand microbial communities from Dry Valleys, Antarctica - metaG UQ833 (21.06) | ecosystem: Environmental > Terrestrial > Soil > Desert | place: Antarctica: Dry Valley... | reverse complement strand
GAGGCGCCCGCGCTGCCACCCACTGCGCCGCCGCTGCCGGCTTGAGGCGCGCCCGCGCTTCCACCGAGAGCGCCGGGGGCGCCGCCCGGCGAGGCGCCTGCACTGCCACCCAGAGCGCCGGGAGCGCCGCCCGGCGAGGCGCCTGCACTGCCACCCAGAGCGCCGGGAGCGCCAGCTTGCGAGGCGCCGGCCGCGCCAGCGGACGCCTGACCGCCGCTCGCGCTTCCACCCTGGGTCGCGCCGGACGAATCGCCCGCGCTTCCGGCTGTCGAGGTGCCGGCCGCGCCGCCGCCCTCGGGATCGTCGGTCTCGCCGACGGCAGAGCCGCAGCCGGCAAGGACGAGAGAGCAGAGGAGCAGGGTGATTTTCATATTGTGATCATTGCATGATAATGCAGATGGCGCAAGGTGTTAATGACGCTCGTCACTCGAGAAAACCCAAGGCAAATCCGGGTGCTAGAGTCGGCGCGCATGCTGCCCATCGGTTCGATGCCCGTCAGCGCGTTCGACGAGACGCCCGCGCCGCGGACGCCGAGCCCCGTCCCCATCCTCGCCGACTACGTTGATCCAGAGACGGGCGAGATCGTGGCGCTGCTTGCGTCTCGTTCTCCGGTGGACGGCGCGCTCATCGAGGGCGTGCGCGTCGAGCGTGGCAGCGGGCCCGCGGTCGAGCTCGTCGGCAACACGCTCCGCGAGATCCGGCACACCGACGACAGCTCGGTCGCCGAGGCGCAGAGCCGCGCGCGCGACGGAGTGCGAGAGCTCGAGAGGCTCGGGCTCGTGCGACTCGCGACCGTCAACGTCGCGGTCGAGAGCGACGCGATGCAGGTCGACGTCGAAGTCGTCGACCTCACGATCGCGGCAGGCGCACCGAACACGCGCACGTACGCCGTGCCGCGTCTCGGCACCTGAGCGCTCGGAGTGACGCTCGTCACTGCCGGGGGCCGAGCGGGAGCCCTCGGCTAGGCTGGCTTCAGCGTGCCCGCTCCCGCCGTCCCCATCTTCCCGGTGTTCGCTGCCGGCGACGTACGCGAGCAGATCCTCGTCGCCTTTCGTAACAGCCTGCGCGAGCTCGTGGATCCCGCGACGGGCGCGCCCTGGACGGAGGACGTCATCCGTCAAGCGACGATGCAGGGCTCGCGCTTCTGGGTCGAGGCGGAGGCGATCGATCTCATCGGCCTCGGCATGCAGCGGCGCGCGGCGTTTCTCGCGAGCCAGGTCGACCCCCGCCGCTCGACGACGGCGTTCCTCGAAGCGTTCCACGGCCGGGGTTTACCGCGGCTCGAAGCCACGGGCGGAAGCGGTGAGGTGGACGCCGAAGCCGCGCCCGGCACGGTCTTCATCGCGTCCACCACCGTCCCCGACCCGCTCGCGACGAAGGCCGCCGATAAGGCTGGCCTTCGTTATCAGGTCTACGGCTCCTCGGGCGTCAGCGTGCCCGACGCGGGAGCGGTGACGCTCCGGCTTCAAGCGATCGACACGGGGCGCGAAACGAACCTCGTCACGCCCGCCGAGCTCACGTGGATCAACCCCCCTCCCGGCAGCACGCCGAAATGCGTCGTGTCGCAGGACTTCACGGGCGGCACGCCGCGAGAGACCGATCAGGAGTGGGGCGAGCGGCTCTTCGAAGCGCGGAGCACGCGGCCGCGCGCAGGTAACGCGGCGCACTTTCGGCTCTGGGCGAAGCGCGCGTCGAACGCGGTCTCCGAAGCCTTCGTCTACCCGTCCGCGCTGAACGCGGGATCGGTCGTCGTCGCCCTCACCCAGAAGCGCGCGCGAACGGCGGGGCCGGGCGCGCGCGTTCCGACCCCGGGCACGATGAGCGTCGTCGGCGGCTACCTCACGCCGCCGACGAGCCCTGTCGTTCCGGGGCGCGTGCACGTCGTGGTCGTGCCCGTCGGTGCCGAAGCGGTCGACGTCGTGGTCTCGCTAGGCCTCCGCCGCGCGAGCCCCGCGGGCTGGGCGGACGCGAGCCCTTGGCCTTCGTACGTGAGCGCCCCGGCCGCGATCTTGTCCGTCGCCGACCCCTTGAACTTCACCATGAGTGCTGACACGGCGCTCCCGACCTTCGGCGAGCCGCAGCTCATGGTCTGGCGAGCGGGCGCGAGTTCGTTCGAGCGGCTCAACGTGAAGACCGTCACGCCGAACGCGGGCAACTTTGACGTCGAGCTCGCGATAGCGCCGAGCCCCTCGCTCGGTCCCGGCGCCTGGGTCTCGCCCTACAGCCCGCGGCTCGTCGCGCTCAGCGCAGCCGTCAACGCTTACTTCGACTCGCTCGGCCCGGGCGAGCTCGTCGCACTCGACTCCGACGTGCGCGCGGGCTGGGCGTACCGCAGGCCGCGTCCCGAGGTGGCGGCGCCGTACGCCGTCGGCTCGGCGCTCCTCACGTACGTGAGCGACGCGCTCGGCGGCGCCGTCTCGTCGTCGCGCGTCGAGAGCCTCTCGCGCACGAGCCCGACCATTCCCGTGACGGCGAGCGAGGGGCCGCGCCTGCTCGTGGCCGGAAAGGTCGCCGTCTACGCGGCGAGCTGATGACATGACGACCATCCCCGTAGGCAAGCTCCCGAGCTGGAACGGCTCGGTCCTATCGAGCGCGCTGCCCGACGTCTTCCCCGACATCACCACCGACGATCCACTGCTCGCCGTGCCCGCGCTCGTGCAGCAAGCCGCCTTCCTCGCGAAGGGGGCGCCGGGCGGCGGACAGTCGACGCGCATCACGCAGCCGATGAACTCGCCCCAGGCGGTCGGCTGGGAGTTTTACCGTGGGGTCTGGTTTCAGAACGACGCCTACGGCGCGGAGCTCTGGATCCCGCTCAACACCCCGGCGCGCGGGAGCATCCAGCAGGTCATCGTCTACATGCGCGGCGACAGAGTGAACACCAACGCGCATGGCGCAAACGCACCCGTGGGACGGCCGCTCGCTTCCTTGTACGAGCAGGTCTTCGCGAACGTGGACATAACGCAACTCGCCTTCGTGTACGAGGCCACGGTGGGCGGCGCTGCCTACGACGCTGCGCACGCATTCACGCTCGCCTTCGACGACGTCAACATTGCGTCGAACGCTGCTTACTACGTCCGAATCAGCGGCGAGTCTGGAACTCACGCACTGGTGGGCTCGCTCGGCATCTTCGGCATCGCGGTCGACTACGGGAGGCCAATCCCATGAGCGCAGGATTTCCAGTCAGGCCGAGCCGCGACGACTTCGGCCCGGAGCCTCGTAACCGGACGCCCGTGCGCAACGCCGAGTACGAAATGGACGGCGAGACGACGGGCCGCCTCCTGCTCCACCAGATCGCGGGCCTCGGGCTTTTGAGCTCACTCGCCGAGCTCGTCATCGCGACGACGAGCTCGCCGAGCATCACGCTCCTCACGCGCAAAGAAGCCTGGAACACGCGCGCTCAGGTGTCGGGGCCGTACGCGCCGCCGACGCTCGCTCGCCCGTCGGCGGGCGTCATCACGATCGCTTACCCGTCGCAGGTGCCGGACTGGTCGGGCGCGCTGCAACCGCTTTCGTTCAAAGGCGGCGCCGCGTTCTTCCTCGACGACAACGCGAACGTCTACAGCGCGCGCGTCATCCCGTCCCCCGTCGCGAGCTCGACCGTCACGGTGCGCGGCTGGGTCTTCTCGGGCGGCGCGTTCAACCCGTCGGACGGCACGCTCCTCGTGCTTTTGAGGTAACGCGATGGGCGGCTGGTCCGAGCCTTGGCCGCTTCACTGGGGCGGCGCGCCGACCCCGATTGCCGCCATGCTTGCGGCGCTTCGGGCGGCCGTCGGCAAGGGTCACGCGGCAGACGCGGACGGCGTTGAGTGGCGCTGGCGCGAGGCGCGCGCCATTGCGCTCGCGATCATCGGCTCGCACGCGGAGCGCGCACAAGCGCAGTTCGAGCCGCGCTCGGCGACCGACGCGCTCTCTTTTTATCGCGAGCTCTGCGCCCTGCCGGACGGCATCGGCGACGAGCTCGTGCGAGCGCGCGCCGACGAGCTCCTGCACAGCCCGGGCGATGTCACCAGCGCGAGCATCGCGGCCGACCTCAAAGCCATCGACGAGCGCCTCACGATCGTCGAGCGGCCGTGGGCCGAGAGCACGACGACGATCGCGGGCCGTGCGTTCGAGGACTGGGGCCGGCTTCTGCCGTTCAACCTCGGCCGCGGCGACACGCTCTACCCGAACTACTCCGACGCCTTCGAGCTCGTCGTCCTCTTCGACGCGGGCCTGCCGCCCTTCGGCAACACCGAACGGCTCGCGCGCGAGGCGGCCGTCGCCTATCTCGACGACGCCCTGCCCGCCTGGTGCACCTACCGGATCCTCGGCGGCGGCGTCCCGACGGGCTTCATCCTCGACCTCTCACCGCTCGACATCACGGGGTTCGGATGACCCCGACACTCTTGCAGATCGGAACCCCCTAAAATGACCTGGCCACTCGCGCGCGTGAAAGAGCTCGGCTGGACCTTTATGGAGGAGTTCACGAGCGCGCAGGCGACGCAGCTCGACATCAACGCAGCGCAGGGCGCCGACGGTTCTCTCTGGACCGACGTCGGGCTCATGAAAAACTTCACGCGGCGTGGAGTCGCGACGGATGAATGCCACGTCCTGCACTGGCATGAGAGCAGTCGGACGTGGCACCGCTTCGACATCACCGCGACCTTCACCTTCGCCTTCCGGTCCTTCGAGGGGAACGACTCGTGGGATGCGACGGGTGTGCTCGCAGGCGCCGCTCCCGTGTTTGTGGAAGCGGCCGCGTCGAACGCGAGCGCGATCGTCGTCGGCGCGAGCCCGGGCGTCGCGGGGGTCGGCAAGTACAACGTCTCAGTCGATAGCGGCGCGACGTGGGTCCTCCGAAACTCCACCGACTCGAGCGTTCTCGGGCCGACCGCTATCTGCTGGCACTCGGGTTCACTACGCTTCGTTTCGGGTCTTGGCTCCGGGCTCATCGAGACGAGCGACGACGACGGCACGACCTGGATCGCCCGACTCGGCACGAGCGCCATCCGCGCCATCGTGTCGAGTGGCAGCGCGCTCATCGCCTTGATAGGCCTGTCGACCGTCATCCGCTCGGCGGACGGAATCACCTGGGCGACCATCGACCCGGGCGTCACGGTTCCCGGCGGCTGGGGGAGCGCGGCTTACAACCCGGAGCTCGGGCAATTCATGCTCGCCGCAGGCGACGGCTCGGTCGCGATCTCGAGCGACGACGGGCTCACGTTCACGCCGCTCGCGCCGTTTGCCGCCATCGCGGGCGCCATCAAGCTCTGCGCGTTTCGGCGCATGTGGTGCGTGCTCGCGGATGTCGGTAGCAAGAGTCGCCTCGTCGTCTCGACCGGGGGCCCGTGGTTTCCCGTTGCAGAGTTCGGCGCCGGAGCGCGCGCGCTCTCGGCAAGCGACCAGCGGATCGCCGTCGTCGACAGCGACAATCACTATTACATGTCGATCGCAGGCGGCCTCTGACGATGCCGGACTTCATGGTGCGCCCGACGATCGGCGTGGTCGTCGCCGAGTGGGTCGACCACTTTGACAAGCTCGCGAGTCGCATCGCTCCGAGCGTTGCCGCTCCCATGCGGCGCTGGCGCGTCGTCGCGGGAAACCTCGTCGAAACCCGCGCGACGGCCGACGGCGGGAGCGAAGCAGCGCTCGACGCGGCGCTCGATGGCAGACTCTTCAGCGCCTGGTGGGTCGAGTCGCCGATCGACGGCGGCGCCGCCATCCACGCCCTGCCCGCGCGGAGCAGCGTGCAGCGCTTCACGGTCTCGCGCGTCGGCCACTACACACTCGCCATCCGGCGCGACGGGGGCGGCAAGGTGCTCCTGCATTTCGATTGTGACCCCTGATGTCGAGCTTCGCCGATACCATCGCGCCGGCCTATCTGGGCGAGCAGCGCATTTCGCTTTCGCTCAGCGAAGAGACGGGCGCGCCGACCGAGGGCGCTCCCGTCATCGTCGAGCTCGACTATGCGAAAGCCGAGCCCGAGGGCGTGACCTTGCCCATCGTGTGCACGGTGTTCGCGCCGAGCGGGCGAGCGCTCCTCAGTCGCGTCTTCACGCGCATGCTGCCCGCCTCGCTCGAGTGGTCGCCCGACGAAGCGGGTCCGCACCTCGTGCGCGTGGGCGAGATGTTTCACAACCTGTGGTTCGGATCGCTCATCGTTCACGTCACGGGCGACGAGCAGGCGGAGGACTGACGAATGAACCAAACGATCCACGTTGGCGCGATCGCCCCCTACTCGTGCATCGTCACGGTCGAAAGCTTCCAGGACACCGAAGAGAGCCCCTATTGGGATCTGTCGACCGGCGTCAGCGCGGCCGTGTTCGAGGTGCGAGACGAGAACGGAACGGTGAGGACGTGGCCCGCGATCGTGAGCGCGGCCGCGACCAATAGCTTCGGCAGCGAGGTCGTGCTCACGCATGAATTCGTGCTCGACGACGTGCCCAAGGCGGGCACGCTCTACGTGCGGCCGCGCCTCACGCACGAGACGCACGGCACGCTTTACGGCGAGGCGTTCAAGCTGATGGTGACGGGGGGCTTCACGTGATCAACGTGCGAACGCCGCTGCTTACGGGCGTGCTCGCGCTCACACCGCTCAAGCTCTCGGTCGTCGTCCGCACGCGTCTCGTCCCGGTCGTGCGCGCACGAGTGACGGTCGTCACTGCCGAGTGACGCTCGTCACTGCCGGCGAGTGGCCGAGCGCCGCTGGTAGCCTTTTGGCAGCATGAGCGAAGGGCGAGGCAATCCGCGGAACGCGTCGGCGAGGGCGAGCCAATGAATCGCGCGCTCTTCGACACCAACGCAGACGGGGCCGATCAGGGCTACGACGCCGAGAACGCCGAGGAGCTCGTCTTCACGCTCCGCTCGGACTACGGCGTGAGCTCCTGGCGTCTCCAGGTCTTCGACGCGAGCGTCGACTACGACCCGAGCCTCGCGATCCTGAATAACCCGCCGCAGAAGAGCAAGGGCGCGCCCGAGCTCGACCTCGTCGGCACGACGACGGGCGCGACCGTGAGCGCGGCCGCGCCGAACTCGAGCATCACTGCGAGCGCGCCAGCGACGGGCAATCACTCGTACATGGTGCGGAGCCTCGTGAACGGCGGCATGAGCGGCTCGCCGCCGCGCCCCGACGCCTCGCTCGTGCACGAGCGCATCATCTCGGTCCGGTCGTCGAGCGTTCGGAAGCCGGTGCTGACCGAGCGCACGCAGTACGAGGACGACGGGATCGCGGGCGTCATCTCGGATCTGATCGACGCCGTGGCAGCCGGCGGCGGCGGCGGCGGCGGCGGACTGCCCGAGCCCGCCGACCGCGGCGACATCCTCTACCGCGGCAAGACCGACTGGCAGCGCCTGCCGATCGGCAGCGTCGACCAAGCCCTCTTCGTCGATGCCGTCGGCAGCATGGAAGTCGAGCCGCGCTGGAGGACCCCGCCGCTCGCTCTGCCGGGGAGCCCCGGCACGGGTGACCTCGCGTACTTCGATGGCGGCTCGTGGGTGAGTCTTCCGATCGGAAGCGACGGGGACATCATCGTCGTCGCGGCCGGCGTGCCCACCTACGAACCGCCGGGCGGCAGCGGCACGATCGCCGACAACGCAGTGACGTTCGCGAAGATGGCCGACCTCGCGACCGACACGTTGATCGGGCGCGACGCCGCCGGCACGGGAGATCCGGAGGCGCTCGCGGTTCAGGGCGGCCTCGAGTTCACGGGAGTCGGCATCCGGCGGAGCGCGCTCACGGGCGACGTCACGGCGGGCGCGGGCTCGAATGTGACGACGATCTCGACCGATTCCGTCTCGGACTTGAAGCTCCGCAACTCCGTTGCTTGCAGCGTCATGGGCCGGAGCGCCAACTCGCCCGGCGACCCCGGAGACATCATCGCCGGCTCGGATGACATCGCCCTCCGGCGCTCGGGCGGCGTGCTCGGCTTCGGCACCCTCCCAACCGGAGCCATCGCGGACGATGCCGTCACGAACGCGAAGGTCGCCGACATGGCGACCGCGCGGATCAAAGGGCGCACGACCGCTGGAACGGGTGACCCGGAGGACCTCACGGGCACGCAGGCGACCGCGCTACTCGACGTGGTCACGACCGCGCTGAAGGGCCTCGCGCCCGCCTCTGGCGGCGGCACCACGAACTTCCTGCGCGCGGACGGCACGTGGACCACGCCCGCGGGCGGCGGCGGCGGAGGTGTCCCCGACGACGACTCCGTCACGATGGCGAAGCTCGCGAACATCGCGAGTGATCGTCTGATCGGCCGTGATACGGCGGGCACGGGGGATCCGGAAGCGATCACGGTCGGCGGAGGCGTCGAGTTCACGGGCTCGGGTGGTATCCAGCGCAGCGCACTCACGGGCGACGTGACGGCAACCGCGGGCTCCGCGGCGACGTCGATCGCCAACAACGCGGTCGTGACCGCCAAGATCGCAGACGCCGCGGTGACGCTGGCGAAGATGGCAAACATTTCGACTACTCGCCTGCTCGGCCGCGATACCATCGGCGGTACCGGTCCCCCCGAAGCGCTCACGGTCGGCGGAGGCATCGAGTTCACGACCACGGGCGGCATTCGACGGAGCCAGCTCATCGGCGACGTCACATCGAATCCCGGCTCGAACACGCTCACCATCGCAAACGACGCTGTTACGACCGCGAAGGTCCTGAACGACTCGGTGACGTTCGCGAAGCTTCAGGACATCGCGACCGATCGCCTGCTCGGCCGCGACACCGCTGCCACGGGAGATCCGGAAGCGATCACGGTCGGCGGAGGCGTCGAGTTTACGGGCACGGGCGGCATCCAGCGGAGCGCACTCACCGGCGACGTGACGGCGGCCGCGGGCTCGAACTCGACGGCGATCGCGAGTAACACCGTCACGCTCGCGAAGCTGGCCAACATCGCATCCGATACGCTCATTGGTCGCGACACCGCGACGACGGGCGTACCGGAGGCGATCTCCGTCGGCGGCGGCGTCGAGTTCACGGGCACGGGCGGCATCCAGCGCTCGGCGCTCACCGGCGACGTCACCGCGGCCGCGGGCTCGGCAGCCACCACGATCGCTAACAACGCGGTCACGACTGCGAAGCTCCTCGACGACGCGGTTACCTACGCGAAGATCCAGGACGTCTCGGCGACCGATCGATTGCTCGGCCGCGACACCGCGGCCGCGGGCAACATCGAGGAGCTGACCGTCGGCGGCGGCGTCGAGTTCACCGGTGCCGGCGGCCTTCAGCGAAGCGCGCTCACCGGCGACGTGACGGCGGCCGCGGGTTCCGGCGCGACCGCCATCGCCAACAACGCAGTCGTGACGGCGAAGATCGCAGACGCCAACGTCACGATGGCGAAGATCGCGGCCGGCACGGCCTCGGGTCAACAGCCATTCTGGGACGGCACGAACTGGCTCAAGCTGGGCCTGCTCACCGGCACCGATCTCACCGATGCCGACCAGACGTTGCAGATGGCGACGGCGTGCCAGTACATCCTGCGCTCGGGCGTCCTGTCGACGACGCGCTCGAAGACGCTCGGCACGACGGGCGCCACGGCTGGCGCCATGATCACGATCTACCGCTTCGGCACGAGCGCGAACACGATGCCGATCCCCAACGGCGGCCCGGCAGGCCTCACGATTTTCACGTTTCCTGCCTCGGCATCGAATCCGATCGTCGCCAGCTTCAGATACGACGGAACGAACTGGGCTCTCGCCGGCTGGGCTTACTTGGCGGCGGTCGCCTGATGGAGCTCCAGGGTCGTAGCGCGGAGAGGCACGCTCGAGAGCGCTTGCTACGTCAGCGCGCGCGCTTGCGCGATGAGACCGGAGCACGCGAGACCGTGCGCGCTCATTCACACGGCGGCGTTTCCCCGGTCGGTCTCGGAGCAGGCGCGGTGCTCTCCGTCGCTAGCACACCCCTAACACTCGTGACCTCACGCACGAACGTGCTCTGGCTGCGCGCGGATCTGGGCATCACGTTCGGCACGGGCAGTGGTGTTGCGACGTGGGCCGACCAGGGCGCGAACGGCTATCACGCGACCGCAGCCTCATCGACGGTTGAGCCCACGCGCAGCGCCTCGGGCGGGCCGAACTCGACACCGTACCTGGAAGGCGACGGCACCGACGACGTCATGGTCGTCGGCGGCTGGGACCCACCCGCTCCGGGCACCACGCCCATTGTCGTATACTGCATTTGCTACGCCGTAAGTAACGCCACGAACGACGTGTTTTACTGCGGGAACGCAAGCACGACACTGGCATTCAATCAGGGCGGCGGAACGAACATCCGAACGCGCAACTCGACCGCGGCCAACACCGTGGCAATGGCGAACGGCACGTGGTTCCGGACACTCGTCCACTTCTCGGCGAGTACGTCAGACTACGTAAAGGTCGGCTCGACTACTGCGACCGGCACGAGCACTGGCGGAAACAACGCGACGAACTTTCACTTGTTCGGCTGCGCGACGACGGGCCTCGGATTCATCGCAGGACGAATCGCCGAGATCGGCGCGTGGACCGGTGGTGACCTCTCCGGGACCGAGAAAACAGACCTCGACACCTACACGACAGGCCGCTACGGCGCTGGACTGGTGTGAGTCGCAAGCAAAAAGAAATAGGCAACAATGGCACAAACGTATATCTGGTTTCATACAGCAAACGAGCAAGAGGGGATCCGCTGCAAAGAGCTGCTGGACAAAGCTCACGGCGTGACGCT
>Ga0136634_10001080_pt1 | contig 10676 bp, 9 predicted proteins | sample AntDrymUQ8332106_2_FD_104654 | JGI IMG/M metagenome (GOLD analysis project Ga0136634, IMG submission 104654) | Polar desert sand microbial communities from Dry Valleys, Antarctica - metaG UQ833 (21.06) | ecosystem: Environmental > Terrestrial > Soil > Desert | place: Antarctica: Dry Valley... | reverse complement strand
TCCCGCGGCACGGTCATGGCACCGCGCCAAGTCGTCGCCGGGGTGGTGCGCCCGTAGCTCCAGTTGCTCATCCACGCGACCCAGACCGTTCGGCCGGCCGGGACGGCGTGCCAGGTCTGCGGAGCGTAGAAGTCCCCGCCGTGGTCAACCCAGCGGACCGTCCCCGGGCCTTGGTCCGGGGTGAACACCGCACCGTCGAAGGACCCGACGAAGTACTGGGTGCCGGTGCCGCCGGCCGGGCCGCCGTCGAGCACCGAGACGCTGAGCACCCAACGGCGCAGCTGGGAGTCCTCGACCGGGAGCTCGAACAGGTCTGGGGTCTCCCACCCGCCCTCGTGCGCGCCGTACCCGCGACCGAACCGGCTGGTCTCCTCCCAGCTCAGCAGGTCCTCAGAGCGCAGCAGGAAGACCTCCTCTGGCGCCGCCACGACCATCACCCAGTGGCCGCCTGTCTGCTCGTCGCCGCCCGCCGCCCCGAACCAGAAGACCTTGGGGTCACGGAAGTCCACCAGCCCGTCGCGAGCGGGGACGACCGGGTTGCGCGGGGACGGCGTCCAGGTCAGACCACGGTCGGTGCTGGCGGCCGCTCCCTGCGACTGCGGCACGTCCTGGAGGAAGTGGGTGTAGAACGCGATCAGCGCACCCCGGCCGAAGCCGGCCACCCCGGCCTCGTCGACGACTGCGCTGCCGGAGAACGCGGTGCCGAGGTGGTCGGGGACGAGGGCCACCGGGTGGTGCTGCCAGGTCACGAGGTCCCGGCTCGTCGCGTGGCCCCAGTGCATCGGTCCCCACACGATGTCAGCGGGGTGGTGCTGGTAGCAGAGGTGGTAGACGCCCTGGAGGTGCACGAGGCCGTTCGGGTCGTTGAGCCATCCCGACGGTGGGGTGAAGTGCACGTGGGGACGGGCAGGTGGGTGGCCCGGGGACATGGGCCTGATCCTAGGTTGGTCAGCCTCCGGCCAGGCCGCAGACCCCGCGTTCACCCGATCCGACCGTCGCGTCCAAGGCGGCCGTTGGAGCCTGCACCGACCACCCGGTTCCCCACGCGGAGCACGGAGATGACCCATGGCACCAACCCCAGGTGCTCGGCCGGCTCGGGGATCAGTGGTGAAGATCCCTCAGGGCCGACCCGCATGCTCCGGGTCAGCGGCTCAGCCAGCCACCGGAGACCAGGCCACGAATGCTGCAGTACGTTGCGCCCACGAACCCTGCGACGGTTCCCGAGAAGGTCATCAGCAGCCAGTCGGAGTTTCCCGCTGCATGCAGCACGTTCGAGGTGATCACGCAGCCGAGGGCGAGCGTCAGCCACAGCAGCGAACGCACACCCCAGCGTGGGCGGCGCACAGGGCGAGGCTGGTCCTCACTCACGCCGCTCCACCCCCTCATCGTCGAGGAGCCGGGGAGCAATGACAAGCACGGCCCGGGTCTCTGCCCCTTTGGTCACGATCCGGTTTCCCTCGGTGGCGCGGGGGTATCCGACGGCGCGCAAACTGTGGCAGGATCCCTCGGCAAGCGATGTGTGGCGGAAGTCACATGGCGAAGCCCGAACTTGGAGGACCGAAGCGGATGAACAGAAAGACTCGTCAAGGAAAGCTGGCGGCGGCGGCCATTGCCTCCGCTTCTGCCATGTTGCTGACCGCCGCGTGCGGCGGCGGCAGCGGCGGCAGCGGCGGCAGCGGGGGCGACGGCACCGTCGAGATCATGTACGGCTTCGCCCAGGAGCAGTCCGACGCCTTCAAGGCGGCGATGAAGCCCTTCCTCGACGAGGAAGGGATCAAGGTCAAGTTCTCCCCCACCCCGGACTTCGACAAGCTGATCCGCAGCCGGGTGGCCGGCAACAACACCCCGGACATCGCGATCTTCCCGCAGCCGGGCATCACGCTGAGCATCGGGCGCACGGGCAAGCTCGCTGACCTCACGACACTCTCCGGCTACGACGCCGCGGTCGAGAACGTCGTGCCCGGCATCATCGATGCCGCCACCGAGGATGACAAGGTCTACGCGGCACCGATGAGCATCAGCGTCAAAAGCCTGGTGTGGTACCCCAAGGTCGCGTTCGAGAAGGCCGGCTACAAGGTGCCCACCACCCAGGCGGAGCTGCTCGCGCTCACCGAGCAGATCAAGAGTGACGGGACGACGCCCTGGTGCGTCGGCATCGAGTCGGCAGCTGCCACCGGTTGGCCGGCCACGGACTGGATGGAGGACTACGTCCTTCGTTTCGGCGGCACCGAGGGCTACGACAAGTGGGTGAAGCACGAGATCCCCTTCAACGACCCGCTGGTCAAAGAGGCCGCCGACGAGATCGGGAAGATCTGGTTCACCGAAGGCAACGTTCTCGGTGGTCGCAAGGCGATCACCGCGAACAACTTCGGGACCGCGGCGAACCCGATGTTCGAGTCCAAGCCGAAGTGCTTCCTGCACCGACAGGCCAGCTTCCTCGCCCAGCCCGGCAGCTTCCCCGCCGATGTGATCGAGGACCTCGACGCGCGCGCTGGCGTCTTCCAGCTGCCACCGATCGAGGCAGAGGACCCCGTCTCGATCATGGGCGGCGGCGACCTGGCGGGTCTGTTCAGCAAGGACGACGCAGACTCGAAGAAGGTGCTCGAGTACCTCATCGGGCCGGAGTTCAAGGGATCGCCGGAACAGGGCGGGTTCATCAGCCCGCACACGACCTACGACCTCGCCCAGCAGCCCAACGAGACGATGAAGGCCATCTCCAAGATCGCCTACGAGGCAGACAACTTCCGCTTCGACGGCTCGGACAGCATGCCCGGCGAGGTCGGATCGGGTTCGTTCTGGCGCGGGATGGTCGGCTGGGTCGGCGGCAAGTCGACGGACGAGACGCTCGACACGATCGAAGAGAGCTGGCCGACGAGCTAGTTGAGGCTGGTCCGGGTGCGCAGCCCGCGTGGCTGCGCACCCGCCCCCCCGGTAAGGCTGCCTGAAAGAGAGTTCTGATGATCTTCCAATTGGTCAACGCGGTCGTCGCGATCGTGGCCGGCGTCCTGGGCGCCTTGCTGCTGTACTCCCTGCTCGACCGGCTCGCCGGGCTGCTGCCCATCAAGTGGGAGGACAGGGTCAAGCCCTACCTCTACCTGGTACCGGCTACGGCGGCGATCGGTCTGTTCCTGATCTATCCGGCCGTGCAGACCATCATCTTCAGCTTCTACGACCGCGAGTCCATCGCGTTCGTCGGCCTGGACAACTACAGCGAGCTCCTCAGCAGTCCCGAGTTCCGGCAGACGCTGCTGAACACCTTGCTGTGGATCGCCATCGTTCCGGCAGTGACGGTGGCCCTCGGACTGTTCATCGCCGTGCTCTCGGACCGGCTCAAGCCGGGCAGTGAGAAGACCGCGAAGACGATCATCTTCCTGCCGATGGCGATCAGCATGGTCGGCGCCGGCACGATCTGGAAGTTCATCTACGAGGCGCGTCCCGCGGGCGAGCCGCAGATCGGTCTGCAGAACGGCGTGGTCACCGCCCTCGGCTTCGACCCGGTCGTCTGGCTGCAGAGCCAGACCCTCCACCTGAACAGCCTGTTCTTGATGGTCATCCTGATCTGGGCGCAGGTCGGCTTCTCCATGGTGCTGCTCTCGGCCGCGGTCAAGGGTGTCCCGGACGAGACCTTGGAGGCGGCCCGCATCGACGGCGCCAACGAGCGCCAGACGTTCTTCCGGATCGTCGTGCCACAGATCTGGCCCACTGTCATCACCGTCTTCATCACGGTGCTCATCGGGGTCATGAAGGTCTTCGACATCCCCTACGTGATGACCAACGGCAACTTCAACACCAACGTCATCACCCTCGAGTTCTACAACCAGTTGTTCACCAACGGCAACGGCGGCTACGCGGCCGCCATCGTCGTCATGCTGATGCTCGCCGTACTCCCAGTGATGATCTACCAAGTCCGCCAGTTCCGGCTACAGGAGGCAGAGCGATGAGCACGGCAACCACTCCCCCGCCCGAAGTGGCCGACAAGAAGCCGAGCAAGTCCGCGTCGAGCAAGTCCAGCGGCGTCGGCGAGAACGCGGGAGGTGCCAACTGGGCCGTCAAGCTCTTCCTGCTGCTCGTCTGCCTGATGTGGGTGGTGCCCGTAGTCGGTCTCCTGGTCACCTCGCTGCGCAACCCCTCGGAGGCGAACGCCACCGGTTGGTGGACCGTCCTGAAGTCGCCGCTTGACGCCACGCAGTGGACCTTGGACAACTACAGCGAGGTGGCCACCAACAACGGCATGGGCCGGGCGTTCATGAACAGCCTGGTGGTGACGCTGCCCGCCACCATCATCCCGATCATGATCGCCGCCTTCGCGGCGTACGCGTTCACCTTCATGGAGTTCAAGGGCCGCGATGTCCTGTTCATCGTGATCGTGAGCCTGCTGGTGGTGCCCAACCAGGTCGCGCTGGTCCCGCTGCTGAAGCTCTACGGCACCTTCGGACTCAACGGCACCTTCGCTGCCGCTTGGCTGGCACACATCGGCTTCGGGATGCCACTGGCGGTCTACATCCTGCGCAACTACATGGCAACCCTCCCCCGGTCCCTGATCGAATCGGCAAAGATCGACGGCGCGTCGCACTGGCAGACCTTCTGGCTGCTGATCGTCCCGCTGTCGACCCCCGCGCTGGCCTCGTTCGCGATCTTCCAGTTCCTCTGGGTCTGGAACGACCTCCTGGTGGCCCTGCTGTTCATCGGGCCGGGCGAGAACGCTCCCATGACTGTCCAGATGGCCGGCCTGCTCGGGGCACAGGGGCAGGGGTGGAACCTGATCACCGCCGGTGGGTTCTTCACCATGGTGCTACCCCTGATCGTCTTCCTCTCCCTGCAGCGTTTCTTCGTGAGCGGCATGACGTCGGGAGCGGTGAAGGGCTGAGCACCAGCCACGACAACGAGAAACAGTGCGCCCGGAGCCCAAGCCCGGGCGCACTGCTTTCTGCTGCGGGAGCGACCCGCAGTTCCAGCCAGAGCCCTGCTTGTAGGACCACGCCGCGCAGGGGGGGACCCGCTGGGTCTCGGCATCAGCGCCCCTGGCCAGCGACCTCGGGTCAGCCACGCTGAGGTCCACGGTGCGAGTACCCCCCGCCCCGCTGAGTGAGGTGACCCGCGTCAGTGGCCGAGCATCTTGCGCCTGCGCGTGCCGGCGGGCGGACGTCGTTGCACGGTGACGCCCGCCATCAGCGCGAAGCCGTTCACGCGGACCACCGGAGAGTCCGGACCGAGGTCGGGCGCGATCCTGTCGCGCGCCTGGTCGAAGGCGCCCATGATTCCGACGCCGTCGAGGATGACCCGGGTGTGCTCGTTGACGTAGATGTCGATCCCACCCCAGATGGCATAGGCGTGGATGACCGTCTCACGGGCGGTGAACCGTGCCTCGCGCAGGTCGAGGTCGATCCCGCCCATCAGGGCGAAGGAGGTGTGCGTGGCGCCGACCTCCCAGACACCCTTGCGACTGACTGCGCCCATGAGGGCGAAGGAGTTGTCGTAGCGGACGGCGGGCACCCGGGACGCACCGACCGATGGCGCCAGCGGCTGTTGCGATTGCGCACCCAGGGGCAGGTCGGCGGTGAGCGGGACGAGGTCGGCGTAGGTCTTGGCGACGTAGGTCGCCTCCAGCCGCTCGTCGAGCTCCTCCAGGTCGAGGCGGCCCTCACCGGCAGCTTCGCGCAGCAGCTCCGCCACCCGGTGCCGGTCGGCGTCGGAGATCCGCAGCCTGGCCCGCTCGTCGTACCCGTCGATCTCGCCTGCCATGGGGAACAGGTTAGACGGGTGACCACTCTCCCTCCTTCGCTTCCACCTGTGGTGGTCCCAAGGTCACCAGGTGTACGACGTCCTCTTGCCCTCAGGTGTCCGGTGCGCGCCCCGCCTCGCGGAGTGCCTCCTCGATGTGATCGAAGAAGTCGTCGGGCGCGACTCGGAGCCCGAGCCGTGGCACACGTAGCATCGGCGCGAGTCGGGACAGTGGGCGATGCCGCTGGTCGTCCAGCCGATGGCTCCTGATGGCGGGACCCTGAAACGCCGGAGCCCGCGTCGTACAACCACCCGACGGGCGTCTGTGGAAACCCGGTGCCCTAGCGTCATACAAAAAGGTGGGCTCAAGGCCACGAAAGCCATGACGCTGCGGGGCATCGGGGAGGCGGCTGTGACCGAGTACGTCGAGGTGGCACGCGCCGAGTCCGAGCGCGGCGAGCTGGTGCTGCGGCGCCGCATCGAGGCGCGCACCGCCGACGCCCTGGAGCTGCGGGTCAACGGCGTGTTCGTGATGGACACCCGCGAGACCAGCTCGGAGATCGAGCTGGCTGCGGCCGCCCTCGAGCTCGTCGAGGACCCGCGGGACGTCGTCGTGGCCGGCCTCGGTCTGGGATTCACCACTCAGCGCGTGCTCGTCGACCGTCGGGTGGAACGGGTGATGGTGGTCGAGGTCGAGCCGGCGCTGGTCGGCTGGATGCGTGACGGCACCATCCCGCACGGTCCGTCCGTGCTCGCTGACAAGCGGGTGCACATCGTCGACGCCGACATCGTGATGGCAGTGGCCGAGGCAACCTCGACCTACGACCTGGTCCTGCTCGACGTGGACAACGGGCCCGGCTACCTGGTCCACGACACCAACTCCTTGATCTACGAGCACGACTTCATCGCCAGCACGAAGAGCATCATCAGCCGCGGTGGTGCGCTCGTGGTCTGGTCGGCGAACCCCGCCCCCCAGCTGATGGCCGTCATGAAGGACGTCTTCGGCAACTGCACCGAGCACCGGTACGACGTACTGCTGCAGGAGCGATCGGAGGAATACCTCCTCTACCTCTCGCGGGTCAGCTGACACTGGCTGGAGAGGAAGCACCCCGCACCGGTAGCGTCCACCCCATGAGCCCAGAGAACAGCCCAGAGAACCGGCTGACCCGCACCGAGCACGACAGCATGGGCGACATCGAGGTCCCCAAGGACGCGCTGTGGCGAGCACAGACCCAACGTGCGGTGGAGAACTTCCCGATCAGTGGGACCACGCTCGAGCCGGCGCACATCATCGCGATCGCCCGGGTGAAGAAGGCAGCGGCCAGGATCAACGCCCAGCTCGGCATCATCGCCGAGGACCAGGCCGAGGCGATCGCGGCCGGGGCCGACGAGATCATCGGCGGAGCGCATCACCAGGACTTCCCGATCGACGTCTTCCAGACCGGCTCGGGCACCAGCTCGAACATGAACATGAACGAGGTGCTGGCCTCGCTGGCCTCCAGAGCCGGCACGGACTGCCACCCCAACGACCACGTCAACGCCAGCCAGTCGAGCAACGACACCTTCCCGACCTCGATCCACGTCGCTGCCGTGGAGGCGACCAAGGCCGAGCTGATTCCAGCTCTGGATGAGCTCGCGACGTCGCTCGAGGCCAAGGCCGACGAGTTCAAGAACGTGGTGAAGTCAGGGCGCACGCACCTGATGGACGCCACGCCGGTCATGCTCGGCCAGGAGTTCGGCGGCTACGCCGCGATCATCCGGATGGGCATCGAGCGCCTGGAGTCGGCCCTTCCCCGGGTCGCCGAGCTCCCCCTGGGCGGTACGGCGGTCGGCACCGGCATCAACACCCCGGACGGTTTCGCCGAGAAGGTGATCGCTGACATCGCCGAGGAGACGGGACTGCCGTTCACCGAGGCCCGCAACCACTTCGAGGCCCAGGGCAGCCAGGACGCGCTGGTCGAGCTGTCCGGTCAGCTGCGCACGGTCGCGGTGGGGCTGACCAAGATCTGCAACGACTTGCGCTGGATGTCCTCGGGTCCCACCACGGGCCTGGCCGAGATCCACCTGCCGGACCTGCAGCCCGGGTCCAGCATCATGCCCGGCAAGGTGAACCCGGTCCTGCCCGAGGCGACCCTGATGGTCTGCGCACAGGTCATCGGCAACGACACCACCGTGACGATCGGCGGCGCCAGCGGCAGCTTCGAACTGAACGTGATGATGCCCGTGATGGCGCGCAACCTGCTGGAGTCGATCAGGCTGCTCGCCAACGTAGCGCCGCTGCTCGCACACCGGTGCATCGACGGCATCCGGGCCGACGAGGAGCGCTGCCTCACCTATGCCGAGTCCTCGCCGTCGGTGGTGACGCCGCTGAACAAGTACATCGGCTACGAGGAGGCGTCCAAGGTCGCCAAGACGGCGCTCAAGGAGGGCCGGAGGATTCGCGAGCAGGTGCTCGAGATGGGATACGTCGAACGTGGCGACCTCACCGAGGAGCAGCTCGACGAGGCACTCGACGTCCGCACGATGACGCGGTCGGACTGATGGTCATCGACGGAAGTTCTTCGAGGGTCAGCGTGGTCCAGGTGCGTGCATCGCAAGGCGGCGTCGCGTCGGCATAGCGGGCGTCCTTCCGCGCGATACCGACGCAGCGAGGTGCGCGCCTGGGCAGCGCAGGCCCCCAAGAACCTACGGACATGACCACTAGTGCCCGGCGGTGTGCTCGACGACCGCCGGAACGACCACGTCCCACATCGAGCGCGGCGGCACCTCGTGGCCCATGCCCGGCAATGGCAAGAGCGTCGCGCCGCGGATCTCGGCGGCGAGTGCCTCGCCGTGCGGAAGTGGGAAGAGCGGGTCGTCGGTGCCGTGCAGGACGAGGGTCGCTACGTCGATGTCGGCCATCGTGTGACCGGACTCCCCGCCGCTGCCGACGACCAGCCAGTGGTTGGCCACGCTGGCCGCCATGTCGCGGGTTCGTCGTACGACGATGCGGGACACCGCGCGCACGTGCTCCTCGTCGAAGCCCAGCGAGCCGGCGTAGGGCCGTAGTGCCTCGACGTTGGCTTCCACCACGGCCGCCTGGTCCGACCAGTCCACGTCCGGCGCGGCCTGCGAGAAGGTGTCGACGACGCGTCGCTCGGGAGGAGGCAGCGTTGTGGTGTCGGCGCGCTCGAACGCGGCGGTCGTGGCGATCAGGGTCAGGCTGAGCACCCGCTCGGGGTGGGAGACGGCCAGATCCTGGGCGATCCCGCCGCCCATCGAGACGCCTGCCAGGTGGGCCGCCGGGACACCCAGCCCGTCGAGAACGTGCACCGCGTCTTTCGAAAGGTCGTCCCCGGAGTAGCCAGGCTGCCCCGCCGGCGAGCTCGTGGACTGCCCAGTGTCGCGGTGGTCGTAGCGGACCACGAAGCGTCCGGCGTCCGCGAGCCGACGACAAAACTCGGGGTCCCAGTAGTCCATCGACGAGGTTGCACCGCTGATCAGCAGCAGCGCAGGATCACCCTGCCGACCGAACGTCTCCGCGCAGAGCTCGGCCTCGCCCACCGCAATCGTCACGACAGTCATACCTGGCCCGACCTCCAGAACACGGCGAACTCATCGGTCGGCGTCATCGCCGCTCAGTACCAGCCAGCGCCCTGCTTGTAGGACCAGGCAGCACAGGCCGAGCCGTAGCGCGCCTTGATGTAGCCCAGGCCCCAACGGATCTGGGTCTCGGCGTTGTCCTCCCAGTCGGCACCGGCCGAGGACATCTTGGAGCCGGGCAACGCCTGCGGGATGCCGTAGGCCGAGGAGGTCGGGTTGTCGGCGTGGACGTTCCAGCCGGACTCCTGCGACCAGATGTTGTCGAGGCAGTCGAACTCCGAGGGGGAGATGCCGTACTGCGGCATCAGCGCCCGGGCGAGCGCCTTGGGGTCGGCCGTGCCCAGGTCCTCGGACTTGGTCACGGCCACGCCGGAGGCGTTGGAGAGCGCCCTAGCCTTGCCGCGGTCGGCTGCGGGCCGACGGTCCTCTGCGGAGCGGGAGGCTCGCTCCTCGCGCTCGGCGAGGTCGGAGTCGGTGAGCCCCTTCGCCGGGCTCGAGGACGACAGTGCGGCGGCTGCGTTGTCGAGGGGCGTGGTGGCCTTGGACAGCACCCCAGCGGACACGGCGAGGCCGGTGGCCGCGACCGCAACCCCGGTGAGCAGTGCGAGGCCGCGCAGGCGTCGGCCGATGCGGGCGCGACGTGGTGCTGCGGGCGCGCTGCGGTGCTTGGCGGCGTGCTTCTCAGACAAGGGGGACCCTAAGCGTTGACGACATGGACGTCATTCACGCTCAACGTGCTGGGGGGAAGCGCGGAGCGTTTCGGAGAGGAGCATTCACCCTCCCCCATACCGACAACGCTGGCAAGTTGAACCACCCGGTAACCCGCGCGACCTCGTTCACGCCCACGCAGGCACGCCGTCCAGGAGTGAGGGGAGTCACAGGCGCAGCCACGTCGACGCTCGTCGTCGGCTCGCGGGCGGAGCGACGTGAGGCGACGAGGTCACATGGTCATGTGCTCCAGCATCTCGGTGACCAGCGCCGCGATCGGGGAGCGCTCGGAGCGGGTCAGCGTCACGTGCGCGAACAGCGGGTGCCCCTTGAGGCGGTCCACCACCGCCACCACTCCGTCGTGGCGGCCCACCCGCAGGTTGTCGCGCTGGGCGACGTCGTGGGTCAGCACCACCTTGGAGTTGGCGCCGATCCGGGACAGCACGGTCAGCAGGACATTGCGCTCCAGCGACTGTGCCTCGTCGACGATCACGAAGGCGTCGTGCAGCGAGCGGCCGCGGATGTGGGTCAGCGGGAGCACCTCGAGCATGCCGCGGTCGAGCACCTCGTCCACGACGTCGCTGGTGGTGATCGCGCCCAGGGTGTCGAACACCGCCTGGCCCCAGGGCGACATCTTCTCCGACTCGCTGCCGGGCAGGTAGCCG